>Ga0208629_101229_pt1 | contig 10804 bp, 3 predicted proteins | sample LakWasMet19_HOW5_2_FD_183865 | JGI IMG/M metagenome (GOLD analysis project Ga0208629, IMG submission 183865) | Freshwater sediment methanotrophic microbial communities from Lake Washington under simulated oxygen tension - Sediment Metagenome... | ecosystem: Environmental > Aquatic > Freshwater >...
CCCTGGTGGCGGCGGCGGTGGTCGCGGCGGGGGCTTTGGGGGGCGTGGCGGCTTCCGCGGCGGGCGCGGTGGCCATCGGTAGGCCCGGGCGGCCTGCCGGTGGCACCGACGGCAGCTGCTAGTGCCGAGGTCACCAGGCCGTCACGGCGTGAGGTGCGGCCGCCGCGGCGAATCGGCGGCGACTTCAAGTTGGAGCGATGCCCGATGGCGGCCCCGGCCCGGGGGCCCGCCGGCGGGCCGACTCAGTCGGACTCCGAGTCGTCGGACTCGGATGCCGCTGTGGCGATTGAGTTCTCGATGCATCATCAAGGCCAAGAACAGCCCTTCGACCCGCCTTGCCTGAACGATTGCGAGCATGTGATTCATCGACGACACTGCGCAGAAGTGGTGCACACCGACCAAAGACGGCGGAAGATTGCCGGCTGTCACGATTGATGACGTTGCCCCGACACGAAGTTTCGTCCAGTGTTCCGCTCTAAACGCGAAAAGGTGCGCAGCATTCTCGCACCCAAAGCTGATGTATGGCCATTTTGGGCAGCTCGCCAAACAAAGGATAGGTCTGCGCGACTGTAACCTGCGGGTAAATCACAAGAGTTCTGACCGCGCATCTCCCCAACAAACAAACCAGTTTAACGCATTCTGGTGGTGTGTCGAGCTCTCGCGGTCACGCATAACCAATAGATCCAATTGCTAAAAGCTTTTGGTTGCATCCACGAGAAGCGTTTCGACTCGAAGGCAAGCCGTCTTTGAGCGACGTTGTGCAACAGTTGTGCAGGCTCGGCAGCAACTCGGACGCCTGCCGCAAGCGCAACCATTCTCTGGGATTGCCCATGTCCCAGCGTTGACTCAACCTAGCTATTTAACAGCAAGGACAGCCGTAATTTTTCCAGACGTGGCCGCTGGCACCCTCCTGCGGACGTGTGACATCGCACGACCGTCGACGGTGGGGACTTTTGGGTGATGCTGCTGGCGAACCGCAACGCGGACCCCCGCGCAAACATCCGTGTCACAAACAACTCCCCTAATTCGCTGCGCCAGATTGGTGCGGGCCCATATGGAGCTGCAACCGGCCCAGAGCGGGTGGTCAGATAGGCCATCCAGAGACTTTCGAAATGCAGTCGATGCGGAAGGCGCGGCAGACATCGCGTACTGCGCCGCATTACACGCTGAGCCGTCGCCGCGCAGCAGGTCCGCTGTTAACAGTTGCTCTCGCGCCAGCTCACGGTGTGCGCGCTTCACACGACGCCACCGCTTCCCCTTGCTGATGCTGGCGGTCGCTCTCGGCGTAGGCGCACTGCTGGGTGTGCTGGTCAGCAAGCGCCAAATTGACGCCATTAGGTGTGTGGCTAATATTCTAGACAGGGGTGCGCTCGGCGCTCCGCCGCCTTGCTTCTGACGTGCTGCTCCGCTCCACAATGTTTGGCGCATCAGGCCATCGATCCTCCTGCCACCGCACACTCTGGCTGTCGGAACCCCCGTGTCTGTGATCACAACCGCCGTACTTCCCGCCTTGCCTTTGTCTTGACGTCCTGCGCTTGTGCTCCCTGCAGGCACGAGCAGCAGCATGCCTTCGAGAGCCAAGCTCTTGCCGTCCGCGAGGCTCTTCAAGCGGGCTGGGACACGTGGCTGTTCAAGGTGTCTGTCCACGCGCACACCGCAGCGCTGGCCCTCAGCACTTGCAACTCCAGCGCCCCGCTGGGCGGCTGCTCTGCCGAAGTGGTGCTGCAGCGGGGAATAGCCGCGGGACTTTACACCGGCGCTGCAGCCGCTGTGCCACTGCGGCTGACTGAGGTCACAACGACGGATACTGGACTGGTTGGGGGCGCAACAAACGCAACGTGGCTAGCTGCAGGGCGCCCGCCCCTCATGGTTTCCTCTTGCGACGGCACAACGGCGCTGCCATTCGAGATTGCAGGCGGCTTGGACTCGCTGCTGCCGGTCGTGTATTCAACGGGTACACTCTTGCCGGTGACCTGCGCCGGAGCAAACGCGGTGGGGTCTAATTCCACAAGCATGAGCACTCAGCCTGGGCTCGACATCCGGCAAGGAGCTTGCGCCGCTGAGCTGGTGCGGGAGGCTGTGGCATCGCCCCACCTCCTCGCGTTGCAACCGCAACCGGTTGCTGGCGCTACCGCGGCGGTCAACGGAAGCGCAAGTGGGTTTGGCATGACTTACACAGTGGCGATTGCTGTCAGTGCCAACGTCAGCACCGTCGATGCGGACCTTCTTGATTTAGCGCCGTACCCGTGGCCTGCGCACGTCAGTGCGAGCGTAGCCGGTCGCTCCTACAGCTACGCGCCAACCCCTTCCTCCAGCACCAACTTGTCTGCAACGCCCGCGTGCCCGTCCAACAGCTCCGATACCAGCTACCTGGCGCAGGCGCCGCTTTCAGGGGATTTGTACGCGTTTGTCCTCGCTCAGGCTACCCCGCTTGTGGCTGTCGCGCCGGTGTTGCAGCGGGTGCTGAGCGGAATGCATCGAGTGTCAATAGCGCACGTGTGGGACGTCACTGAACTGGCATCGCCCGACATTTTCGGGAGTACTGGGGCGTCGTCCGGCTACCTGACTGCGTCTTCGGCCCTGCTGGAGTCCTTGCTGCAGTCCACAACGCTGGCACTTGCAAGTGAGCATGCAGGCAATCAGGCAGCGCCAGCGGTTCTCGCAGCCGCCGGCTCCGGTGCGGCGGTCACCGCAGACGGCATCCAGTCGACCCGGCCAGCACCCAACCTGGCGCAGCGGCTGTTGGTCACATCCCCCTCGGGAGCCTCGTTCCAGACGCCGCCCTGGTGGCCGGGCGATCGTACCGCCACGACGGCTGGGCACTTCTCCCTTGTGCAGGTTGCGGGTGGGCAGCGGCTGATGGCCGTGCTGTCTGTCTCCCAGGACGGCGCACTGTCCGCAGATCAGGCGCAGATAGCTCTGTACGTCCTCTCGGCCATGCTGGTGACGGCATCAGTGTGGGGGATTGCAGCCACCGCTGCTCTGTGCACGTCGCGGTCTCAGCGGCTCCGCCTCGCGCAGCAGGACGACCGTGTTGCCGCCGTGGAGGCCACCCGGGAGATGCACGAGCGGACAGTCGCCATGGCGTGCCATGAACTGGTGAGTTGGGGCAGTGCCGGTTGTGATTGCGACACGCTGATGACTCGAGGAAAGTGCCCTGCCCCATTCAGCTGTGCTTCCGTTGCTTTCTCCCAGGTGCATGTATTGAGCTGCCCCGCCGCCTCATGATCCACCCTTCCCTTGCAGCGCAACCCGCTGCACATTGTGACGGCGAGTGCCTCCATGCTGAAGGACTCCCTTGAACCCGAGCACCCCGGACGCCAGGACGTGGACGCCATCATCAACGCCTCAGAGAGCCTGCACCGGTGAGCAACAGATTCTGGGACTTCTCGGAGACACCGCGCCTGTCACGCTCACAACGGTCGGCTGTGTGCCGAGCTGCACTTTGACTTGTAACTGCAGCTACATTGCATCGGAGTACCATAAGCGTTTTGATCTCTCACGTTTTCACCTGCCATTTCGCTCCACATGTCCCCCGCTGCAGTCTGGTCAATGACATGCTAGACCTGAGCGCCCTGCGCCAGGGTAAGATGCTGGTGTCCATGGCTCCGGTGGACTTGCGTACGCTCGTCCGCCGCGTGGCAGCCGCCCACCGCAGCATGGCGCAGGTGCCGATCCAGTATCACGTGCACTCGAGCACGCCCGCCTTCGCCGTGACGGACGGCCTCCGGCTGTCCCAGGTGCTGGCGAATGGACTGACCAACGCGTGTAAGTTCACGGAGGATGGCAGCATCAAGGTGGAGGTGTGGGTGGAGTGGGAGCCGCCGCAGCAGCAGCAGCACCAGCGCTACAACGTCCAGCAAGACAGCGAGCGCGCAGAGGTTAACCGCAACCCTTTCACGCTCCCGCCCTCGCCGGCACAGGCTGCGACTTCCCGCGCAGCGCCGATCACGGCCTCGGACGCGCGTTCTCGCGCGGCCAGCACCGCCAGCGTCATTTTCATCGCTGGCGAGCAGACTAGACCGTCCACGCAGGCGAGCGCCTACTCCACGGGTGCACACTTCCAAGAAGGAGCGCGGGACGGCAGCAGCGGCGATGATGCAGCGCTAGTAGCCACTTCCACGACTGTGGTCAGTACGCCTGGTACAGCGCAGCCGCTCGCTACGCCAGCTTCTACCGCTAGCGGTTATTGGGCCTCGTTGCGGACGCTGATTCCCTTAGGCTGGAGTGGGAGATCGAATCGCATCGCAGCCACTGCGTCAGCACCAGGCGGTGAGAATTCGGCTGCAGTACTTGAGCTGGCGAGCACACGTAACAAATCTCCTGTGGCCGAAAGCATTGTGGTTGTGCGTGTATCAGACACAAGCTCTGCAGGGGTCGCCGTGCCTGCGCAGCCCTCCCCGCCGTGGAACGCACGGGCTGCTCCCCCCACCTTGTCCGGAGACAGGCCAGCAGCCGCTGCGCCCCGTCAGGCACAGGGCGGGATCGCCGGAGCTGGGCGCTATCCCCGCATTGTTTTCACTGTAACTGATACGGGACCGGGGCTGCAGAAGCCAGCAGATCAGCTGTTCCAGCCCTTCGTCACTGGGCGGGACGCTGCCGCCGCTGCAGCGGCCTCCACTGCTGCCGCAGGTCGTGGCAAACGCGGATCGGGGTCTCTGTTTGCGCTGTCTTGCAGCCAGCGTGCCGCTGCGGAGCTGCACGCCTCCCCTGAGCTCCATGCAGTTAGCGCGGCACCAACCTCCGCCCATGGGTCTGACGCGGGGGCCGCGGTCGGCTCCGAGCAGACTGCGGCGGGGCAAAGCTTCGGTGCCACGATACTCGGCCGCCTCCGCCACGCAGTGCCAACTGGCGGTCTGCAGACAGGTTGGAGCCCCGCTGATGCCCCTCAAGCAACCAACGCCACGGCACATGGCCGCCAGGGGCGAGGGCCCTCTGTGCCTCCAACCACCCGCGAGAACAGCGGTGGGGAGGGATCCAGCAGAGGCTCTAGCGGAGCCACGTTCCCCAGGGGCCTGAGTGCGTCCTTCGCCACCGCCCTCGCAAAGTTCGGGTTTTCCCCACACCGGGACGCGCCAGCGGCGTTGGGAGAAGCGGCAGTGCCATTCATCGGCTCGATGAATGGGGCAGGCGCGAGCGTTCCGGCAGCAGCTCAGGTCTCCCTCGCGTCGCACTCAGGCGTCGCCCTCGCAACGCCGGCAGACGACCTTGCAGCACCTGCGCCAGGGTTCGTCTCACGCCAAACATCTTCGTTCACGCTTGGAGCGCCTCCGCCGAGGCGACATGTGCAGCTGGCCCACGGCTTTGAGGGAGAGGCTGCAGCTCCAGTCGGGAGCGCGATAGTAGCCGGGGGTCTGGCAGCTGACCCGAGATCCATGGATGATGGAGCAGTTCCAGCAACAGGCTCTAACGACAGCTCCACGCTTCGCATCCGAGCCCCTTGCGTTTCACGCCTTTCCTCCGTCGACACGGACGCCCCTGGCTCGGCGACCTCTCACACGTCTGTCGCATCCTCGCAAGTGTCATCACTGCCAGCTGGCACGCGGTCTGTGAGCGGCTCTGTTAAGCCAGAGGCATCGAGTCTTTTCTCGCAGGCCGCCGCATCTCCCGCCCCTGCGCCTTGCTCAGACGAATCCAACCCAAGTCCGATGCACCATGCCGTGTGGCTGCAGCCTAACTTCACGGTCCCGACCGGCTTGGGGGCAGCGCGCGCGCAGTCAGCCCTGTCGCTGCCTGCAGCGAACATCGAACCCGGCGACAGCGTGCGCAGAGATCCCGGCGCCCCCGCGCTTCCACCTTCCACGCTGTCGCGAGGCCCTGGCAGCACCGGCCCAGGGCCACGGGGCGCCCGGCCGTCCCTCTTCAGCTCTGCCCATGGGACCGCCGGACCCACAGTTCGATTTACCGGTGTCGACACTGCCGCGGAGGCGACGGACACCGGAGACAGCTCCGGGGCGCGTGGCCAGGAGGCGCTGACCGGGCGCACAGACGCAGGCCAGCTAGCGCTTGCCGCCGCCGCTGCATTCGACAGCCGCCCCATCGAGTCTCGGCAGCCGCAAGCGAAGGTACTTCACGCAATAGAGCGGACGTCATCGATCAGCCCTGCGCGACCGCTTTTTCCGCAGCCACTGCGCACTCAGGTGCTGCGCGCGTCCTCAGCGCCCGACATCTGCCCCGGGCTGCCGGCAGAAGTCCCCGGCTCTGACGCGACATCTAGGGCGCCTGGCATCAACCACGCCCCACCGCCTGCTGCGCTCGCCCGGGCTGCATCGGATGGCATGACGGCCCAGGCTCTTGGAGTATATTCTGCCATCGCTCGGGCAAGTCCGGAGAGGGTTCGTTCATCGCTCGGACGAGGTGCCTCGCCGGCGCCGCTGCGTGCGGCATCGCATGCCACGGGTCTGCAGCAGGATCCCTCCGGCCTCATCTGCAGCGCCCAGCAGGCACACGCGGGCGCAGGGGCGACGGGAGGATGGCCAGAGCACCGACCAGCGTCGGCTGCTGGGGCGCGGCGTACGGCCACTGGCAGGGGCACGCCAGGCGTTCGCAGTCGCGGCGTCTTTACTCCCAAGATTTCAGGCGCTGGCACCCCCGCCCTGCGCCGCGTGCAGCAGACGCCACGCACACCCGCCACGGGTGAACTCGTTGCTGCGGGAGCTTCCCCGCGAATGCCGTCGTTCCGCTTTCCCCTTGCGAGTACGGCCAGCTCCCCACTGCGCAACACAAGCCACGCTGCAGGCGCCCTGGGCGCGCAGCTGGCGGCTGGCCATGGCGCGATGCCTGTCACTTCTCTGGGGACTCCCAGCTGCCCGGGCGCAGCCGCAGCTGGCCCCATTGGTACGGGTGTGGCCCACGGTACAAGCCGGAGCAGCCGCGGGGGCACCCCTCACGGCCCTGGGGTTGCAGGGGCTTCCCTTCGCAACCCGTCCCCAGTCCAGCCAGCGGTTCACCTTGCGGCGGGCGCCCCGGTATGCGCTACGACCCCGTCCCGGCGCCGAGGCAGCGGCGTGAGGGATGCCCGGAACAGCCTTGTCGGCACCCTGGACCCCGCTGCAGCAGCCGCGGGACCCTCAGCACCACCTGCACCAATCACCTCACGCGTAGCGCACTTGGGAGCGCGTCGCGGCGAGCCTGCGACTCCGGACCTGCGCTCTCACTCCTATGGCGGGACAAAGACAACCACGACAGCAACAGCGGGCACACCTGCCGCTGCAGCGGCTATGATGGCTTCATCAAGCATCCGGGCCAAGGTGCAGGGCACGGGTCTCGGTCTGCCCGTCTCCCGGCTGCTGACGGAGCAGCTGGGCGGCACGCTGGAGCTGTTTCGAGACGAGGAGCGGGGCGTGACCATCTATCGGCTGTCGCTGCCCCTGGTGCTGCCATCGCCGCGCACGATGCAGGAAATGGAGGATGAGCTTGCGGGGGTCGGGGATGGGGCTGGCGTTGGCCTGGACGGCAGCCGTCGGGGCTCGTTCGCTCGCGGCCGCGCTGGCAGCGGCGTGAGCGCGCCTGGCACCCCAGCCGCTCTCATCATGCTGCGGCCCCACCCTCCGGCCCGAGGACCTCCGCGTGCAGCAGAGCCGACGACGGGCCGAGATGCAGGCAGCGGCGCTGGCAGCACAGGTGCGCATGCTGTGCTGGTGGGCACCGAGCGCGCTGCAGGGCCGTCGTCTTCTGCAACCACTGCTGGTGGCTCTGGCTCACAGGGTGGCAACAGCGTCGCCGTTGGTCACGCCACGACCACCGGGCTGTCCAGCAATGTCGGAGGCAGCGCATCCTCGGAAGGCGGAATGCCAGAGCTGCGACTCCCCGGGCCGCAAAGTCTTCTTGTCCACGCGCTGCCCTCTGTGCCTGAGTGCCGCTCCCTCGAGCTGGGCTCGTGGCCCACGGGATCGGGCTCCAGCAGGGCTTCAGAGCATGGAAGCGCGGTGGCCGCCTCAACCACCACAACGATGGCGGCCGGAGATGGTGGCAGGGGATTGCAAGCGCAGCCCGCAGCCGCGTCTGTGCTGTCGCCGTCGAGCACCTACGGTGTCGCTACCACCGCACGTTCTGACAATTTGGGGCTGGAATCCATAGTAGAGCTGCCGCTGCGCTCTGGCGCGCCGCAGGCACAGGGGCTGGGACACAGTTCCGACGCGCCACCGGCGGGTACTGGGGCGGCCTCCATACGTGCGGGGCAGGCAAGCGTCACCGCTGGCCCCCCGGGTGACGTACCTCGGCCCCCAGGTGCGGAGGCCGCGCCAGCGCGCGGCAGTAGCATCGAGCAGCGGGACGAAAGGCTGCCGTTCTCACCGCCGAGCGTCCGTAGGCTGGTCACGAGTGCGCGTGGGCCTGGCTCCCGTGCTGTCGCCTCGGCGCGCGCCGGGCAGCCAGTGGGCCTCGGCAACCCTGCCTCTGCTGCACCTGCAGACGCTGCGCCTGGCCGATCGCGAAGCCTCGTCGCTCTGGTTCCGTACTCCGCCGCTGTGCCGCAGCGGCACCCATCCCTGCCCGCGCCGCCTACGCCGCCCCATCGTGCCGGTGAGGGTCCCTCAGCTGCCGCAGCTGCACAGTCAGCGCCCAGCGGTGGGGACGGGCCGGCGGCTTCAGGCGGACCGCCCATCCAGAGCAGCCCGCTGTCAGAGCGACCCGCGCTTTCTGACGTGTTGCATCACCCGCAGGCGCGAGGTGGGTCGTATGTAGACGGCAGTCCCCCGCGACTCCCCTACCCTAGCGACTCTCCAGCCAGCGGGGCGCCTTCTCATGGCCCGCCCGGAGCCCACCCGCATACCCAGGTCAACCTGTTCGCCGCCCTCGCGAGGGCCCAGGCAGCGCAAGGCACTCGGTCGATGCCCCCGGGCTCAGTGGGTTTTCTGGGCATGCCCTCTGAAGGCACGGACGCGGGCGTGTTCTACCCAGCGGCTTCCCCCCTGGCCCACCATGTGCGCACCCCAGGCACGATCGACACCAGTGAAGAGGTTTCTCCGTCCATCTCTTCGCCCTCTTGCACGCTGCACGGCGCCTTCGGGGTGCATGACAGGCGCGGCGACAGCGCCCGGTCGACTCAGGGAGTGGCGCCTCATGGTGCCGACGCTGCAGTCCTCTTCGCCGGCGGATCAGACCTCGCGGTAGCTCCTGCGCACGATACGTCCGCTCGACATGCGCTGCCGCAGCCGCCGCTGCTTCGTCAATCCACTCCCGCCCCCGGCGCCGCAGCTGCAGCAACGCTCCGTTCGCCTGATGTCGACGGCGCAATGCGCGCGCACCGGCCCGGCACCCGGCCATCGCCAGACGCGGCGTATGGCGGCCGCAGAGGCAGGAGAAGGCCACGGGGTGTGGGCTCCCCAGCGCGCGCACAGCTCGGTGCTGATGGGAGGATGCATTTTGCTGATGCTCCGACCCCTGAGGCTGCCGCAGTCCGCCGCATGCACTCGCACGCACACGCAGGTCCTGGTACCGGCAGTGGGGCCGCTCGCCTCACCTCTCCCCTGGCTGGCGGCAGTCTGGGTGGCTCCAGTCGTGGCACTTCTCAGCACGGGGCCCCTATCGACTCACGGGTGGACAGCTACACGCATGCGGCATCCTCGTACGGCAGCAGCCGAGACCACGACAGCAGGCAGGTGATGAGCGCCACGTGCACGCACAGCTTCTCTGCGATGGGAGTCGCGCCTGCAATGCCGACGCCGCAGCTTCATCTAGACATGCGGAGATTCGTCGGCTCGCCGGTCGTTCTGTCAGGCTCACTGTCCGATCCGGAGGTGCTCACAGTCGCTGCCCCTGCAGCTGGCGGGCTGGCAGGCCCCGATGGCCATGCATCGCGAGTCCACGGGCAGCCAGAAGCGCTTCCGTACAAGACGTCTGCCTCCCAACAGCCAGACCGTTACGGCGGCGTCGGTCCCGGTGGATCTATCGACGAGGCCGCGCCTCTCACAGCTACTGCGATGCCGGCCAGCGCACAGCTGCGGGTACCCGGGGCAGCCGCACACACTGCTTTGCCGCGGGCAGCGACGGCCGCCGCCCCTCCACCGCGGGCTGCCGCCGCCCCATCTCTGGCGGGGGCGGTCAGCGTGGTCTCCAGCGGCAGCGGCTGCGTCTCCGCCTCGACGACGGTGTCCAACGCCCGCACCGGCGCTCGCCCCCTCAGCCCTGACCCGGGGCTGCTGCGGATCTCGACGCCAGTGATCGGCCTGCCCGGGGGCCACGGCCCACACACCCGCTCGACGCCGAATCTGCTGGTCGGCAGCTGCGGCCGCCGCTCCGGCTCTGCCACGGGGAGTGCCCTCCAGCTGCCAGGCAGCAGCTCTGAGACCCCGCCAGCAGACGTCTCACAGGCCGCGCCGCAAGCCGCGCCGCCAAAGGCTGGATATGGCCCTGCTGCGGCCATGCGAGTTGCGGCTGCAATGCGCTCTCGGCTCGGCGATCATGTGGGGTCGGCGGTCGCACTGCAAGCGCCATTTGCAACGCTGCGGGGAGGCGCCCTCGCGGGCTCAAGCAGTAGCTCGGAGGAGGAAACACGAACGCATGCGGTTGTGCCGGCCACCAGCCACTCCTCCGTTGCGCGCGCTAGCAGCTCCTCGAAGACGTCGACTCCCAAGGGCGGAGAACCTGAGCCAGCGGACGCTGAGGGCCACGGCGGTTTCGGCGTCCCCCACAACACTCCGCTTGCTGCAAGCGGCAGGGGTGTTGCAGGAGCTGCAATCCTGCTAGCCCCAACTGCAGGCCCCGATGCTCCTGAAATGAGTTGTGCGTCTGTCCTTGCTCGCGCGCCAGCCCTGCCGACACCGGCAGATGCGGCACCTGCGTTTCCTGCTGCAGCGCCGGT
>Ga0208629_101230_pt1 | contig 10803 bp, 11 predicted proteins | sample LakWasMet19_HOW5_2_FD_183865 | JGI IMG/M metagenome (GOLD analysis project Ga0208629, IMG submission 183865) | Freshwater sediment methanotrophic microbial communities from Lake Washington under simulated oxygen tension - Sediment Metagenome... | ecosystem: Environmental > Aquatic > Freshwater >...
CGCCAGCTCCACCAGCTGCCCGTGCTCGATGGCACCCGCGCCCGCCACGACGATGCGCGGGCCCGTGTAGTGCGTGCGGATGTACGACTCGAGGTCGCGCCGGCTGATCTTTGCGATGTTCTCCGCGGGGCCGAGGATGGTGCGGCCCAGGCCGCTCTTCTGGTACGCCGTCTCGTGCAGCAGGTCGAAGATCACCTCCTCCTGCTGGCTGTTCACCTCCTCCATCTCGCGCATGATCACGCCGCGCTCCCGCTCGATGGCCGCCTCGTCCAGGCGCGGGTGCGTCAGCATGTCGGAGAGGATGTTGACGGCGCGGGGCACGTCCTTGTTGAACACCTTGGCGTAGTACACCGTGTGCTCGCGCGAGGTGTACGCGTTCAGGTGCCCGCCCATGTTCTCAAACTCCACCTCCAGCTCGTACTGCGACATGCGCTGGGTGCCCTGCACGGCCAAGGCGCGGAGGGCAGACGGGTGCGGCACCGCAACCATCAGGCGTGGTCAGGCAGTGTGGGGGAGGGAGCTCGCAGCAGCAGCAACAGCACGCGCCCGCGCACCCACCTTGAAGGTCATGTGCTCCAGGAAGTGCGCCGTGCCGTTGTTCTCGGCGGTCTCGTACCGGCTGCCAGCGTCGATGAAGACGCCAACGGTGGCGGTCTGCCCGTGGCCGCCCTGTACAAGACGGGACATCTCGGCAGCACAAAGCATCGCTGAGCGCTGCTGCCCTGGTCAGGCGTCAAGCAGTGGGACCAGTTGCCTGGCAAGCGAGACTCACCTCCGTGGCCACGCGCACGCCATTGCTGAGGGTGGTCACCTCAGTGGCGGGCACGTTCAGCAGGTATGGGGGAAACTTTTCCTCGCCTCGAACGGCCATGCTCGCCATGGAGCGAGAGCCCGCGCGGAGGGCCTGCATTTGAAGGTAATGCAAAGAGGCGCGGCTTGCTGATGACGCCGGAGAAAAATGCCCCAGGTGATACTTTCCCGGCTAGCACAGGAGCGTACAACGCAGCTCAGCAACACAGCGAAACACAGCGACCAGAATCCACGGCAATCAACCCACCCCGGCTACGGAGCGCGAAGCGCGCATCACGGTCAGCATTTTTACGGCAGCCTGTTCACGAGGTGCAACACCGCCTGCTGGCTTGCCAGGACGCTGCCTGATGGTGAGGCGTCAGCGAGACAATGCCGGTGGGCTCGGCGTGCCCACGCCTTCCCATTGCCGACGCCCTCGCAGCAGGGAGCATTTTGTGACGCGAAAGGTTTTGTGTCCGATCTGTCAGTCCCGCGCGCTGTGCTTGCTCGAGCAAGCATCGTCGCGCCGACTGCTCCCTTGATTCGCTTGGCATTTGTTATCGAGCAACCGGTTGACGGGGTGCCCCGCTTTTTCTGCTCAGTCGGGCTCAAATCGAGCGCGGCCTGTCTCCTCGCTCCTGGACTTTCAACCCGCTGAACGCCTTGAGCAGCGCTCGCCCGCGGAAGTAGCAACCCTGCTTAGGCGCCAACCTCTCCACCACAAGTCCTTGGTTTTCTTTCCGTTCTGCGTCGCAACGCCCGCTGAACTCGAACATACGCCTCATCAACCGATAGCGCGGCTCGGCGCCCGACCGCTGCCTCAGCATGGCGGCTGCTCGGAAGGCGGTGCGGTTACCGCCGGAGGTCAATCGCATACTGTACGTGCGCAATCTGCCGTATAAAATTACCTCCGAGGAGCTGTATGACATCTTTGGAAAGTACGGCGCCATTCGGCAGATCCGCCTCGGGGTGACGGCGGAGACCAAAGGCACGTGCTTCGTGGTGTTTGAGGACATCTGGGACGCGAAAACCGCGTGCGACCACCTGAGTGGGTTTAACGTGGGCGGGCGATACCTTGTGGTGCTGTACTACAACGCCACCAAACAAAACAAGACGCGGGACCTGGACAAGCAGCAATTGGAGCTGGACCATTTGCGTGCACGCGTTGCGGCAGGCGAGGAGGTTGCTGCGGCTAAAGCAGCGGAGGCGGCAGCGGCGGCGGGCGAGGAAGAGGCTGAGAGCTTGGACGACGAGGCGGACAAGCGTCTGATGCGCAGATGACAGCGAGTGCAGCGAGCAGGTCACCGCAACAATCGGTTGTGCCGGGATCAGTAGGAACCCGCTAGAGTGCCCGTGCTCAGCCGTCACCACTACAGCTGCAACGCATTGTCGGATGCTTGCACTGCTTCTTGGCCTGTGTGGAAGCCAGTGATGCACATCCTGGCGCTCCGACCCACAGGCTGCAGCGTCGTTGGTGCTGCCGTGCGCCGTCAACTCCTCCATGTGCGTTGCTGTACCGCACTGGCCTGTGGGGCGGAGCTGGCGCGTGTGCAACAACACGCAAGGTGTGCCCACCTCAAGACGCGCGGGCGGTTCCTGTTGCTCGACGAGCTAAGCCAGCCTGGTTCTCACCTCGTCGGTTGCAGCGGTTGACAAAGGGTGCGAGAGCTCGGCTGCCGCCACGTTGCACCATTACCTGCCTCGAGTCTCCGTGTCGACCGGCCAACTTGACGGAGCCTCGCGTCTTTCAACTTGAAGGCTATCGAGAAAACACCAGTTTCGCGTTGCTGCTTGTCTCAAGCAGCCAGACAGCTTGTCGGCTTCTGGCGCTCACAGATAATCACCTGGAGATGCTCGTGAGATCTCAAATCATCAACTGCTCGCTGTGTCATCGTCGATGTCTCATCGAGTCGTGACAACAACAGGCCGTTGAAGTTCCTGACTTCGTCGTGCTCCGAAACAGCTGGGCCAGAGCCGTCCGAAGGCGAACCTCGCTGCCATTTGCGTCGCGCGTGGATTTGTGGCATTTTCAAGCACCGAGGCGTCACCCGGATTTCCTGACTGCGGATGAACGTGGCGAAAGCCGGACCAGCAACGGCAGAGGAGGAATCCGATGATGATGACGCTCTCACGGGGTCGTTCGTCACGGATGCTCGCAACCAGTTCTCAGCAGCATTGCGCTCCTCGCTGACGAACCGGTATCTCTGCGCCGTGAGTTGTCAGCTGTGGCGGCGACATCGATCCTGCAGGACAAATCGCACGGTGACTGTGTTGTGACCGAGTTGCAGATGCCCCAACCTATTATGTGTGCAGAACATCGTTTACGTTATCTATGCATGTATCATTGTAAGTTGATGTGAGGCGACGGGTGGGCTTGGCGTCGTTTGAAAAGTGGGGACAGGTGGCCGGGGGGCAGGGTCAAAACTCCGCAGCATCGTGAGCGCCGTTTCCCTCTGGCACCACTCGCGCGTGCAGCTCTACATCGACTTCAAGTTGTACCCGGACTACCTTGACGCATACAACTCTTCGACAGTGTACACCATCCACGGACGCTGTGAGTGCAGCTGTGGGTGAGAGAGTGCCGCTGCCGCCTCCATCTGTGTCTCGATGAGTGCTCCACGGTCTGCCCCGTTTTTTCTTTCGCTGCAGCTCTCGCCTCAGCCGTCAGCAGCAGCGCTGATGACTCGGAACCCGTCAACCCCGAAGCGGACGCGATCCTTGCGCGCATCAACCGCCTGTACGTCACCAGTGGGTTCATCCACGCCTTCAACGCTCTGCAATACTACTGGGCCTGGCTGCCAAGCGGCTTCCGCTGGCACCACCGCGTCATGGTCCCCGAGTACCTCAACATGATTGGAGCTGGCATGTATATGGTGAGCCCTGCATGCCAGTGCAAGCGGGAGTCGACGCTTGGTTGCGGCGCGTCCATCCTCACGTGATCCCGGTGCCTACCCGTGCTCTCTCGTACCTGGTGTTGTTTCTCGCTCTTGTGCAGTACACAAGCTTTCTGTACCCGCAGTGCAACGAGTACACCAGCGACGTCACCATGCGTGTGCACCGTCTCGAAACAGCCGCCGCTCTGTTGGAAGTGGTGGCCGCCTGTGGCTGGACGTACACGTGGTGGCTGACCTACCCGCGCCGGCTGGGTCGGGGCTGGACCCTGGACGACCCTGACTTCTGGGCGGTGGTGTTCATCGTCGTGCCGAGCCTCGTGTACGTCGCCTACAACTTCCAGATCGTGCGGGATCCGTCCCTTTACGGCACCGACATGCTCTACTCCACGGGAGACATCCTGTACGCCTGCGGGGCCTCCTGCTACCTGGCCGCAGCCCTACGGGACGACGGCTGGTTCTGGTTCATGCCGTCAGCAGGGCGCCTGGTGTACAACGCAGACGGCAAGCAACCCTACGCAGCGCCCGAGCAACCCGACCCCTCACGCGTCTCCGTTCGCGAGTGTGTACTGGGTGGATGGCTCGGCTGCGATTGCCGCTGTGTTCAGCGATGTGTCCTCGCCAAGGCTGCCGCGCAGCATACCGAGTACTTGCCGCTGATATCGCTGGACACCTCTCCGCGCGCTTCTGATGGCACGCGGGCGGCGCTGTCTCCGAGCCGGCCCGCCTTGCAGGAGGAGTTTTCAGTGTTCAGTATCTCATCTTCTGGAGAACCGCGCGTGTAAATTCTGCTGACCTCGGCGGCCGATTTTTCTTCGACTTCGTGAAGGCGTTTTGGGTGCGCTGCGGCGTCACGTCTGCCGCATCGACGTCGCTGGAGCCGAGGGCACACGCTGGTGTATGCACGTGAGTGCTGATGACGGACGTCGACTTGGGTATGCAACATCGCAGTGCGATGAGACTGCAGTCCCCAGCTGGTGCGGCTGCGAGGCCTCGCCTTCGTAGGTGCTTGAAACTATTCATGTGTGGTGTCGCTTCTCGTTTTCAACTGTCGACATGCGCTAGCCCTCTTGATTTAGGGCAAAACCCGCGATTGCCACTGCCAGTGCGTAGAGTTCGATAAAAGGGATATCCTCAACTACTAGCGAAAGTGTTTGAATATTTTACATCACAACGATACGTCCAGAAACGTCGCAGCCTCAGCGTGCGAGCACAAGTTCAGTGGCGCGACTGCGCAAGTGGCGCAGCAAGTCGAACTCTCGTTGCAGATGCTGTCGAAAACGTGGGCGCTCAATGCCCAGCAAGGTCTCGTGATACGCCTCTCCGCATCAGTTACGCTCGCCCCCCATCGCTCCGAGACGCGCTGTCCGCATGCGCACTGGCGCTGCTGGCATGCTCAGACAGCGGAAGCGGCAGCGGCGACGGCAGAGGCTTCACCGGGTACATGGCGACGTAGGAGGCCACTGCAAACTTGCGCTTGCACCCCTCCAAGTTCATGTAGCGTATCTTGCCAAACACGGGTCGCTCTGCCCAGCCCATATCGTGCACTCCGCAGATGGCCCACATGCAGCCCACCACCCCGTTCGGGTCGCGCCCGTCCAGGTTGTACTTGTCATTCAGGAACAGGGCGGTGGCGAGCGCCTCCTGTGGGGAGGGCGACCACTCGAGAATCTTCTTCGCCCAGTACATTCGCATGAAGCCCCCCAGCTTGCCGCGGTGAACGAGCTCCATCTGGCCAGCATTCCACAGCGCCTCGTGAGTGCGCCCCGCCTCAAACTGCTCACGCGTGTACAGGTGCGACCGCTTATCAGTGGCGTGCACCGTCAGTGTAGCCTGCGCCCACCCCGCAGCGCCTTCAATGCTGTCTTGACGGGGGCAGTACAGGCAGAAATTATCCGCGAGCTCGCGCCGCACGACAAGCTCCTCGCAGAACGCCTGCGCCGACGTCTTGCGGCTCTCGACGAACAGCCCCGCCAGCCCAAGCCCGGTGAGGCGCATCACTTCAAGCACGATGCGCTGCGCGCTGAGCTGGCCTGCAGGCGAGAGAGGGGCGATCAGCATCTCGGCTGACTTGCGACGTCACTGCACGGCCGCATGCAACAAGCGGTGGCGAAAGACACAGGCGATGCGAGCCACCCCCAACCCCACCCGAGCCCTTGCACCGCAGTAACGGACGGTCCTGCCCTACGCAGGCTTGGCTGCACTACTCACCAAAATGCAGGTATGGGGATAGGTTGCTGGTTGCCCCGGGCTGCGTCGGGTTGTTGCGCAGCTCGTCGAAGCTCTTGAGGCGAGCGGATAAGAAGCGCTGCAAGGACAACGCGGGATCACAGTAGTTGCATGAAAGGCGCGGGGGTGCAACTTCGGATCGTAACAGCCTCCTGCAGGACGAGGAACCCAGCTGCAGACTCCTGTGGATTCGGTGACGAACACGCACCGACATCGCCTGAGCCGCTGCCCGCTCGCCGGGTTGACACCACGCCACCTCAGGCACGGACGCTGCCATGTGCAGGTGAGACAAGACTGCATCCCATGAAGTTCGACTCTGCGAAGTTCCAGCGGCGTCGGCTCCGGCGCCACATGCCGCCGCTGATGCTGCTGATGCGACTGAGACGTCGCCCCCTGCATCCGACCTACGCGTGCGTGGAGCAAGGCACACATCTGCCGCTCCAGGCAGCGGTGGCACGGACCCGGAGCTTGCGTCCGCTGAAGCGAGAGGCCGGTCAGCCGCAGCGCCTGACGCCGCATGCTCCGGCCCCGAGAAGACCCTCATGCACGCCTCCGCGTCGGCGGGAAGCACACCGCCCACGGCAATCGGGCGAGGGAACGCGGTACAGTAGCGGTGGAGGCCGGCGTGGATCTTCTTGCGGAGGGTGCGAGCGCCCACCTCCTGCTTCGGGCTCGCCTCCCAGGCGGGCACGATGTTGTGCGCGTCCACCTCCTCGAGCACGCAGCACGCGTGCAGGCGCGCAGCCACCTCAGCCTTCCACGCAGTAGGCCCGCGGAGCGGGCAGAAGTCCAGCACCACAGCGCTCGCGCCCAGTGCATTCGCGTACGCGGCCACTTGTTGGCCTGGCTGGCCCAGCAGCAGGCGGAAGGGGACGTGCAGGTCAGCGAGGTCGGCCTCGACCTGCCGCAGGCCTCGCAGCATGAAGCCGTACGCCCGCAGCGATGCGTGCGAGTAGGAGGGCAGCAGGCAGAAGACGACCACAAGAGGCACGGAGCGCGCGGTCGCCAGCTGCTGCGCTCGAATGAGGGCCCAGTTGTCGAGCACTCGCTGGTCGCGCATCATCCAATACACCACCGGCCCGGCGCCAAGGCCACCGCTGCCCGCCCGCACGGCACGTATCCTGCCTTTTGCACACACGGGCGGGTCACTAGAGTAGCTCGTGGTGCCCGAATACACGTCAGCCAGACGAGCGGGCAGCGTGGCATACGCGGGCAGAGGAGCAGTGAGGTCTGCGGCGAGCCCCGGCACACCGAAGGCGGTGCGGTCAGCGACTGCCGCCGGGGTTGCCCCAGTGCCCCCGGATCCAAATCCAGCTACCGACGTGGTTGCAAACATCCGCGGGACGACGGCAGGAGGAGCCATCGGGCTAGAACAGAGCTTCCTGCTCTCATGCAAGGACTTGGCGGCGGATGTCGACGCGGTGGAAGTCTCCCGGACCACTCGCTTCCACCCTTGGACTAATTCATTTGCGGCTGTCGCAACTGCAGGTTGGGAGTGGCTCTTGAGCTTGTTGACGAAGAGACCAAGCTTCGTGTCCCGAAGCAGCGCAGTTGTTAAATTCCACGAAGCCATCTGTGTGAGGTTTGAGCTTAGACGGTGAACATCCTCCTTCTCCAGCGCCCGCTGACAGCTGCGAATGCAGTCGAGGATCTCAGATTCCGCCAGTGCCATCACGCTCTATATGTCTGCGTGCGTCAGCGACCACGTCAGCCTGAGTGCTGCGCCTCTCAAAAAGCTGGTTCACCGTTCCACGGGAGCACTGTAAACTATACCCCGCATATGAGTGCTTATAACTGGCATACTGCGTTCCATGTGGTGTCGCGTGCACCATTCAAGATTTCCTTCAGGAGTCTGTCGGTCAGCCCGTCGTTCCAAAACGGCGCGAATGGCATGTTTCTGTGAGCGTTACGCGCGCTGCACGATGCTACTCTCTCAAACTGCGAGCAGATTGATGTGTCTTTGAGATTGCACGGTCTGCCGCTGCGTCGCTCGTTCGCTAATCCACTGATCCACCATGGCTTCGCTGCCTGACACCGTGCGTGCGTGGCTGAACGCGGTGACCGACACAGTACAGCGCCGGCCAGCAACGGCTATTCTTGTTACGAATGCATTGACGGCAGCGGCCTTCGTGTACGTGCTGAGCGAGGGCAAGCCCGTCAAGTTCCTGACTAAGCACCTCTTCCGAGCGGCGATGGCAGCCGTGCCACAGTCGCTGAAGGACAAAGAGCTCGGCAAAATTCGTGATGATATTGAAAAGGACGTCATCGGTACAAGCCTGGATGGCGAGGTGCTCGTCGGCGAGCTCCCAGAATCAGGTGCGTCCGTGCTCTGACGTGGCGCGAACGGTGCAACGATGTCCCGGCGGAGCGGCATGACCGAAGGGGCGGACCACGAAGTGGCGATACCTCAACTCCATCTTGTCCTGCAGGGTGGTCGCGGAAGGACGTTGTGAGCACGCTGGAACGCTACGGCGGGAAGGACGAGAAGTTGTGGCGCAGTGGCCGCATCTCTGGCTGCGTGTACCATGGCGGGCAAGACCTGTCCAGCATCATGACAGAGGCGTTCTCCCGGTTTTCCTTGTCCAACCCCCTGCACCCAGACGTGTTCCCCTCACTGCGCAAGGTGAGCAGGCGGGCGGGATGCGCCGCGCAGGCACCCTGCAGCTGTCCAGAAGTTGCTGAGCCCTGGCCGTGACACACGAGCGCTTGCTGAGTACCCACGCTCCCCACTCCGCAGATGGAGTCAGAGGTGGTCGCGATGACCCTGCGCCTCTTCAACGGCGGCCCGGGCGCCTGCGGCACCATGACGAGCGGCGGCACGGAGAGCATCCTCATGGCCATCAAGGCATACAGGGACCACGCCCGCACATCGCGTGGCGTGACGGAGCCGGAGCTGGTGGCGGGAGTGACGGCGCATGCCGCCTTTGACAAGGGTGCGTGAACGCGGGGTGCGCGCCTCAACCGTCCCGCCCTCTGGGCTGAGCGGCGGTTGTCGGCCACGAGCCGCCCTCACCTTCTCGCCCGCCCTCCCTCTCCCTGCTGCTGCAGCGTGCAACTACTTCGGCATCAAGCTCGTGCACCTGCCGGTGAACTCCTCCACCTTCCGCCTGGATGCTGGCGCTGTGGAGAGGGCCATCACCCGAAACACCATCGGCATCGTCTGCTCCGCCCCGTGCTTCCCGCAGGGTGCGTGGTCGAGAAGGGTTGCAGCGACGCAGGCCGCCCTGTTGCCGCTGCGGCGCACGAGTTTGAGCGCGCACACTGAACCGCCAATGAGTGCCATAATTTTCTGCCACCCACGCGAGTGCCGCCGCGTCGCCAACTGGCGCCTTCTGACCCTCCGCCCTCCCCGTTCCCGCAGGCGTCGTGGACCCTGTGGAGGAGATCGCTGCCCTCGCGCTGCGCCGCGGCATCCCCGTGCACGTGGACTGCTGCCTCGGCTCCTTCCTGATCCCCTTCGCGGAGGAGGTCACCGGCCGCAAGCTGCCCAAGTTTGACTTCCGCGTGCCGGTGAGTGGCTGCAGCGGCGGCGCCCACCGCGCCACAGCCTGCGGGCCGCAGTCCGCACGCCCACGCCCCCGTGCCCACTCCCGTCCCCCGTCTCTCGTTGCAGGGCGTGGCCTCCATCTCCACCGACACGCACAAGTACGGCTTCGCGCCCAAGGGCTCCTCCGTGGTCATGTACGCCGACCCCGCCATGCGCCACGCGCAGTACTTTGTTGCGCCGGAGTGGACCGGGGGCATCTACGCGAGCCCCTCCATCGCGGGCAGCCGCCCGGGCGCTCTGATCGCCGCCTGCTGGGCCACCATGGTGCACATGGGCCGCGACGGGTACCGCGACGCCGCGCGCCGCATCCTGACCGGCGCTGCCACCATCACGGCAGGCATCCGCGCGCAGATCCCTCAGCTGCAGGTGCTGGGCGAGCCCGACCTCTCCGTGGTTGCCTTCTCCCCTGCGCCCGGCAGCGGCCTCAACATCTACGACGTGGGCGACGAGATGAAGCACCGCGGCTGGAACCTGAACGTGCTGCAGAACCCCGCCAGCATCCACATCTGCGTCACCTTCGCCAACTGCGGCCAGGCGCCGCAGTTCGTGGCGGACCTCAAGGCCGCCGTTCACGACGTGCAGACCGCGCCGGCCGGCAAGTACAAGGGCGGGTCGGGTGCCATCTACGGCATGGCCGCCTCCATCCCGGACAAGAGCCTCGTGAACGAGGTCGCCTTCAGCTTCCTGGACGCGCTCTACAAGTCCACCAAGCCTGCAGCCCGCATCACGGCGGCGTGAAACTGGCCGCCCTGTCGCTGCGGGGTAGTGTCGCAGGTCCATCACACGATGTCTGTGTGAACCCTGCGGGTCGCCACATTTCTTCGAAATTCCAACTGCTCCACGCGTCCTGAGCTCGTATCACTCGGTTCGGTTCAGAGTCAGACGGCCGGCTGTGCCCGGTCGTAAACCACAGTTCACCGTTCCAGATTGTATTGGAATTTCAAATATCTGCGGACTCCTTGGATTATGCCAGTGCTGGTGCATTAGGCTGCAGTTAACAGTGATCAGTGCTGGCGCGATGGGTCCATGGAGGTGCAGGGGTGCACGCACTGGCAGCAGCTTTTCGCAGGCTTAGGGCGAGCTTGCTCTCGAGGCCTGGCCGCGTCCGGGCCCGGGTCATGCATCAACTGCAACACCCTCAGCAATTGAGCACTGCAGTCGACGTCCAATTGCACAGGCATGTGGACTCCAAGCTCAAGCCCTCAGCTTGAGGCTCACTTTGCCGGCCGTGTGGCTCACAGGCACTGCGTGACGGCACGGCGTGCGGCGTCTGCGAAGCCTGCCGTCACCGACGGAGTACACAAGGGGCCTGCCCCGCTTTTTTGCCCCCGGAGGGGGCCCCCGGGC
>Ga0208629_101231_pt1 | contig 10800 bp, 7 predicted proteins | sample LakWasMet19_HOW5_2_FD_183865 | JGI IMG/M metagenome (GOLD analysis project Ga0208629, IMG submission 183865) | Freshwater sediment methanotrophic microbial communities from Lake Washington under simulated oxygen tension - Sediment Metagenome... | ecosystem: Environmental > Aquatic > Freshwater >...
TCAAATCTCTCAAGTTCCTTTACCTTCTCTCGCTTGGATGTTTGGGGTGTTTATTATGGTTATTTTTAAAAGAGAGAGGGGCTATTTGAGGCTACGTGCTGGGATATAACCGTTCCAAGATCAACAGTGCAATCAAGCATACATGGCTAAACTGACAGACAGGTATCTCGTCAACTGCTGTCACTGAGAGTCAAAATGCAGTTGTCCGCAACTGGCCGACTGCCGCTAGTCGCGAAAGTCAGTCACCGACCCTGAGGAGACATTCGGATATGGATTTATTCTTCCAGATATCGGTCATTGGCAAATTAGCTCTATCTAACCCAACTAGGCGGTGAGTTCTGTGTCATGCAGAGTAGAGTCTATTTCAAACAAACCTTATGAAAAATCGATGGGGTTATTTCAAGTTTGAAGATGACAACAAAATATTCCAACCAGCAATCGTCCCCCAGTAGTTACCCTATCGGGATAAAAGTGGATTCGATCTCTGTCAGGCTCAAGTTTGCTATGCCACCAAAAAATAATGTCAGTCCCGTTAATATTGATAGTCCGTTCTTTCCGTGCTTCGTTATTTCCCTTCGTGTTTCCATTTTCATCAGAAAGGTCAACTCCGAGTGAGCCGAACTCCGCTAGTGCACTTCTCCATGACCCTGAAAAGATTCGTTTGCCGTGGTCAGATAAAGCACCAAGGTGTTTAGTCAATGGCTTGACAATCTCCCTGTAAGGTTTGCTCATGTCCTTAATCCCATTGAATGCTCCTGGTGCAAAATCAATTGCGGGAAAAGCCGAACGCGCAAACGCTCCCATCTCGCTAGGGTTCTTGGTTGTGTCGGTTATCAGCCATCGAAAAAAATTGCAATAGTTTTCCTGATCGGCAATAAACCAAAAGCTTTCTGCACAGTCCATTACAGCCACAGGAAGGTAACCCACCGACCGAATGTCGGAAAAAACTAAACAAGCAACAGCATGAGCTTTGTCTTGCTTCATTTGTTCATGAGCCCATGCAATAGATGGGGCAAATTCATCAATTCCCTGATCAATTTGTACTTCAAAGGCTGGTGGCCACGATAAGCTGAGTTCCTGCCATTTAGATAGCCGACCAAATATGCTGGCAATACGCTCCTGCACTTCCCAAGGAATTAAAACTGGCGAATTCGGCTCATACAGATCGTAAAAGCTTTTATTCTGCCAAATAGTAATCGAGAAAAGATCTTCCGAATAACAGGCCGAATGCCCTTGTTCATGTGCGTCATCAAGCAGATCAAGCATTGTCTCCAATTTCTCGATACAGTCATCTGGATCAAGCCCATCGAAACGCCAACTTGTTTCGTCAATAACAAACCGCATGGATTATTCCTTCCGTCTCCGCAAACGAGTAAGAGCCGTAACATCAAGTTGATATTGGTCGAAAAAACCGCGCGGCCAAGAAGCAACACCTCCTGTTTCGGTAAAACTTAGGAATTGGGGTGGAGCGCCATCAACGTCAAAAAAATGAATGATCGCTTGATCCTTAGACAAAATATGATGCTCCCCAATAGCACGACGAATACCATTCAAGACATGATCGGAATGGGTTTCTACCACAACCTGTACACCAGCTGAGGCAATGGAAGCAAGAAAGTAACCCATTTGCGATTGTCCAGCCGGATGGAGATGGGCTTCGGGGTTCTCTACAATCAAAATCCCACCTTTCCCTGCCGTAAGTCCGGCCAGAATCACCGGGAGGGCGTATGTGACACCGAAACCCATATTGGGAGGACGAACCCAGTCACCGCCAGGGACGCGAAAACGTAATGCAGTAACTGTTCTAATGGCGATGGACTCAGTATCAATCTGTATAGGGCGGGCAATGAGCGACAGCCATCTCTCGGTTTCAAATTTCAGTAACGCCGCATCATCTTCATCAGCACCAGGACATCTGCGAAGGGCTTCCACAGGAAGGCTGTCGAGAGCATACAAAACTTGGGCACTGTATTCTCCACGAAACCCTACTTCCAATTGTTCAGGAGGTAGCGCCGCAGAACCCAATATGTTGCGCGGGCCAAAGCGTTCGGCGCAAAGGTACTGAAACATACGTTCGCCCTCATTGAAGAGTGGAGGAAGCTTCTTCGGATGTTTTTGTATATCAGCATAAAGCGAGGTTGGATTCCCGCCCAATTCCCACGAGTATTCGTTGGTGGTATTGTCGGTAACAACAAAGCGCACGGGATCTTGAGTGTTCCAGTTTTGAATATCCTCAAATGTGCCTAACTCCAAACCATATGGTCCGTTAAGTTGGGCGATTTTATCGTCGCGGCGAGTAAGTTCACGTATCAGAAGCAAAGAATGAACGACAGAGGTTTTTCCGGCACCATTCATACCAGCTAAAATGGTGAGTGGTGCCATCTTAAAAGTAGCTTCGGTAAACATTTTGAAGCCATAAATTTGGAGTTCATTGATCATTTGAGAAATTTTTCCAAAGCTGCACGAGGTTTAGTAATTCGATCATCTACTTTTCGATAAGAACCAGTACCAAAACTTACCGCATTTGCATAAACAGGGTCGTTGAAAAGTTCTCTTAATGCGTTTTGGATAGTCTCTTTATTGGCAAGAACAATCTCGAGTTTATAGCCTGAGAGAGCTAGTGCTTGCGATTCAAAAATTGCTTTGCTAATACGGCCACTTGGAGATGAGTTATTCAGATTCCAACGACGAAATGCTCCTTTACCAAAAACCTCATAACAATTCTGCATGGCTTGCTGAAAGGCAATTTCTAGTTGTTTTAACTCAGCTTGACTAGCTCCTTTGTCAAGCCAACGAGAAATTTCCAAAAGAAACGCATCTAAGCTAGAAGCACTAGCGTAAACATTTAATTTTTTTTCAAAATAAAAAGCGCAAAAGCGCAGTGCCATTTCCCTGTCAGTCATTCGTTTGCTATCACGAACCCATTGTCCATTTGAATATCTCCAAAAAAGCTTTCCCATGGCATTATCGAAGCTTTTGCTTTCAACGAGATTACGCAGAAATTCACGGGAGCGCGTCTTGCTCATGCAATGTCGAATTTCTTGCGGAGTAAGTGGACTACCGCCTGTATTTACGCGGTTAAAAATATCGTATTTAACATCATCAGGCGTCTGTGGCTCAATCACATGCGCCACTATCTGAGTACCAGCAAATCGACGTTTAGTAGCGGGATCAAGTGTGGAAAATGTGGAGCCCTTCAGTGGATTTAGATATTCGAGGTGTTCTTCGTTTAACTCTAATTGATCAGACATAAATCGTTTAATCGTCGTGAGACGCTGAACGCCATCAATCACCTGTTGAGCGCCATCTTTGTCTTGATTAAAGTAAAAAGCGGGAAGGGGGATTCCTAAAAGGATTGTCTCAATAAGACGTATTTGTTGTTTGGTAGTCCAAACAAAAGACCGTTGAAATTCGGGTGCAAGATCCAGTTCTTTATCTAGTTCTTTTTCTTGTTCAGGAGCCTTATCTTGAATTTGGGTATAAATCTCTCGAATTGTGAAGTTCTTAGTCGTAATACGAATATCATCTGGATTCCATGGTTTCATTTTTAGGTCGGAACCAGATTTATCCTCATTTTCTAACGTGTTTTCTTCAGCGGAGATATTTGCCTCCTTGAGGTCATCAAGGTTTTCTTTTGTTGCCATGGATTTCTCAGGATTAGTGCGTAACAAAAAACATTACGGAACGATAGCAAACAGCATCGTTATAAGCCAGTTTCTTTCATTTATCTAGCTATTCAAAAGTTAGGCGGTAAACTTTTGAATCCGTCCAACTATTAACAATTTTCGAACTTCATTCTGCCATATTCATCGCCAAAAAGCGGCCAGTCGTGACCGGCAGAAAGTGGCCGATCAAAGGCGTTCAAAATCTGGCTGGGTTTGTATCGGAATCGGTGGCGGCTTTGATCGGAATACGCAGTAGGCCGGAAACGCCCTCCCGAGCTACGCTTAGAAGGGCTTATTGATGCCTACTTGGGCCAATCCCCAACCCGTTTGCCGGCCCGGTATAAACTCCAGCCGAGCACCACCACCATCAAACCAATCGCCAGCCCCAGAAACAACTTACTGTTCAACAGTTTGACGAAATCAAATTTATCCTCAATTGGGCCAGTAGAATTTTCCGGACCCAAGTCCGCCGCCGTGCTTTGGTAGCCGCGACGCAGCAATTCCTGGATTGGCGCAGTGTCGTAACGGGGCGGTTCAGCTTTGTCTGAGCCGTATTGCAGGTGGTAGTTTTTACCGGGCTGCGGCAGAAACAGTAGTTGATAGCCGCGGCCAGTGCCGGTCACGCTGCTTATTTCCAGCGGCGGGTTGTCCTGATTATGGATGACGATGCGGTAATGCGGTTGGCGTTGTTCCGGGAAGCTGATGAGCGTTTGTTCGCGGTTGATGTCCTGGAAATGCAGGGCTTCCAACGTGCCAGTGCCGATAGTTTGCATGCGAATTTTGCCACGATGTTGTTCCGGGATTTGCACGTCGGCATTGCGGCTGAAACTGGCTGTGGCGGTTTTTAGGGTAAAGCCGGTGAGTGGTTGATTCTGCGTGTCGATGTCGATCAAACTGGTTTTATGTTCGGCATCTTGGCTGATGGTAAACGCGGCAACCGGGTAATCGAACGGTTGCTCGGTTTCCTGCAGGGTTTCGCTTTGGTTGTGCCAGAACTCGATACGGTCGATGTGCAGAGGCTCATTCAACAGCTCGAGTTTTTCGCTGAGTTGCGGTTTTTCGTCGCCACGAATTGTCCGGGTCAGTTCCAGCAGTTTGCCGATTTTGGCCTGGGCCGCTTGGGCGATGACGATTTTAAAATGCCGGTAGTTATTGCTTGGCAAGTTTATGTCGTGGTTGCTGACGGCCATATAACGCGAGTAGTCGTAAATGGTGGCATTGTCGGTCAATAACTGCCAATTCTTGCTGTCGCTATCATCATTAGCTCCGTAGATTTGCAAAACGTATTCGAAATCGTGCTGCGCGGTAAGCACGGCCAGCCCGTCAGCGGCAGCTGCGTTTTTGTCTAAATCGACCATGACGACAATGCCGTCGTCGCCGGATTTTTGCAGAGTTTGAATTTCGCTACGGCTAGGCAACCGCTGGATCACGGTTTTACGGCTGGTGATTTTTTGCAACAGATAAGGCGTTTCGACGCCGTCCTGATCGGTGATTCGCAGGTCGCGAAAACCGGCGGCGCCGGCAGCGTAGATTGGGTTGTCCAAGGTGACGGCTAGCAGTGTTTGTTCACTGCTATCCGGGCGGACAATATCCCGGGTAAAACGGTAATGCGAAGAGTCGGCCGCAACAGCCGATGACAAAACTAAACCTGACAGCAGCGCAATTTTGGCGATCATGATGATTTCCCGTCGGCAGCATTGCCGATAAAAGTTTGTTGATGGCGCATATAGAAAAACGCGCCGCCCAGTGCCAGCATGCCCAGTACGATGAAGGCGACAATCCGGTAAATTTGGTCCAGGCGGGCCAGATCGATAAAGAATACTTTCCAGGCCACCAGTGCAAACAACGCCAAACCGACCAGTCGCAATGCCGAGATTTGCCGTTTGATACCTGCAAACACCAGCGACAACCCGAATATCGACCACAAGATCGATACACCGCCCGAGCGCAGGCCGGGCACATATTGATAGAGCATGGAGTTGATTTCTAAACTGAGGAAAGTAAACAGCAGCACCAGAGCCGCCCCGCCCAGCCATTGCCGGATGTTGCCGGTATTTTCATTGTTGGTGGACAGGCGACGGAATGCGAACAGCAAAAAGCCGATAATTGCAGCAAAATCCAACAGTCGCATCAATGCCAATTGGAAGGAATAGCCGCCGCCGTAGCGCAAGGTCAGCACGCTGTCGTAAGCGCCAATTTGCACGAGATTTAAATTCCAGGACGGCAGATCGAAAAACAGCAGTTTGAGCACTACGCCGATCACGAATAAGCGCATTGCTTGCAACAGCCACGTGCCGGGCGTGGCCAGATAACGCAGCAGCAACAGCAGGCTCATCGCCAGCCAGACCAAGGTCAGCACCGGCAGTTGCAGCGGCGGATACAGGTAGCCGAAGCTGCGGTACAGCTCCAATTGCAGCACGATAAACAGCAACCCGGCGGCAATAATCAGTGTTGCTTGCAGCAGCCAGTTATCTTTTAGCCATAACGGTACGTCGTTATTTGCATCGCAGGCCAGCGGCGAGGCGGGCGCCGGTTTTTCGATCAACCTGAAAGCCAGAGTCAACGAGGCTATCGGGATGCCGAAGCTGATTACACGTTCCAGCAGGCCGAACAGGAAGTCGCCGAACGGTTGTTCACTATCCATTGTCATGCCGTATTGGCCGGGTAAATCGATAAAACAAAAGCGCACCAATACGATCAGGTACAGCAGATAGGCGACTTGTTGTAAAAACGCGCTACGCAATTTACCGGCCATCCATAGCATCACCAAGGCCTGCAACGACCAACTGACGGTGATCCATTGATTTGACAACAGCAGCGGCAAGGTGATGGTGACAAAGAAGGAGGCCAGGCCGATGAAACTTATCAGCAGTTCGCGATCAGCCACCCGTCGGGCGAGGCAATAATAAACATGGCCGACATAAAACGCCGCCAGCGCGACGGTCAATAATGCCACCCAGATTTGTCCGTAAGCGGTTTCGATCAGATGGTAGGCGGCGCCGAAGAAAATCGCCGCGTTGATAATCAACGCCAGCAAATCCAGCAATGTCGACTTCGTTTGATTGACCAGGCAAAACAGAAATACCGTGGTCGAATACAATACGAAAAAGCCTGTTAAATACGGCAGCACCTGCCAGAAATAGCCGACTTCGTAGTTCTGCATCGCGCCGAAAAACAGCAGGTAATTGAAGAAAAAGCTCAAGAAATTCAGCAAGTGCCATTGCTTATACCAGTTGATCGCCAGTATGCCGACACCGAGCAGCAACATGTAGCTGAACAAACCGGGGAAATTAACTTGGCCGGTGGCCAGCAGAATCGGCGTGCAATAACCACCGATGATTGCGAAAATCGCCACCAGCATCGAATCCAGCCTTATCGCCAAAATGGCTGCGCAAGCGGTGACCAATATCATCAAAGCAAAGGTCGGATATGCCTCGAGTAGATGATAAAAACTATGCGCGGCGAACACGCTGAAATACAGCACGGCGATACCGCCGCCCAGCAAGCCTTGGCTGAACAAATGATACTTGCCACCCACCAGCCGCACGCCGCCGACGATCATACCGACCCCGGCCAACACCGACAGCGCCACCCGTGCTTGTTCGCCGAGCAGGCCATTGTCGATTGAGTATTTCAAGAAAAAGCCGATGCCTGTGACCAAAATCAACACGCCGACACGCAACAGCCAATTGCTGGCTACCGCATATTCCATCGCCATACCTTCCGGGCGATGGCCTTCACCGACGATAATCCAGTTCCAGATTTCCTGCAAAATTTGCTTGGCGGCCAGCTCGAAACGGCTGGGTTCGGCGGGCTGCCAGGTGCTTTGATTCCAGTCATCGTTTGAGGTGGCCGTTGAAATTGGTTCGGCAACGATTGCCGTGATTTCCTCTTGCGGTGGGCTGGGCTCAATGATGGCTTCGGTGGCCGGGATTTCAAACAACACCTGTTCTGTTACCGGAGCTCGCGGCTCGAATACCGCCGGTTGCGACGTTTCCGCTTCCGGTTCAATAAGTCGTTTTGACAATTCCTTTAGCAGTTTGCGATCTTCGCGCAGGGCTTTTTCTATCTGGCTTAGTGATTGGCTGATTTCATCCCGGTAACGGTTTTGCCGTGTCATCAGCATTGCCAGCATTACGATTAATACGACGGGGACAACTATTACGACGAAGGCGATAAAACCGAAAAAATCGTCCACTATAAAACTCCTGGGCTGGGGTAATCGTTAGGTTGATTATGTTAGGAAAAGCATAGCCGGTCACGAACAAGATTACCATTCAAGTAATTCGGTTCGGCCATGAGCAACTGATTGATAAATGGGAACCTCTAAAAATTATCCATTCATCCTTCGACAGGCTCAGGACGAACGGATAAGTAGTTGATTTAATGAGATAACAGTTCGCATTTATGCCCTGTGGGTACTGAGCTTGTTGAAGTGCAATTTTTAGAGGTCCCAAAATAGTTAAGCGATAGAGGCTACTAAACTGCGCTGATATACTTCGATACTACTTTTGAACGGCGTTCATCCATAGCGGAACGCCCTGCTACCCGCCAGTTGAAGGAGTAATTTATGCCCGAGCTATTTCTCAGTTATCGCCGTGCCGATACCGCCGGTTATGCCGGGCGACTCTCTACTGTACTGCGCAAGCAATTCGGTGAGGATCAGGTATTTCAGGACATAGAGACCATCGCGCCGGGTAGTGATTTTCGTGCTGCCATCGAGACTGCAATCGGGAAGAGTCAGGTGCTGCTAGTGTTGATCGGTAATACCTGGCTGACCGAGTGTGATGAGCAGGGCCGGCGGCGGCTGTCCGATCCGGCGGATTTTGTCCGCCTGGAAATCGCTATTGCATTGAAGCGAGGTTTAAAGGTGCTGCCGGTGTTAGTGGAGGGCGCACGGATGCCGTCCGAAGAGGAGTTACCGGCCGATCTCAAGACATTGGCTAGGCGGCAGGCGCTGGAGTTGTCCGATTCCCGTTGGGATTATGATTGCGACCGCTTGGTAAAGGCTGTTGAAGCTCTTATCCGAAAGCCGTCTCTAATCAAACATTGGTTGGGTGTCTTGACTGTTGTGCTGTTATTGACTGGGTTAGCTGGCGGGATATGGTTTACCCTGGAACGCCCGGCGGATGTATCCGGGCACTGGACGTTGCCTAACGGAAGTACCTGGTTGGTGACTCAGCAGGGCACCGATATTTCTATCGATGAAGTACATTACCAGTCCAAACAGGTCTGGAAGCGGGGTAAAGGAAGCATCGAGCGTAAACATTTGAGCTTCAATTTGGATTTGGTGTTCGATCAGCATGGTCCTCACTACAGTGGCGAAGCCGATATTTCGGACGATGGTAAATTGATCAAGGGTGAGGTTGTTACTCAAGGCTCAGCGAGGCGGGAGCCTTTGCTGTTGAATAGATAGATGTGAAGAGCGAGGAGTCAGGTAAAGCCGGATTTGCTTATAAATTAATGATGTGTCCATGCGGAACTTGAAAGAGAGGCAGGAAGTTTTTTTGTTATGACAACCATTTATAGTTTTCCTGCGATTGCCGACGATAATGCCCGCATCCTGATTTTGGGCAGTATGCCCGGCAAGGCATCACTCCAAGCGGGGCAGTATTATGCGCATCCGCGGAATCAGTTTTGGCCGATACTCGGCGAACTGATGGGGGCGGGGCCTGCGTTGGATTATGATGAGCGAACGCGTGCGTTAATGTCTGCCGGGATTGCGCTGTGGGATGTGCTGAAATCCTGCTATCGATCGAGTAGTCTCGATGCTGACATCGATAAATCTTCAATTATTGTTAATGATTTCGCGGCGTTTTTTGCGGGACATCCGCATATCAGGCAGGTGTTTTTTAACGGAGCAACCGCTGAGCAGGCATTTCGCAGGTATGTGTTGCCTGTTATTGAAACGGGCGATTTGGTGTTGCAGCGTTTGCCGTCAACCAGTCCAGCCCATGCGGGGATGAGCTATCAGCAGAAGTTGCAGAGTTGGGGAAGTATTAGAAAACTATGAAAGTTGATTCCGCTCATGGTTCGATCGTTCGACGTACTCACGATTTCACCATGAACGGAAACAACCAAATCTACCCCTTCAACGCCTTCAACACCGCCTGCATAGTGGCATTAGCGTCGCCGAATAACATGCGGGTGTTTTCCAGCACAAATAACGGGTTACCGACGCCAGCATAGCCGGACGCCATACTGCGCTTGAGGACGATAGTGGTACCGCCTTTCCAGCATTCCAGTACCGGCATACCGGCAATTGGGCTGTTGGGGTCGTCCAGTGCGGAAGGATTGACGATGTCGTTGGCGCCGATCACGATAGAAACATCGACATGCGCCCAGTCTTCGTTGATTTCATCCATTTCATAAACAATGTCGTAAGGCACTTTGGCTTCGGCCAATAACACGTTCATGTGTCCGGGCATACGACCAGCCACCGGGTGGATACCAAAACCCACTTTTTTGCCTTTTTCTTTCAGCAGTTTGGTGATTTCGTTGACGGTATGCTGGGCTTGAGCCACAGCCATGCCGTAACCGGGGATGATCATGATGTTTTTCGCTTCCAGCAATAATTGCGCAGTTTCGTCAGCATCAATCGGTTGCACTTCACCTTCAATAACCGCTGCTTCACCGCCTGCCGCCGCGCCAAAACCACCGGCAATGACGCTGATAAAATTACGATTCATCGCACGGCACATGATGTAGCTCAAAATCGCGCCGCTGCTGCCGACCAATGCGCCAGTCACAATCAGTAGATCGTTGCTTAACATAAAGCCGGTGGCTGCTGCCGCCCAACCGGAATAGCTGTTGAGCATCGACACCACGACCGGCATATCGGCACCGCCAATCGCCATAACCATGTGAATGCCAAAGATTAAAGCAATACCGGTCATGATGGCTAAAGGCACAATGGCAGAGCCGTTTTCGCTTTGTTGCAGAAATATTCCACCTAGCACGACAGTGGCAATCAACAGGATTAAATTAAACCAATGGCGGCCGGGTAATAATAAAGGCTTGCCGCTGATTTTTTCGCTGAGTTTACAAAAGGCAATCACCGAGCCGGAAAATGTCACCGCGCCGATTAATATGCCGATATAAATCTCAACTTCATGGATGGTTTTTTCTACGCCGA
>Ga0208629_101233_pt1 | contig 10795 bp, 5 predicted proteins | sample LakWasMet19_HOW5_2_FD_183865 | JGI IMG/M metagenome (GOLD analysis project Ga0208629, IMG submission 183865) | Freshwater sediment methanotrophic microbial communities from Lake Washington under simulated oxygen tension - Sediment Metagenome... | ecosystem: Environmental > Aquatic > Freshwater >...
GGCAGAGCGGGCGCACGAGAGCCACCAGCGGGCACAGGCGGAGGAGCGCCACCGCACGGCAGCTGCAGCTGCAGCCGCGGAGGCCGCTGCGCAGGGGCTGGGCGGCCACTACGATGCCGAGGCGGCCGCGTCGACGTTCGTGCCGCAGTGGACCGCCTCCTTCCTGCCGCCGCTCCCGCAGCCCCTGCAGCACAGCGTCATCGATGCGGACGTGCGGCGCACCTTCGGGGAGCTGGACGCCATGGCGCGCAGGCTGGGGGCTGCCGCCGCCGCTGGGGCAGGGGCGCCGCGGGAGGGGCGCGAAGGCGCTGCCGAGGCACGCGATGGCACGGACGCTGCGGCGCCCCCCGACATCCAACAGCTTTTCCCGACTTCCTTCCTGCGGCCTGCTGCTGCTGCTGCGGCGGCGGCGGCGGCGGCCGCAGTTGGTGCGGGGCAGCGCAGCCCCCGGCTCGCCGGCGCGTCTGGCGTGCCAGCCACCGCCCCTTCCCTTGACACCGCCGCTGCACTTGCGGGCACGGATATCACCGGCGCCGCTGCTGCCCCCGCCGCGTTTGGCCCCTGGTCAGTGGCCGTCCTTCGCTACCGCCTGCGCCGCGTGCTGCTGGCCTACGCGGCCTTCGACAGCGACTGCGGGTACTGCCAGGGCGAGAACTTCCTCGTGGCGATGCTGCTGCTGCACACGCCGCAGCCGTGCGCAGCCTTCTGGGGGCTGTCCAACCTCCTCTTCTCGCCCAGCCTGCGCTTCGCGGAGGTATTCTCCGCGGGCCTGCACCGCGTCGGTCTCTCCTTCGGGCTCGTCTCCGCCCTCACGCGGCACCACCTGCCCGCCCTGTGGGGGCACCTGCGGGCGCAGCGCGTGGTGCCCGACATGTACGCCGCGGGCTGGATCATGACCCTCTTCAGCTCCCTCGAGACGCTGCCGCTGCCGCACGTGGCGGCCCTCTGGGACGTGCTGCTCGCAGGCGGCGGCTGGAAGGTGCTCTTCCGGGCGGTGCTGGCGCTGCTCGAGTGTGCGGGCCACGACCTGCTGCTGGGGGACTTCCCCACCATCGTGCAGTTCCTGCACAAGTACCCGCAGCACCGGCTGCCGCCCACCCCCGCTGCGCTGCTGCGGCGGGCCATGCGCTTCAAGGTCACCCACACCACGGTGAGGGCGCTGGAGACGGCACACGCTGACCTCACCGCGCCGCCCCCTGCTCCCGCGCCACCGACGGCTGTTGCAGAGAAGGCCGTCTCCGACATCAGCAGAGACCGCAGCGCCCCAGCGCCCGCGGCCGCTGGGGCGCGCCGGGTGCAGGCGCAGGGGAGCGTGGTGCGCCTGCAGTCCCCCGCCCCCTCTGCGGTGTCTGGCGTCTTCTCCGACGGGAGCGACGACGGGGGGGACGGGGAGGGGGGCTCTGAGCGCGACGCCCGCAGCGCTGTGGGCGCAGATGAGGGCGCTGCGCATAACCCCTTCTCTCCCACCGCAGCAGCCGGGGCTGACGCCGCGGGCGACGGCTCGCCCTCGCCTGCGGCCGCGGGCCCCTTGTCCCCGACCACAGAGCGCCGCCTGCGTGCGACCAGCATGGCTGTGTTCCTGGCGGCGGAGGGCGCGGACCCGGGAGCGGACGGCGGGGCCGTGCCCCAGGGAGAGGGTGAGGCGGGGCCCCCCTCGCCCCCCCGCCTCCGCTTTGCCTCCGACGGCACGGGGCCGCAGGCGGGGGCGGGAGACAGCTACGGCGGATTCCTGGAGGGAGGCGACGCAGAGGCTGCTGCAGCCCTCGCTGCTGCAGAGGCAGCTTCGTTGGAGCTCGGTGGCCTGTCCGTCTCGCCCTCTGCGCTGGGCTTGGTGCCCACCATGCCACACTCTGTTGCCACTGGCCTCTCAAGCGCGGAGCACGGCTCCGCGAGCGAGGACGGCCTCTCCCCCTTCGCATTCAACGAGGCGGGGGTGCCTGTTGCAGCGGTGGCGCCACACGCAGCGAGGAAGGGCAGGGGCAGCGCCGTGGCAGCGCACGGTGGCGGCAGCGGCCGAGGTCTCGCCTCCAGCGACGACGCCGAGGTCGCCCTCGGCACCACAGCATCAGGAGCGGGTGGGGTCGCCGCAGCGCAGGAGGCGGGGCATGCGCAGGGGCACGCCCTCTCCTCGCAGGCACGCAAGCGAGCCATCCGCAGCATCGACGCGCAGGCGGCCGTCAGCGGGAGATTGACCTCCTCCTCCGCCGGCGCCCCCGTGGCAGCGCCCATGATGGCTGCGAGGCTGTACAGCCACGATCCGCTGGCCAGCGGGGGCGGCTCCTCCAGCCTAAGCATGGCGCTGCCCCCGCAGGCTGGTGGCGCACACGGGCACTCGCTGCCCGTGCGGAAGCACGGCGGCCACGGCGGGGGAGGTGGCCACGAGGGGCTGGAGTTAGGCGCCGCCTCTGCCGAGGGACGCGCCGCTGGCAGCGGAGCAAAGCGGGGCTCCGCTACAGCCGCTAGCGACCACGATTCCGTTGTCGCTGGCGCAGTCGCTGCTGCGGCCGAGGCGGCAGCGATGGAAGGCGAGGAGTCTGCCGATCGCCAGCACCGCAAGGCCCGCGGTCTCTTCACGCTGTCGAAACTGGTGCCCGGCAAGTCAGCTAGGGCCAAGGACGACAGGGCGGGCTATGCCAGCCCGGGGTATTCACACCAACGTGAAGGCGACGACTTGCGCCGGGACCTTCGGGCAGTGCCAGGGGGTGCAACCGCGGAGCACGACGGCCACGTCGACGGCTCGGGAGACGAGATATTTGAGGTCGGGGGCCTTCCGGTTGGGGTGTCATACGGCGCACCTGCGCTCACGGATCTGTAGCACGCAGTGTTGCGCTATTGCGGGAATCCGAAAGATGCGAATTGCTTGCCGCGGCTGACATTTGTGCTTCAAGTTTTAGATGAGCCGCAAGATTGCTGGAAGATAAGTTTTGAGCGCGCAGGGCGGAGCCGGCGAAGCTCCGCCGTCGGCGAGTCTCAGAGGTCTCGCGCGCCTCCTGATGGCGGGCCTTCCGGCCCCACCCGCTCGTGTCGTGGCTGCGGGCTAAGAGCCGTACAGGCTCCGCTGTCCCAGGGCCAGCGACTGACGCTCGCCTGCCTCGCCGCGGGCGCGCCGCCGGCTCATGATCAGCGAGTACTAGTCGGCGACTGAGCGTCGGCGACTGAGCCAGCGGTAACTCTTGAAATTGCTCACCGGTACCCATATACGTAAATTGCGGTAGGCCATGGTAGCTACAGCCTGCTGATAAGTCTGTATCGACGTCCAGACGGTTCGTGCGGACGAAGATTCGCACGTCGTTAACGTGGACTTCGCGGAGCGACAGAAAAGATCGATCGAGATTCGCGATTCCTTCCGTTCGACAAGGCGCCTCAGGCGCACACGATGCCCCTCACGCTGCTGGCCTCGTGGCCTTTGAAACGTCGTTCCTCGACAACGAGGTGTCCTATTGCGCTGTTGAATCGGAATGTCTGCTTCCGCTCCCGCGTCGCTGCCCGTGCGGCCCGGCACCAATTACATCTGCTCAGTCGCGATAATCCAGGCGCGCAACCTCGTGGCTGCGGACCGGGGGCTGCTGCGATCGACCAGCGATCCATACGTGCAAATGACAATTCTTCTGAGCGTCAGTGAACCGACTCCGCCGCCGCGATTTGTAATTGTTGCGGGTAGCACCCTGCCGCGCGGCAAACAGCCCACGGCTACGATCTCTCCAGATCTCTTGCTTTGCTCTGCAGGACGGGTCGGAGCTGGGGCCCGTACAGACGAAATACATTCCAAAGAGCCTGAATCCTGTCTGGAATCGACGCATCGAGCTCAACTGCGGGGATTCTGCAACTCACGTGCCTGTGGCTGTGCGCTTCAAGGCGAGTCCATGCCAAAGCGCGAGGTGTGAACCCTTGGGCACGCGTACGTGCGCTCAACCGACTCGGCTCTGCATCCGTTGCATTTGCAGTGCTTTGATTACGACCGCCTCAGCAAGCACGACCCGCTGGGCCACGCTACCATTCAATTGCCCACGGTGGATGGAGCGTACCGGTGGTTGCCGCTTCAGGACGCCAAGCACGGCGAGCTGCAGGTGCAAGTGGCAGTGCAGGCAATTGACAGCCACGACCCTGCAGGCAAGCTGAAGCTCGCGTCCGCGGACCGTGTGGGCCTCATCAGCCTTCGCATGGAAGGCGTGACAGACCTCGCGCCGGGGCCGCTCGCGGTGAACGCACTTGGCAGCAGCGCCTTCAAGCGCGGGGAGTACAGCCTGCGGCTCGTGCTGCAGTACGGACTGCGGCAGTTCAACAGCCGGCCGGAAGCGGGGCCTCCGATGGCAGCGCTCGCTGCCCCTTGCGAGGCCGCGCCGGCTGTGGGTGGCGGAAGTCTCGCCTTGCACCAGGACTGCAAGGTGTGGCAGCGCGAGGGCGAGCAGAAGTACATGGCCCAGGTGACGCTGTATGCCGTCGGCAGGCCGGATGCGCGCACCGGCAAGAGCCGCAGCGTGGCGCTGGGCCGCGGCTACGCCAACACCGCTGCGCTGTCTGACAGCAACGTGCACGCCTTTAAGGTGTACCTGCGCGAGGAGGCGCCCCGCCAGATGGAGCTCACGGACGCGGAGCAGAGCGTGATGCTCGCAGCGCAGGCGGGGATCGTCGCCGTCGCGGCAGCCGCAGCGGGTGCTGGCAGCAGCGGCTCTGCGTCTGCCATGACTCATGTCTCCGTTCCACCGTCCGTCGCGAACGCTGCCGAGGTGGGCGCCTCCGCGGCTGTGGTTCCCAGTGATGAAGCAGACGATGCGGACCTGCCGCCTGGTGCCGAGAGCGTCGACGGATCTGGCTTCCGGTCCGCCGCGCCCGGCCTGAAGCACACGGACAGCCTGCGCGGTGCCCCCGAGGAGGACTCGCCGCGGGAGGGCGAGCCCGGCGTTCTGGCCGGATCGGGCAGCAGCACGCCGGTGATTGAGCACACCAGCGGCTTGGAGGAGACGCTGAAGGGGCCTGTCACCGCCTGCGTGTCGCTGCGGGCAGTCCTCGAGTCCCGCGACAAGGTCGAGGGCTGGTTCTTCCAGCGCCTGTTGGCAGAGTTCGACGCGGACGGCAACGGGCGCCTGGACCGCACTGAGATGCTGGCCATGCTTCACACGCTCGGCAGCACGATGCGCGCGGAGGAGCTGGAGGCGCTGGTGGCGGAGCTGGACACGGACGGGGACGGGCAGCTGGACGGCGCAGAGCTCGTCGAGTGGTTCCGCAGCCCCAGCTTCCAGGCGGTGCCCCTCGCCTACTCACTGCTCGCCTTCCTCGCAGACGGCCGCAAGGGGTTGGATGAGCTGGTGAACGACGTCACGCGGGCCGTGTCCGCCACCGAACTCACCACATCTGCCGGCGCCGCCATCCTCGCCCTGAATGAGGGCGACAGGGTGGTTCTCGCGGACCGCGGGCTCAAGATATTCGACAGACAGACCGGCCTCATCATGACGGAGCACAGTGCGTACAGTGAGGTCTTGCCACGGGGGCACCCGTTGGTGTTGCAGGAATGTCGCAGGCGTCCCACGCAACTTCCCTGCTGTGCGGTGTGTTGCCTCGCTGGCCCCTCCGTGCAGTCCCAACCGCGGTCGCCACCGCCATCAACCTCATGTACCACAGCTCGCTGGGCTCCTCCTTCACCAGCAGCGCCGCGGTCAGGGCGCTACTCGCCCGGCTGTCCGCGAGCGAGGGGTGCGTGCCATGGCGCCTCTGACTGACCGCACGCATGCCCGCACATGTTGCAGGAAAACGCAACGGCATGTGCCCGCGTCGCGCGTGCCTGTTTCCTCCTTCCCCTCCCCCCCGCAGGGCCAAGATGGACACCCCGGCCAGCCGCGCCAAGATTCCAGACTTCGTGCGCCTGCACGGCATCAACCTGGAGGAGTGCCTGGTCGACCGCGTGGAGGGCTACCCGACCTTCAACGCCTTCTTCACGCGAGAGCTCAAGCCCGCCGCGCGCCCCATCGCCGCACCGCTGGACGATGGCGTGCTCGTGTCGCCCGCCGACAGCCGCACCGTCGTGTACCCCTCCATCTCCGACGCAACCAAGATCTGGGTCAAGGGGCGCAGCTTCACAGTGGAGGGGCTGCTCGGGCCCGAGTGCGCTGACGTCGCCCCGCTGTTCCTGGGCGGCTCCCTGCTGCTGGCGCGTCTCGCACCCCAGGACTACCACCGCTGGCACCTGCCCGTGACAGGGCGGCTCGGGCGGCGCCACCGCATCGACGGGGCCCTGTACACTGTTAACCCCATCGCCATCAGGCGCACCAACCCGGATGTCTACTCGCACAACAAGCGTGAGGTGCTGCTGGTGCACACCAAGCCCTTCGGGCTCGTGGCCATGGTGGCGGTCGGCGCCACGGTCGTCGGCAGCATCAACATCGTGACGCCGGACGGGGCCTTCGCTGAGAAGGGCGCCTGCCACGGCTACTTTGCGTTCGGCGGCTCCACCGTGCTTGTGCTCTTCCAGCCGGGCACGGTGGCCTTCGATGCCGACCTTCTCAAGAGCTCCGCCACCCCGCTGGAAACCTACGTGCGCGTGGGCGAGCACATCGGCACCGCAGTGGCGCCGGCGGCAGCGCACGCCGGCGCGATTGCTGCGGATGATGTGGACTACGCTGCATACCTGCTGAAGGCGCGGGCGGCCGTGTAATGGCGCGTCCCGGTTTCGGCTGCGTGTGAGGGTATGCTGAGGCAACTCCCCTGCTCGGAGGCAACGCAGCTGCCAGCTGACGAGCCGGCTGGAGCCTGCAGGTTCCTTCCTTCAAGTTGGCCAAAGTGGCGGATTTGATGAACATCGCCGCATGGTTGGTCATTTTCTCAATTGTCCCATTAAGGTCACTCAAACGCTCGCTGCAAGTGCCCTCGGCGGACACAACGCACTGGCAGCCCTACGCCGATATTGCACTCAGCGGTTCAAGTGCGCGCGCTCGGAAGGCGTGTCACAAAAGGAGCGAAGCCGCTCCGCAAATTTTGAATGCACGTTGGAGCGATTTTGGGTCACGCTTCGACCAATTACAATGCTGGCGGCGGCGCCAGCAACTGATCGAGCGCGACGCGGACGAAGGCAAGAGGCTGGGGGTGTGCTCTGCGAACCGCAACGTCACGAACTGGCTCGCGGAAGCCGCACCGCGCGGGCAACTCTTGTCGCCGTACCGGCAAGCACAAGAGCAACTACGCCAGTATGCGGTGGTGCGCACTTGCTGCGCACCAGCATCAGCGCACACAAGCAGCTGCGCTGGTGAATCACCGGCGGCGATCGACAGCGATCGCAGATTGTGGCGGCACTGCGAGCAACGGAAATGACGCCAATTAGACTCGCCGATTGAAACACGATCTGTGGGAGTTCGATGCACTGCGAGATCGCGCGAAAACCCGAAAGGTGGCCTATCGGACAGACATTGATGATGATTTCGCGTGCGGATTTCATCGTCGCGGTGTGCGACATCAATGAGTCGCAGCCCAGGGCCACGGGCTCGTTCATTCGTCGGGGTTGCTTTCCTTCGTGCTTTGCTGGACTCAGCGCTCGCCCCGGAGTGGCATCGCATTCCACGCTGCGTCATGCGATTTACGCTCGCTCTCGCCGTGGTGGGCGGGGTCGCGGCCCAGAACTGCGCTGTCAGCGACCCCATGAAGGTGCGCTCTTGGGTGGCGTTGTGCTTGCGTGCGCTTCTCCAGCGTCCGTTGGTTCAGCAGCGGGGTGGAGGAAGTGCGGAGCTCCGCGGGCGGCCCTCCGACAATAGCAGCTGACCTACAAGTTGCGGTTTTGTGAGCCCCCTCCCCCGCACGTCTGCAGGTCGATTGCGGCTACGACGGAATCAACCAGGCCCAATGCCAGCAGAAAGGCTGTTGCTGGAATCCATCTGAGAGCGCGGGCATCCCGTGGTGCTTCTATGGCGCCGGCGTCTCCACGACCTGCTTTGGTTTCAAGGAGAACGGGCTGACGGAGCCTTTTTCCCCGAGCGAGGTCGCGCTGATGCGGGGCTACTTCATGCAAAACATCAACATCCAGGGCAAGGGCGGGATCGTGGCCGCACCTGGTTCGTGTGCTGATGCGCAGCGCGAGTCTCCTCGACAGTTGCTCCTGCTGCCGCAGGTGGCTCCACCTTTCGCCTTGGCCTCCCCGCTTCTCGGATGCAGACTACAATACTCCGGGTGGATCGTACTATTACCACTGGTGCGTGCGATGCGAACGTCTTGCTTGTGTCGAGGCATGTTGGTAAAACGCGATGGCTTTGCTTGCGACCTCGTCTGAACAGACGCGCCGTGCCATGCGTTCGCGTTCACATTGCAGGATGCGAGACGGCGCACTGACGATGCGCACGCTGCAGGAGACGTCAGCGGGGAACTGGTCAGACATCGAGAGCACGGTCAAGGCGTACATCGGCTGGGTCGTCAACAACATGATGGTGAGGAGGCGGGCCGACTTCAGCGCTGGAAGCATGCATCTCGAGATGCACACTCCGCCCGAATTCTTGTTGCGTGCGACGCTTGGCTGCTCCATGCACAACCATTCTGACCACGCAGGAGGCAGACCCTAACGGTATCGACATCCGTACCGAGCCCAAGTTTAACCTGCCCAACGGCGATGTGTTCACCGACCCATGGTGCCGGCCGCAGAACGATGGCCCCGGCCTGCGGTGAGTGGTTTGACGCATGCCGCAGCCGAGTCGCCGCTCGCACGGTTGGCATCTGCATTCGGCAGTGCGTCGAATCCAGCGGCTGCTCAGCAGCCCCCACCTCGTGCTTCTCCTCTGCGTTGCTGTCGTCGCGTCCCCCCGCCTCCTTCCTGCAGTGCTTACTCGCTGATTCTGGCTGCCCACAGCCTGTTCGCGGCTGGCGAGAACGGCTACGTGCGGCAATACTTGTGGACGGGTGATGCCAACAGTCTCAACGGCGGCGCAATTAAGTACAACCTGGATTACATCACGCAGGGCTGGAACTCCAACACTTGCGACCTCTGGGTTCGTATCAGCGCCGCGGCTGTTCGTCCGATGCATTGCGTCGGCTCACTGCGTGCCGCACTTGTGGTCAGAATGCGCCCCACTATCTGCTGGTTCGCCCCGCTCGTTCTGTGCCTGCAGGAGGAGATCCGCGACCCCGACCTCTTCTGGAACCGCATCACCATGAAGAAGGCGCTGATTGCGGGCGCCGCCTTCGCGACGTCCATGGGGGACAGTGCCAGCGCAGCAGCGTACACGTCAACGATGCAATCGATCAACGCGACGCTGTACAGCTCTCACTGGACAGGCGCTTTTGTGCAGGAGACAACCAGCCGCACCCGTGACACAGCTGTGCGTACATGGGGCCGCGTCGTTCCCACACCCCTTTCAATGCTCTCGCCTGCCCGCGACCCCGCTAAGGAGCGTGCTGCCTTGTCCCACCCACCATGTGCTGCTGCAGGTGATTGTGGGCTTCAACGACGGATTCGATGCTTCGGACAACCTGTTCGCTCCCACAAGCCTGGAGGTGGCCTCCACCGTCGCGAGCTACAACACGCTGTTTTGCAGCGAGTACACCATCAATACTGCTGACACTGGCAACGGCGTGCCCGGCGTGTTGTACGGACGGTACGGCGGCGACACCTACGCGGGGGGCAACCCATGGATTCTGTCCACCGCGGCGCTTGCGAGCGTATTTTACCGCGGCGCGATCCAGATTGCGACTACGGGGGCCGCACCGTCGTCCGATGCTCTGCAGATGTGGTCGATTGCGATGAATGCGACTTCTCTGCCCTCCAACAACCCGCAGCAGCTTGCCGCGGTATTCGCCGCGCAGGGCGACGGCGTGCTGCTGCGCCTGCGCACACACGTCGTGCAGGCCGGCTTCCACCTGAACGAACAGCTCGACCGCAACACCGGCGCACCGCTGGGCGCTAACGATCTCACTTGGTCATATGCGGAGGTCCTCAACGCCATGCAGTGGCGCGCGGCATACTTGGAGGCTGCCGCAGTTTCCGGCTCTCAGTGAAGCGAGCGACGGATTGAACTTGCCCATCGTTGAACCCCGCGGGCGCAATCGACCGTGCGTCACGCCTGGTCGGATATGATGGCGGGGGACTCGTCCGTGTTTCAAGTGTGAACACCTCAAGCGTTCAAGTGTTGGGGGGCCCCCTTATGAAACAGCGGTCGCCAGCAACAGGCAGCGTCGAGACATCCAACTCAACATACAAATTCTGTTGCGGGCCGATACAATCAGACGGCAGGCAGTCGCCCACCGCAAGATCATGTCACCGACAACCATATCCGAAGTACTGAGGGGACTGTTTTGTTATCCCACCGCTGGCGTCACTCCCAGCATCACCGGGAAAAAAAGCCAAAACCCGGGCCAGGCTGCCATCGTGGCCACCCGCACCAGAGGGGGCACACGGAGCTTTGACGAAGCCAGCCCGTTGGAGTTGGGACAGGCCGCCAGTCGGCAACCAACCACCACGCATCCCAGGCTGACCACTTTGGTGCAGCCAGGGCGTGCTTTACACTGCAGCTCACAGGGAAAAGTACCGCTTCTAAACTCGCCGAAAACCCCTGCGCTGCTAGTGTGTGGTCGGGGGACTCTGCAGCACTCCGGCTAGGAGGGTACTGCACTGTGGCACCTCGCGAACCGCCACTCGCGCACTACCAAACTCCCCGGTAGGTTGCAAGTGACCATGCCATCGTAAACGCGCGGGATCTGCCATAAAGGACTTTGACTTGCCAGGAACCGTCGGCTCGCCTAGTTGCGGTGCCGCACCAGAGGCCGAGAGAGGCTCGCAATCAAAAGCCTCCTCTTGTATCGTCAGCGCCTCACGGTGCGCGGAGTT
>Ga0208629_101236_pt1 | contig 10786 bp, 7 predicted proteins | sample LakWasMet19_HOW5_2_FD_183865 | JGI IMG/M metagenome (GOLD analysis project Ga0208629, IMG submission 183865) | Freshwater sediment methanotrophic microbial communities from Lake Washington under simulated oxygen tension - Sediment Metagenome... | ecosystem: Environmental > Aquatic > Freshwater >...
AGGATCTCAGACGTCCAGTTTTGGCGCCGGCCCACAGCAAAGACGACGCAACGCTTGGCGGCGTCAATCCACAGGAGCAACACACTAGGCCCGAGGCATCGGATTGTGCATCACATTCTAAAGAGTTTTGATGTGCTGCTTTAGAAACTAGGGCACGGATGCTCGAGCTTCTCATAGAACGGCTTCCGACGGACCTCGCGCTCCAATATCTGCGGCGCCTCGATTCCGCAGTTGAAAGCTTCGCGCGTGTTTACGTGTGCAGTGGGCTGGACTCGGTCGACGACGATGCCACGGTGTACGAGGTGAAGCTGTGCGGCGCCTTCTTTGTGCTCTCGCTCGCTCTCTCGCTGGTGGTGGCGTGCGTGTGGCGCGCGAACCGAGACATTCTCGCCGAGATATACTTCCAGCCGCAAAACTTTGAGATCAAGGCTGAAAAGGTGGCGCCAACTTTCGGTGGCGCGTCGGCGGAGCCGGGCCCCTCCGAGGAGGAGGAGGTCGCTGCAGCGCAAGGTGACGGCTCTGCAGCGCCAGAGCGCGCCGCCGCCGCCGCAGCAGCAGCAAAGTCGCGGCACGGCGGAGGCGCGCCTGCCAGCGGTGCAGAGCCTGAACGCGTGCAGCGCCGCGGCTGGCCAGCGGACGCAGCCGAGGCAGCGCCGCAGCCGCTGCAGTCCAGCTCGCTGCCCTCGAGCGGTCGACACACCCCGTCGCTGCAGCTGCACACGCGCTATAGCCCGCGCGCCCGACGGGGGTCAGCAACTGGCGAGGACTCCGTGCGCTTGCGTGCCCGCGACGCGGACGCACAGCTTGAGCAGCACGACGCCGCGGCGGCCGAAAGCGATGCGCACGGGGAATTCGAGCGGTCCGCGAAGCTCGGTTCAGCCGTACCGGCTGCAGCTCTTGCCGCCCGTCATCACGCAGTATCTGGCGCAGGCGCTACTGACGGCCCAGAGGAGTTGCGCTCAGCGCAGTCGGCGTCAATTCGGCCGCCTGGCCTCGGTGCCGCTGCGTTGCGATCGCCTAGAGGGGTCGGCGCCGCTGAGGCCTCGCAGCGCGCCCAGGGCGGCGCTGCAGCTGACATTACAGCCACAGATTCAGGGCGCGCCAACGCCCAACGCGTGACCCCTGCCGGCGGCGCCCCCGGCTCGCCTGCGGCGCCTGACGTCGGCTCCCCTGGCACGCCGGGCAGCCCTGCAGCCCGCAGCCAACAGCGCCCAGAGCCCTCTGCCGCAGCGGGCCAGCGCGGCTCTCCCGCCACCGCGAAGCCGCGCCCCGTGATCCACCACGCGCCGTCGCTGTCCAACATAATGGCTAATCTGGAGACCCCCACGTGGCAGATGCTGGAGGTCCTACGAGCCACCACAGCGGCAGCGCTGGCGCCAGGCATGCAGGGGAGCCGCGGGGAGCGGCAGCGGCCGCCCAGCAGGCAGCACCAGCGGCAGCACGGCGCTGCGGCTCCAGCGCAACGGCAGGGTGGGGACGAGGCCGGCAGCGACGCCGCAACACCTGACAGCAGCAGTCCGGAGAGCGGCCACGGCGGCCGCCCAGACGCGAGCTTCCACTTCGAGAGCTCGTCGGCAGCTGCAACGTCGGAGGACGTGGCGCATGCAGCTGCGCGAGCTGCGACGCTGAGAGGGGAGTACGGCCAGCGCATCCACGCGCCGGAGGGCCATGCGCGAGGCGCTGCTGCGGGCGGCTCAGCGTCTGGCGGACGCCACGACGGGGTGGGAGATTGGGAGCGGGACCGAAGCCGCTCCGACTCGGGCGCGGAGGACGCTCGACACCGCCACGCGGCGCACGCCAGCGGGTTTGCGCTCCCTGACGAGAGTGAGGGCGCCGTTTGGGAATACTCTGGGGGCGACGCTTCTGCAGGCGCAGACGGTGCCGGTGCGCGAAGCACGCGCTCGCGGGACAGCAGCCCGCCGCATCCACAGCTGCGGCGAGCGCCGCTATCCGCGCACGCGGAGGAGCCCGAGGTCGACAGCGCCTCCGAGTCCTCTGAGCGAACGCGCGCCAGGTGGGAGGCCTCTGCAGGTGCTGCGGACCCGGCTGCACGAGAGCAGCAGCTGCAGCGCGCCGGCTCGCACGCTGAGGCGGCTCCGCTGCTGCCTGTGCAGCCACAGCAGGCGCGCGCCGTGGGTGGTGCACGAGACAACCGCTCGCCGCCCCGCACGGTGACCCTTCATGGCGCAAGGGTAGATGCTGGTGGTGGTGCGGGCGCTGGTGAAGAGGGCTTTCGAGGGGCCGCGCAGGCCGTCGATGAGCCCCTTTCTCGTTCCCCGGTTAGCCCCGGACAAATCACGAGCCGATACAGGCGCCCGCCAATACCGAGCGAGCTGCTCGCTGCTGGCCCAGGCCTCGCCGCACGCTCCGCCGGCATATCTTCACACACCAGCCCACCCTCGAAAGCGGCTGGGGCTACCCACACCGCTTCTCATGCGGCGGGCGGGCGCTCCCGCCATGCGCTGCCACTTCACGCAGCCACTGCTCGTGAGCCAACGCGTCGACCGTCTGACGGCGAAGGGCAGACGCAGCACGTGGAAGAGAGCCAAGACAGCGCACGATCGGACGCGTCGCTGGGGTCGCTTGGAGATGCGCTGACAGGGCAGGTGCGGGCTCGACCCAGCGCTGTGCTGCCTGCCTCGCTTGTTGCGGCTCGATATATCGGCCCTTCCGCAGCTGCCAACGCAGACAGCGCCAGCCACGTGCGGGCGCTGGGCGTGTTGTTGAGCAGTCCTGACGGAGCGGCCTCGTTGTCTTCGCCGTCTCCGACGCTGATGTTGGCTCCGGCCGCCGCGCTGCGCCGCGCAGAGTCTGCCACGGAATTCCCTGGTATTTGAACGATGGAACGCCGCGCAATGCTGCAAAATCTCATATCACGTGCGCTCTTTCCGGGATCGGGCTTCCGGTTTGCTTCACACCGTGTCACCGCTTGCGGAGTGGGTAACATTCCTACGGAGTTGCGCGTCGATATTGTGTTCGACTTTCACCATTCCTTTCAATCGCTTTTCTTGTCGTCGGCGGCACGGGTGGTGCGCGGCGCTGTTCCTTGACGCAGTTCCTTCCGAGTTCAACTCTCAGAGTCCTGCAAAATCCTCGACGTGGAATCTCCTGCCGGATAGGAGCTTGCTCGCCAGAATGCTCAACGCCTCTTCGGCGACTTAGCTCATTATCGAGGACGGTGGCTTGGCAGGCAACAGCAGTCGGCTGAATCGAGGTTGCGGCGGGTCAGTCAATTGCGGCCGGGGCCGGGCTGTGTTCAACAGCTCACCCGGGGCACTGAACTGAAAACGCTCGGGGTGCTTGGTGTATCAGCTGCGAAGCTCAGGCGACTTTCCCGTCAGTGTGCATTCCCTGCACTGGAAACGCCCGCTCTTCGTGCTCCGCAAACCTACCGTACCGTTGCAATCGCCGACCCGGCGGCGCAAGATCAATTCTGCCGCTCAAGCAGGTTATCGGGGCACACACCCTCCTGTTGACGTCGCGGTGGAGCACTAGTCACGATTGGACACGGACTCCAGCGCAGTTGTGTGATCCTGTGTGAGCTGTCATCAACTGCACCACTTCAGACACGAATTTCACCAATGGCATCCGCGAGCGATTCGCCAGGCGGCTTTCACATTAGCACGCCCGCGCTTGGCGGGCCGCCCGCCTTCGATGCCCCTGCATTCACCCCCACCCACGCCACACGAGGCCGGAGCCTGAGCACCGGCGCGGCGGCCTCTGCGGGCCGCTCCATCCTCACGTCTGCGTCAGCAGGTGGCCCGGGCAGCAGTCGGCCCGGCCACGTGTCGCAGGGCCCCCTGTTGGTGCGCCTCGCGGCCGCCGGGGAGCTCTCCAAGGTATCGATCGTCGGCGCCGACGGCAGCTTCAAGACGACAGCTGGCCTGGCGCTGGACCGCAAGACGGGCACTGTGCCCGTGCGTCGCAGCGAGGAGGAGGGGCGGCGAGAAGTACAGGCGAGAATGCAGGAGGAGGGCGCCGACCCCGGCCGCCGCAGCCTCGCGTACTCCAAGAAGCCGCGGCAGACGAGCTTCCGGCCGTACTCGCTCGCTGACTTCAAGGCTCAGAAGGGCAAGGACGCTGAAATGCTGCACGGCCTCATGTCCCCAGGCAGTGCGCTGTGGACGGCTGCGTCGTCGAACGCCGCGGGCTCTGAGCGCCAGTTTTTCCGCTCGCTGCGCAGCGGCGGTGGGGGCGGGAGCGACGCTGGGAGCACTGCGCGCGGTCCCTCCTCCTTCAGCGGCCCCTCCTCCTTCAGCGCGCACAGCCGCCGCCCCAGCCGCAACGCCGCGGCGCGCAGCCGCAGCGTGACGGCTGGCATTGCGAACGACGCCACACGGGGGCGCGGCGGGCCGAATCCTTACGCAGACAGCGGTGGCGACGGCGGCGGCGATGGATACGGAGGGGCGGCAGCGGGCTACGGGGCGGGGGATGGCAGCGTCTCACCGCAGGCGTACCCTCACGAATACGACCCGCGGCGTGGAGGCTACGGGCGTGCTGATGGCACGGTCTCGGCGCTGGCGAGCAGTCCCGGCAGCGAGCGGGGCGTGGGCTCTGCTTATGGGTACGGCAGCCACAGCGGCCGCAGCGGATTTGGCGGAGGCGGCGGGGGCGTCGGTGACGGCGGTTTCGCATACGGCGGCGGCGGCGGCGGTGCGCCACCGGGATACGGTGGCTACGGTAGCTTCAACTACAGCGTAGGCGCGAGCGGGTCCTTCCATCCCGGTCACAGCGGCTCGCCCGGCGCAGCGGAGGACAGCGGCGGCGGAGGCGGAAGCCGGGTGCTACCCCCAGTGGCTGCCAGCCCCTCGCCTGCGCGCACGCCCGTCTTTGCCAGTGCGTATGGGCATGCGCCCCCTCCTGGCGGCCTCGGCAGCGCAGGGAACCCCGTTGCTTCAGAGGCGCCACCACGGCGCGGCGGCCTGCCAGCTGCGATGATGCGGCACCAGCTGCTGTCGCCAGCAGCCGCCTCAGGAGGCGGCTACGGCGGGCACGCGGCTTCCGAGGGCTTCAGCCGCGGGCTCGGTAGCCCTGACGGCGTGTCGCCGGCTGCCTTCGAGGGCGGTGGCCACAGCGGTGGCGCAGGGCATAACGCGTTCGGCGGCGGTCCATCTCGGCGCTTTGAAGGATTTTTCAGTCCCACCGGCAGCGACGAGCGATCGCCCGCCGCGGCTTTTGCGGGTTACGGTGTGGAGCAGTCTGCAGGGGGCCACGGGCCCCGCGGTCTGATGAGCCCTGCTCCCGCGGGAGGCTACGGCGTGTCTCCCCCGTCGCATCCCGATCGCACTGCTGCTGCAGCTGGCCGTGCTAGCGGGCAGCAGCAGCAGCTGCCGGCCCACCACACTGGCGCAGCGCTGCTGGCGCGCTCGCACTCGAATGAGACGGGCACGAGCGACGACGGAGGGGCCGCGTACCCGTTCCACGATGCGCACGAGGCGGCGCAGGCTGCACCGCATCAGCCACGCGGCGCCGTCGGGCATTCCGGCGCTGAAGCTGCAGGAGTAGGAGGCTTCAGCGCCTCTCCACCTTCACTCACCAGCGGCAGCCGGCGCGTGGGGCCGCCCCTGCGGGCCGTGCCATGGGGCGAGTCAGGTGAGGTCGGCAGCGGGCGCGAGGCAGCCACGTCAGCGGGTGCGCTGAGTGGCCTCGGCGACTTCAAGCCTATCTCACGGAGCTCTGGGCCGGGTGCGGGTGCAGGGTCGCGCAGGGGAGGGCCCGGGCTTGCGTCAGGGGCCGCAGACCGGCGGCGCCTCACGCCGCTGGCTGCTGGGCATACGGGGGACGATGGGTCGGGTGTGGGAGGCCGAGGCAGCGGCGGTCCCCTCGCGCGGGTTGGCTCGTCGCTGTCGACTCACGCTGGGCCGTCGACGCTTTCGCCGTCGTCGACTGCTGCGTCAGCTGTAGCGTCTGCGCTGTTGAATGCACGCCCCAGGGGCTACGCGGAGGCACACGCGAAAGCTGCGACGCTGCAGCAGCACCAGCGCGTCGGCAGTGGGTCGCCGCGAGGGGTTGCACAGGCAGCTGCGGGCAGCGCAGCGGCTGCAAGTTTCGACGGGTCTGCAAGTGGCGAAGGGCCTGTGTCGCAGCGGTTTGCAGCAGACGGTGATGTGGTAGCGCCTGTGAACCGGACTGCCCCAGGCGCGCGTGCGTTGCCCGGCCTGTATCCACCAGTCAGTCCTGTGCAGTTTTGAAGCTTATCGATCGATAGTCCGACTGTGCGTATAATGTACGCTGGCAACCGCTTTTATGCTAGCGCTCTGCCCCGTGAGATATCGACGTTCGAATTCGTCGCATCGAGAAATTTTGTACACCACGTGTTCAGCCACTGCCACTGTGATTCTCGCAGCCGAACTCTCGCAAGCTGAAGACTCTGAAGCGTGGCCACGGCGCTTGGCCCACTCAGCTACAGCACGATAACTTATGTGCGGTTGTGCGCGCAGCCGACATGCATCGTACGAAAGCAGCAGGGAAACAACAAAACACGTGCATGCACCGCTGCAGATCGGCGGATTGTTGGTGCACGAGTGCCTGCTTGCGCGGGGTGCGCAAACCCCCGCAGCTGCGGCCACGCAGTCAAGTTGCATTCAGCCAAGCTTGGTATTTGAACCCGCCGGTGGCTGCGGAGCGGCGGTAGCTACTGATGGGGAGCCTGTGGGCCCCAGCTGCACGCCAGGCCGTTGGACCCCCACGGGCAGCGTTTCGATAGCCCGGAATGCGGGCGAATCGAAAAAGGCGTCACCACTCAGCCATGCTTCCATCATCGGTAGCGCGTCGAGGCCCCAAAATAGCTTACTCCGTGAGCCAGTAGCGAGAGGAGTGCCCACAGGCGCGGTACCGGACGCTACAGATGGTGCCGTGCTCGCTGCGGGTGACGGCGCAGGGCGCGTCGCTACAGCTGTGGGAACGCCGAACAGGCCCGCTGCGATCGCCTCCTCGCCGTTGCGGCGCAGGGTCGCCTTCACGGCCGCCGCCTCCAGGTCCGTCGGGGCGAGAGTGAGGTCGCTCAGCAGCTTGCCGAATGCTGGCTCGTCAGGCACGCGTCCATCGCGCCATACGAAGCGGAAGATTCGTGTGGCGGCGTCTTGAGCGTTCATACCCTTCGCCTCCGCTGCGACTGCCGCTCGCAGCAGCGGGATGGGGTTGAAGGGGTGATGCCGGGGAAACTGCATTGGCAGGCCGTGGTGGTGCGCCAACCAGCTCACGTGCTCGTAAGTAAACGTGCGCTTCGGCAGAATCTCCGCCGGCCCCTTGTGACCCCAGTGGTTAAAGAGAGCTGGGAGCAGAATTGGCTTCACGCGAAGGGTTGGCGCCCCCTTGATGCGCTTCAGGTGACCTGGCAGCACCTCCATGGCGATGTAGCTGAATGGGGAAATGAAGTCGATGTAGAAGTCCACATGCGGAGACCCGGACTCGGCTGTCGTCCGAGCAGCACTGTGAACGTGGGCCCTCATGTGCTTACCAAAAGCTCCGCCCAGCCCTGGTGTGCGGCGAAGGAGCAGCATTGCGAGATTTCAACTCGGATGACGGTGCGGAACTTGAGTTCTGAGTCTCCCCGGCGGCTGTCCTGACGGCGTTCCGCGGCTAGACAACTAGGACAAATCAACGGAACAGGTATTAAGTCCCCTGCAGCACACGTGCCCGCATGATTTAGCTGTCGGGTTCTTGCAGTATCCCTTGGTTTTACCCGCAAAATAGACCGACAGATGAATGCTCGTGTTAGTGCATTCGTCGTCGGCGACGCAACAGGCGGAGCGAAACTGTGATATCTGTCTTTTCAACTATTCAGGCATTGGGGCTGTGCTCACCTGGACTTCCAGCTGCTTGAAATCGCTGCACGATGGGTCCGTAGAACCGTTGTGCCCCCACGCGGGAGGGGACGTTTCGTGCGGGACCCACCGGCACCTGCATGAGGGTGTTGCGTCGTAGAGCTCCTGAACATGCATGAAAGGCACATCTGTCGTGATTTCAACGCGGCGAGCCGCGCTGCTGTCATAAGCCGCTGCTGTCCCACATTCCCGTACCCTAACCTGAACGCATCCACATCGTAATTGCAGCAAATTGCGAAAACTGCCGCCGGTGGAACGCCAAATTCCTGGATGATGAGCTGGGCCTTGTGTTCTGCGACAAGCGCTGCCAGATCGCATACGTCGAAACGATAGGGCAGAGCGCGGAAGCAGTACCAAGCGCCGCCGCCCGTCCAGCCACACCTGACCGGCGTGCAGGAGCCGCCCCGCACTCGGCGACGCCCGGCTCCGCAAAATCCGGTGCGAGGTCAGCCCCGGCAGCTGCTGCAGCTGCTGCGGCCAGAGCGACGGCCGCGCAGGCAAGGCTGGACGGGATACGAGCTGCGAAGCAGGCGGCTGCCGATGCGCTCGCCGCTCAGGAGGCCGCCGAAGCTGCAGCCGAGGAGGAGGCCGAAGCTGCCGCCGCCGCACAGGAGGCTGCAGAGGTCGCTGCCGCGGAGGAAGCGGCGGCGGCAGAGGCGGCTGTCTCGGCGGTTGTGGCAGCTTCGCATACTTCGGGCGACGCCGATGCCGCTGACCTGGCAGCCGCGCCTGGATCGGCTGCTCGCGCCGACGGTGCGCTGGCGAGCGGCCGCAAGCGCAAGCGGGGCGAGGGCTTCCAGCATTTGCCGCCACAGGTGCGTTGTGTCAGGCGGTTTCGAGGGCAGCGGACCGTCGTGGGCGATTCAGAGTGCTGTGGCCTCTCCAGACAGCGTGCCGCGTGACGTGATTGAATCGCGGCTCCGCGGGGCACTTGAGTGTATCCTCCCGCAAACGGTCCTCCCGTCGCCTCGACGCTGCTATGGGCATAAGTGCATTCTCTCTGGATCCGCCTTGATTCTGCTGCTCTCAGCTGCGCTGTGCTGTGCTCTGCCGTGCGTGCGTGCGTTTTCACGTGCAGGACGCCGACGCGGCGCGCGAGCAGATGCTGGTGGTGCAGGGCAGCACGCAGGCGCGGCTGCAGGCGCTGGATGGGATGCCGCATGCAGACGATCCAGTCGCCTTCGCGGCCTTCTGGGCGGGCGTCAAGAAAGCTGTGATGGATCGACGCAAGGCCCTGCCCCCGGGCGGCACGCGCCGCCCCCGCGTCCCGTGGCGCGAGATTGAGGACCAGCTGCTGGTGGAGGGGCTCGACGCATACGCAGCGGGTGCGTTGCGCAGGCCAGCTGGCTTGAGGTGTAGCTGGCTTGAGGTGTGGCTGGTCGGCCGCGGGAGTGGGGCGCGCTGGCATGGGGCGTTTGACGCAGCACACGCGTCATGGGGTCGGGCTGGCGGCGGAGTGGTCACGTCACGTTCGCGTCTCGCCTCCGTGCCACCGTCCCCAGGAGCACCGCTCTCCTGCGACCCGAAATCGCTTGTCTTCTCCTGCCAGTCGCACCTGCTCACGTGGCTCCTTTCGTGACTCTCATGCCTTCTCTCGTGGCCGCTCTCATGACGTGCAGGGGACTTCGAGGCGGTGCAGCTGCGGTTCTGGAACTTTGTGGACGACGACGGCGTCGAGTGTGCGGGCTTCTCAGAGGCCAAGCGGCACCCTACTGACCTGAAGGACCGCTGGAAGGTCATCTGCAAGCAGCTCGCGGAGGGCCGCCTGCCCGCGCACCTGGTGGTGAGTGCGCCTGACGTGGCTGCAGGGGCTGGTGCCTGGCGTTTCGAGCCATCTGTGCTGCTCGCTTCCCGCCGAATACACGTCCGTGTCCACATGCACTACGAGTGTCAATTCTGATGACAGCATACCGGCGCACTGACCACGAATGACCGATGCATCCATGCGAACGGCCTGCGCTGCTGCTTGCCTGCCCGGCAATCTACGTATGCGCCTGCAACTGTGTGTTGCCCTGTTCCCCCGCACACGCAGGACTTTGCGGAGCGCATCCGGGACCTGCAGGAGGAGGACGCGGAGCGGCCGAAGCGCGCGACGGCCTCGCACCGCGCCAAGGTGCAGCGCGAGGCATCGATGCTGGAGGAGGGCGCAGACGGCGACGTGGGCTTTGCCGCGGCGGAGGAGGACGGCGCCGGCGCCGCTGCAGCGGGCGCCGGGGGCGCTGCTGCTGTGAGCGCGTTTGAGGGGCTCAACACCAGCGGCGGCAGTGCGCGCCGCAGCGCGAGCCGCGGCCGACCCTCTGCAGGTGCGCCCGGCGCAGCCGCCGCTGCCTCGCCTGCAGGGCGCGCAGTTGCGCCGCCAGCCAAGCGAGGGCGGCCCGCCACGGCTGCGAGCCGCTAAGGGGGCAATGCAGGGAGAGGTCTGGCCAAAGGAGGGTGGAGAGCGTGCAGGGGTTGGACTGACTTGAGTACTCTGAGGGTCATTTGCAGCGCGGATGCAGGCACAGGCCCCCTCGCGAGTCGCGACTGACGAGTCTGATGCTGCGCAGCGCGTGCGCTTGTGGCGGGCTCTGTGCAAACCGTTGCATTCATTGTGTGATATGTGCTGCCTGTGTGGGTCAAAATGCCGACCGGGATGTTTCGTGATCGACGGTGATACTGATGTCAACGTTAACATATTTCACGCCGCTCCAGCTAGAAAGCGTAAGGCGCGCGCGCGCCACGTACATGTCAAGAATGATATTGATGCCCGCGGAATTCGAAGTGGCAACTGGCGCGGTAGCGCTGCGTTCGAGGACTGCACAACGATATGGCGCCGTGGCGGACCTCGAAGCTGGCGGTAAACTGCCTCAATGATCGCACGCTGCGAAGTCTCATACCGCCGCAGCTTTCGAGGCTACCGGTAATTTGAACACGTGCGGGCAACCACCTCGGCCGGGAGCGGTTAACAACGTTGGGATATC
>Ga0208629_101239_pt1 | contig 10773 bp, 6 predicted proteins | sample LakWasMet19_HOW5_2_FD_183865 | JGI IMG/M metagenome (GOLD analysis project Ga0208629, IMG submission 183865) | Freshwater sediment methanotrophic microbial communities from Lake Washington under simulated oxygen tension - Sediment Metagenome... | ecosystem: Environmental > Aquatic > Freshwater >...
TGCTCTCTGCTGTCTCCTTGCAGCCCCTCAGGCACGTACTCTGGCCCGAATGCAACGGTCTGCACCACCGTGCCCGCCGGCTCTTTTACCACCAGCTCTGCCACCACCACGATGACTGTGTGTACCGCCGGCAGATACAGCCCGGGGGGCGCCATCGGTGCTACCGCCGCCGTGGCGTGCCTGGGCTGCCCCGCCGGCTATGCCTGCGGCAGCACCGGGCTCACAGCGCCGCTGCCTTGGTGAGTGAGCGTCCACAGCAGCCGGCGGCCCCGCCGGCCACCGATATGTGCTTTGCCTATGTGTGACCCCCATGCTCTCTGCGTCACCACACCGCCGCCCTGTGCAGCTCCGCGGGCACGTACTCCACGGGAGCGGCCAACACCGCATGCACCTCGTGCGCCGCTGGGTCAGCCTGCTCCAGCACGACTGCCGGCGCCACTGCATGGTGAGTGGGCTGCGATGGCAGCGCGCGCTCGCCTCACCCCGAGGGTGCTACGCGCTATCTCTGTCAGTCGCACGTCGAAGACACCCCCCACCCTCCCCCCTTGCGCTGTGTGCCCCTCTCCCCTGTGCTCATGTGCAGCGCGACGGGTCGATACTCCCTCGGGTCCGCCACCGCTTGCACGCCCTGCCCCGCGGGGTACATCTGCCCGGTCAAGACCGCCGCGCCAACAGCGTGCAGCGCTGGGTCGTACAGCGTTGGTGACGCCACCGCCTGCACGCAGTGCACCGCAGGGTACCGCTGCCCGCGCACCGACGCAGCCGTGCTCATCCCCTGCGAGCTCGGGTGGTATGCAGCGGCCAGCGCGTCAAGCTGCACCCAGTGCCCCGCGGGGGACCAGTGCAGCTCCACCGCCGACACTGGTGCTTGCAGGTGAGCCTGGTGCCGGGTGATGCCGCCCGCAGCGCTGACGAGCGTTGCAGCGCAGGGCTCCTGTGTGTGCCCGCGGACAGGGCGGCTCGTTCGGGCTCTGAGCCCACTTCGTTGCGTTAATTACCCTCCACCCTCCACTCCCCACCCCTCTTCCGCCCCTGCAGCGCGGGATCCTTCTCCCTGGCCGGAGACGGTGTCTGCACTGTGTGCCCTGCGGGGCACCGGTGCCCACTCACCAATGCGGCGGTGATCATTCCGTGCAACCCTGGGGAGACGGCAGCCGGAGGGTCGGCCGCCTGCCAAGCGTGCCCTGCAGGCCGCGAGTGCCCGGACCCCACCGTCTTCGGCGGCACGCAATGCGCGGCGGGCTATTACTCGGTCGGCAACCAGACCGCATGTGCACCGTGCCCTCGGGGCTACATGTGCGGAGGCCTCGGCACTGCGGTACCCACCGCCTGCTCCGGCGGCACCTACGCGAGTGGCACCGCAACCAGCTGCACTCCGGTGAGTGGCCTGCGCTTCAGCTGGTGTGCGAAGCCGAAAGCTCGCCTGCACTGCGGCTGTCGGTGAGCACCGATTCATTCACCGCCGCTTGCTCCCCTTGCACTCTCCGCCCCGCAGGTGCCCGCTGGCTCCTACTCGCCCACCCCTCTGGACGACCCCATGCCCTGCGGCTTTGGCAACTACAGCATCGGCGGCGTCACGAGCTGCACTCGGGTGCCCGCTGGCTTCATCTCAGCCTCCGTCTCCTCGGCCCCGACTCAGTGCGTCGACGGCACGTGGTCTCCCGGCGGCCTGGTCGGCCCAGCGTGCTACCCTTGCAGCCCCGGTTACTGGTGCACCGGCGGCGCCACCTCGGGCAACGCTGCCGCCGCCGCCACGCCCAAGGGCTACTACTACAACCCAGCGCAGCTGCCGCTGGCGTTGCGGGCGTGCCCGGCGGGCACCTACGGCAGCGTGATCGCTGCCGGCAGCTACGAGACCGGGTGCTTCACCTGCCCTTCAGGGCAGTGGTGCGCCAGCGCTGCGACGGACGTGAACCCAAGCGCCGGCTACCGCGGCAGCTGCAGCGCGGGCTACTACTGCCCTCCAGGCACCCGGTACAGCACCGAGTTCCCGTGCCCCGCTGGCACGTACAACCCTGCGGCAGGCTCCGCGGACGTCTCTGCGTGCATCGTCACGCCTGCCGGCACGTACGCCGCTGCAGGCGCTGCCAGCCCCGTGGCGTGCGCGGCGGGGTTCTACTGCCCCGCCGGCACCAGCGCATCCAACCAGTACCCGTGCCCCGCTGGGTATTGGTCCTCGGTCACCACCGCCACACACCTGTCCAACTGCACCAGCAACCAGTGCCCGGTGGGCCGATACTGCCCCTCGGGCTCCGCCTCCGCTGGCGTGCCCTGCCCGATGGGCACCTACAACCCCTCCACGGCGGCGCAGGACGTCACCGCCTGCCGGCCCTGCGACGCGGGCGTGGTCTGCGCCTGGACTGGCCTCTCCGCGCCCAACAGCACGTGTGCAGCAGGCTTCTACTGCCCGCAAGGGACAGCGTCAGCCACCCAGTTCCCCTGCCTTGCTGGCACCTACTACGACCTCGTCAACGCGACGAAGGCAGCGGACTGCTGGCAGTGCCCCGCTGGCTCCGCGTGCCCCCAGGGCACTGGCGGCACCGCGAACCCGCCGCAGAACTGCAGCGCTGGGTACTACTGCCCCGTGTCGACCCAGTACAGCACGCAGTTCCCGTGCCCCGCCGGCTCGTACACGCCTGCCACCAACCTGACGGCCTCCGCAGAGTGCACCATCTGCCCGGCGGGCTCCTACTGCGAGGGCGGCTTGGGGCGACTTGGTGGCCGCGGCGACACGGTGGGCGCGTGTGCCGCCGGCTATTACTGCCCTGTCAACACCAGCATGGCGACTCAGTATGCGTGCCCCGCTGGCAGCTACTCCCCTCTCACGAACCTGACGGCGTCCACCGATTGCATGGACTGCCCCACTGGCAGCTATTGCATCGCCGGATCGTCCTCGCCAGCCCCCTGTCTGGCGGGTACCTACAGCAATCGTACCCGCACGCAGCAGGCCACACGAGCTGGCACCGGCTACCCAGAGTGCACTGTGTGCCCAGCCGGCTACTCTTGCGCGAGCGGAACGGTCAACCCTGTCGCGTGCACTCCGGGTTATTACTCCGCCGCAAATTGGGGTGCCTGCAAGGCGTGCGACGCAGGGTACGCGTGTGACGTGAGCGCCCTGTCTCAGTCTGTGATGCTGGCGGCCAAGGGCTGTGCGGCCGGGCTCTTCTGCCCCACAGGCACGTCTGTGACCCCGTCGCCTGCAACGCACGCCTGTCCGCTGGGGTATTACTGCCCCGTCGCAACCCCGCTGCCCATCAGCTGCGACCCGGGAACCTACGCCAACGTGACCGGGCTACCCCTGTGCATCGTCACGCCTGCTGGCTACTTCTCCGTGGAGGGCGCGGTGCAGCCTACCGGTCCGTGCAGCCCCGGTTACTACTGCCCGGCAGGCAGCAGCTCCTCGCAACAGCAGCCGTGCCCAGGCGGAACGTATCTGCCGACGTCGGGCGGTCGCGCCGTGGGCGACTGCGTCACCTGCAGCAACGGAACGTATTGCCCCCGCGGCAGCGCGGCCGTGCTGCCCGCCCCGCAGGGCACGTATGCGCTGGCAGGCAGCGAGTTCGCCGTGCAGTGCCCGCTCGGGCGCTTCGGCAACATCACAGGTGCACGCAACGAGCTGGAGTGCAGCGAGTGTCTGCCGGGCATGTACTGCGACCGGGGCGGGCTCACCACGCCCTCCGGCAAGTGCACCGCTGGCTTTTACTGCACCCGCGCCTCCCCCATCAGCTCGCCGAGCTCCCTGCCCATGGCGGAGGCGGTGTGGGTGGCGCGGCTGGGCTTCTACGGCGACGTGTGCCCGCGCGGAGGCTTCTGCCCCAGCGGCGCCTTCCAGCCCACGCCTTGTCCAGCCGGAAGCTACCTCAACACGACGGGCGAGACGTCGCAGGCCGGCTGCCTTCCTTGCACGCCGGGGCATTACTGGTGAGCTCGCACTATCGCACCGTCCATCATCCGACCAGAGGTGGCATCGCTCGCGCTTTTTCCTCCCTTCCATTGATAACTCCGCTGTGTGTTGCCCTTGCTGTTGTTTGCAGTGGAAGCACAGCGTCCGCTGGCCCCACAGGGCCATGCGACCCAGGCTGCTATTGCACTGGCAGCGCCAAGAGCTCCTGCCAGTTCATCACCGGGAACGGGTCATTCACTGGGTCAGGGTATGCCTCCCCGCAGCTGTGGTGCGTATGGATGCCGGAGCGGGCGCGTATTTCCGACTGCTCAACATTCGTGTGTCTACCCACCTTCCCCACTATTTACTTTTTTCTCCTGTTCCCTCGTTTGCAGCGACCCCGGCTACTACCAGCCAGCGATGGGGCAAGCAAGCTGTCTGCCGTGCCCCGGCGGCACCCTGTGTCCCGACCAAGGCACCGTCACCCCCACAGTCTGCGGCACTGGCTCGTTCTGCCCTCCGGCGTCCAAGCACTCTGTGCTGTGCCCGATCGGCACTTTCTCCAGCCGCTCAGGGCTCGCCAACGAGACCGAGTGCGTGCAATGCACAGGTGGCAAGTACTGCGCCCGGCAAGGCCTCACCGCCCCGACGGGCGACTGCGACGCGGGGTTCTTCTGCAGCAACGGCAGCTCGCTGCCCAACCCGGTGGCTCTGTCCTTCGGCGACATCAGCCCGAAGGGATTCTATGCGCCCGCAGGGAGCGCGCAGCCGATGCCGTGCCCCGCAGGCACCTATAACCCCTCCGAAGGCAAGGTAGCGCTCTCCGATTGCATCAGCTGCGACGTTGGTCATTTCTGCAACTCCTCCGGCCTCGCCGCGCCGACGGGCGTGTGTCCCGCTGGGTTCATCTGCGTTGGCGGTGCCATCACCGGGCTGGAACGCCCTGTGCTGGCTGGCACCTACGCGCTAGCTGGTGCCAACAACGCAACGCAGTGCCCTCCGGGAAGCTTCGCCTCGTCACCTGCGGCGGGCTCGTGCGCTTTGTCACCCGCTGGGTTCGCTGCGCCGGGTTTTGGAACTGTGCTGCCCCAACCGTGCTCCGCCGGGTACTGGTGCACTGGCAACTCCACCTCTCTGACGCAGAACCCCTGTCCGGCAGGGCGCTTCTCCAACCAGACCGGGCTGTCGGACCCCTCGCAGTGCACGCTGTGCACTGCAGGCTACTACTGCGCGACTCCAGGGCTCCTGGCGCCAACAGGGCCGTGCGCTGGCGGCTGGTATTGCAGTCCAGGCTCTGACTCCATGATGCCTGGGTTCTAAGCCCAGCTGCCCGCTACGGGCGACAACGCTGCCATCGCCAGGTCACAACCGCCTGTCGTCTCCGCATTGCACGGGCGGACTCCGCCCTTCTACTTCCCCTGGCCCGATCCCGCCGTCTCTCAGCCTCCCACCAGCGCCGCTTGCATGTGTTGCGTTTTTTGCTGAGTGCCAGTGCGCAGCGGTCGAGGTTCCGTGCCACGCCTGCATGTGCTGTGTGGTGTTGGTGCTGCTGGCGCCAGCGCCCAGCTGCTGAAATATCTTTGTGGTGAGCGCCGCAGTACTGCACAACCCCCTCGAGGAGCAGAGCTCCAATCCGCACAGTCAGTTCGCCGTTTCAACTGCATTCTTGCCGGCCCGCAATGGCTCTTCGTGACATCCACCGATCGCGGCGTGCGTGATGATGATTCGAGGGGCTCGCCAGCTGAACGCGTTAGCTGCCCTGCCGTGTATATGGCAACTGCGGATCCGGTCGTGAATAGCATAACCTGAAGAAAACCCTGCATAGCGGTAGCTACGTAGATGGGCAGGCAGGCGTGATTCGTATGATCGAGTACCGGGAGCCGCATGCGCACGTGCCCGCGACGGCAAACAGTGACTCGAAATCGTCGATGACGTCGACACGAAACGCGAGTGATGGACTGGATATCGATATCGCGCAACATCGCCGTCGACTCTGGCTGACGATTGCGGCCATCCTTCAAGCCAACACATAAGCAACTGCGCGGCGAAAGATCACGTTGCACCCAGGCGATAATACCGAGAGCTTTACGCGGAAGCAAGAGTCGTCTGCAGCTCGAGCTGCTTGCTCCGGAAAGCAGCAACAGGGGTGGCTGCAGGGGCAATCTCGAGCCAGGCGCGCTGCGCAGCGACCACCTCGCCGAGCTTGACGTTGCTGGTGGTGGTGGCGTAGTCGGAGGCAGAGTAGAGCGCGGCCTCCAGCTCGTTGCGGGCCTCCACGCGGGAGAGGCGCTCCGCGTCCTCCTTCGCGAGGCGCTCGGCATCGGCCACCATCCTGCAACACAAGCGAGCGGTACGAACAAGGGGGGCGCACAGTTGACAAGCAGGGCAGCAAACGGCCAAGGCGGAGGAAAGTAAAAGGGTGGCGCACTCGAGTACAGATAGCCCAGCGAGTGCACCAGGGTGTGGCCCGCCGGCGCGTGCGCTGATCCCCACAACAGCTGCCCGCAACGCACTTGTCGACCTCCTCCGTGGAGAGGCGGCCCTTGCTGTTGCTGATGGTGATGTTGGCGCGGGCCTTGGTCTCCACATCGATGGCGGTGACGTGCAGGATGCCGTTGGCGTCCAGCTCGAAGGTCACGTCGATCTTGGGCTCCCCGCGCTTAGCGCGCTGGATGCCGGAGATGGTGAACTCGCCGAGCAGGTTGTTGCCGTCCGTGAGCGGGCGCTCGCCCTCAAACACGCGCACGTCCACGCTGTCCTGCCAGTCCTCGTCCGTCGTGTACTGCTTGGTCTTGCGCACGGGGATGGGCGTGTTGCGCTTGATGATGGCGGACATGACCTTGCCCGTCAACTCGATGCCCAGCGTGAGCGGCGTCACGTCCACCAGCAGCAGGGACTGGGTCGCGCTGCTGCGCACGCCCGCGAGGATGGCGCCCTGCACCGCCGCGCCGTAGGCCACGGCCTCGTCGGGGTTGATGGACTTGCACAGCTCCTTGCCGCCGAAGTGCTCCGACAGCAGCGTCTGCACGCGCGGGATGCGCGTGGAGCCGCCCACCAGCACGATGTCGCCCACCTCGTCGGGCTTCACCTTGGCGTCGCGCAGCACGTGCTTGACGGTGTCGATGCACCGGTTGAAGTGCGCGGCGTTCAGGTCGTCGAACTTGGCGCGCGTCACCATCACGGAGAGGTCCAGGGCCTCGCAGAAGGAGTCCAGCTCCACCAGGGACTGCGTGGAGGAGGAGAGCATGCGCTTGGCGCGCTCGCACGCGGTGCGCAGGCGGCGCATGGCGCGCTTGTCGTTCGCGGGCTCGGGGTTGCCCTTGGCCGCCAGCTCCGCGCGGTGCTTCTTCTTCCACTCGTTCAGCACCCAATCCATGAGCGCCATGTCGAAGTCCTCGCCGCCCAAGTGGGTGTCGCCCGCGGTGGCCTTGACCTCGAAGATGCCGTCCTCGATCTGCAGCAGGGACACGTCGAAGGTGCCGCCGCCCAGGTCGAAGATGAGCACGAGGCTGCTGGGCTTGGCGGGCTCTGCCTTCTTGCCGCCCTTGGCGCCCTTCTTGCCGGCCTTGCCGCCGGCGCCCGCGCGCGCGCCCGTGTCCGCCTCCTCGTCGGAGTCATCGTCGTAGTCGCGGCCCTCGTTGGCGGCGGCCGCGGCAGCCGCGGCCTCCTCCGCGGCCTTCTTGTCCAGGCCGTACGCGAGCGCGGCGGCGGTGGGCTCGTTGATGATGCGCTTCACGTCCAGGCCGGCGATGGCGCCCGCGTTCTTGGTCGCCTGGCGCTGGCCGTCGTTGAAGTAGGCGGGCACGGTCACGACGGCGCGGGTGACGGGGTGGCCCAGGTACGCCTCCGCGGTCGCCTTCATCTTCTGCAGCACCATGGCGGAGACCTCCTCCGGCGCGAAGCGGCGCGTCTCGCCCTTGTAGGCGACCTCGATCAGGGGCGCCTCGCCGTCCGGCCCGGCCACCACCTTGAAGGGGAACTTGCGGATGTCCTCAGCCACCAGGCCGTCCTTGACGCTGCGGCCGATCAGACGCTTGGCGTCGAAGACGGTGTTGGTGGCGTTGCTGGCGGCCTGGGCCATGGCGGCGGCGCCGATCAGGCGCTCATCCTCCGTGAAGGCGACGACGGAGGGGGTGGTGCGGCTGCCCTCAGAGTTGGCGATGATCTCGACTTTGTCCGCCTGCCACACGCCCACGCAGCTGTACGTGGTGCCCAGATCAATGCCGATGATCTCGTCGCCGCCAGTCTTGAGCGGCGCAGAGGCAGACCCCGCACCGGCGCCAGCCACGATCTCTTCAGACGCGACCTTCTCCGCAGCGGCAGGGGCGGCCGCAGCCGCAGGGGCGCTGGCCTTGGCGACCTCCGCCTGGGCCTCCAGGAGCGACTGCATCAACCCGGCGTTAGTTGGGTCCTTGGCGATGCCGGCGGCAAATGCGGCGATGGCGCCGGTGTAGTCCTTCATCGCCAGAGAAGCAGCACCCACGCGGGAGTACCCCTTGCCCCAGCCCGGGTTGATCTCAACGCAGCGCTTTGCGTCAGCAAGGGCGCCCGCAAGGTCGCCCAGGCTGAGCTTGGCGCCGGAGCGGTTGCTGAAGAGGATGTGGTTGGTGCCATCCAGGGCCACCGCGGCAGTGAAGTGCTTGACGGCGTCGTCGAAGCTCTTGGCGGTGAACGCCGCGTTTCCCTTGTCCTTCAGCGCATTCGCCTCCTTGACCTGGTCAGGCGTAGGTGCTTGATTACCCTCGACCGACATCCTTGTTGTGTGTTGTGCAAGTTGTGTGGAGTCGAGGACTTCGAAGAGTGTTTGCAATGCAGTGCACGCAAACTCTTCCCGTTCTCAGCAACCCAATACAACCCTGCAACAACTATTGACTGGGGGGATCGATGCGTTTGTTGATCGGCGGGAAGTCGTTGGAAATTTCAGGATGATAACTCGACACAGGACAGATGCCGAGATCGAAGATTTGCCGTCAACTTCGCTCCGGAGAGGATACAGACGACGGGGTTGTGCAGATACCACACACATTTTCTCCAGTATATTTGAATGCCATGGAGGCTGCCATTGTGTTCCCACCGTTAGAGCGGTCCGTAGTAAAACGCTGGTTCAACCTCTGGATCGCGCACATGCCTGCACACTCCAGGCCTCACTCGAGCCGATCGAGTCTCATGCTTCCATTCGACTGCAGGTTCAAGGGGGGCGTCGATGCTCTCAATCGCGTCGCGCCGTCTGACCGGTTTCCTTTGTTGCTGTCTCGAGTGATCTCGAGCTTGCCGTCGTCGGGCGGCTACGCATTCAGCGCCAAGGAGGAAGCCCAGCTCGCAGATGTGCTGAGTCTTGACGCTGAAGGCGTGCGGCTGGTGCTTGAGACATCGGCGTACGTCTTTGAGCGGGCAGCTCTGCACGCGTTGAAAGCTCCGCAGCTCCTCGCGATGCTGGCGGAGTCTGGGTTGGAGGAGGCACATGTGAGTGGGCGGGGCGAGGGTCAGGACCCACTACGCCTGTCCACACGCCTGCGACTACAAACTGCCAATCCGCCTTCCTTCTCATTCTGCAGTGCACCACGTTCGCTGCGGTGTGGAGCAGCGAATCGGCAGCTTTCTTAGCCCGACTGCGCGGAAAGACGGTGGGCGCCCCGTATGTGTTGGAAAGCACCTCGTGGACGGTCAGCCTCGGCATGGGCAGCAGCGCAGGCACGGCGGAGAAGCAATCGACCGCCGTGTTTGACTTCTCCCTTGTTGCGGAACGGCCCTCTGGCGCCGTGGGCTCGTCCGTCGCGAAGAACTTCAGCGTCGAGTTTTCGAGAGGGGAGCTGCTGACGCTGTTTGAGAAGCTGGATCGTGTGCAGCAGCAGATCGACGCGCTGTCCTCGTGAGATCGCGGCATCCGCCGCGCGTCGAAGCACGACCGGCACCGAGAACAACGCGTACGACGCGGTCGGGAGGTGGGTGCGCCAACCTAGATCTGCGGCAGCGATGCTGCGGCTCGACTCGTGCAGGCCGGAGATTACTACAACCGACGGCCGCACATTGGCCCGAGGCAATCAGCACCTTGAGTGTGTCTCGCTCTCTCATTTAAACCATAAAACCGCGCTTCGCCTGCGGCGCAACGGCGGGGCCATCGCAGCAGCTGTCGCAGGCTGGGCGGCTGCTCTCGACTGGCCCGTTTGCCTGCGGCGCGGACGAGCTCTCATGAACATGCAGAATTGGGGGCGCTTCCCGCCTCAGAGCAGGATGCGGTACTTGTCCGCGCTCGGCACCTGCGCCACGAGCAGCCGCCCCTGGTACGACAGCGAGGCGTACACCCACGCGGTGCTCGCGCTCCAACAGGCGGCGTACACGCTGTCCTCGTGCTCCTCGTGGCTGCGGATGGCCGTGTCTGGCGCGAGCTTGGGCTCGGCCTTGCGGTGGCCGCTGCCCTGCGTCTGCTCGGCGGCGAAGATTTCCTCGTCGCCGAGCTCCAGCAGCGGGGCGGAGGAGACGGAGGACGCGCGCCAGAGGTTCACGCGCCCATCGCTGCCACCCGAGAGCACCAGCTGGTCGTGGAACGCGTTGAACGCCACGCAGGTGACCCTGCGGAGGGGGAACGGGAAAGGGGGCGCGGGAGAGCAGGAGGCGCGGACGAGTCACAGACAGGGCGAAAACAGAAGGCCCGCAGGGGGCTGCGGGTGCGGGCGGTACCAACAAAGCAGCCTGGCCCCAGCGCAGGGCACTCGTGTGCCGCCGCCGTCGCAGCCTCGCAACGCAGCTACCCCGAGCCGCTGCCGCTCGCACGCACGCACCAGTGCGAGTGCCCCTCCAGCACCTTCACGGGGAGGCTCGGCTTCCGCAGGTCCCATATCTTGACGCGGTAGTCGTCTCCCCCCGTGGCGAGGTGCCAGGGCTTGTTGCCG
>Ga0208629_101240_pt1 | contig 10769 bp, 10 predicted proteins | sample LakWasMet19_HOW5_2_FD_183865 | JGI IMG/M metagenome (GOLD analysis project Ga0208629, IMG submission 183865) | Freshwater sediment methanotrophic microbial communities from Lake Washington under simulated oxygen tension - Sediment Metagenome... | ecosystem: Environmental > Aquatic > Freshwater >...
CCCCTGCGCTCCGCGCCGCTTCAACAGCCGCGCTTCCCCCGGCAGCAGCCACCCACCGCGCCGCCGTGCCGCTCCGTGCTCCCGCTGCGGGGCGCTCGCTTGCGGGGGCGCCGGCTGCAGCTGCAAGCCCCTCAATCGCATCCTCGAGACGCACCCGCCCCGCGCCCGCACACGCTTCGCCGATCGAACGTGCTATCTCGCCGCGCAGCGCCCCGCCGACGGAGGCGTCCAGATCCGCCAGTGGCAGCCTGAGCGACTGCAGGCGGAATTCAAAGTCTTCGGGGGCCGTGCCGCACGCGAGCAGTGTGCTGATCGCCTCGAGCGAGAACGAGTGCAGGAGAGTCGCCGCCAACTCCTGCGCATCTGTCGGCAGAGAGGCGCGCAGCGGGCATATGTGCACCGCGAGGATGTCCGCCATCTATTCGCTCAATGATCTGAGTTGTGGCTGCGCGGCGTCGACTGCACACCGAAGTGTCGTGACCGACGCTGCTCCCCGCCAACCGACGTCCCGTTTGCACGATGTGTGCAAAAGCGGCAGCTTACAAGAATCAATATTGACATAAAACTGTTAATAAACGAAGAAAACTGTTAAATTAGACTGTGAAAACATTTGCGCGCACTGAAATTCGTGAGATCGTGCGCCGCGTCCGGTGTCTCGACAGGGGGAGGCATTTCTGGGTTCCGATCGGAATCACATGAGGTTCGCCTCTGCGAAAGAATGAGAAGAATAACGCCAGACTTCAATCATGATCTGCAGCGAGCATTCGTGAGAGATCGCTCGGTAACGTCCTTTGTGCATGCGGACGCAGGCACCCAAACTGCCGCAGGAATGTCCGCGGCAGGTCGGCCATCGTCGCTGCTGATGACGGGTGCAGGACGACAGCTCACTGCATCGGATGTTGCAGCTGCACTGGAGTCGAGCGGCAGCGACTGCATCGTTGATATCTCCGGCCAAAACATCAACGGTTTGGGTCGAGCGCTCGATGCTCACCCTTCCCTGCGCTCGATCAACCTGGCGTTCAACCAGCTGTGTGACACGAAAGGCTTTGAATTACTGACGGAGCTGCGCGAACTTAAGCTGTACGGCAACAAAATCACATCGCTCAGCGGTCTTGACAAGTGAGGGCGAGAGACCGTCCCGGGCTTGTGTGCGGCTCCTGGGGGTCCGACCTCAACCCGCTGCTTGTGTGCCCGGCTGCTTCCTCTACAGATGCAAGCGCCTGGAGAAGTTGCTGCTGCACAGCAATGAAATAGCGGGCATCGGCTTCGGTCAGTGACACATGCGCGGCGGCGATTTCGCTGTCGGTCAGCCTGCACCTGGGCGGAGTTGTCTAGACCACCCTCCCACTGCGCGTGGCAGGATTGCGCGGCGCTAGCCACGGGCCCAGCTCCCGTGTGCCCCATTCACGGCTCCCATTCACTCCCCACTGCGTCCCAGCGCTGGCTGTGCCGTTGTGCCGCTGCAGGCCTGGCAGAGTGCAAGTTCCTCAGCCAGCTGCGGCTGGACCACAACCGCCTGGCGGCGGCCACCCTCGCGGGCCTGTTCGACCGGTGCCTCAGCCTGAAGGAGCTCGACATCAGCGACAACGCCGACATTCGGAGCCTGCAGGTTAGCGAATTACGCACCAGCTTCGCTCTGGAATGGCTGCGCCGTGGAATTGGGCTGCTGCTTGAAATGGGGCTGCTGCTTGGAATGGAGCTGCGCATCGGATCGTCGCCCGAGCTATCGTCTTTTGTGTGCGTCTCTGCCAACGCTGCCCTAACACTGAGCCCGCCTGTGCTGCTACCGCTTCCTACGCTGCATCTGCAGGGCCTGAAGCTGCGCGTGCTGGCGACGCTGCGCGCCTCCGGCAACCGCATCGCTGAGATCGGCGCGCTGCACCTGGTGGGCGTGCCGGCGCTCGAGGAGCTGCACCTGGACCGAAACGCGATCACGAGCGCCCCCGGCCTCGCGCCGCTGTCACGCCTGTCGGTGCGTGTGCCAGGGGCTGCAGTCGCACCCGCAAGGCTGCGCATGATGTGCTGTGTGCCCCGTCTCTCGCTCTCTCGCTCTCTCTGCTGCTGCACCTCTCTGTGCGGCATCGTTGTGTGCTGCATCTCTGTGTGTGATGTCTTTTGCAACGCGAGGGGGCTCAGGTGGACGCCGTTTGCGTGTGTGTGCGGTGCCGTGGCCGTCCTGTACTCCACATGCGTCCTGCATCCGTCATACCCTCTGGCCCCCCTTTTCCCTCTCCCCTCCGCCCCCTGCAGGTCCTCCAGCTGGACGGCAACGCCCTGGCCTCCCTGGCCTCCTTCCCCAAGCTACCGTCCCTGACAGAGCTGTACCTCTCAGGCAACGCGCTGGGCAGCGTCGCGGAGTGCACACGCGAGCGCTTCCCGGCGCTGGAGGTGCTTGATGTGTCGCACAACCGCATCGGACTGTCGGCCGCGCCCGGGGCTGCAGGCACTGTGGTGGACGCTGCTGCTGCGGGCGCGTCTGGTGCGTCAGCGCCATCGTCCGTGGCGTCGCTGTCTGCAGCGCTGCGGGCCGCGTATGCGCCGCTGGCCAGCCTGTCGGGCACCCTCGCAGAGCTGTACTGTGCGGGCAACCCGGTGAACCTGGCGCTGGAGGCTGCGCAGGACAGTAGCAGCGGCAGTACCAGCGGCAGTGAACGAGGGGCTGGCGGCGCGTCATCACCAGCAAGCAGGGTGGCAGACGCGGCCACACCGGCATCAGCACCCGCCGCGGGATCTGCTGCCGCTGCAACCGTCCACGCTGTGTTGCGCTCCCTGCTGCCCGGGCTTGCCGTGATTGACGATGTTGAGCTGCTGCCTACTGCCGCTGCCGCTGTTGCTGCCGGTGGAGCGAGCGGCGGCAGGTCTTCGGGCGATGACATGGCAGGGGATGGGATCGGGGAGGACGACGGCTTTGACGAGATCGATGACGCGGGCACCGCAGCCTTTGACAGGGCCGCCACTGCGGCTGTGGCGGCGTCTAGGGCTCGCAACGGCGCTGCGGGCGCTGGCGCTGCAGGCGCGCCCAGCGCCAGCGGGGCCGCACCCGCTGCACCGCGCTGGTCTGCGCGTGTTGGCAGTGCTGCGGGCAGCAGGGGTGCCGCCACAGCAGGCGCAGGGGGCGCGCCATCGCCCAGAGTGGCGGCCGCTGCTGCGACGCGGAAGCCCGGCGCGCCGCCTCCCATGCTGATGCGGCCGCCCTCTGCCCTGCGACCCGGCTCTGCGCGCGGCTTCAGCGCCGGGCTGCCCCGGCCGCCGCTGTCCGCCGGCTCCGGCGCCGGCGGGATTGTTGCAGTGCCGGGCACGGGGCCAGCTAGCTATAGCCTGGGTGGCGCACCGCCCTCCGCTGGGTCGCACCGCACGACAACAGGCGCCGAGCCCGCATCGAGGCCGGCAACGGGGCGGTCGGCTGCCGCGGAGGTCTCTCGCGCCGGCGGGTCCGCAGCAGACGCCACTCTGTCGCCCCCATCGGAGCAGCCGCGGGAGCAGCCGCGGGCGCAGGGGGAGCAGCGGGGGACGCGCGCAGGCCTGCCGGACGGCGCGCTGCAGAGCGTCCTGGAGCGCGAGGAGATCGAGGCGCAGAGCGCGCGCGTGCGGGCGGCGCTGCGCTCTGCGCGGCAGGACATGCATGCGCGCCTTGTCGCCTCTGCGCCGCGTGGCGCCACCATCGATTTCTCGCGCACCAGCAGCAGCGGCGGCGGTGGCGGGGCCGGCGCTGGCAGCAGCGCGAGCGGTTCGGGCGGGAGCGCGGGCGCTGCTGCCGGCGCTGGCTCTGGGCCTGCAGCCACCGGGCTAGCTTCTTCTACGACGTCCGCGCGGCAGCCCGCGTACTCAGAGCGAGGCAGCGCTGCTGCGGCCACCGGAGGCGCTCGCGCCAGCGCCTCCGGTCACAACGTGGCTCAAGCTTCTGCTGCACCGCGTGCGGGTGGTTCTGCAGCGGGGGGCGGCGCTGGGGGCGGCGCGCCTCCAGACTCGACCTCGTCAGCCGCCGCGGCCGCAGGCCCCGTGTGGAGGATGCGCGGCCTGCGGCAGGCGCTGCAGTACAGCCGCGGCGGCGCAGAGGACGACGGCGGGGACGGGGACGCGGCTGCAGCGGACAGCGCCGACGGCGGTGGCGCTGCAAGTGGGAGAAAAGGTCCCGCGGCGGCAGGCGCTACGACCTCCCGCGGCGCGTCTTCAAAAGTGACTAGCAGTGGTGGCGGCGTCAGCGCTGGCTCTTCTGCTGGCGCCGCATCCGCGTCGGATGCGATATTTGCACCCGGATACCTCGCTCGCAGCCGCGCGAGTGGCGGCATCGCCGCGCCGGAGCTCGAGGGTGGCGATGCTGACAGCTACGGGCACGGCGACGAGGACAACGAAGATATCGACGGCGTTGGCCATGGCGGCAGCAGCGGCGCTGCGGGGTTGGGGCTTGGCCCGCGCGGCGTAGGCGACGGCGGAGGCGGAGGCGGGGTCGGGGGGCTGCGGGGCGATGCTGGTGCGCTTTCGACGCGGCCAGGCAGCGCCCGACGTCCCGCCACTGCCAGCTCTCGGCGGACTGCAGACTTGGATGCAGTCCTTGATCTCCCCGCTGACGTTACTGCCTCGCCGTCACCGGGCGCTAAGCTGCGTGCCAATGGGGTTTCAGGCAGCCCGACCACCGCTGCAAGCGCAGCGTCACGCGCGGCGCGCAGCGAGCCTGGTGGCGCGTCCTCCAGCTCGAGGCTTGAGAGCGCCGCGGCTGCACTCACCAGCGCGCGCCCTGCAGGCGCAGCGGCCTCATTGCCACGCAGTGGCGGCGGCCCGGGGGTATCTGGTCCCGCGGTAGCTCGAGCGCCCACTGCCCCTGCACCAGCTGGGCGCGCGCCGCACCTGTCTCGCATGCGGCAGCGCGATATGGAGGGGTTGCTGAAAGGCATCTCGTAGCCTGGCGGTTTGGCGAACGGCTTGCAGCCCAATGAGGCTTGGGTTGATGCTGCGTGTCCACTTGGTGGCTGACGAATCTGCGACGAAAGTCGTGCCACAGTGATTATTACAGTCGTGCCACAGTGATTATTATTCCGAACGAATATTTGCTTTGATGTCGACTCGGATGATACCAACAGTCGGGCCCGGGTACACAAGTTCGAAGGACGGCACTGCAGCTGTGCACGTGTAAATTTCTTCAAAGTCTTCGAATACCAAAGCGGCCACGCGTACGGCCCGTCGAACTTCTTGAAGTTCTAAATTCGAATTCTTCGAAAAAACGGGCTCGTCAACGTAGCGTGCGATCCGGATCCATGGCCATGCATCTGCAAATGCTCTCATTTTCGGGTGAGGGTTGTATTCTGAAACCTAACGAGCAGCAGCATACAGATGCGCGATCGCCTCTCGAGATTAGGCGCGCTGCATGACGGGCAATCGCTATCTCTACGCCGGTGCACGTACGCAGCGAGCGGGGTCAACAGCCCATGCCAGGACACACGTGTGTCGCATGCCGTATGCAGTGGCACGCATCACGGACTCAGCACCAGCCCCAGGCAAACGATAAAGCCACCGCAGATGTACTGCCGCCGAAGCTTACACGGTGTGGTCACCTGCCGCCAGTTGACTCTGCCGGCGCGAGGCTGCTGCGCCGCCGAGTCGCTGTGCGACGGGCAGCAAGCGGCGAGTCGCCCGCCCCCGCAACGAGTGGCCCGTCACCGAGGGGGGTCGCGCCCCCCGTCGCTTGGACGCCGCTGGCACTGGCACTGGCAGCCGCCGCATTACCCGCGTTAGCGACGTGGCCGGTGACGTCGTCTCCGCTGATACCGTTGATGCCGCTGATGCCGCTGCCTGCGAGCCTCGCCTCGTGAGCCCGCGCCGCCGCGACAGCGCTGGGGCTGGGCAGGGCGACCCCGTCTGCGAGGGCGCCGAAGTCGAACCCGTAGGAGATGCCGGGGCCCGCAGCGGGCGCGTCCATGATGCTGCTAGCCAGCTTTTGCAGCAGGCTCTGGTGGCGCAGGTGGGGCAGTGGGGGCTCCCCAGCTGCGGCGGACACCGCTGCTGGCGCCCCGGCACCCGCAGCGCCGCTGGCCTGTGCCGCAGCAGCGGCAGCGGGCACGGCAGCGGGCACGGCCACGCCTGGCACCGCCTCTGCCTCGCTGCCAGAGGCTGTGGATGCCATCGACGCGAGCGAGGAGGCCGAGACCTCACGCGACAGCGGCGCGAACTGTGGCACCGCCATAGGGACGGCGATCGGTTTGAAGGACGGAAGGGCACCCGCACCCGCTGCCGCACCACCCGCCTCCGCGCCGCCGCCGCCCGCCAGCGCCGCCTGCTGTGTCTGCTGTTGCACGATGGCAGCTTCAACCGCCTTGGTCAGGCTCGCCGCCTGCATCTCCGCCGTGCGCGCGATCGCCTGCTCTATCTTGCGCTGGTACCGCACGCTGAACACCTCGATGTAGAAGGCGGAGCCGTTCCACGTCGCCGCCACGAAGAAGAAGCCGAGGAAGGCGGCGTGCACGTAGTAGTAGTCATACATGAGCTTCGTGGGCAGCAGCGCGATCACAGTGTACAGGAACTGCGCCCCAATGAACGTGAACTTGGTGACGTAGCTGTCCGGGTCAAACTTCTGGTCGGGCTTCAGCAGGCCCACCGCCACCACCGCGGAGTGCGCGAGGTCGTGCAGGAAGCCCTTGCCGGAGCGCGCGAGCCAGCGCAGCGAGGTGGCGAGAGCGGGGTCGGCGTCCAGCTTCTTCTTGTCCAGCACCTCCGTCTTCACGAAGTAAAACACCTGCCACACCACGTAAAAGATTAACGGGAGCGCCATCATGGACCAAAAGGTGCGGTTGCACAGGTAGTGCTGACCCGCTGCCGCGGCCTCCAGGCCACCGAACACAAGCCCCTCCCCGCTGGCGGCATCCTCAATGACCCCTCCGGGCACGCACTCCCCCGTCACGCCCAGCGTGCAGCGGGCCGTGTCGAAGGCGCCGGCGGACGCGGCGCCGCTGCGGTAGTCGACGGCGGAGAAAGCGCCCGCGGCCTGGTCCCGCGACACTGTCTCCAGCCGGCCCGTGACGCTCTCTGGGCACACCAGATACGGCGGCAGCAGGTGCGGCTTGCCCGCGAGCGCGCCGGGGTACAGCCAGCGCTGGCTGAACGTGAGGAGGGCAGGCAGGAAGTGGATGAAGACGGACGTAACCTTCTCCAGCTCGTGGAAGACGAGGCTGTTGCGCCACGCTATGATAGCGAACGCGACGGGCCCGTTCGCGCACGCGAAGGCCATGGTGAAGAGGGCGGAGGAGCGCGGCAACACGAAGAGGTGGGCGAAGCACAGGAAGTTGACAAAGTAGCAGAAGTCGATGAGGAACATCTGCGGAAGGGGGAGGGATGGGGGCGGAGGCGAGAGAGCGTGGAGGCCGGGTCGCCGGCAGTATTTCGGACGGTGCAAGGTCTCCGCGTAGCACACTCAAGCTGAGGACGTCAGAAGACTCCTGACATGCGTGCGCCGCGCCTTTAGACGTGGGTGGGCAGGGGAAACTCGAGCGGCGCCGGAATCGCACCTGGTATCGCTGCCGGGAGTACGAGATGTAGCGCCACACCAGCAGCGGGACGGCGAGGGAGGCGTACCAAATCCACATGATGTGCGGGTGCTTCGCGAGAATCCACACCGTGGCACATGTCATGACAACGCCCGCCGTGAAGGCTATCTTGTCCCTGAGCTTGATGCGCACCGGCCTCCGCAGCTCAGCCTCCAACGCCTGCCGCAAGCTCTTCTCCTCGGAGCCGAGCAAAATCTTGCGGGCCCTGTTACGGGCCTTGATACGCAGCGCATGCGGAGAGAGTTCGGCGAGGGGGCCGTTGCCCTCCGAGTGCAGGCGGGAGGTCGGCGTCTTCAACGACGAGGCTGTGTAGGATCCACTGGAGATCGAGGACGCGGAGGAGCCAGAGCTGGCTGACCGCCCGTGATCGGCAGCTGGCGGACCTGACATCCTGAAGCGAGTGTTCAGAACCCCGCAAACCGCGCCGTCAGGCGGCTCATGCAAAAGTGTCAGATGCGAAGGTTCCGATTGAGGCAACGAGCAACAAATAGGTGCAATCCAATAAATTTAAGCTTGTTGTTGACCTTTAATCGTGCCATTCCGTGCAATCATTGGTGCACCACGAAGCCGAAATGTCGGAAAAGCCACAAAAACGGTCAGAAGTGTTTCATCTGTCGATCTTGCTGATCCAAATTCATCGAGGTGCGACAGCGCAGAGAGCAAGCACTTGCGGACCAAGCGAGGGTCGCACGATAGTAGACAAATCGATTGGTTGTGTCATTCGGTTGCTGCCTCGCTTGATTCTGTGCCTGTTTTTCAACGAGCGACAGTCAACAAAATTGCGCGAGTCCGACTCGTCCGGCCCTGCGCACCGGCCGCACTGCTCGCGAGCCACTGCATCCATTTTCCTGGTCCGAGCGCTGCATTACCGCGTTTTTCGAGCTATGGCGGACAACATGCGCGAGGATCCCATCGGGCGCACGTTGCACCTGCTCAACCTGCGTGACAGCTCCACACGAGCCGAAGAGGCGCGGAGGGCCACCAAAACGCCAGCGAAACTGACCACCAGCTCTTTCGGCACCAGTCCAATGGCTTCGTTGCGAGCTGGGCCTGCGTCTTCGCCGACCCTTGCCCGACCGCGCACGGCGGGTGCGGGACCGACATCTGATCCGAAGCTCAACGCCATCAGTGCAATCCCCTTCTCGACCGGCCCGCCGGCGGAGGCAGCCGCTGCCCTCGTGTACTTCCAGACGCTGGAGCGGCAGCGCGACGAGGCCGTGGGCAAGAATCGCCTGCTGGAGGAGGCAGTGCAGCGGCTGCTGGGCATGTTTAGCGACCACGTGGCGGCGGTGGAGGCCTCCGTCGGCCCGCTGAGCCAGTTCTTCCAGGTCGTGTTTGGGCCGGGGCACATCGGCATGATCCTCACGTCAGACGACGCGGGGCAGATCGAGGTGGCGGAACTGCGTGACGACAGGGAGACCGGGCGGCCGCTGCTTGCCAAGGCGAGTGGAAAGATCTTCGTCGGCGACCACGTGCTCGCCGTCAATGACCGGCTGCTGGCGCGCTTCGGCCCGCCCACGCCCGAGCAGGTGGCGGCGGAGTTTCGGTCGGCCAGCCGGCCTATGACGGTGTTGTTCAAGCGCAACGCCGAGGCTCGGCTGCGCGCGGCCCTTGGGGACGCGTGAGCCTCCAGATCTACCGGCCTCCAGACCCGCTCGTACGGCTGGATTGCTGGTTTGTTCTTAATGTGGATGTCGCAGCGGCGGATTCAGAAAGTTGCCGTCGCGCGTTGAAGCTGTTAAATGCGCGTAACTCATTCTGCAATTGGAACTGCTTTCGGTTCCGAATGAGTCACATGTGCACGTGCACGATCGTGGCGGTCCGAAAACCCATCGACAGTCGTCCACCACGCCGATAGGGTGTGTTTGTGCTGGTAGCACATGGGAACATTGCTGGCGCCTGGTCGTCCAAGAGATTGGAATTCAGTTAACAAATCGATGCAAAACGTATGCAAGGCAGAGTCTTTCGGTGAAGTTGAAGCGTCGACGCTGTCTACGTCCACCTCGCGAGATGCCTAGCTAGCCTGCCACCGTAAGCGTGCATCAATCGGACAACGACACAGAGCTTGTTGAAATTCCACAGCCCTGATTCCCCTTACGGTGAATTGGCTGCTCACCGCAGCATCGAGGCCGCCCATCCTGGCGACACGCCCGGAGCCTCGCCTCCGCAGCACTGCTCAAGTCTCCGACCCGCTCAGTTCCAGCGCGGCAGCCAGCGCCGGCGGTCGTGCCCCTCGTTCGTGAGCGGGAACGCGTAGATCCAGGGGGCGTAGAAGAGGTAGCACAACACGAGGGGCGCCAGCAGCGCCTTCAGGACGAAGGGCGCCCAGCGCCGGCCCGCGAGCTGGCCGACGACGAGCCCAGCCAGAACCTGGTTGTACATGAGCGCTGGCATGAAGTGATAGATGAAGCAGCTGCACGCGGAGACACGAACATGGTTCAAGGCATTCATGCAGGCAGGCATTGAAGGTACTGTGCAGAAGCAAAGTAGACGTTGAACTCCTCCTCCCAGCAGAGCAATTCTCACGCCTCCCGCTTCCACTGCACCGCCTGTGCAGCGACTCACCTGCGCTTGACGGCGAGATACGGCGCCAGGTTCAGCGCGTAGAGGGCGAGGCAGTAGATGACGCCGCGGAAGAAGCTGTCAAACTGCTTCAGGCGGTAGTTCGGGTCCCCGCGGTAGCGCAGCCACAGCGCCAGAAGCACCACGCTCAACACGATCACGCCGAACAGGAACCAGATGAGCAGCGGGTTGCCGATCTCATAGACTGCGCGCGTGTAGGTGTGCCCCTGGTCGACGGAGTACATGAGCAGGCCGCGCAGGTTGAAGACCCACTCGTCCCAGGTGGACTGCCAAGTGTGCGGCTCCAGGATGTTGCTGTTGGAGACGACCATCTCCTTCTGCAGCCACAGCATCGTTGACCTGCAGGAGAGCCGACGGAAATGAATCAGCGGGTTCTTTGAAACGGACTTGAGCACTGCTGGGCTGCAAGAGCGCTGTCAGCACTGGTGCGCAACAGCAGGCACGGTGGAATCAGCGCAGGTGGATCCAAACAGAGACCGGCGTCGGCGCAGCCATCAGTCACTCACCAGAACGGCGGCTTCGGCACGGAGGCGTCGTAGTGCGGGTTCCCGATCAGCGACTGCTGGAACTCGTGGAACATGAACACGTCGCCGTCCCCCGTCTTGGGCGTGAGCGCAAAGTGGCACCACCAGTACGCCGAGAAGGTCAGGA
>Ga0208629_101241_pt1 | contig 10761 bp, 10 predicted proteins | sample LakWasMet19_HOW5_2_FD_183865 | JGI IMG/M metagenome (GOLD analysis project Ga0208629, IMG submission 183865) | Freshwater sediment methanotrophic microbial communities from Lake Washington under simulated oxygen tension - Sediment Metagenome... | ecosystem: Environmental > Aquatic > Freshwater >...
GCTCCATGCCAGCACCCCGCAGGGCCTCTTCTCCAGCCAGCAGCCCAGCCAGGCTGGCTGGCCTTGGACCTGTCGCATGCGCGCCGTCCTCCTCCTCAACCTGCAGCATGGCAGCAGCGGTCGCCACCGACGCGTCGCCGTGCGCTGGACGGGGAGGGGAGGTCAGATGCAGACCGCCCGCCAGCGCCGCGGGGAGGTCCATTGAATCGTCGCAGGCGCTGGCGATGGACGCAGAGCGTCCGGTGGTGCGGCAGTTGCGGCGCAGGGGCGGCCGCGCGGCGAACGGCCCCTCCGGCCGTGCATCCGCCAACGCCGAGGCGTCGACGCCCGAGTCTGAGCTGAGAGACCGAGAGACAGACGGCTGCTCACTCCCCGCGGCAAGCGCACTCGCAGCCCACGCGCCTGGCCGCGCCGCACTGGCAGGGCCGCCGCCGCCGCCCGCGCCTGCGGTGGCCTCCATACCCCTTGCAGACGCCGCAGACACTGCAGCCGTTGTAGCGACTGCTGGAGGCGCCTTGGGCCACGTTGCGTGCGCGCACAGGTACTCCACAGTGGCGTCGTGCCGCTCCAGCGCCGCCTCCGCGCGCGCTGCGTTCTCCGGCGCGGCGTCGCAGGCCATGGACAGACAGTCGAGGGTGACGGCCCACAGCTGCTCCGTCTCGGAGGGGGAGCGCTCCGCTGCTGCCGCAGCTGCAGCCGCAGCACCGGCACCAGCACCAGCACCAGGACCAGGACCGCCTGCAGAGGCGGGCGCAGACGCTGGCGCCGCGGGCGGCACGCCCGCGGGCGGCTGCGTGCGCCCCGCGATCCACTTGAGGATCTTCTCGCCCTCCCCTCGCACGTCCTGCAGCGTGCCGCCAGCGTCGAGCAGCGCCCACACCGCCTTGGCGGCCAGCGACGCCACGACGAACCGCAGCACGCCGCGCCAGTCCAGGCGCGTACGCTGCAGCGCGGCGAGGTGAGCGCGCGCAGGGTCGCTGACAGCCGCGGCGGCAGCGGCGGCTGCAGCGGGGGACGCAAGCTCTGCGGCAGCGTTGCCAGCTGCCCCTCCCGCAGCGTAAATCGACATCGGGGACGCGACGTCCGCTGGAAGCGCGCCGGCGGCCGCTGCGGCAGAGCCGGCGCCGAACCCGCGCGCCTGCCTCTCGAGCTCCGCCGGCAGCTGCGGCTGCTGCTGCGAGGAGCCGCGGCGCCGGCGCCAGGTGCCTGGGAAGGAGGGGGATCGGGGCTCAGGCGTGCCAAGGCCCTCGCTGAAGCCGGGAGACACGCTGCCGCCCGCTCCAGCGCCGAGCGCGACGACGCTGCCGCCCGTCGCGGTGGTAGAGGTATGTCCGTCCGTCAGAGACGCGTCGAGCGCCGTGTCCAGCAGGCCGCTGCGCGCCGTGACCTCGACGTCAGCGGCGTCGCCGACATCGGGGCTGAGCGACGGGGCGCCGCCCCCCGCTCCCCCGCTCGCCGCCGCGCCCGTCGGCGACGGCGCGTCGCCTGTGAGCTGCAGCACAAAGGCGATGCCGGCCTCCCGCGTCTTGTCGTCCGTGTAGCCCGCAGGCGCCGCCACGGCGGCGAAGGAGTCGCGGAAGGAGTGCGTCGCACTGTAGCGCGGCAGCGACACGGCGGGGGGCGGCGCCCCCTCGCTGCGCGGGGTCGATGCTCCCCCCTCGTCGCTCGCACCCCAGCCCTCTGCACCTCTGTCGGTCCAAAACCCGTCGCAGTCCGCGGCGCCCGCCCCGCCCGCGCAGGCGCGCGGGGCCTCTGCCGCCCCCAGCACATACTCCTCCAGGAGCGCGAAGGCGATCGCGGCGGCCTGGGCGAGCGAGCGCCGCGACGTCTGCTGCGCGAGCGGGTGCACGGCGTGGAAGCGGCGCAGGCCGAGGGCGTAGCGCAGCAGGATGCGAACGTACTCGAGGTAGACGCCCAGGTGCAACGGCTCCACGTGCATGAGCAGCAGCTGCAGGCGGCGTGTGGGGAGTGAGGGGCGGTGGGGGTGGGGGAAGGAGGGGGGTCACGTGCAGTAAGGCGCGGGTGGGGGGTGCAGGAAGGGGTTTGAAGCGTTTGTGCGCGAGTCAGGCAGGGCAGGGGAGAGCGGGGGAGAAGGGAGCGCGGAGCACTCCGATTAGGGAATCGTGCGCCTTATCATTTATGTAGCAAACTATCCCGTCTGATGCAGCTCCCAGCGCAGTGCTGCCCCGAAGCGGCGGAAGACCCTCGTTCCTCACCTGTAGCGCGACGATGCCCTTCTGGCACGCCCGCGGATCGTTGTTGAAAGATGCGTTGACCTCAGTGAAGGCCGCGTAGTCCAGGCTGGCCGCCACGCTGATCCCGTCGCGTACAAAGTTCTCGCCCGTGATGCCGCGCTGCTCTAGCAGCATGAAGTTCTCGCGGCATTGGTTGAGGTATGCAGCGGTGCTGCCCTCCGAGCGCTGGATTCGGGCCAAGCGGGACATGAGTGATGCGCGCTGCAGCAATAGGCGGGCAGCCAGGGGCGTCAGCTGGCCCAGTTGGTTCAGCTGCCGCACCATGCGCGTTGCCTTGCGTGCACAGTTGAACACCTCGGTAGCATTCCAGCTTTGTGAACCGCAGGTCAACACAGCATCGCAGCTTTGAGACACGGCGTCCGCTTCGGCGACGATTAGAGCTGCCTGAGGCTCCATGGCGTAGGTTATGCAATACAATCACCAGCGGCCGTCGGTACGTCGCGGCGACACGGCCAGCGCGGGCTTACTGTGGACCCATTGCTGTGCACTGAGTCACCCACGACTTTCACGGGGGTTTCCTAGTGAATCTTACGCGTGCGCGATGCTATCTGCAGATGGTTACAAGGAACGTAAAACTGGCATTTGACCGGACCGAAGTCAGAGGTGTTCGCTGTCTGAACCGCGAGAATTCGCCCGGATTTTCGCGCTCGAGGATTATGTCTTGCTGTCTGCCCGCGCGTGATTTCAGCTGACATAGCCACCGCACACCGAACGTTTGTTTCCAGTGGGGCCGCGCGGTGCCGATTGTATGAAAGAGCGTACACGTGGAAATTGGCTCTGTGTGCGGCTGTGCTGGTGCTTTCGCTGCATGCGCCCCTAGGCTCTCAGGCCGAAAGATTCGGGAATGAGGCGCAACGTCACAAGCGTGGCTGTTGTCGTTCTCGGCGACGTGGGGCGGAGCCCTCGCATGCAATACCACTGCACGTCATTGGCCGCGCTGCCCGCAACGCAGGTACGGGTTGTCGAGGCCCTGGTCTGCCGTTTTCTTCCAGAGTCTGAGCCCGTCCAGCGGTCGTCACGGCGCTGCTGGCATTGCCGCTGAGTTTCGCTGCAGGTCTCACTCGTGGGGTACCGGGGAGAGCGGTGCATTCCAGATGTCGAGGATAACGAGGCCATTCACCGATATTTGTTGTCGACGCCGTTCGCCAATTTGCCGCGGGCACTCTTCCTGCTGTATGCGCCGTTCAAGGTCCTGTTTCAGGTGCGCTTGTATCGCATAGTGTGATGTTTACTGCGACGGACTGGGCTGCACAGTGAGCTGCCCCGTGGTTGCCTCTACGCTTGACTCGCGTGCGTTGAATGCTGCTGCAGATCATGCAATTGCTGTTCATCCTGCTGTTCAAGATCCCACGGCCACGGGCTTTCCTCGTGCAAAACCCACCCAGGTAAGACATGGCTCCATCGCCTTCTGCACCAGGAGCTGCGCAAGCTTCCGCTCAAAGGCCTGGCTGCGCTCCGGGTTTCGCTTCAATCTCTGCAGCATCCCCACCCTCCTGGTTGTGTGGCTTGCGGCGCGCCTCCGGGGCTCAAGCTTCGTGATCGATTGGCACAACTTCGGGTACACGGTGCTGGATCTGTCAATGCGCGGGCGGCACGGCTGGCTGATTCGGTTCGCGCGGGCGTATGAGCGACAGATGGCGGAGCTCGCCGACGGCCACATCTGCGTCACGAACGCCATGCGCCTGTGGCTGAAGAGCAACTGGGGGATACGGTGCGTTTTACACAACACACAGGGGCGCGGGACTGTCGCATCGGCGCATTTCACGGCCTGAGGTGCGCCGCAATTTCAAATGTGTAAGCATGCACGAGCACCAACCCACTCTGCCATCCCGAGCCTCTGGTACTCTCACTCTGGCTCTCGCGACGCACTGACGTCAGCCCAATGCCATGGCCTCGCCGTATTCTCTTCACGCGGTGTCTCTCCACTCAATCACTCTCGACTCTGTCTCTCCCTCGTGTGCAGCGCCGTGGTGCTCTACGACAGGCCGCCGCCGTTCTTTCGGCGGGCGACCCTAGAGGAGAAGCACGACCTCTTCTGTCGCCTCGCGGACTCGCTGCCGAACTTCCCGCTCAGTGGCAGTCCCGCGGCCGGCGCCGCAATTGACAGCACGCTCGCGGGTGTCCCAGCAACTGCGCCTCCAAATGGGGGCGCAGCAGCGGTGGTGGATGCAGGTGCAACGATCGGGCAGCCAGCCAGCCTGTATGCTAGAACGGTACTGACAGAGGCGGTTGTCAGCGCAGATGGCGCGCCGCCACCGTCGGCATCTCTTGGCGCAGGCAGCAGCGGGGGCAGCGATGCGTCGGCGCGCGGCGCTGCAAGTGCAGCAAAAGGAAGCGCGCTGTCAGGCCTCGAGGGAGACAGCCCTGCAGCGGCTTCGGCAGCGACGGCGGCGGCGAGCAAGGGCGGCAGCTCCAGCGCAAGCCGCAGCAGCCGCAGCACCGCTGCAGCGACCGCCACGCCCACCGCGACTCCCCGGAGTCGCGTGCGGATGCCGGCAGTCGACGCGCTGGCCTATCTAGGGCCCACGCACGAGGCCGCCGCCTCGCCGCCGCGCCCGCACGCAGCCAGCACGTTGGAGGTCGCTGCAGGCGTGACGCTGCGGCAGCGGCGCGACCGGCCGGCGGTGCTGGTCAGCTCCACGAGCTGGACGGAGGATGAAGACTTTGGCATCCTCCTCGACGCGCTGATTTCGCTGGATGCCGCGGCGTGCGCGCGGCCCGACGCCTTCCCGGACTTCCTGGTGCTGGTGACGGGCAAGGGCCCGCTGAAGGCGTTCTACGAGGCGCGCATGCGAGAGCTGCGCCTGCGCCGCGTGGCGGTGCGCACGCTGTGGCTCGCGCCGCGCGACTACCCGCTGCTGCTCGGCTGCGCGGACCTGGGCGTGTGCCTGCACACGAGCACCAGCGGCCTGGACCTCCCCATGAAGGTGGTGGACATGTTTGGCGCGGGCGCGCCCGTCTGCGCCGTCAACTTCTCGTGCCTCTCCGAGCTCGTCAAGCACGACGTGAACGGCCTCGTCTTCACGAACGCGCACCAGCTCTCGGAGCAGCTGCAGGCGCTCTTCGAGGGGTTCCCCGGCGACCCCTCCCTGCGCCTGCTGGAGCGCCTGCGCCGCGGCGTGCGCCAGTTCCAGGCGGAGCGCTGGCAGGACAACTGGACCAAGAACGCCGCGCCGCTGTTTGACGCCGCCGCCGCGCTGTCCCCGCAAAGCGGCAGGAGCTCTCCGCGCGACTCGGTGTCTGCGCGCACCCGGCTGCGGCGGCGGTAGCGGGTAGCGGCAGCAGTGAACGGAACGACCAAGGCTGCGCAGCCGTGACCGCGACGCAGCAGTCTGTGCGAATTGATATTGCGCGGCAGCCGCGAGCAATGTGCCGGAATCGCCGGCGCCGCTCAAACTCCCTCCCAGCTTACCAGTTCGTGCAGTTGCCGAGCTGCATGCCCTGCTGCGCCTCCAGCGTCAGGCAGTACCACTGGATGGCGTTCTTGGCCCAGTAGTTCGGCGCGCGGCCGCAGTCGAGAGTGTCGCGCGCAAAGGCGGCTGCAGTATTGGTGCACGCGGTGAAATCGATAGCATAGTCGCAATGAGTGATACGAGTCACTCGCGAAGATGTTCGGCGTCCATCGAGCCACTGATTTCGACTGCGGGCCTTCATCGGTTTACATGTTTGCCATGGCGCTTTGCCCACAGTCAGCTGGCGCTCGTGCGTCGTCGTCGTCTCGCGGCCGCCTGCGTGCGCAGCGAGCAGCACTCCGGCAGTCCGACTCACCCGTCGCGTTCATGCCCAGGAACTGCATGTAATACCCGGCGCTGAACTCTCCCGTGCGGTCGCAGCCCGCCTCGCAGTGGTACAGGAACACGCGCGGCTCCTCGTACGCCTGCTGCAGGCGCTCGCGCAAGGTCGGCAGGCGCTCGGGCAGCTGGTCCATGCCCCACAGAGCCGTGTTGTTCAGCGCCAACGCAGCGCGCTCTTCCGGGGTCACGTCTGCGGGTGGGAGCAGTTGTCCATACAGCGGCCAGAAAGTCACGTTGCCGAGCGTCGGGTTTGCGGTGGCCCAGTCAACCTCGTACTTGGTGTCGGATGATTCGAAGATATTGTCAAAGCTGTGAATGTCCAGGAAAAACGGCCCAGTCGGAAAGCCGAGGTTCCCCTCCGACGAGGCACAGAGTGTCATGTAGTTGATGAGGGTGTCGTACGCGAAGGTGCTGTTGATGACGGGAAGATTGCTTCGAAACAGCAGGTTTTGGCCCCAGCTGTCGACTAGGTGCACACGGCTGAAATCCAAATCCGCTGCGGCGGCGGGCAGTAACGCTGCCACGACCAAGGCGCCAGCCATGCGCTGCGAAAGATACATTCTCCAGTAATTTCGAACCGAGATCGCTGCGGAGCTGTCAGCTGTCAGCGGTCGGCTGAGAGAACAGTCCGAAGATGCGCCTGCTGCCTAAGCCCGTGACTGCAAACGCGTGTCGAACTATTGGCATGGGTGAGGGTTTGCGAATGCGTACAAACTCGCGCCCGCGCCCTTTGTAGCCTATCCCACGATCGGAATTCGGATGTCGGTCTGCCGACGTCAAAACTTGAGGCGTTGGGTCACGCCGTCATTGCCGCGATGGCGAACGGCCGGCGGATTGGTGTCTACAACCATCGGACTTTGTGACCCTGGCCGGCACTTCGCGTGTGCAGAGATCGCTAAGCTTTCCTCGCCTCCACAAAACCGACACACGGCACGAGTTGCGGTGTCGCTTCGCGCTGTGCCCACAGCCTCCTGCGCATGGCCTACCTCCCCGCAATGGCGGCTGCCATGCGATTGCATGACGCTGATCGCAGGTCTTCCTCATCAAAACACCGCTTTGTTACCGGTTCGATTCCAAAAGCAACTGTGAATGTGATGCACTTCCGGGAGGATGACCACATTATCTTGCCGCGGATTCATTTAGGGAGCCTCGGCGCTGCTGATCCTGGAAACTTGCTCACAAAGGGGCTCACCCACGTCGTAAACACGCTAGGACAGCACCAAGAGCCTGCGCGAGGGATTGGGGCTCGGTACTTCACGGTTTCATTCGGTGATGTGGCAACCGTACCCATCGGCCGCTATTTCAAACGGGTCGTTGCATGGATCGATGCGGCGTTGGCAGCATCGCCGGATCACCGCGTGCTCGTGCACTGCGCCGCAGGGGTGTCCCGCAGCGCGACTTTGTGCATTGCATACGTGATGTGGAAAGAGCGCCTGCGGGTCGCTGAGGCGTTCCTCGCGGTGCAGTCCAAGCGCACCATCATCGACCCCAACGAGGGTTTCCGGGAGCAGCTGGTGGCCTGGGACTCGCACCTGTTCGAGGGCGCGCCGTGGCCGCACGACGGCGTGTCGGAAGAGGAGCTGGATGCGCGCGTGGACCCCGCCGGGCCTGCCTCTGGCATGTTCTGCCTCGCGGGCTGCTGCGGCAGGGGGGACAGCAGCAAGGCGCCAACGCCGGCGGCAGAGGATGGTATGGTGGTCGATGGGGCGGGTGCCATGCCGAGTCCGCTGTCAGCAGAGGCTGCCAGCGGGAGCGCCGCGGCGGTGCCGGACGGTTCACAAGCAGCAGCCGGCGCCGGCCGCAGACAAGCCAGCCACCTCGCCATCAAGGCCCCCATGCCGCCGCCGTGCGACGCTGGGGCCAGCCGTACCCCTGTGTCCGCCAGCTCGCGCGCTGGCACGCCGCCCGTGCGTGGGGACGTGGACAAGGCGGTGCTGGGCGCGGCTGCGTGGATTATCGAGGGGCGCACGCCCACCCCCACGAGCGCGCTGCTGGGCCTGGGGCTCGGCCCGTTGACGCTGTCCGCCGCCGGCGGCGGCGCCTCCGGCGCCAGCACGCCGACGAGTAGCGAGGTGGAGCGGGCGTGCGGGCTGGCTGCATCGCCCGCAGCTGACGCCAGCGGTTCCACTGCGAGCGGGCTGGCTGCATCGCCCGCAGCTGACGCCAGCGGTTCAACTACGAGCTCGGGTGGGGGCGGCAGCTGATGCGGCGGCATCTGCTGCAGCCCCCGGCGCGCTGGCGTCGCCTGTGTGTATGCGCAGACGGCTATCACAGCGCTGCGGGCGGGGTCGACCCTCGTGTGGCCACACGGGTGTACCGACGTGGACGCATTGCGAATGCATGCGCAGGCTGCTGCAGCGCAGTGTCGCCGCGTCATGGAGCACGACGTAGCTGATTGACATTGGACGACTCCGGAGAGCGGCACAGACAGCTGTCGAGCAGCGACACGCACACATCGCCGCATGTGTCCTACACCCCGTGGCGAGCGTTTCAGCATGCCCAAACGCGCGATAACGTCGGTGGAACACCCGCTCACGCGATGAGGCCGAAGCTTTGAGCGCGGTTTTCTTCACTTTCAAGACATGCAATCCCACCGCGCAAGCCTCAGGATGGTGGCATCCTGAGAGCGCCACTGCCCTATAGGGCCGTCACGGTTCCTCGGCCGGCAATGTATCGCGTGCTCAGCTCCGCTGCTGCGCGCCCCAACGAGGAGCAGGCTCGTTGCTGCCCCCTGCTGCCCCCTGTCTCCCACCAGCGCCTCCCTCCGCAGCAGCCGCACGCCTCCGCAGCCCGCCCGCAGCAGCGCAGCCTCACGCCGCGGCGGTGGCGGCGGCGTACTGGCGCAGGCTGTTGATGAGCACCTTCGCCTCGCGCGCTGGGTCTACCTCGCGCACCTTCACGACCGTCACGCGCACGCGCGCCTCCGCGCCGCGGTCGTCCAGCTTGGCCTTCGTGGTCAGCAGCAGCTCCTTGTACATGACCGCCGCGAAGACCGCCTCCGCGTCCGGCGGCAGGCCCGCCGCGTCGCCGTGCGCCGCCGCTACCATGCCCTGGATCTCATTGGCGGGGTGCCCCAGGATCTGGCACGCCTCCGTGTCGAAGAAGGTGCAGAACTCCTGCCCCGTCGCGTCCACGAGCGTCGCGTTCGCGATGTAGCGGTACGTCGGCGCCTGCGCCATGCACCCGCTCGCGCACGTCCACGCGCCGCTGTCCGTCGCGGTCATCTTCTTGTTGCACGTGCGGCCCGCGTCCGTCGTGCCCGGGCACGCGGGGTACCACAGCTTGGAGGGGTCGTCGCGCCGGATGCTCGTGAGCGTGACCTTGGACACCTTGAGCGGTCCGTCCGTCCCGCTGCCCGCGTCCGCGCGCAGGTCCTTGACGGGCGCGCGCAGCTCCAGGACGGACAGCGGCCCCTCCCCGCCCGCGCCGCCGCCGCCGCCGCCGCGCTCCGTCATCGCGCGCAGGGCGGGCGGCGCGCCCTTGTGCGCCTCCCACCACCCGCGCACCTTGTGCGCCTCGGGGTGGTCGGGCGCGAAGTCGTAGGTCGTGGAGTGCTGCGTTGAGATGGAGCGCCCGCCGTAGTCGCCCAGCTTCACGCCCTTGAGCGCCACGACCTTGCCCACCTGCGTGCGGCAGCGGAAGGCAGTGTGAGGGATGGCGGAGGGGTGACGGGGAAGCAGGCATCAGCAGCGAAAATAGACAGAGGGCGAGGGAAGGGTAGGAGGCAGAGGGCTGGCAGAATCGGAGGGGACCCAACCGCTTTGCGAGGTAGGGGTGGACAGATGGTGCCGCTGCCCGAAACGAGAGTATTTTTAGCCACTCAGGCGCGCAGAGCTCAGTCGAAGAGAAGTGCACCGGGCGTGGAGTGACCCACTGCCTGTGCGTGCTGCGCTGAAGACGGCCCCACAGCCGCCACCCTGATTCAACATCACATGTCCACGCAGCGAGAAATAATTGCTGCACGGCGCTTCCGGAACCGCTCTAGCTATCGTAGTGTCGCGATCGCCGTCGCACCACACACGAGCGTCGCCCGTATTCACAATCGGCACTCGGTCACGCTAATACACGGACTGTTGTGCGGCACCACACGGACAGACAGAAATACGTGCCGACGCACCTCCAGCTCGTGCAGCTCGCGCGCCTTCTCGCCCCACACCGTCACGCCCACGCTCGCGCCCGTGTCGTCCGCCAGCGTGAAGTCGCGCTTGGTGAGCTGCTTGCCCGCCTTGCTCGTGATGTCCACGGGGTCGTTGACGGACGCCACGACGCCGCACACGTCGATGACCTTGTTCGGCTCCACGGACGCCAGGTTGCCCACCTTGACGAAGTTGAAGACGCCGCGGCCGATGCGCGCGTCGTCCTGCGCGGGCGCGATGACCGCCTTGTCGTCGAAGGAGATCTCCTGGTCGTTGCGCACGTTGGTGAACTGCATATTGGCCATCTTGACCTTGCCGTTGCCGAAGGTGTACACGCGGCCGACCTGCGCAGCGCACAGGAAGCGAGGGGGGGAGAAGGACGGGTGGAAGGGCGAGGGGGGCGTGTGGTGTGGGAGAGGGAGCAGAGAAGGCTGCTGATATTGAGGTGCGTGAGGTCACATGGCTGCTCCAGCACACTGCTCGGCACCCAGCTCGGCGCTGGGCGTAGCCCCACCCTCGCAGAAGCGTGTCCAGTCCGCGCCAGCACGCCCCAGCACGCCCCATGCCCTGCCTTGC
>Ga0208629_101242_pt1 | contig 10761 bp, 3 predicted proteins | sample LakWasMet19_HOW5_2_FD_183865 | JGI IMG/M metagenome (GOLD analysis project Ga0208629, IMG submission 183865) | Freshwater sediment methanotrophic microbial communities from Lake Washington under simulated oxygen tension - Sediment Metagenome... | ecosystem: Environmental > Aquatic > Freshwater >...
CACCACAGCAGTGCCAGCGGGCCCCTGCGTGTGCTGAGCCATCGGGATGCCTCCGTTCATTTCCTCGGGACGCATCCTTCCGGCCCTGCACCCTACCGCCTGCAGCCGCTCCGCTCCAGACCAGATGTCCAGATGTCGGCCCGGCGAGACAGGCGATGGAGGTTGAACTTTGTTGGCGATCGCGGAAAGAACAGCCGTGAATGGCACGCGCGTGTCTCATAACTCGAACGAAAGGCTCTAGCGTGTATGTATCTGCGAGGGCTCTCGCGGTCGTCATGATGACGCAGTACGACAAATCCGCGCTGCTCCCCGCGCCAGTAACTGCCGCTCTTGATGCCTTGCGCGCAAGCGATGTGACTTCAGTGGTGGGGAGATGGGAAACCTACGTGAATGCAGTGCTTCACGCGGACCTATCGGACGTGGCCCTGGAAGAGTGCATCGATGCCGCGGCTGCGATCTCGACGGGAACGACGCTTCCGAGGATGGCAGCCCTCCGTGGAATTGCACAGCTGCAGTCTATGCAAGTGCATGATAACGTCAAAGTCAGTGCAGCCTTGGTTGCGCGTGGTTTCGGTGCGCCGTCATCTTGCGCAGACTCTGCCACTTCTCGGGATGATGCTGCCCCCGAGAATGGAAGCGAGGTGTGCCGAGGTTGGACTTTCAGCGCGTCAGCTGGGTTGTGGAGGGAACATATGACAACGATTGTGGAGCTGGACAGTGATTACGAACCAACAAGCGTGTTGCCATCCGCAGACGTTGCGCTTGCCTCTGTGCATCTCGGGCGCCACCTCCAGCAGCGATCAATTGAGCGGTTCCAACCCTCGCCCATTGACACGTGGCTCACATTGGATGCGCTTGTGGGACTGGGTGGGCGCAGTTTTGAAGGCGGCGCAGAAGCTGCGGTATGCGCCACGCTGCAGCTGGCGTCTGGCGCTCAGTGTGTAGCTGAAGGCTGGCCTGACCAGCGCGGCCGCACTTGCACGGCGCCAGGGCTGGCGCTGGTCTGCGCAGCACGAGCCGTGGACCGTAATTTAAACTTCGAGCGTGCGAGTGGACGCACGACAACGCCATGGTGTCAAGCCGAGGCGCAGGCGGACGCCGAAGCAGTGTGCCGTCGCTGTAGCAGCTGGCTGGCTGAGGGGATCCCCCTGTCGGCTGCGGGAGGGCTGCTGCGGTGGGATCCCGGAGGCCCGTGGCTGCGCCACCTCTCCAAGGCCGTGTGCATCTCAAGCGACTGTTTTCGGGCGCTGCAGACGCTCAGAGAGACAACTGCGCCCTGGGTCGGCGAGTCAGCTGCCGCTGATCGTCGTGAGGAGTGCTCGCCGCGCTGCCGCGAGGCAGTGGACGGCGCGCAACGTCTGTGGTTGCAGTGCTTTCAGGCTATTTGTAGCGCTCTCCGAGAGGTCGTGTTGCGGGCCACTGTCGCTGCCTACGGAGCACCCGCGGCTGCAGTCTCCCCTGTGCCTCGCCCTGTTGTCGGTGCATCACGGTCGAGCGCTGCCGGCGCGCCTGAGGCCGCAGTACGACGAACCAATGCACCGCCACCTCGCTCCTCGGGTTGTCTGCGGTGTTTGCGGTCATGCTTCAAGTCGGCGACAGTGGAGCCGCTACCGCAGGTGGAGCCCACATCAACACCTGCTGCAGCGCCAGTGGTCGTGTCTGGAGGGGTATCAAAGCCAGCGCCTCCTGCGCCGATTGGGACGCCCCCAGTCCAAGCGCCGGTGGCTATGGAGCGGGCAGCTGCGACAAGCATCCCTACTCCTAGTGCGTGCGTGCCTGCCCCTTCACCTTGTATCGTGCCGGGCTGCGTGCATTTCCCGGCAGGTTTCCCGATTTCTGGCTGCATGTTGACGACGGAGCCAGACGTGGCGCAGCTCGCTGCGGTTGCTCCGCCCTCGCAGCGTTTGTGTGCTGTGCTCAACAGCACTATGTCGCCGCTCTGCCGGCTGCTGCAGCGTGCTCCTCCGAGCATCGCGGACGCGCTTCTCACCGTGGCCACGACCACCCTCGCAGCAGCACTGACACAGCGCGCGCATGGCACCTGTCCGCTCGTTGCGCTCCATGCTGTGGTGGAGGGTGTTGTCCTTGCGCACACGGCGAGCTCTCCTGAGATCGGTCCAGCGACTCAAACTGGGTTGTGTGGCGTCGCACTTAAGTCCGTCCCGGAACAAGCTCCACCCCTGGTTCTCTCGCCACCATGCCAAAGCACAATGCATGTGGCGGGTGGCGACCAACAACTGCTCGCCGACCTTCGGTTTCTTCAGGTCTGGTTTGGCAGTGGATGCCCGCTGCTGCAACGCACAGCAGCTCCTCGCGTCCCAGCTCTTGTGACCTTGTCTACGGCTGGACTCTTGGCCCCAGCATCGACGCCCTCGCAGGCAACACTGGTGCCCGGTGCCACTGCAGCACGGCCGCACGCACTGTCGTCTGTCAGCGATGCCACCCTCTCAGCCGGCGGCCCCGCGTCCAGCAAGCCAACCCGTGCAGCTCGGCCCGGCACATCGGCTGGGGCAGAGGCACGCCCTGCCGTGCAGTCTGCAGCTGCACGGCTGCCGCCTCGAAACCTTGCCACGTCGGCGGGCGTGGTTGGTCGCCCGCAGGCGCTCAGTGGGCAGCTCAACGGGACTACGGGCGGCTTGCAGCCAGGAAAAGCGAACGCGTCATCCAGCGAAGACTCGCCGCTGACCCTCCCAACAAGTGCAGCTGACTGTCTTCTGCTCCGTCTGCTCTTTCTTCGAGCCGCGGCTGCAGACGGATCGTCGTCTGCCCTGCCCACCTCATTGACGAGGCATGTGGCGACGTCTACTGATCTCGCACCTCTGCTGAGAGGCCAAGCCCGCTGTGGGTTCGGCAGGGATGCCAGGTCTGCCGCAGGCACGTGCGTGCTCCTTGCGCTTGACCGCTGGAGTTCTCGTGGCCATGCATCTGCTGGCGCTACCTCTACCAACGCTGAGGCTGCCGCTCTCTTGAGCTTCTTCCCGATCCGGCTGGTGCTGCTGAGCGGAGACGCTGTGGAACAGGTGGAACAGGCCACCCCCAGTGCTGGGCTACCACCGCGGCAATTGAGTGTGATACCCGTGGCTGCAGAAAGCACTGGCGCCATTGTAGCAGTGGCGGTGGCCAGAGGTCGGCCGGCTACGGCTGCGGGCCAATCTGCCCGCCCCTCTGCCTCAGCAATATCGCTTCCACTTGCTCCAGAGCGGACGCCGTCGCCGTCCGTCACTGCGGATGCCGAGAGAATGGGACTAGTGCGCGCCGCGCCTGCGGCAGCGTGTGGCCCCCACGTCGCGCCAAAGCCGCATGCAGGAGCGGAAGGGGAAGCGTATGCAGGCTCAGGTGGCGAGTCACAAACGTGCCATGACACGGGGCACGTCTCGACAATGCGATGGCGCGTAGAGCTTGTGCTGGGCGACTCGGGGTAGGGTGTGCGGCGGCGTAGCGGCTGGCCAGCGCTACGTGCCTTGAAGCTGCGCGCGGACGTCATGTAGCGAGTTGCTGGTTGGTGGTGGTTTTCATGACTTTCAGAGCACTTCCTGGCCCACCGACCGTTGTCCCGATCGGAGTCTGGGCAATGCACTGGCGGCCGAACGCCGCGTTGGCTGGCTCCGAGTCGGCGGTCGCTCAGTGACGCTCGCCGCCCGCGTGTGACGGGCTCTGCCATAGAGCGTGGGCGGCGCGCACGCATCGGACCCTGAAAGTGAGCATTCGAACCGATTGCGAGCGCTGAAATCAAAAGTTCAACAAAAATACCGGCCAGTACATTGCAATGCAAGAACAGGGAGCAACAGCTTGGCTACAATGCGATAGCGTCTCGGATAGACTTGGTAATCGCCAGTGAGCGACTGCACTGCTGCAGTCCCACGCACGAACCGCTTGAGACGAGCATTCGCGTCAGCGAGCAAACCGCGGCTCATGGGGGTTATGTTTTCGACGCAGAGTCCAGCAGAACACCCGTCCGCCAACCTGTCACTCGGTGGGCGCCGGTGACGTTTCGACGACCTTGCATTGAAAGTCTTTCAAGGCATTGTAGTTGCCCCATGCCCGTTGCGCCATAATGCTATCAACGGTCCATGATGACGCAGACTCTGAAAGCTGGCTTCCCGAGTTTTCGCAGGCGGTGTCCGCTGGAGTTCGCCCGCGTGGCTCGCGAGAGGATGAGCTGCTCGCCGGCTCGGACAGTCGGCGCCTTATTTTGTACAAAGTAGGGGCGATCAAGAGGCAAGCAGAGCGTTCGCTCTCTGCCGCGGATCTTCACCAACGAACAGTTGTCGCGGCGGTTTCCGGGCGCTCGTTCGCGGCAGGTGCACGCGGCGGTCGCAGTGATGCGTCTGGCACAATGCACCACCCAGCCCCATTCAAGCCCTCGCTGCACGGACGCACGCTGACGGAGGATCTTTTGGTGGGTGCTCGCCGGGGAGGGATGCTGCCGTCCCTCAGCGCGTCGCGATTGGCGGTGCCCGTCCAAGCCTCCAGGGCACAGCTGACAGCGCCCCCGACACCAGGATCGACAGCGGTCTCGCGCTCGCACTCTGCTTCTAGAACGCTGTTGGGAACGTTGCAAGAGCGGTCTGGGAGCCCTCTACTGTCTGTCGCCGCGGCACGTGGCGCACCTGAGACCGAAGCAGGGGCCTATGACGGTGCCGCAGGCGCGCCCAACAACGGGGACGGCACAGTCGGCGTCAAACTGCCGGGCAGAATCCCGTCCCGGGCCACGCTGCTGCTTCGACGCCGCGGCGGTCACTCTCCGTCTGCGCTGTCTCCCACCTCCTCCTCGTCGCCGCTGTCATTTCCGACCCCAGTGCTCGGTCCGTCCCAAGTCGGCCCGCACTCGCGGCCGCCGCTGCATGACTCGCGAGCTCCGTCTCCCGGACTGAGGGCATCTCCCTCGACGCTCATGCGACGGCATCCTTCCGGCAGCCACTCGGCGGCCTCAGCGCAGGCACAGCCCTTCTCGCTGGGTGCGGCGGCGCTCCCGCCCGTGAGCGGCAGCTCGCAGATCGCACGCTACCGGCTGGCCAGCGGAGCAACCGCGGCGTCAGACGGGACGGAGAGAGTACGTCATGGAGAGTCGCGGGCCCTGTTGACTGACTCTCCCTTCCGCTCGTCAGTGCCGTCGCAACAGCTCAACCCCACTGCCAGCGTGAGCTCACTGGGTCCGTCAGCTGAGGGTGCCGCGGTGGTCCGCACTCGCCGAGCGCCCCCGGTGACCGCCGGCGACATGTGGCTGCAGCAGCGCCTGCACCTGCGGCGCATCTTCATCCCGGACATCCACGGCGATGGCGGGGATCTGGGCAGCGCTGCTGGGGCGGGTGGGTCGCGCGGGGCCGGCAGATTATCCATGGCGCGACCCCGCCCCTCTATGGTGGCGCCCCCACACACCGCTCCGGCAGGGGCAACTCGGCGCCAGACCCTGCTCGTGCCGTCCGCCGCCGCCGCCTCTGGCGACCCCGCCTCGGTCTCGCCGTCGCGAGGCAGCAGCGCCGTCGGCGCGTCCAGACCCCGCGACCTGCTGCACGATACGCATGCCGCCCGCACCACCTCCGCCTCCGCCACGCGGCTGCCCTCCCCGCCTCGCTTCACCGACTTGGCACGCGTGGACAAGCGCACGGCGGCGTTTCTCCTGGCGGACCGCACGCGGTGGCTGACGGAGTCTCAGGCAGCTAACCTACAGGCGGTGACATCGGGGGAGGCGGGCAGCGCTGTCGCGGAGCATCGCGTGGCGTGGACGCTGGAGCAGGTGCGAAGTGTGCCCGCTGTGCGCGACGGCCTGCTGCAGCGGGTGGCGGAGTATCAGAGGGAGCGGTCGGCTGCGAAGGAGCGAGCAGCGGACATTCTGCGTCGTAACGCCAGCTCAGCGGCGCTGCTCAGCCGGCGGCCGCAGGAGATGCAGCAGACCCTGGAGGAGCGACGGACTGCGGACGAGGCGAGAGCACAGGCGGTGCGCGAGGCGGCGGCGCTTGCGGAGGAGCAGCGGGTGCACGCTGCGGTGGCGATGGCTGAGCGCAATGCGGCGCTGTCCTCAGAGCGGGAGGCCAAGGAGCAACAGATGACCTGGCTGATGGTGCTGGCGCTGGCCAATGCGGCCCACCGCTTTGTGCGCGTGATGGCAGTGGAGCAGGCTGTCTCCAGCAAGTCCAGCGCGGCGCAAGGCGCGGCGGTGAAGCTGCAGTCGTGGTGGCGGTCGGTCTACTACAGGCGCTGGTACCGCAACCTGCAGCAGGCGCTGCCGGGCCTGAAGCTGTTCCTCTGGCGGTGGCGTATGCACCTCGTGCTGCGGCGCCGGGTGCGCGCGGCTCAGTTGTTGCGGCGGTTTGCTCAGGATGTAGTGCTGGCAGGGGACGACCCCCGCCTCATCAGCACAGCCCTCTACCGCTATGTTCGTCACTTCCGGCGCTGTGTGATACTCACGCAGCGCGCGATCCGCAGCTGGCTGGCGTGCCACCACGCCAAGCTCACTGGCCTGCGTCTCATCTGGGGCCACCAGCAGCGCAGGGTGGCAGCGGATTCATCGCACGCCGCATCTGTCGCGCTGTCTGCGACTGCGCCGGCGGGCAGCTCGCGGGATCCGAAGGGCAAGCGATCGTCCTCAGGCGGCTCCGGCTCTGGTTCTACTCATCGCCGCGGCAAGAGCGGCGGCGCGCCCGGCTCTTCCACGGCTCCAGTGACCCCAGGCACCGCACCGCGAGGTGGCCGCCGTGCCAGCACGTCCAGTGTCGTCAGCGCAGTAGAGTCGGTGGCGGGGTCGCCAGAAGCCGCTGACACACCCGGGCCTGGCAGCACACCGGCGCCACACAGTCAACGGCGAGGCAGCCTGCTGGCCTCATCGCCGGCGGGCGGCGAAGCGGCCGGCAAGCGGCCCAACCTGCTGGACGCCTCCCCTGCGGTGCGCGACCACGTGTTGGCAGAGTACCTGTTCCAGGTGAAGGCGGGCTGGGCGCGGCGGCGGAGGGCGTGGGTGCTGGAGACGACGCAGCGCCTGATGCCCAAGGTGAGCGGCAAGGTGTCGCTGGAGGAGACGGCAGAAATGATGGCCATGGTCTCCGCCCGCCTCGCGCACGCCAGCAGCCGCGGCAGGATGACTCCGGACAGGCCACGCGCAGTGGCTCGCGCCGACGGGTCTCTCGAGGCAGATGTCCCTCACGGCTTGTCGGCAGGCCCTCGAGCTGGCTCCGTTGGGTCGGGTAAGCCCGGCACAGGGAGCAGAGTGCCGCGGCTGTCGCTTGCCACGGGTGATGCGTCAGCAGGCTCAGGTCGGCGTGAGAGCGTGAGCGACGCCGCGGTGGGTTTGCTGGCGGACGATTCAATAGACGACGTCGAGGTGGCCGGTGCCTCGGCAGAGGGCGCGGGGCACATGCGGCTCGGAGCCGCTGGCGCTGCTGCTGCCGGACCCAGTCAGGCGGGTTTCCGCAAGCGCAACTTTGCGGAGGTGGCGGTGGCTGCGATGACCGAAGCCTCGCTGCGCAACCAGCGCTCTGCTCGGCGCCGCTTCGGAATGACTCCGCGGGGCCTGCGCAGTGGGGGCGGGGAGGGCGACGGGGAGGCATCCCACGCGGCTGGCGGGGGCGATTTTGGCCCCGGTGGCAAAATTCGATCCGCCGCTGGCGCGGTGGACACTCTGCTCCTCGCGGGGGCTGCCACCAAGACCGCTCTCGCAGCGCAAGCCGCAGGCGTCACAACGCGGGCGCGGGATCTGCTCGAGCGGGCGACTGTACCCGAGCTGGCTGCTGCAGCAGGCGTGCGCATCCGCTCCCCTGAGGACGTGGAGTATCTTATGGACAGACCAGCCGTGCGGGCTGCGATCGAGAAGCTGCGGCGCATCGGCATCAGCGGGCGGGAGCAGGTGCCGGAGAACAAGACGGGGAGGCGGGTCGTGTTTGCGCAGGGCGGCGCGACAGGGATGGCCGCCCTCGGGCTGTCGTCCCGGGGTAGCGGCGGCGGTGGCGGTCCCCCTGGGGCGCACCCCCTGGACTCGGCTGTAGCGAGGGTGGCGGGCGGCGGCGCGCCGGCGCAGGCTGGTGCTCTCCGGCGCGCAGCACTGCAGCGCCTGCGCGGCAAGGCCGGGGTCACGGCAGAGGACATCCTCGGCACGGCGGTGCTGCCGCACTGCCCCGTGCCGCTGCGCCTGTTCGCCGCCTCCACTGATCCGCTGCCGCTGCTGCAGCGCCTCCTCGACGTGGCCATGGGCTGGGCTCCCCCGCCTCCCGTCGCCGTCACTGTGACGGGGCCAGCTGCAGCCCACGAGGGGGGCAGCTCTGCACGCCACGCGGCCTCCGATGCGGCTGCTGCAGCTGCGGCTGCTGCAGCTGCGGCTGGGGGATTCTCTGCCGGGTCCACCGGGGAGGAAGCACATGCCGCGCCGCTGGTGTTCCGGCCCAGCCTGGTGCCGCGTGAGGGGGGCCTCCTCCTCAGTGCCGCTGGGCCGCACACCATGACGGCGCATGCGCATGCGCGGGAGGGGACGGCAGGCGCGGGCGGTGCGGCAGGCTCGCATGCGGACGCCGCTGGCTCGGCTGCCGGCGCTGGCCGCGGCTCTCCGCTCAAGCGAAGTGCATATTCTGTGCGGATCGCAAAATGAGGCAGACAAGCTGTGTGTTGTTTCTGGCAGACTCGCAGGCGCGCTGCTTTCTTTTGAGTCCGGGAAAGCGTTAACGTCGATGACCGTAGAGACGCCGACAAGCTTTAGTGAACACAGATGGGCTTGAAGGTTGCTCTGGCAAGCGATATTTCGCGATTTTCTACAGGTGCAACTGAGATGCCAATTGTAGTATCTTCCAGATACCATCCGGAGCGAGCATCGCGTTTGTCAAGCAGCCTGTCTGGGATTGTGCTCGAGCTCGAGATGCCGATGAAAGAGTTCCAAGTCGACTGGAAGAAAATAAATCCCTCCCCGCCGCGGTTGCTCGCGGGGGTCAGGCGGTTGCTCTCACATGTCGATGCCCGGCCAAGAAAACGAAAGCTTTTAACAGAACGCCGTGCGTTGAAGCGGGGATGGAAGCAGCGCAGTCGGAGCAGGTGCGCCAGGCTGAGGCGCGCACCGCCTGAGGGGGCGCCACCGGGTCGCACGCGAGCGGCGGGGATCTGCAGCCATAAGCGCCACATGGCTCGAGCTATCGCGCGGTTTGACTGCTGTCAGTCAGTTCCCTCACAGCAGCCCTGCTGCCTTAGCGGCAGCCGCAGCCGCCTCTCTCGCGGGCAGCTTCTCGCTCTTGTACGCGTCCCTGTCCGCTACAGCTGCAGCGCGACGCGCGCTGTACGCTGCGGTGCCAGGAGTAAAAGCGGGGTCGCGGGCGCCCTGCAGGCGAGCCAGAAGCCCGGACAGCTCGGCCTCCCAGGCCTCGCCGGCCTCGGGGCCGCTAGCGGTCGCTGCCGCCGCGCTGGATCCACCGGCACTTGAGGCAGACGCTGCCGATGGGGCGAAGGCAGCGGAGAGCAGCAGCAGCACGTGGTCAAGCGCTGCCGAGGGGCTGCTCGCGCTGTCCCGGCGTCTGCTGCGCCCAGCCTCTCCCGCCGAGGCAGCCGATGGCGCCGCCGCAGAGATGCCCGCAGCGTCGGCGGCGCCGGGAGCCGGGGCAGTCGCGGCAATGGCTAGGACGGCCCTGCGCACGAACGGCTCCACAAACGCGGTCACTGCGGAGGGGGCATGCGACGATAGCGCGGCGTCGTCCCACCAGCCGGAGAGAGTCGGACAGACAGCCGGCACCGCGTCGGCGTCCATGTCGCCTTCGCCGTGTGAGCGAGCCAGCGAGCTCGCGGGGCGGGCTGCAGCCACCAGACACGCCGCGGCCACGACGGCTGGCGGGTACAGCAGCGGGGCATCGGTGGTGAGCGCGACGTCAGCCAGGGCGAAGGCTCGGGCCTGCAGCGCATCCCAGGCAGGCACGAAGGCAGGGTCGCTGCTCTCCAGAAGGCCGCCGCCGCCGCCGCCGCTGCTGTCTCCTGGCGCACCCAGCGTCTCAACACCCCGAGACCCCGTGGGCGGGGCTGCCGCGGGCGTGCTTGCCGCGGCAGCGCCGCTCTCAGCCGCGTCGATGTAGGCCTCGACAGCGGACGCCAGGAGGGCGCGCAGCGGGCGGTACGGCGTGTGGACGGCGAGGTGGTACTCAAGGCCCATGAGCAGGGGAATCTCGTTAGACACCAGCGCAGCGTCCGAGAGGTTGCCTGCAAAGCCAGACCGGTGGAGATCAGGAGGGCGAACTTTGAGGCGGTGCCGACAGCGAACAGCAGCGAGTCGGGGGCCAGCGCTGGACAGCTTTGCGACTCACGAATGGCAGCCAGCCGGCGACAAAAGTCTTGCACCTCTGTGTACGGGCACGCCTCCGTCTTGATAGCGAGGAACACAGCAGCATTAATGAAATCGGCGGGCAAGTATGCCGTCGGCGGCCGCCGGATGTAAAACCGGGCCAGGAATGCCATTGCCGTCGCCATGATCGCGCGATCAAAGCGCGCTTCCTTGCAGATCCTCAATATTCGGCGACAGCACAGATGGACAAGTCGCCGGATGTCTGCGGCGACGAAGGCGTCGTGCTCCTCATCGCTGCTCTCGCCGCCGTCTTCCAGGCGGGGACGTTTTGATGGCGGGGCTGCTGGTTTCTGCAAAGCAGCCACATGACCGCTAGCGATTTCAGCTGCGCGTTGCCGGGCAGTATCAAGCTCCCGCTGGGAGAAAGTCCAGTGCAGCAACTGCGAGCTGTTGGGGAAGCTCATTTCTGGGCGTGCGTGCCTATCGGCCGAGCAGTCCAGCCGTTGAAAGGGAAATACCAC
>Ga0208629_101243_pt1 | contig 10757 bp, 4 predicted proteins | sample LakWasMet19_HOW5_2_FD_183865 | JGI IMG/M metagenome (GOLD analysis project Ga0208629, IMG submission 183865) | Freshwater sediment methanotrophic microbial communities from Lake Washington under simulated oxygen tension - Sediment Metagenome... | ecosystem: Environmental > Aquatic > Freshwater >...
CGTTGCGTGACGTGATCATCATCATGTTGACTGAATCGGATGGCATCTGTCCGTCGAGTTCACAGCGTGTTTCGCTCGTTTTCGACTCACCATGTTTACCAAAATCACTTCAAATGCATTCGTCCTGGCGGATAATGCGCAATTCCCAATGGGTATTCGCCACAGTCGCTTGTTGAGAGAAACATCGAGGAATGCGTGTCTGTCGCCACGGAGGGGAAGCCAAAACGCGAGTGCAAAACTTTGCGAAAACGTCACTGTGCATCGCTGCGCTTGTAAATCGCCGCGAGAGTGCCGCGGCGGCTGTGTAGAGCTACTTGTACGCCCATAGTTTGGGGCGTGATTCTAGAATCTCTCATTTGAAGGCCTGCAAGGTTTGCCAGGCTGGGACCTCTTTCAAAATGGCCCAAAGCTGACCTTATCGGTACCATGAGAGTCAACGCATTCCTGCTGACCCTTGCCATTGCGGCAGGCACCGCAGCCGCTTTGAGCTTGCGGTCGCAGGACGAACGGCAGCAGCGGCTGAGCGCCGAGGAGGGTGGCTTTGACTCTGATGCTGCAGCGGAAACTGCACTCGAGTCGTGGGCCGAGGACGGCGCGCGGTTCGCCGAGGCCTCCCCCACCGTGGCGCCGCCGCCCGGGTCCCAGCCGGTGCTGACAGCTGTTGCTACAGCAGCTGCCATCGCACCGCTGCGCAACAGCACGGGCGCGACGAACACCACCGCGCTTGTGTCTGCGGGCATTGCCACACCTGCGCCCTCCTCCAAAGATAAGAGCGGGGAACAGGCTGCTGGCTCTCCTGCGCCTGCTGCGGCCCCGTCCCGCGCGCCGCAGCAATCGCCCGCGGCCAGCGCCAGCGGCACCCCGCTGCCCGGGAAGACTGTGCTGGACCAGTTCGACAGCCACCAGCAGCAGACGCAGACGCTCTTCCGGGGCAAGCTGAAGGAGATCCTCAAGATGTGGACCGACCGCATCCTGGCAGTGGACGCCACCGCCATGGGCGCCAAGGCGAACGTGACGAAGGCCAAGGCCGCGCTGGACGCCTCGGGAGGCGCCCTCGCCAAGGACCTGGCGGAGGCGCAGCGCCTGACCAAGGAGGCGGCCGCCATGAGCCGCGCCGCCATTGCCGCCGTCGTGGCGCCCGCCAAGCCCGCGGCCAGCCCCTCTTCCGCAGCTGCAGCCAGCGGCGCGGCGGCCGCAAAGCCCGGCGCCAACCCCGCCAGCCTGCAGACGGTCCTGGACACGGCCAACAACGCCACCAAGCGCGCGCTGGTCACCAAGGCCTCCATGGAGCCGCTGACGCTGGCGCTGAAGGCGGCCAACGAGGCGGCGGCGTTCGCGCAGGGCGAGAGCAAGCAGGTGCGCGGCATGGCCGTGATGGCCATCGGCAAGGCAGTGGAGAAGGCGAGTGCGCGCCTGCAGGCCGCCTCCGCGCTGCTGGAGGACAGCCAGGGCGAGTTCAAGCGCCAGCTCGCGCTTTCCAAGCAGGCGACGGCGGATGCGGAGCAGGCCAAGAAGGGCGGCCGCCCCCCTGCGGAGGTGGACGCCGCAATCGCCTCCGCGCAGCACCAGGGCGAGGCCGCCAAGGGCCTGTCCCAGCTCTCGGCGGCGCGCGCGCGGCACGTGGGCTTCCTCTCGCAGCTGCTGGGCCACCTGCGGGGCGTGTACACGGCGTGGGCGCGGCGCGTGGCGGACCCCCGCCCCTTCACCCCAGACACGCTGCCGCGCGTGTCCTCCGAGGCGACCAGCATCCCCCTCGACCAGACGCGCCTGGACCAGGCCTTCGTGCGGCTCATGCAGGCGCTGTACGGGCCCAACACGCCGCTGGCGGGGCTGGTGGACACGGTCAAGACGGCGCAGGCGCGCGCGCAGGCGGCCGTGGACGCCGCCAACGCTGCCCGTGAGGCCTTCGACAAGGCGCAGCTCGGCAAGCTAACGGGTGGCACGCCCTGCAGCCTCAAGAAGGGCGCGTACGTGGGCGGCGCGGACGGCAAGACCGGGCCGCCCGGCGACGACACCGACTGGTACGAGGACGACTGCTGCTGCAACGCGGACAAGCTGCGGCGCAAGCGCGACGCAAACTTCGACATCGACGCAGACAGCGTGCTCGCCTCCGCCAAGTCAGTGCCGCTGCCGCTGCCCGCGCCGGTCGCCCCCGTGCAGGCACAGCAGCCCGCAGCGGCGCTCCCGGCGGCCGCTGCGGCTGCCTCGCCCGCGGCCGCCGCTGCGCAGGCGGGTGGCGTGGTGGGTGCGGGCGAGGCCGTCTCCGCCTCGGCGCAGGTCGCGACGGCGCAGGCCAACCCCGGGGCCGCGCTCGACAGCACGATCAGCAAGCTGGCGGCAGACAACGCAGGCGGCGCTGCGGGCGCGCAGGCGCAGGGCCAGCAGCAGTCGCTGGCCGCCGCCGCGGCCATGGTCCGCTTCGCGCAGCGCGAGGCCGCCGAGCAGAGCAGCATCGCCGCCGGTCTGCTGGCGGAGGGCGAGGGCAGTGCCGAGGCGGAGGGCGCGCCAGAGCTGCTGCAGCCGCGCTTCGCTGCCGCAGGCGCGCAGGTCGGCGCGGGCGCTGCGGCTGGCGCAGCGTCGCTGGGCATGAGCGAGGAGGCCTTCGCTGCGGGGGACACCAGCTGGCTGGCGCGCAGCATGCAGCGCACCGTGGAGGCCATGTCGCAGCCGCTCTTCCGGCCGGGAGACCTGGACGAGCCGGTGGCGGTGCCTGCCACCGAGGCGGCCAAGGCGCAGCCGCAGCGCGCCCCCGTGTCCGCAGGCCACCGCTTCCGCGCGGCGGATGCAGATGCCTCCGCCTCTGCTGCCTCGTCCTCCTCCTCTTCCTCAGCTGTGGCTCACGATGCGGAGCTGTCGGGTGTGCTGGCGCAGGCGGAGGCGGAGATGGCGCACGCAGCCGCTGGGCGCGCTGCCTCCGCCCAGCACCAGCAGCTGGCGGGCGAGCACGAGGGCCACGCCGTGGAGGCGGCCGCTGCCGCGGTGGAGGAGGAGGTGGCTGTCGATGCGGAGGACGTCACCCCCGCTGCTGCTGCGGCTGCGCCTGTTGTGGCCGCTGAGGGTGCGGCAGCCGGTGAGCACCGCTTCCTCGCCGCCGCTGCGGAGGGCGGCAGCGCAGCGGCGCACAGCCAGGAGCACGCAGCTGCCGCGCAGGCGGAGGCGGGTCTGATGGCCGATGTGGGGCTGCTGGCAGACCAGGCGCTGGGCCGCGCTGCGGCGCCCACACCCGCTGCGCCTGCGCCCGCGCCTGCCCCCGCCGCAGCTGCGGGTGCGGTTGCGGGTGTGGCTGCGCAGGGCGTGAACACTGTGGTCATCACGACCACCACCCGAACCGTGACGACCACCCTCGCCGACGGCGCCAAGCGCAGCGACAGCTCCACGGCCGTGAAGGCGAGCGGCATCGCCATGTGCCCCTGCCCCTCCGCCTCCAGCAGCCCCACGCTGCCCCCCATCGTGGCTGCGGCGGGCGCCTCCGGCTCCCCCGTGCCCACCCCGTCCGCCTCCCCCAGCCAGTACGCGCCGGGCTCCCCCGGGGAGGCGAGCGAGGAGGACCTGAACGCGCTGGCGGGCGGCTTCTTCAAGGAGCGACAGAAGAACCTGGGGGTGCCGACCCCCTCCCCCTCTGCCGTGCCCATGTGCCCCTGCGACCCCTCCGTCAAGCTGCCCTCCCTCGCCCCCGTGGCCCCCTCGCCCGCCAGCAAGAGCGGCCTCGCGGGCTTCTCCGCAGCGGACCTGGCGGCCATCAGCGCAGCGTGCCAGGGCATGGGTGCGGCACTGCCCCTGCCCGCGGGAGCTGCAGCGGGCGCCGCGAGCACGGCGGCCGCTGCGCCCGCTGCGGCGGCCTCTGGTTCGCCTGCTGCTGCCGCTGCGGCAAGTACCGCCGCTGCAAGCACCGCCGCTGCCGCCTCGGCGGCCCCCGCGGTGAACGGTAGCACCACGACCGCCTCCGGCATCGCTGTGACCAAGGCCCTCTGCGAGAGCTTGAGCCGCGAGCTGGCCGCCCTCGTCAGCCAGACCTTGGCGCAGGTGAAGGCCGCTGCTGCAGTCAAGGCCACGCCAGGCGCCGCAGCCACCTCGGGGGCGGCCGCTACCGGCGCGCCTGCTGCTGCTGCTGCAGCCGCGGCAGCCTCTCCCGCGGCAGCCTCTCCTGCGGCGCCGGCGGCCAGCCCCAGCGCCTCTGCCGCTGCGCCTTCCCCGAGCGCCTCCGCGCTGCCGCCGAGCCCCTCCCCTGCCGTCGCCTCCGGCGGCAACCCCGGCTACGTGGGGCCGCTGCAGGTGAGCCGCAGCCCGCAGGCAAGCCCCGCTACCGCTGCCCCCGCTGCTGCTGCTGCCACCGCGCCCGCCGCGCCTAAGCCCGCCTCCCTGCTGGAGGTGGAGGAGGCCGAGGAGGGCGAGGCGGAGGGTGCGGCCGCTGGCGCTGCCGTGCAGCTGGGGTCTGTGGACGCCTCCCACTGGGCCCCCCACGCCGGGGAGCTGCAGGGACACCTGGACGAGCTGCTCAAGGGACTGGGCGTGCACGTGAACCTCAACCTCGCACCCGCTGCTGCAGCGGGAGCCGAGGACGCCCCCGCAGGCAGCCTGGGAGACGCAGCAGCAGCAGCAGGGCTGCCTCGGCTGCGCGCTGCCGGCCTGCGGGGCGCCGCGGCTGCGAGCCCCTCCGTCGCTGCGCAGGCCCCCGCAGCCGGCGGCGCCGCCAAGCCCGCTGCGGGCAACGGCACTGCGCCCACTGCCTCGGTCGGCGGCGGCAACAGCACGGCTGCAGCCACCAACGGCACTGCGAAGGCTGCTGCTGCGCCCAAGGCGGCTGCCCCCGCGGCCGCCCCCTCGCCCTCGTCCAAGCCCGTCCCCCGCAAGCTGGTGCGCCGCATCGTGCAGGACGTGCACGTGACCCCCGTGCGGGACCCGCTGACGGGCCGCCTCTCCTACCAGATCGGCGTCGTCAAGCGGTCTCTGGGCGTCACCCCGGTGCCCGTGCCCTCCCCCGCTGCGGGCAGCGCAGGCAAGGGCAGCGGTGCGGTGACCACCACTGGTGCCAATGGCGGGCGCACCACCGTCATCACCACCTCCGCGGCTGCTGGCGCTGGTGCTGGCGCGCAGGGGGGCGCCTCCGGCCTGGCCAAGGCCATCGCTGACGCAGTGCTGGCCGCCAGCGGGGGTGCGAAGGCGGGCCCCCAGCGCCCAGCGACCTTTAATCCCGCAGAGCGCAACCCCAAGAGCATCGGGCAGCTGGCCCGGGAGGAGGCGGCGGCGGCGGGTACTGCCGGCAGCAGGCGCGGGGCGGGCAAGCGAGCGGAAGCTGAGCAGGAAGTGATCGTGCCGCAGACCACGCGCAGGACGACGATGCTGGTGGGTGAGGCACCGCAGGGCGGCGTGGTGCTGGTCAGCTCCGAGACGACGGGCCAGGGCTACGTGGTGGCGCAGACTGTGCCGGCCATCGGCGAGCGGCGCGAGGCAGCCGCCCCAGCCGCGCAGGCGTCGGTGCGGGAGGGCGGCAAGGCGGCTGTCTCCCGCGGCAAGCGCAACATCGTGCACATCGCCTCGGAGGCCACGGGCGAGGAGGTCAGCCTGCTGACGCCGCCGGGGCCGCTGCGCCGCAAGGCCGCGCCCGAGAAGGCCGCTGCCGGCAAGGCCCCGGGGAACCTCGGGGCGGCGGTGGCACCGCAGCTGCAGAAGCAGGCTCCGGCGCCCGCAGCTGCTGCAGGCAACGCCAAGAAGACGGCATGAGCGCGGGGATCTTGATGCCACCGCGGCAATGGTTCCGCCACGACTTTTCAACGTTCTGACGAATTGAGGCGTCTACGGACTCCGCTCCCAGAGCCTCCCACGTTTCGACTGCCCGCCGAAGTTGTGAATGTACTCGATTGCTTGAGGTCATTGCGCGGTTGGATATCGCGTGCGCCGACGACTCGCAAACCAGATGCAATTGCGTCCTACGAGAAGCTTGAAAACTGCCGCCAAAATGGCTAAATGCAGGTGCACGTACGAACATGTACAGCTGCAGGGCACGATCGCGATGCTGCAGCGTAGCAGCGCTGAATCTGGGCACACAGCTCGAATGCAGACGACGTCCTTGGTACCACCGTGACGGTCTGAGCATGCGCATGCCATGGCCAAGCTTTCGGCAGCTGCAAGCCGGCACCGCATTCGATATATATCCCAGCATGCCCTTGCGGTCGGCCGCGGTCACCGTGCCATAGCCATCGCTTCATTCCTCAGTACCAGGTGCGCAGCACCCCACTCGCGATGAGCACCTCCCGCACCAGGTACAGGAAAATTAGGGTCAGCGCTGCGGAGGCGGCGAGGATGGCGGGCTTGGACAGGCGCAGGCCGAAGTACTTGATGGCGATGTCGCTGCCGCCGACGTACATCTGCAGGCTCTCCAGGTTGCGGATGTGGCGGGCAAGATCTGCAGTGGAGGGGAGAGGGAGAGAAAATACACAGGGGTGAAGCGCAGGCAACAAACGCTTGTGCAACACCGTGAGCATGCTATCGGCACACGAGGCCGCGGCAAGGGCATGCAACTCCGCGCCCCCGGACTCACTGATGCCCGTGATGCCGGTCGGGGACTCCATGACGGCGAGGGCTGCGTCGGCGCGCAGGCTCGAGATGAGCAGCGGGATCTTGATCAACAACTTGTCGCTGAGGCGCAGCAACGGGCGCAGGGTCAGCAACAAGGAGAGGATGCCGAGCAGCAGACACACGAGCCACGCCCAGTTGAAGCGTGGGGAGGCGATGACGAACATGACCAGGACCGCACCCAGGAAGAGCCACGACAGCACGAACAGCCCTGTGAGCAGGACCTTGATGGCCAGACTCTCGGACAGGTCCTGCAGCAGGTTCCGCAGCGCACGGTGCGCGGAGACCGCCCAGTGGATGTCCAGCGACCCCTTGTCGTTGCGCAGTCGCTTCCAGTCCCGCAGCTGGTGGAGGTACTCGTCGCAGAGGATCTCCGCAGACTGCAGCAGCATGGAGGGCTCGCCGATGGCGCACCAGAGGGAGACCGCACCCAGGTGCCACTGGGAGACAAGGCAGGCGATCGTGAGGACGAAGACGCCGAAGGTGCTGAGGTTGAAGAAGGAGAGAAACCCAGGCACCAGCACCAGGGCTGTGACTATGCCCCCGCAGGCGATCACCCCCGTGAAGTAACCGCACCACGTCTGGCGGTGCACGGTGCGGGAGGCGTCGTGCAGGATGTCTCGCAGCCGCTCCGCCGTCTCGTCCAGAGGCTGCACGAGCCGCCCCTCCGGCCCCTCCGCCTCCCCCATGTCCATGCTGCTCCTGCGGCGGCGCCGACCCCGCGTGATGAGGCGGGGGCCTAGCCGGCCGCCCATTGCCACCCCCGTTGCCATCGCGGTCGCAGGGTCGTGCGCGGCGCCTCCCGCGGCAGCGGACGCCATCAGCCCTCCCAGCATGAGGCCGATGATGCTGCGCCGCCCCGTGCGCTTCGCCTCCTGCAGCCCCACACGGTACACCGCATCCACGGTTGCGAGCAGGCGCCGCGAGAGCCCGTCCATGAAGCGCTGCCGCGTCGTCACGTGCATCAGCAGCAGCAGGGCGCCGAGGGCCAGGAACAGCAGCAGCGGCACGGCAGCTATGGTGTACTTGGCGTAGACGCCGTAGAGGCCCGTGATGAAGGTAGCCAACAGGATGAGCACCTCCAGGATCAGCAGGGACATGTCCAGGCACTGGTACCCGCTCTGCAGCATGGCCCTGCGGATGCTCTTCTCCTCCTCGTCCTCCTCCTCGTCGGAGGCATCGTCGTCAATGCCATCGTCGCTCTTGCTGCCAGCATCCTCGTCCTTCGCCTCCTGGATGGGGGCCAGGGGACCGCCCCCAGCCGCAGGGTCCATCGCGACGGCCGCGGCACCCGCGCTTGCATTGGAGCCGCGGGCGGTGCCGCTCCCCGCTGCTGCGCGCGACACAGTGGCAGCACTGGTTGATACCGCACCCGCTGTCGCGCTGTGTGTGTCGGTGCTGGGCGGTGCGGCAACCGCGGAGGTGGCGGCTGACTCGGCCGCCGCGACGGCGTCACTCGCCGTGGGCACTGCTGCAGCGTCCGCTGTGGCCGGAGCCTCGCTGCCAGCGTCGACCGACGGCGCACCGTCCGCGCCGTTGGTCGCGACAGCACTAGCCGCCTCCCCTTGGTCGCTGTCGCTGTCCCCGCCGGCCTCACGCTTCGCCTTCGCGGCGGCAGCCTCGGCCGCTGCCTTGGCCTTCGCGTCCGCCTTGCGCTGTCGCTGCCGCTCCTTGCGCAGGCGGTGCTTCTCTGCGAGGTGCTCTGGGTACAGGCCATCCCAGTCCAGAACCCCAGGCCGCTGGAACAGCAGGAAGCGCACCAGGCCGCGGCTGCCCAGCAGCTCGCTGCGGATGCGCGCCACGGAGGCGTCGTCAAACTCGCTGCGCACGTACGAGAGAGCTGCCGGGCCCGCCACGTCCAGCACTGAGGGCAGTGGAGCGTTGCCCAGCTGATGCTGCCTAGAGTCTCCGCGAGCGCTGCTCGGGTAGCCGCTGCCGTACGCGCCGTCTGGCTTGAGAGGCCCACTGGGACCGGTCACAGGCTCAGGCGCGACTTTGGAGCCGGTGAAGGAAGCGCGAGCTGTGAACGAGACCTGGGCACTGGCGGGTGCGGCGGCCTCCACGCGCGCTGACTGCTGCGACGACCGCCGCCCAGAGGCAGGCACCGCCTGCGACCGAGACGTGACCACGCCCACGGGCGACTCTCCAACCTCGAAGTCCCGTGCCGTTCGCAGGTCCATGGTCGCGTGCGAGGCAGCGTGGCGCATGCCTCCGCTGCGGCTGCGCTCGCTGCCATCTCGCGCCGCAAGCTGGAGCTGCCGCGGATGCGGCGCGGCGTGGCGTTCATCCTCGTAGCGGCGCTCCCGGCGAGAGGACGCTGCCGCTTCCTCCTCGGGGGCAGGGGATCTGGAGCTGCGTTGCGACCGGTGCCGCGATTCGCGGTCCCCACCGCCCTCCCTCTCGTCACCCCTCTCGCGGGTGCGCGAGGAGCGGGGCGCCCGTTCCTCCCATTCGTCGCGGCGAGGGCTGCCCGAGCGAGACGACCGTTCACCCCGTCTTGAGTCGTCGGGGCGGTACTTGCGACTGGAGGCCGGGGCAGAGTCGCGATCCCGGCCGCCACGTGAGGTGCGAGGCTGGTCTGTTTCCCTGTCTTCCCGCCTATCCCTCTCGCTCTCCTCCGCGGCAATATACCCGGGCACGTCGCGCGCCACGTCGCGCTCTCGGACGCGAGGGTGTGTCTTCCTGTCGTCGGCGCCAGACGCACCGTCGCGCACAGCTCCGTCTGCCGCCGACACGGAAGCCACGCTGCGCCGCTCCCTGTCCTTGCTGCGAATTCCTGGGGCCCCGGCGTCTCGCCCGTTGGATTCTGGAACCTCCATGTCTGAAGTATGCGGTTGCACAGATGCGCGATCAGAGCGTCGCCGAATGGCTGATGCATCCACATCGTCGGGCGGCGTCGGGCGCGCGGACACTCTGCGGCTCGGCGCCGCGTTGCCCACGTGGTCCTCGTCGACCGCGATGACTGTCACGACTTCAGGCGGACCGGATTGCGCCCCATTGTCAGCATCAGAATGGCTCTCTGTGAATATGCCGGCGCCTTCATCGGGGTGAACCTTGGACATGGTGTCCGGGCGTTATCCGGCGAACAACAGGTCAAATCCCGAGGTGATGTGTCGATGGCGATAGTTAGCAGGCTAAGCCCGAGAAAGGCATCAGAAACCAAGAGAACTCGTGCTGCGCCTCGTCTGTGGCGCGCTGCAGCAGCGCGACCGCGCAAAGAGAGGTCCGCGCCCGACTCGGACCCAGCCTTGAGCCCGAATTAGTCGAGCAGAGGGAAGGCCAGCGCACCCCAAGACCGAAGTACCACGGCTGGCAATGCCACTCGAGAAATTCGGGTCTCGGAGACCGGGGTCGGGACCGTCATTCTGAAACTCTGCGGCGTGCGAATGAAGCTTGCGGAGAGTTTGCGCTGCGTCATTCACAAGGAACCAACAGCGTTGGAGAAACGAGCTTTCGCTCAGCTCCTCCGCACGCCTGACCCTCTTTGCTTGCGATTTCTGGAGGGCGGAGGAGCCAACAGGCGACGGGTGTGCGGCTCATCGTCAACCTTGCTACTCCAGATGCGAGGTCTTTTCCGATTGGCAGTTTCGACTGCCCTGCTCGGGGCAGCAGTGAGTTTTGGTAGCGCCTCCACGAGCTGGGCGAACTGGAGCGATCAACAGACCTGCAACCCCGTCAGTTTTGTGACCGCATCCAACGAGACTGATGTTGTCGCCGCAGTCTTGGCAGCAACGGCCAGCGGCCAGCGCGTTAAGGTTATTGGCGCGGGTCACTCCTTTAGCCCAATTGATCTGACAGCCGGCGTCATGATCCAGTTGCTCGCACCGGCGAACATTAGTGAGGCGGTGGTGCTCCTCGGCGGTGGTGTGGTGCGGGTGCACGCCGGCCTGCATCTGTGGCAGCTGAACGCAGCGCTGGAGGAGCTGGGCCTTGCGCTGCCCAACCTGGGCGCGATCGCCAACCAGACGCTCGCGGGGGCGGTCAACACCAACACGCACGGCACAGGCGCCACGGGCGGGCTGAGCAGCTTCATCGTTGGCATGCGCCTCGTGCTGGCCAACGGGACAGCCGTCACCGCCACCGCCACGCAGAATCCCGACCTCTTCGCAACCGCGCGCACGGGTTACGGCGCATACGGAGTGCTGATTGGTATCGACATCCAGACGGCTCCTCTGTGGCGCATG
>Ga0208629_101244_pt1 | contig 10752 bp, 7 predicted proteins | sample LakWasMet19_HOW5_2_FD_183865 | JGI IMG/M metagenome (GOLD analysis project Ga0208629, IMG submission 183865) | Freshwater sediment methanotrophic microbial communities from Lake Washington under simulated oxygen tension - Sediment Metagenome... | ecosystem: Environmental > Aquatic > Freshwater >...
CATAGGTTTTGGTAAACGCCAACGGACTGAATAATCGCCCTTCCTGTGCCTCCATGGTGATGATCGGCAGAAAGGAAACGGTAATCACCAGCAGTGAGGAAAATAGCCCGGAACCGACTTCGCGAGATGCGTTGCCGATAACTTGCCAACGTTCACTTGGTGTCAGTTCGGCCTGTTTCTTCTCCGCTGCTTCCGCCAGATGTTTGTGGGCATTTTCGACCATTACCACCGCACCATCGACCATATCGCCAATTGCCAGCGCGATACCGCCCAGCGACATGATATTGGCATTCATGCCTTGCCATTTCATCACGATAAAAGCCATCAAAATACCTAGCGGCAAGGTAATCACAATCACTAAGGAGGAACGCAAATGCAGTAAAAATAGGGCCACCAGAGCACAAACAATCATCAGTTGCTGGCTCAGTGCATCCTTTAACGTGTCTACCGCGCGTTCGATCAAACTGCCGCGGTCATAGACAGTGACAATTTCAACGCCTTCCGGTAAGCCTTTTTTGAGTTCCTCCAGTTTTTTCCGCACGTCTTTAATCGTTGCCAAGGCATTGTCGCCGAAACGCATGATCACCACGCCGCCAGCCACTTCGCCTTCACCGTCCAGCTCGGTGACGCCTCGCCGCAGTTCCGGGCCAATCTGAACATGAGCAACATCCTGCAGACGTATCGGTGTGCCGTTGCTATCAACACCCACCGGGATGGTATTCAGGTCAGCGATGGATTTGATGTAACCCAAGCCCCTGACCATGTATTCGGTTTCGCCCACTTCCAGAAGCCGACCACCGACATCGTTATTGGAGCGTTTGATGGCCATCATCACGGTGGATAAGGCAATGTCATAGGCTTGGAGGGCGTTGGGATCAACTTCCACCTGGTATTGCTTGACGTAGCCGCCGACCGAAGCCACTTCAGAAACGCCGGGAACGGTTTGTAGGGGATAGCGCAAATACCAGTCCTGCAGTGAACGCAGCTGCGCCAGATCATGTTTGCCGGTCTTATCCACCAACGCATATTCGTAAATCCAGCCAACACCGGTGGCATCGGGACCCAGTGTCGGCGTGACACCCTGCGGCAAACGATTTTTGACATAGTTGAGATATTCCAGTACCCGCGACCGCGCCCAATACATGTCCGTGCCGTCTTCGAAGATCACGTAGACGAACGACAAACCGAAGAACGAATACCCGCGTACCACTTTGGCATGCGGCACGGCCAACATGGCGGTTGTTAAGGGGTAAGTCACCTGGTTTTCGACTACCTGCGGGGATTGATCGGCATAGTCGGTGAAAATAATCACCTGTACGTCGGACAGATCCGGGATCGCATCCAGCGGCATATTTTTAAACGACCAGGCACCGCCGATTGCCAGGATAATAGCCGCCAGCAACACCATGAAGCGGTCTTTCAAGGCGCAATTGATTATGAAATCAGTCATGCTTGTGCGCTCCTGACTCCGCGGGCAACGATTCTGTTACGGACTGTTGCGGTGCGGAAGGTGCCATCATTTTGGCGGTGGCTTCATTCAGTTTTGATTCCGAATCAATGAGAAATTGCGCCGAGGTAACTACTTCCTCGCCAGCAGTCAGGCCATCAATAATGGCAATTTCGTCATTGGACGACAAACCCGTTGTCACCTGACGCGGCTCAAATTTGCCGGAACCGCGCACCACCAACACCTGGGTTTGCGCACCGGATCGAATCACCGCTTCAACAGGAATCGCCACAGTATTTAACTGTTTGTCTGCCAGGATTGTGACTTCTGCAAACATATCGGGTTTTAACAACAAGTCGGCATTATCAAATACCAACCGCACTTTTATGGTTCGAGTCTTGGCTTCAGCGTAAGGATAAATAAACGCCAAGTGTCCCTTGAACGTCCGGCCCGGCACACCTGCCAAGCGCATTTCAACCGAGTCCCCTTCCTTGACCCAGGGCAGCTCGTACTCGTAAATATCAGCATACACCCAGACGTTGGATAAATCGGCAATCATGTACAGTTCGGTTTCGGGCGTAACGTATTGTCCTTCGCGGGCGCCGATGTTGATGACGATGCCGTCCGCCGGAGTATGAATATGCAGGCCTTTTTTGATGGCTTGGCTTGTCGTCAGGTCATGCAACTGGTGCTCAGGGACATCCAGCAGCTTTAAACGTTCACGGGAACTTTTGACCAGGTCTTCCGCGCCGCGGCGAATGTCTTCGATTGGGCTTTTTTCCAGCACTTTAAGATTGTTTAACGCCAGCACATATTCCTGCTGACTAGCGACCAATTGCGGAGAATAAATGCTCAGCAGTTCTTCATTTTTCCTGACCCATTGTCCGGTTTTATCGACACGTAGCGTTTCAATCCAGCCTTCGGTTTTGGGATGCAGGCGGACGATACGCTCTTCATCATAGGCGACGCGACCCACAGCGCGGACGACATGGGAAAGTAGCGTCTTTTTAGCAATTGCCGTCCGCACCCCCATGTTTTGAACGGTGACCGGATCGATTTTTACAGCACCTGCGGGAACATCCGGTTTTTCCTTGTCGTCGTCGGCATACACGGGCAGATAGTCCATGCCCATATTATCTTTGGCCGGAATCGGTGACGTGACTGAGGGATTCATCGGATTGCGGTAAAATAGAATTTTGGGTTGTTTAGGCGCATTATCGTCGGCATACACCGGCTCATAGTCCATGCCCATGTCATCCTTGGCAGGTACCGGGGAAGTCGCCGATGGATTCATGGTACTTCTGTAAAACAAAGGCTTTTTGCTATCTGCGGATTGAACTACCGGTTCATGGTTGGATTGCTGAGCCAACCAATAGCCGCCCGCCAGACCTATCCCCAGTGTCACCGTAGCGGTTAATAACAATTGCTTATTCATAAATATTGTCCTCGCCCACATTCGCGCAGAGTTGCGCCAGTGCTTGTTGGGCTTCCGTAAAGGCTTTCCAGTATTGAGTTTCGTATTCGAACAAGGTGATCTGGCTACGCACCAGATTCAAAAAATCAACTTTGTTGACCTGATAACCGGCCAACATGGACGCGACGGTTTGCCGGGCCTGCGGAATGATGCCGGTATCGAACAATACAAATTGCTGTTTGGCCCGCTGGTAATCGCTGTGGCTTTGGGTGATTTGCGACCTGACTGAATTCCATTGATCCTGCAGGGTATAGCGTTGTTGCATCAGTTCACTGCTGCGCTGGTCGATCATCTTGTTCTGCTTGCTGCCGGCAAAAATCGGCACATTTATGCTGACGCCCAGGCTTAATAAATCCGACCGCCTAGTACCATTTGGCATGTTATTGCGCGCACCATAAGCCGCTTCGACATTAAAATCGGGAAGAACATCTTTTTTGGCTAGATCCAGCTTTGATTGTGCGCCGTTAATCCCCTGACGTTCACTTTCCAGTAACGGCCGTGACGTTTCCGCTTGCTGGTAAAGCCGGTCTTCCGGTCTGATCTCCGGCAGCTGTAACGGCACCTTTCCAGGTAGTTGTGCCGTCGTGTTGGCGGGCTGGTTTAGCAATGCGTTAAGCTTGGCAACGGTGCCGCGCCGCATTCCAGTCAGGCTGATTTTTTGATCCAGCAACTTGGACAATTCCAATTGAGCCAGCAGTACATCCTGCTGCAAACCTTCGCCAACTTCATATTTACTTCTGGCAATATCGACAAACTGTTGCAGCAAATTGTGGTTGTTATCGACAATCTCCAGAGACCGGTCAAGATAGAACACTTGCCACCACAGGATTTTGACATCGCTAAGCAACACCAGCCGCAGTTCATCGGCATTGAGCGTTGCCGCCTCGGCTTCGTACCTTGCCGCCTGTTCGCGCAATGCCAGTTTGCCGGGAAAAGGAATGGCCTGGGAAAGACCGAAACCCAATTGCGTCATGTCTTCCTGTCGGGTGTTAAAGCTGTCTACCGGCAAACTCATCGCATTAAAACTGATTTGCGGATCGGGCAAGCTGCCTTCCTGTGACGGAATTGCAGCCATCGCCTTGGCCCGGGCTAGCATTTGTGCCAGGTTAGGGTTGTCCTGAGTGACTTTTTGGGTGACTGCCTCCAGCGTTAATGGTGGCTGTTCGGCAGCGACAGCAACACTACAGGCGAGTAGTAACGCCGCTATTCGCAGATAGCGCGTTAATTGCAATACTGATGACATGATTGTCCTCGAAACTACGTTGTAGCAACGGCAACCGGCGCAATTTACCCGTACAGCGATAAAATACTGAACAGACGTGAACCTTGATTACCTTGAATTGTCGGGCCTTTTGTTGCCTGGTTAGACTGGGCCGACCTAAAACGCTTAGAGGGTAGAGATAGGAGGCTTTATATCGGGAGGAGCAATTAGTGAAATAGAGTCGGGAATTATCGAATGGATATAATGGGCAGGGCTATGAACTGAAACAAAATCAAAGGACGTTGTGATTGCGCAATCGACGCATACATGAAAACTACAACCGGCTGGATGCGACTTATTCGACTGGCAGTGATCGCCATGTTGTAACGATGAATTACCGTCATTATCAGCCTGGACGAACGCAACGCCAGTATGCACAGCAGAAAACTGACTTGCTATATCTGAGTAATGCGCAAACGCCAACGACACAGGCAAGATTGCCATAATGAGCATTAACATTAGGATTACACGTTGTCTGAACATGCGACTGAGTTTAACTAGAAAAGAAATGTAAAAAAGATCATTTAGGAATTTATTGGTTTTTATCTTAGTCCTATTTCAAAATGAGTACAACTTGATGACTTCCGATTTCCACATCGCCATCTGTATAGCTCTATACGACGCACTCACAATCTATTTAAGATATTTGCTTGTGCTCTTGGCGGTTCAAATTTGGCCGAATAAGTTAGTAAGTATTTATTGCAATGAGGGCCTTTACATATTGACTGACTGTCGGCTATGTAGTGAAGTCCAGACGAAAAAATTGATTATGATCAACGACCGGTTAGGGTCGAAACTGTCTATTCGCCATACTCCAAAACAGTCATTCACTTCTGGCCCAATGCTATCGGAATCGGTGTATGGTTTTATGTGAACTAAAAGCGATACTTAATCAGAGTGAATTGTCATTCAGCATCAATACCTTCCAGTTATCAACACTGTCGTTACCAGCCCAATGTACTGTAAGGCACTGATTTCTTAAACAGCATTATTTAGTATCTGGCAAATCTTCAATGTTGTTTCCTATAGCTACCGACTAAAGTTTGCATGGCGATTGACAGGCAATATATTTGATACCGGCATATAGTTCCAACAATTAATAAGAAAATGTTAATCAAAACAATACATTAAACGCATTTCAGACATCGGCAAAACAATCGGCAAAATTACAATAAATTCGTATACTATGCCTTATAAAAAACAATAGGTTACGAATATATAAGATCGGCATGAACCCACTCATTGAAACAAGCTACCGAATCGAGCCTTGCCTGCTTGAAACTATCCCTATGGGCATCACTGATCTAATTGCAAATCTAACCGAATCGTCAACAAGAATTGCCAGTCGGTTACATCCTCGCACTGCTGAAAGCTTGGCGGAACTGGTTAGGATCATGAACTGCTATTACTCGAACTTAATCGAAGGCCATCATACCAAGCCACGAGATATTGAACGGGCATTAGCCAATGATCTAGACCAAGACGAATTGCGGCGTAATTTACAGGTCGAGGCCCGCGCTCATGTGAGAGTACAACGAATTATCGATCAGCAGCATGCCGAGGGAATTTTGCCAGAACCTGCATCTATTGAATTTTTGTGCTGGCTACACAGTGAATTCTACCGAGATGCGTCAGAATCTATGCTTTGGATTAATAATGAAAAGGGTGGATTTAAAATGGTACCTGGCCAGTTCCGCACTAGGCCTGAACATGATGTGTCAGTAGGTAGGCATATTCCGCCTACCAGTGATCATGTTAATGACTTTATGCGTTACTTCGAACAACGCTATCGGCTAGAGAAGATGGGCAAAGGTCAGCAGATTATTGCGATGGCAGCAGCCCACCATAGGCTTGCCTATATTCACCCATTCCCAGATGGTAACGGGCGCGTCAGTCGCTTAATGAGTCATGCGATAGGGCTTAAGGCTGGCATTGGTGCATCGGGGCTATGGTCAGTTTCTCGGGGACTTGCTCGTGGCCTGAAGAGTCGGCAAGACTACAAACAAAAGATGGATTATGCAGATACGCCGCGACAAGGTGATTTAAATGGTCGCGGTAACTTATCCCAACAGGCATTGATTGACTTTATTCACTGGTTTTTAGAGGTTTGTCTTGATCAGGTAAACTTCATGACCAGCCTATTGGAACTTGATCGTTTAACTAAGCGCCTCAAAGACTACGTGGAACACCAAGCGTTAAAGCCAGAGGCATTTTTTATTTTGGAAAGGGTGTTACTGCAGGGTGATATGCCGCGTGGCGAAGCTGAACGCATCACCGGCTTGAAAGAACGCAGTGCCCGTATGGTGCTATCAAGTTTAATTAATGATGGCATCTTACAGTCAGAAACGCCTAAAGGCCCGGTAACGCTTCATTTTGGTAGTAACTCTGTTGAATTCCTATTTCCAAAGCTTTTTGCAGAGAACTAACGCCGTGTTTAGGGATTAAATTTAGCCCAAAGAATGTGCCGCTATAATGTGTACACTGGAGTATAGAAAGAGAGCGTTATGGACACTAAAGTAGGCGTGAAAGAGTTTCGGGCACATTTACCTTCATATTTGGAATCTGTATCTCCAATCTTGATCATCCGGAACGGGGAAACCATCGGCTATTACAATCCTGTACACCAGGGTCGAAACCAAGCGGAACTTAATGCACTCAAACAGGTTGCAGCGAAATTAGAGGCCATGATGTCTGCGCTAGGTGCATCGGAAGATGACATCGTGGCCGAGTTCAAAGCGTCTCGTACAACTGATAAGCGATGAGTCACCAAGCCCTGGTGCTTGATGCTAACATCTTTGTCCGTGCATTGCTGCCAACGAGTCTTTAAGCTATAAACCAGCACCACGGCACGATATTCGGCGTCAATTATCTTTGTCAGCGGACAGACCCATGACCGTGTTATCTGAAAAATCTATTTAACCAAAAAATTGGGTTTTATTCCCATTAGTATTAATGGTAGCTAAGCTAAGAATTCGCTCAACATAATAAAATCGGTTTTGCGTGATTATTAGTCATTATTTATCTATCGAAGTAGCTCCTTTTTTTCCAGCTGCATTCAACATTGCAGTCGTAGCACGGTTAACAGACTCACGTACCGGTTCAAGATCAAGCCTGGCATAAATAGCTGTCGATTGTGTGCTTTTGTGGTTTAAACTTTTGCCAATAGTCAGCAGACTTGCTCCAGTTTTTGCTTGCCAACTGCCTAATGTTCTCCGTAAATCATGAATGCGCAAATCGGCAAGGCCTGCGTGCTCCAATAGTCTACTCCAGCCCTTCTTAGGCTCGACCAAATGCCCTGTCTTGCCTGTGCCAGGGAAGATCCACTCACTATTTGCGGATTGATGTCGTTCACTGAGAATTTCAATGGCCTCGGGTGAGAGTGTGACAGTCTGCGCGGAATTACCCTTGGTAATGATCCTCCATTCACCTCGATCCAAGTTAATATTGTCCCAGCGCATGGCAAGAATGTTTGATTTTCGGACGCCAGTTAATAAGGACAACAAAAAAAAGTCCCGCATATCAGGATTATCTTCGTTGGCCAAGGCATTGAAAAACCTTGGTAACTCATCAGGATATAAAAAGCGATCACGCTCATTTTCAGGATATTTTTTAATTTTATCAGCAGGATTGCTTACAGTATAAGACCTTTCCAAAATGCCGAAATTAAAAAGACTTGATACTAAAGCCATAGTCCGATTTGCTGTCGTGGGGCGATCCTTGCCCAGTTTCATATGCAGGGTAGACATTTCGGGTGCCGTGATCTTGGATAGTTTACGTTTGGCCCATGGCTCAAGATAACCATTGAATGATTTTCGGTATTCAAGCACAGTTTTGGCAGAAAGATGTTCACCTTTTTTATTGCGTTTATGAATAATAAAGTCTTCAAATAACTCTAGTAGCAAAGGTTCTGTTTTTTGATGTTTTAAAGGATCGTTTGGGTTTTCACCATTTTCAACAGATGCATTTAACTGAGCTGATTTGCTTCTCGCCTGTTCAACAGTCATTGCAGGGAAACGCCCCAATGTAATGCGCTCAGGTTTTCCAGAACTTTTTATCCACCTATAGAAATAAAAAGTTTTTGATCCGGCTGAAGAAACTCGTAGCAGTAATCCTTTGGCTTGTGTGTCATGAAATTCTAATCGCTGCCCCTCGGCAGGTAATGTCAGCGCTTCAATGCGGCCCTTTGAAAAATTCAATATGTTTTTGGCCATAGTAATACCCCTGTATTTTTTGGTTAGAATCCTGGGTTAGGTATGGGTTAGGATTCTAGTAGAACCAGAGGGTAAATGATAGCATGTTAAGGTAAAATATAATTCAATATGCTATTGAATTATATGCACTAATAGTTCTCTGTAGAACTCAGGGGAACCTACGACCGGCTAATTTGTAATCAGCCGGTCGGTGGTTCGAATCCTCTCACCAGCTCCATGTAAAACAAGGCCTTAGAGTAAAATCTAGGGCCTTTTTTTTTGCCAGCTATTTTTTAAAAAGCAAATAATAAGAAGCACCCCGCGACGTTCGCCAGTATTTCAGGCACAAAAAAGCCGCATGGTTAGCGGCTCCGTCGTTTATTCTATTGATTGACTGCGTAGATGGGGCTGGACAAAATCCATCACATCCATCACATCCATCACATCCATCACATCCTCGCCTCAGCGTCCAAGCATAGCTCTTGGCTGCCAACGCTCAGGTCAACTGGGTTTTTTGTGAGGTTAAAGTCGATGTTTTTATTCAATACCTACTCTGGTTTGTTAGTTTTTCTAAACCAGATGTAACAACCGATTAGCATTGTGGTTAACAGTAAAATAGGGAACAAGAACAGGGGATCATTGACTTTAACTGTAGAGTTTTCATCCTTGAATTTAAACTTGGTCAAAATGCCTAAATTGGGATCGGTAATATCGATGGCAATTGAGTTGGCGGCAAAATTACTTAGTTGAACTTCGCTGCCGTCAAAAGGCTTGTTGTTTTTATCATAAAAGCTGACAAAGCTTGATACTAAGGCGGTTTGACTCAATTGAGACGACGCTAACTGTTTAGCTATTTCTTCTTCAAGTGCGCGAGTAGTTTTACCGTCAGTTTTTATAATAATCGGCTGTTGATCATCTACGGTAATGACAATCTCACCTTCAGACGCGGTTGATGATTTCTTTGTGGTAAATCCTTCTATGTATTCAACATCAGCCGCCAACACCAAGTCCAGGGCAATTTGCACGCCGGAAGCGCTGAAGTTTTTATCGGCTAAATCATATTTTAGCGATTGGTTGGTATAGTCTCTGACGGTGACGGAGGTTAAGGAGTACCCGTCTTTATTGGCAATGCTTAATAGCGTTTGATTTTCAGGATTATTGATAGTGATGCCGCGCCAAATCGGTTCCAGGTGCATCAAACCGTCTTTTAAAGCGTTGAATAGTTTTTTGGTAATCAATGTGCCGTCGCTTGAGGCGTCAATTTTGGCGGCATTAAAAAAGCCAAGGCCGGTCGCGCGATACAGATCACCACTATCTACTCGCCATTCAGTCGTGTAAGAAAACAACGAATCGCTGGCTTTCTTGGGGAGGCTGGTATGAATGCGTAATTGGTCCTGACCAGCGACCGATGTAACGGCCAATGCGGGGTGACATAACATGCCGGATAAAAGCAGAGGAGCCGTTACTGATAGGTGGAATAGGTTAGATAGTTTCATGTCTATGGGTTTTAAATATATAAAAAATTTCAACTTATCATGATGTCGCGGAACGGCAATAGTGGTGTCCGCGTAATTCCCAGGTAATTAAATACCCTAACCGCTAACGCAGAATCACGCGGTTGTATTGGCAATCGCTTTATGAATGCGCCTGAAGCCTAAGGCGATGATGATAAGTATAAAGGGGATGGCAACGCCTTCTGCGATGGCAGGATTCACCGGCAAGCCTTCTTCATGTAAGGCATGGGCGATAGCGCCAACCAGGCTGGCAGCGTAATAAGTAATCGCAACTATGGAGATACTTTCAACGGTTTGCTGCATTCTAAATTGCATTTTGGCGCGCAACGCCATTGACGTCAGTAAACCTTGATTTTGGCGCTCGATAATAATATCGACGCGAGTACGTAACAACTGACTGGCATTGCCGACGCGCTCCGACAGCAATGTAAAACGTGTCGACGTCGCCCGGCAGGTGTTCATGGCCGGCTCCAGACGACGTTTGATAAACTCTCCCAAGGTTTGAATGCCTTGAATTCTTACTTCCCGCAAATCGGCAACACGCTGTTCGACTAAGTGGTAATAAGCATCTGCAGCAGCAAAGCGGAAATGATTGCTGGAGATGTGGTTTTCTATTTCGGCGGCTAAGGTGGTCAATTCGTCGAGGAGCTGACCGTCGTTACTGTCGGGCAGGGTCATCGCGCTGGTGATGGTGTAGAGCTGACGGTCCGCTTTTTTTAATTCCGGATTCAATTTGCGCGCGATCGGGAAGGCCAGTAAAGCCATGATTCGATACACTTCAATTTCAAACAATCGGTGTAATAAACGCCCGGATTGTTCCGGTCTTAAATCGCGATTGACGATTAAAAATCGACTAAAGCCGTCGT
>Ga0208629_101245_pt1 | contig 10749 bp, 13 predicted proteins | sample LakWasMet19_HOW5_2_FD_183865 | JGI IMG/M metagenome (GOLD analysis project Ga0208629, IMG submission 183865) | Freshwater sediment methanotrophic microbial communities from Lake Washington under simulated oxygen tension - Sediment Metagenome... | ecosystem: Environmental > Aquatic > Freshwater >...
TGACTTCTGCACCCAACCGGTCCTGGCAACGAATGTGTGTCCGTGCTCTCGAACGTCGAACGTTTCGCCTGCAGCTTGAGGACGTGCCCCGCGGACGCAGCGTGGGTGGACATCCCAACTGGCCCCACCACCGCACACGCGAACGCGGAGTGCAGCAACGCGGGCATCTGCGACCGCGCGACGGGCCGCTGCCGCTGCTTCGCTGGCTTCGAGGGCGAGGCGTGTCAGCGCTGTGAGTGTCAGACTGCGGGGGCGTTGCCTGGGGCCCAGCGCACGTCGCGGATGGGCGTTTGAGCCGTGAAACCCACGTGGCAACAACAACAGGAAGCCCTCTCCTGCTTCCTCGCCTTTGGCTGTCAACTCCGCCAAGTCCCCCACAGCCCCGCATGGCCTCTTCATTGCATCTGAGAATGGCTGGCTGGTTCACCTCAAACCCCATGCCTGTTGCGCTGCGCCTGCTGCCCTGCAGCGGCGTGCCCCGGCTCGCCGTCGTGCTCCGGGCACGGCAAGTGTGTACCCATGAAGCAAGTGGCCCTGGAGGCGAACGCCGTGCCCTTCGGCGGAACGTACAGCTACGGGGGCGCTGAGGTGAGGGGCCGCGCTGCCAAAACATTTGCGCGTATTGGAGCTGCGGGTGGCCCTGATGCACGCACCGCTGCCGCACGCGCGTGGAGCATGCTGGTGGAGGCTCCATCAATCCACATGCTGCTCTCTGTCACTCCGTCCCTCCGCCCCGCCCATCGCCCCGACGCTGCCCCCGCCCGCAGAGCACCGTGACGTGGGACGAGAGCAAGATCTACGGCTGCGTGTGCGACAGCGCCTGGGAGGTCGGCTACGGCAGCGGCCAGTACCAGGCAACGCAGTGGTTTGGCGCCGACTGCTCGCAGAAGCGGTGCCCCAGTGCCGACGACCCGCGCACGGCGAGCGTGGATGAGTCGGACTGCGAGTGGTGCGTCGCGTGCTGCCGGCGCCTAAACCAGATCACTGCGGGAGTGCGCACAGTTTCCCAGCATTGCGTTGCGCCGACGCTGTGGCCGCTGGTTTCTCGGCGTAGCGTGTTGCCGACCCCGTGTCCGCTGACCCCAGAAAACGACGCCCGACGCATGGGCGCTCGGAGACTTGGCAACACCTGCCGCTGTTTCTGTCCAGTCGGTGCGGTTTGCCGCGTTCCATCTGTCTGTCGCATTCGGACACGTTTCCCTCCCCACTATCCACCCACGGCGTGTGCCATTCGCATGTCCGCATGTCTGCCTGCCCGTCTGTCGCCCTGCAGGTACGACGACAACCGTGGCACCTGGCGGGGCTACATCGGCAGCGACGGCGTCAAATACAAGACGCAAGCAGCCGTGCTGGCGGCGGGCGCGACGGTGGCCACGTCGCCCGCAGCGTCTGCGAAGAAGTACGGGGACGCGTCGCTGTCTGCTGGGGACGTGCCGAACGCTGGCGGGGTGGGCAACAAATGCTACGTCGAGTGCGCCAACCGCGGGACGTGCGACTACGCCACCGGCACGTGCGGCTGCTTCCCGGGGTACGCGGGGTCAGCGTGCGAGCAGAAGCTGGCCTTCTACGTGGACCCCAGCAAGTACTGAGCTGCCTTCCTACGTGCGCCCCAGAGCGCACTGAGCTGGCTTCCTATGCGGACCCCTGCAAGCGCTGAGATAGTGAGGAGCCCGCTCCACCCTTTCACGCTCGCGTTATGGACGTTACCAGTGGGACAGCAGGCCCCTGTACGCTTCTGCGACGCCGGCCGTGAGGACTTGCGAGCCCTGGCGTGCGAGTGGGAACGCTAGCTGGTGGCCAAGATGCCGTAATGTGGCGCCGCATACCCTATGTTTTCAAACTACCTTATTGCAAGCCAATCTGACCGTCAGTCCGTGCAATGCTTGAGGACTGCAATGGCATGCGCATCCGTAACCAAAGACTCGCTTGGGCACGCATCAACAATCGCAACATATTTCCGAAGCCTTACGGCTTTTGGTCGAAAGTTTTGTCCGCATTCATACGTAGACTACGAAGCACCAGTTCGCGATTGGAACCCAATTGCAACATCATCGGGCATCTTTATTGACTCGCACTGAGTCGGTGCCCCCGCTCGTTCTATTTCACGGTCAAGCTTACGCTATAGCCCCGCTGCAGCCTGGAAAAATGATCAACCGCGACGAGCTCGCTGCAGTGCATGCCGATAGGAAGGAAGATACGTAGTGCACCTAGCTCGAGCCGGCGCCATGCGTACATACACGGCCTTTCTCCGACTCGGAGAGTCCAGAACAGCTGCTGATCGCGGTCAGCTTGACGTCATACTGTGATTACTCGCGGTATCGCGATGCACCGGTTCCGTACTGCGGCACTGCAAAATGTTCAAGGTCCAGCTATCTGTGAAACCGGATGGCCTCGAGAGAGCCGAACGCTCGGCAGAACACACACAAACTATAGCGAAGAGATTGCACATTATTGTAATTCGACGCGGATTTCGTCCCCATAATTAGCCCGCCCGCGAGCTTGTACCGGAAGACGCCGCCAATGTGCTCGTCGGGGTAACGCGCGTCCTCTGCGCAGTAAGCACCGAGGTCCATCATCCACGCACGGCAGTGGCGATAGTCCATGCCCTCCATCGCCTCGCACACCCGCGCCGGCGGTGTCTCCGCGGTCCTGTGCTTGAGCCACAGCTCGTTGGCGCCGCCGCCTGCTGCTCGCAGCATGGCCGTCAGCTCCTTGCCATTGTTGTAATAGCGCCTCCAGGCCACGGGGTCCTCCACCCGCTCGATGCGCACGATCTCCCGCCGCCACGCCCCGCGCTCCCTCACGCCTGCCACGTCCCGCATGCGCCACTCCACCGTCGCCCACTCTTCAGTCCCGGCCCGCACCGGCACATAGCGCGCCCCCGTCATTCGAGCAGCTTCGACGGAGACAGTACCCCACTCCGCAGGGTACCGCACCGCCAGCGCCGCCCTGATGCGTTGTATCTTCCACGCGACAAATGCATACTTCGCCTTCACCGCGTTGCTGCTGCCCAGCGCCGCCAGGGCGATCGCCCCAGCCACCCCGGACACGCGCCTCACGACCGCACTGCCGTGAAGCACCACCTCCGCGTCCATGGACTGCTGGAGGGAGTCAATCTTCTCCTCCTCGCTGTCCTCGGGCACCTCCGCCAGGGCGATGGGGGCAGAGCACTGCACCGCTTCAGACAGCTGGCGGAGCAGCAGCGCCTCACAGTCCCCCACCCTGTGTGGGGACCCCGCAAGCAGCAGGCCAAAGCGCTGCGCAGGTGCGGTGGCCGCCACCGAGGCAGCGCCTGCACCTGCAAGCGGAAGACCCAAGCAGGCCGCGGAGATTGGCGCTGCTGCTGGCGCACTGGAGCTTGCTGCAGCAGCAGCAGCAGCAGCGCTGCGCCGGGCAGGGGCCGAGGCTGCCGCGAGGGCGATTGCCGCTGGCCCACGCCGTGCAGCAGCGGGCTGCACCCCTGATGCAGCAGCGGCTGCGGGTTCGCAGGCCTCGTGGTAACGTGGCATCCGGGCCATGGCATCTGCGCGGTCCAGCAGCCGCTGCTTGCGCACCCGGCGCGTCCACCCGGAGGCCATATTACGCTGCAGCGCACACGCCTCCCCGCCCGGTGGCGCTGTGAGCTCTATCTCGTAGGTCGCGTGCCGCGGGATCGGCATTGGCACGCGGGAGACCGCCAGCATGCCATCGCTGTCAGATGGAAGGGCCACAATTATGGCGCCCGCAGTAAGCGCATTCTCGATCTGCAAAGTGACCACAGAGTTGTCGGACACCCAGCCCTTGTTGTTGCTCCGCTCGTCCTGCCACAGCCACTCAGGGACGGCGGGAAGCAAGTCCGTGCCCGCAGCATCAGCATCAGGCGGACAGGCGGCCACTGCAGCCCGAAGCGCGAGCTCCAGCGCCTTCGCCTTGGCTGGGTCTACATCCACAAGAACATTCCGGCGCAGGGGCAGGCGACCTCCGTCCGCCGCGGCAACTACCCACTCTACTACACTCTGTGCAATGCAGCGGGCGCGTCGTTGCCGTACACGCCGGCGCCCAGCGTTGGGATTGCAATGCTGGTGAGGGGGCGGCCAGACATTGAGTTCGACCTGGCCGCCTTGGCCAGCAGGGTCGTCACTACAGCCCTCATAGCAGCCTGCCCGGCCTCTGAGTCCAGCGACTCCGGCGCCACCTCGTGGAAAACGCCCTTGAAGCCAGCTTCGTCCAGGTCAAAGGCGGGCGTTGACACGACCTCTCCAAGCCGAAGCTTGTCGGCGGGCTTGGTTAAGATGATGCCACGACACATTTCCGCCATCCCGCGACCCGCCGCCATCTCGATCGCACGGGCAATTCCACCAACGTTCCAGAGGAGCTCGTTTGAGGAGGACACGAGGGCATCAAGCCCCAGGCCGCCCAAGAGTGCGTCCCCACATGCCAGTTGCACGTGAATGCCGCCGCGGAACTCGGTGGCTGCGGTAACGCGTCAGCCCGCCCGCAACGGAGCTAGCCAGCGGCCCGGCGGCAGCGCCCATCGCTGCTGCCGCGCCGCCTGCGCCAGCAGTTGCGTCCGTGGTTGGGATCGGTGGTGCAGCTGATGCCGCCGACGAGGACCCAGCGGGTGGTGTTGGCGCTGCCTCCTGCGCGGACCGGGCCAGGAGCTCCCACGAAACCCCCTGTTGGACAATGGCCTCTGTCACGCGCTTGCCTTCGGCAGCTTTCAGATTCGCCTCCTGCGACTCGGACAGCTGCACCTCCGCGTAACGGAGGCTGTCGTGGAAGCCCTACAGCAGCTGGCTGGCACGGTCCATTGCGCGCTGAACCGCGGCTTTTGGGCCGCTCAGGTGCAACACGTGGTGGGCCGAACGGAGGGATGGTGACACTCACAACTCCGCCGCTGTCCGCAGCGAGCCGGTCGTGCAGACGATTGTACTCCCGGCTGTACGCTGGGGCGCGCCTCAGGAGTCGGCCAAGCAGTGGCTTGGTGAGAACTGGGAAGCGTACCAGCCTGCTGCCTTGCGTCTCCTGATTTAACTGCTCCGCTGCCGCTCTCACCTGCGGCGCCGCGCCGCAGAGCCGCAGAGGAGGAGGACGGCGGGTGCCTTTGCCAGGGCCAGCTGGCACAGCCCCAAGCCCTTCGAGCGCTCCCGCAGCGTCCTCTGGTTGCGCAGTGCAGTGAGCACGGTCGGCAACACTTCACACGACGGCGCCCACGGGCTCTCCGTGTAGCTGGCGAGGAAGGCGTCAACCTCCAGCTTCAGCTGCCCCGCGCGCTCGCCATCGCCAGGCAGCCACGCCACGCTGCAGGTGCCGTCCGACTCCGAGGCGGTGACCAGGGGAGCCTCGGCATCGGTGGCCACCGCGCCGCCGTCTCCCTCATCGTCGACATCCGCAGCGCCGCCCGCGCGGCCGTCGGGCGCTGCCTTTCCGGCACCAGCGGTCGACAGATCGGGTCCCACGCCGTCGTCCTGCTCCAGAAAGGTGCGCGGCGCCTCTCCTTCAAGAATACAGTGCCCGGGCACGTGGGTGCCCGCGCAAGCGTCAGCGCGCAGACCTGTCCCGCCAGCTCCCTCAGCGCCTCCTCTGCATCCTCCAGCTCGTAGGCAGGGCCGACCAGCGTGGCGGCGTCGTCACGCACGGCCAGCGAAATGCGCTGGCCGATGGCAGCTGCGTTTGCGCGCAGCAGCGCCAGCTTGGCCTGGATGTGCTCGTCCCCGGCGAAGCAGGCGACCCGCCTCTGACCCCGCGTCTGCTTCATCAGCAGTTGCCACACATCACACATAAAAACCCGTCTGCCTCGTTGCCCACTTTCTGCATTGCAGTGCCGGCTGCACCGGCAGCGGCCGCGCTCGCTGCGCTTGCACGTGCCCCTGCAAGTCCCGCACGTGCTGGTGCAGGCGGAGCGCCCGGCTCCGCACCTCGACCTGCCGCTGGAGTGCCAGCGTCTCCAGGTTAGTGCCAAACAGGTGCCACCAGTCGCGACGACGGGTGGCGCACTTTTCCACAACCCACCGCCGCCGACCCCGCCTGCAACGGCACAATTGTACAACCAATATCACATGTTACGCTTCCACCACTGGTCCACTGACTGCTGCGTGTTGTTCGGCCTCTCCCAGCGCGCATCGTGCTCGCACAGTAACAAGAGCTTCCACAAGATGCACACGGGGATCGCGAAGGGCGGGGCAAGCATGGGTAAACGATGCTCCAATTGCCCCAACGCGGACTGTGGCGCAGTCTTCAACATCTTCAAGGACTGCAAGGACAGAACGGCCTTCAAGAAGTTCCACGCTTCAACCCTGCTCTGCTGGAAGAGATCATCTTAACGGCAGAGCAGAGGAGGCTGTGCAAGCGCGGATCAGCGCCGCGATGAACTGGCAGCAGCTTGCTCGCTGAACGGAGCAACGAGGCAGTCCCCGGGCCGCTGATTGCCGGATCCGCCTGCACTCGGCTACGCGCGCCGCTGAATCCACATAACTCTGCGGATTGTGTGTTTCTAATCACGTGAAGATGCTAAGGCCTCCCCGTCTGTCGTCGTCCGCTGTCGTCGGGGCCTTGTGCCGCGCTCCTGCGAGCAGCCAGCGGGTCATTCGCTCCACGAAGGTACGTGCAGCTACTCCACCGCCATACTGCAGTTGCAAACAGCGACCCGTGTAATACCACTGATGGTTGCGGGCATTGATGACAACGCAATGTCGCGCTCGAGCACTTGATTCCGACTCTCATTGCAGACGGCGGGTTCCGCGAGTACATGGCTGCCTGCCCTGCCCGCCGACGGGAGCATGGTACGTGCGCTGAACATGCCGCGCTGGGCGATGTGCGCGTGCGTTCGGCCGCACGCCGTAGTTGCTGCGTGTGGTCGCCCCTTGTGCGTCGCTTTCGTCCTCGGCCCTCTTGCCACGCGATCTTCGCCGTCTCCGTGCTGCTCCACGTCCGAAGCCACACGCCCCCTGTCGCCTCTTGGCTGTGTCGTCCATTCCTTCCTCAACGTACCTTGCAGCTGTCCCCCACTAGCATCGCGGGCACCCCGCTGCGCTTCCTGGCCACCACCCCCTTGGCGTTTCCGGCCAGCTCTGTGGGGCACGCGTGCGCCGTCACGGGCGGCCCATTTAGCTGGGCCTCCGCTCTCATCGGCGGCTGCCTGGTGGTGAGTGTGGCGCGCTGATGTGGTGGAGATGCTGTGCGGCGCTGTGTGGACAGCTGCGGCCGCAAACGTGACTCTCGCCTTCTTCATGTACTCATCACATGCACGCTGTGCTGCTCGCTTTTTCCGTTCTCCCACTCCCTTTTCTGCAGCCGCTGCGCGCGCGTGAAGCACGGCGCGGCTTCTCCACGGCTGCGGGCATCGACGCCTCCACTGGCGGCGCTTCCAGCGTGGGCGACCGCCGGATTGACCTTCGGAGCCGTAGTTTCTCGGCGCTGCGCAGCGGGGATTTCGCCTTGGTGGACAAGACCAGCGCCATCGCAGACGTCCTCGCAGACGAGGAATTGTCCATGCGCGCCTTCTTCTCGCGGCCGCGACGGTTCGGCAAGTCACTGACCATCGACGTGATGGCGGAGCTGCTGGCAGCAGGCAGCCTGCCCGAGGGCGTGCAGCCGTGGCGCGGCTTCAAGCCTGTGGACACGGAGGCCCTGTTTGGTGGCCTGAGCGTGTACAAGCGGTGGCAGGCGGGGGAGCCCCAGATCAAGCAGCTGCTGGAGGAGGCGCATTTTGTCATCGTGCTGCCGCTGGGCGGCGCGCAGACTGGCAAGGAGCTCCAGCAGCATATTATCTGGGAAGTGGCGGGCGTCGCTGGCGCTGCCTTTGGCGATGCGCTCATGTCCGTCGTCCTTTCAGCACCGACGGCAGCTGCCGCTGTAGGCATGCTTGTGCGGGCCATCCCCGAGCAGGTGCCCGTCGCCATCCTGGTGGACGAGTACGACGCGGCCGTCATCAACGACGTCACCAAGTGCCACTGGGAAGCTGCGGACGAGGGCGTCGCCGCGCTGCGCTCCCTGATGATGACCACCAAGGCGCGAGGCCTGGGCGATCGCATCAAGCGCTTCATCGTTACTGGCGTGGCACGCTTCGCCCGCACCTCCCTCTTCTCTGGCGCCAACAACTTCAACGACCTGACGGCGCACCCCGCGGCCAGCCGCATGCTAGGCTTCACGGAGCAGGAGATCCGCGAGACCTTTCCCCACGAGCTCGCACGCCTGGGGCAGCATGGGCGCCTGCGCGGAGATGCGGGCCTGTCCCTTGCGGGGTCCGACGAGGACGTGAGCATTCGCCTGCTGGAGTATTGGTACAACGGCTACTGCTTTGACGGCAACATCCGCTGCTACAACCCTGCGCCAGTGCTGGCGTCTCTTGCCGCTGGCGAGGCTACTGGTACGGAGATGGAAGGAGCATCCGGCTCCAACTGGCTCGGCCTGATGCCTGATGCCGTGCTGAACTTCGACTTGACGCAGGCGGTGCGCACCGAGGTGGAAAAATTCGACATTGCAGACCTGCAGCGCAAGGCTGTCAACCCCACCGCGCTGCTCCTGCAGACGGGGCTGCTGACACTGCAGCCTGCTGAACCAGCCGCCACAAGCTCGACACAGCGTTTCGTCACGCTGCTGCCACCCAATGAGTACGCCCGCCGCTCACTGGTGCACCTCGTGGCGACGGCGACCAACCGCTCGCATGAGAGCATCTTGGGCGAGGCCGTCCGCCTGCGCAAGGCTCTCGCTGCGCGCGATCGTGAGGGCTTCGGTAATGTCATGTGTGAGCTACTGCAGAGCGTTCCTCGCGCTATGGCCACGATGAAGCCAGGAGCTGACTGTTCGGTGCCTCCGCCGCGCGAGGTGCCCTACCACTCCTGCCTCTACGGCTTCCTGCGGGCAGCGCTGCCACCCACCACGAGCGTCATGCATGTAGAGCGGCAGGACAACAAGGGTGACACCGACGTGATGCTGGAGCTGAAGGACCACGCCGCTGCGCAGGTTTCAACCGTGTGGGTGTTGGAGTTGGACGTTGTTCCGCGCGAGGAAGCTGGCAAGCCAGGTGCCCTCGCAACGGTGGTGGGCAGGAAGCTGGAGCAGGCCAAGGACTACTACAAGTCCCATGCCAGCCTGCCTGGGGCAGCGGCAGGCATTGTCGTGGACAGAGACCTTGGGGATACTGCAATCAGGTGGCAAGTGTGGGACGCCGCGGCGCGCACGTGGACGTGAGTGCGCCCCTGCATCCAGAATCTCGCCTCTGAGAGACAGTTACGTGACCAGTGTAGCTCTCAGTGACCGGCTCTCCGCCAGACTTGAGCTTTATAAGAAATCGCCCTCCTCGACAGCGTCCGCACCGACATCAGTCTTTCTGCGAACGCGGGCGCTTCGAAGCCAACAACAAGCCTGCTAACGCCGTTGCTTTGATCGCATCGATTGGTTTTCGAACAATGGAGCAGTCATGTGATTCCGCGCAAAAGTATCGAAGACTCTTAAGCTTCAGAAACAAGCACGCAGCTGCAGCCCCACGGCCAACGCGTCGCTCTCCGCGCTGCCCAGCAGCATGCACGCCCGCGCCATAGCGCACGAAGGAGACCGCCAGGTCGGTCACGAAGGCAGACGCCCGTGCCGTGCGGGCGCGGCGCGGCGGCCGCCAGACGCAATTGCGGACGCTGTGTAAAACCCCGATCGAGGACACTGTTCGGTATGGAGCAGGGCGCAAGTACTGAGGACTACATGTCAAGAGTGACAAGAGAGTGGCACTGGGAGGGCTGGACGCACTGTGGCACCAGCCCTGCAGGCCAACACAAGGCAGCACGCATCAGCCCGTCGGTCTTCGGTCTCGTGCAGAGCCGCGCGACGCGGAGGCCCACGGCCTCAGTAGGATGAGCAGAATGAATGGCACGTAACAGAGGGCAAGGCAGCACAAACAACAGTGCTGCGCGGCTGTCCCGCGTCAGCAGCGAATGTCACAGCAGGAGGTGCTCAGAGTGTGGAGGGCGGGGGTGACATCAGACTCGTGCACGCGCAACACACCCAGCTGCAAACCGGCGGGGCCAACGTTCGAGAGGGCGGAAGCAAGAAGAGGCTGCAGAAAGGAAACGTTCGCATCGGCCAACAAGCCGGTGGGCTGTGTTCTCTCCGCTCCGACAAAAGGAGGCGACGAATGGTGGCGGGTCTGCACGGTAAGGCTCGCAACCAACACAGGGCCATGTGGTATCCTCAAGAGCGATGCTGCCGGTCCGCTGTCCAGCCACTGCTGCGTAGCAGGGCGAAGGGGAAGCAGTGGTCGGGCCAGTGACACCGGGCCAAGGCCGCAGCGTGGGCCGCAGCTCTATGCGTCGGGGCGAAGCCGGCCTTGCGTGGGCCGCGGCTCTACTGCATGCGCGCTTGCGTGCACCGGAACGAAGTCGGCCTTGGACGCACGGGTTGCGCGGTGCACACTCAGCGGGTTAATGACAGCCGGCGCGGCGGCCGTGGAGGCGCCGCCCGCACGACTGCTGGCGGCGCCGGTCCCCACACCCGCGAGCGAGCTCGCCCTGGCGGCCGGTGCGGGGCTCTGCGGCGACACGGGCGCCGCAACTGGGTTCGTCTGCATCGCCATGCGGGCGGAGATGCGAGAGCGGCTGTCCGCCGCCTTTGCTGCGCCCATCTGAAGCACAGCACGCCCGCCCTTGGCGGACGGCGAGGCAGGCCAGTTCGCGGACGCGTTGCGGCGGCGGCGCTGCAGCGCCCGCCGCCGCCAGACGAACAGACCCGCTGCGAGGCCGACCAGACCCAGGCCCGCAACGGGGCCAACGATGGCAGCGG
>Ga0208629_101247_pt1 | contig 10747 bp, 3 predicted proteins | sample LakWasMet19_HOW5_2_FD_183865 | JGI IMG/M metagenome (GOLD analysis project Ga0208629, IMG submission 183865) | Freshwater sediment methanotrophic microbial communities from Lake Washington under simulated oxygen tension - Sediment Metagenome... | ecosystem: Environmental > Aquatic > Freshwater >...
GGGGGGGGGGGGGGGGGGGGGGGGGGGGCAAGTGGAGGGGAGGGCAAGTGGAGCGGCGGGCCATCTACGCGTACTTGCGCACGCAAGGCGCGGGTGACAGCCATTGGAACAGCCGCAGGTCGCCGCTGCGGCCGCGCCCGCTCGCACTGCCGCCGACGCACCGTGCTTCGGCTGCAGTTCATGGTGAGGCACTGGCGCGCGTCCCCGACCATGCGCAGCTCGCTGTAGGAGACCGAGTCGTTGAGGGGCACTGCGGCAGGCGCCAGCTCGGTCACGGAGCCGCCCTTGCCCGCCAGCGCCGTGGTTTTGTGCGCAGGAGTGGCGGCGGCGGCTGCCATGGCGTGGCTGTTGAGGGGCGCCGAAAAGGTGAGGGCGCGCTTGCCCGTGGGCAGGCCGTTCGCGTAGACAGACGCCCCGTCCGCCTTGAGCCCCACCCGCACGCTCTCCCCGTAGCCCCACTGCTGCAGCACATCCGCCACGCCGGGCGTGTCGCAGCAGCACGTGAGGGCTGCGCACACGCAGGGGCCGGAGCAGGTGGCGGCGAGTGGGTGCCGGAAGGAGGGGTGCCCCAGCTGGTTGGACAGCATGATGCTCCAGCAGCGGAACGTAAGCTGGTGCGTCAGCTGCGCCTCCTCGAGCACAGCGTTGAAGGTGACGGCGCCCAGGTTCACGCTGCGGCCGCGCGCCACGGGGGCCACGTTCCGCTGCATGAACACTTCGCGAGTAGGCGGCGTGTGCACGATGGATGAGAGGGGCATGGTGGTGTTGCCCAGCAGCACGTGGCTGCCGTAGGCGCGGTGCTCCCACAGCTCCACGCGCAGGCTGCGGCGCAGGATGTCACGGTATGACATCTTGATGGCGTCGCAGGCCCAGTCGCGGAAGGAGAGGGTCGCTGGGAAGTACACCTTCTGCTGCGGGGCGACGTTGCTGCGCGGGAGGGGAGGGGCGAGGGTGCGTTGGCAGGGGAGGGCATGGGTGAAAGGGAGGCAGCTCAGGGGCCGATGCCGTGACAGCGGAGTTGACGGCGGCACGCGGGGATGCACGAGAACAGCAGCATCCACAATCAAATTGAGAGGTCCGGTTGGTTGGCCTACGTATTGCTCTGGAGCGCAGCGGGCTGCTGCAACTCTCAAGGCGATGGCGGCGGGCCCAATCAGCAACGAAGCTGTGGGATCAAAACACTCAAAGCACGCGAAGCAGCACCGCTCGAAGTGCACGCTGCCGCCGCTGCTGGGGTCCAGGATATCACAACGATGCTTTGAAGGAGGCCGATGCCACCTGTGGGAGGCCATCGCAGGCGCACTGCATTGCTTGCCGGGCTTCCCAGGGAACGGCGGACGGCATTAGGCGTGGGCGTCAGAGCTGCGCAGCTCCGGTAGGCACCGAGTCACGCAGCCGTCAGTCGCGGGCAACCCGGCGAGAAGCCCGAGCTATGGTTCGTCCATCGAGCTCATAGATCCATCGCTCAAGTCCGTCGTCGAGATATCCGGCCGTGCCACTCAATGTACCCGCAACTCAGCAGTCCGTACAGCGCCATCCCCGCATCGTCGGCGTACACCGCGGTCGTCCTTCTCACCGAATCGCAGAAGTATACCGCGTGACACTGCGGACCTCTTGAAGAGGCACGGCTGGGCCGCATAACTTCCGATGAATATTGAGCAGCCAGGGCGCAGCGGAGCGCTCGTCGGTAACAACGAAGCCGAGAAACACTGCCATCTTCGCGTCGCTGTCGTTGGAATACGTGATGCGTGAAATGTTGAAGCGCCATCGCTTTTTGCGCTGGTAGTCATCCTGAATGCTGGGCGTTTCTACCTTCGACAGGAAGCTGTGTAGCTTAGCCACGTCGGCCCCCAAAGTGTCGCCTGGCTCGGGGTCATCCATAAAAAATTCCTCAGCGTCTCCGTCATCCTTCTCCTCCTCATCCTTCTTATCCTTGTCGTCCTTCTTCTCCTCCTTTTTGTCAGCCATGGCAGGTTCAACCGGGCGCCCGGGCGGAGCGTGTTTCAAAGGTCGGTCTCAGTCGCGAAAGTGCGCTGTCAGGTGCACCATGGTTCACCAATAACTAACTGGCTTCTCCATTCAGTACGGTAGAAAAGTGATTTACGCAGCGCTGCGGAGGATACAAAACGACCGGGAGCATCTCCCTTGCTTATCTTTCACACTCACGCGTCATCCGTCAGTCCCCGTGTCGGCTCCCCGTTGATGCTGCCATACCCGATTTGATCCGACACGGTGTCTGACTCTGGAATCCAGTCATGCTCAGACCTAGGCCCAGGTGCAACGCCCGTGCCAGAGTGGCGTGGTTTGAGTCGGCAGCGCTTGAATCGCTTGGCGACACATGGCCTGCTCAGAGCGTCCTTCAGAATGATCAGTTGGCTGAGCAAAGGGCTGTCTGCGGTCGCCAATGTACTCGTTCCCTCGGAACTCGTGCTTCCGCCGGACTTGGACTTGAACCAGGACCCGCGGGACCTTGTGGAAACCGCGTGGGAGAAGGCGCAGGATGAGCACGAAAGGATCCGAGCGGCGGGGCCTGATGACGAGACCATAATTGCCAGGTCGAAGCTGCCGCACTACCTGGATGCTATGGTGCACGCTCTTGTGCGCGAGGCGCGCATTGCCGGAGAGGGCGCCACGGGATTTGCCACCGGCGACAGGGAGGACGGCGCCGTGCTCGACCGCTCCATGTTCCGAGAGGGGGACTGCGTTGTGTTTCTGCTGGAGAGCCGCGTCATCGAGAAGCTTTGTGCCATTGGTACTGCGGATACTCCGCCAGGGACCATGGCCCTCGTCCTGGTGGCGCTTCGAGAGATCTTGATGGTGCGGCCGCAGGTGCTGCTGCCCAGCGAGATGGTGCACAAGGCGGTCAACCACCTCGCAGCCGTGTGCATCAACAGGAGGAGGGACGCCGCCACGGGCTCCACCGCTCGGCGGCGGAGCAGCGTCAGCAGTCAGACTGGCAGCCGCAGCTCCTCCCCGCAACCAGAGCGCGGCGCAGATGGGGGGCAAGCAGGTGCGGCGGCTGCGCACGGAGCAGCAGCGGCAGGCGGCGGAGGCGGCGGCGAGGAGGAGGAAGCGAGCGGCCAGGTGTCCCTTACGTATCGGCGGGTACCGATCGCGCAGCGCATGCTGACTCGGCTGGCGCACTCCATCTGGCTGTCCATCGGCGCCACACCCTCCCTTCTCACCTGCTTCTACACGGAGCGCACAGCGCTATCGGGACGGGGCACAAGCCAACGAAGTAGCATCACTGCCTCGATGCCCGCCTCATCGACGGCTGCAGCACCCGCCGGTGGCCGCACCGGTCGGGGCTCCCTCTCCTCCACCTCGTCGTCGGGGCAGTCGCAGCCGCAGCCGCAGTCGCACGCCTTCGTGAACCAGGAGCTCGTCATCCTGGAGGCGGTGCTGCCCTGGGTGCACGCCGCGGGCTCCTCCTCGCAGCGCCCAAACTTTGCCGACCAGGCACGGGAGGCGCTGCTGGCGGCCTTTGCGCTGCGCGACGCGCGCGTGATGGGCTTCGTGCTGCACCGCACAGGCCTGCTGCAGCAGCTGGCCGCCCGAGCCGCCGAGGCGTTTCGTCTGTACGTCGCAGGGGCGCTGCGCGTGCGCACGGTCAGCCCCTTCGCGCACGGCAGCGCAACGGGCGGCGGGGCTGACGACGCCGCTGCCGCTGCAGCTGCTGCGGGCGGCGTGCCTGATGTGGTTGCACTGCAACGCATGCTGGCGCTGGTGGTGGAGCGGCTGGCCTTCATCAACGCGCTGCTACTGGCGGGGGGCGTTTCGCCCAGCTGCGCCCGCCTGAAGCAGCGCGCAGCGCTTCGGCAGCGGCAGGCGGCTGCCGAGTGCAGCAGCCGCCGCCCCCGCGGCTCCCTCGTCTCTCGCTCAGCCTCGCGCGGCGACGACGCTTCTGAGGCGTTCGCCCCTGGCGGCGGCACTGAGGCTGCGAGCAGCGACGGGGAGGCGTCCGACGAGGCGCCCGACAGCGCGTGCGAGGAGGCCGCGCCCGCGCCCTCCTCCCTGCGTCTGCACGAGTGGCCGAGCATGCTGGTGCCAGGCCCAGACGGGCTGCCCATCACCCTGCCGGAGGACGCACTGGCCTCCGCCCTGCTGGCCCACACCGCCCGCACCCTGTGCTGCGAGACCATCGCCCCCGCCCTGACGGCGCGCTCCGAGCAGCACGCCTCCGCGGCCATGGCCTGCCTCGCCGCCGTCATGCGGCAGCTGTACGCCTGCTCGATGCCGCCCGCTCGCCTCGCAGCCAGCTCGCCGCCCCCGCCCACCGCCTCCCCCCTCGCGGCCTCCCAGCTGGCGGGCTGCCACCCTGTGCTGCACCTACTGCAGTGCGTGCTGGCGGGCGCCTCCCCCTGCCCGCCCCTGCCCCCCCTCTGCTTGCAACCAGCCCTGCGCAGTCCCGCACCGCCGCCCCTGCAGCTCGCCTGCTTCGCGCCGCCGGGGATGGCGGCAGTGCGGAGCGCGCTCACGGCAGCCGTGGGCAGCCGCAGCAGCACCCTCCTGCCTGCTGCCGCCCTGCGCCTGCTGGTGGCGGCCAGCAGCTGCCCCGACTCCGGGCGGCCCCTGCTGGCGTCGCTGCTGGGGCCCCGCTGCCTGCAGCGCGACGCCTCCCTCATCGCCGCCCTCTCCCTCTGCGAGGGCGCCTCCCCCAGCGCCAGGGTGCTCACGCCCAAGGTCACCTCGCCCTCCAACGCCGAGGCAGCGGCGCGCAGGCGAGCTGGCCTCGGGGTGGGGGTGGGCCCCGCCCCCTCCGCCTCGGCCATCACGGCGCGGCGGGGCAGCCTCTCCTCAGCGTCGGGCTCCCCTGCGGCTGCAGCGGCTGCGGGCAGCGAGGGCCCGGGTGCCGAGCAGTACACGGTGCCGGAGACGGCCAGCTGCGTGCTCTGGCTGCGCCTGCACGCCGCAGCGCTGGCAGGCGTGGCGGCTGGCGACCGGTACCGGCAGCGCTACGGCACGCCAACACCGATCGGCGGGCCCGCCGGAGCAGCCGCCGCAGCAGCTGCCGGCTCCCCCGCCTCCTCCGCAATGGCTGCAGCGGGTTCGGCCGTGAGCTTCGGGGAGTGGGCGGCAGCGGCGGCACAGGCGGCGGCAGCGGCTCGCGAGCAGGCGGGGCTGAGGGCGCCCGCAGCAGGCTGTGAGGGCGCTCCTGCGGAGGGGGCCTCCGCCGCTGCATCCGCCGCTGCGGCCCCCCGCACCCCGAGGGGCTCGCTGGCCGGCAGCGGCACCCCTCGCGCACCCGGCACCCCTGGCGGCAGCAGCAGCAGCAGCGGGTCCAACGGGGGTGGCGGCAGCAGCGTGCTGTCCTCCGTCAAGGCCTCCGACGCCGAGATCTTCACCTACTGCCACGGGTGGGCAGGGCTCGACTCGCCGCCGCACACGGGGGCGACGCCAGCGTACTTGGAGGAGGCCTGTCGCGGGGTGACGCTGCACCAGATGGCGCTGCTGGAGGAGGGGCGGGCAGAGGCCGCGGCTGCCGAACAGCTGCCGCAGCAGCAGCGGCAGCCCCCGGCAGCAGGGGCGGGAGAGGGAGGCGTGGCCTCCTCCGAGGAGGAGGGCGGCCCCTCCCCCCTCTACGCGGCCCTGCTGCAGCGCCTGCGCCAGGTGACAGACAGCCGCTTCGACCGCGACTCCTTCCTCATGCTCACGCAGCTGCTGGCGGGTCTGGCGCACACCTCCTCCGCCTCGCTACACTGCCTCCTGTTCGGGCAGGGCGGAGGGGCTGCTGCGGGCGCAGCCTCCGCTGGCGGCGTGGGCGGCGGGGCCAGGGATCGCGCACGCAGCAGGCCCTCCATTGCCACCCCCGCACCGGCTGCTGCCGGGCAGTCGGCTGCAGGCGGGGAGGCGGCCTCCCCTCCTGCAGCAGCAGCCGCCCCCGCCCTGCCCGTGACCGTGCTGGACGTGGCGTGCGACCTGTGGTCAGACACGCACCACCGGATGGCCGCCTTCGCCTCCTCCGCCTCCGTGGCGTGCGAGGCGCTGGCCTTCGCGCGGGCTGCGCTGGGCATGGAGGGCGGCGACGCAAGCTTCATCAGCGGCGGCGGCGGATCGGGCGCGGACAAGGGCGGCGGGCGCAAGGGCGCAGGCGGCGGCTCCTCCGGCTGGACAGGCCTGCGGGCCGGCGCCTCCCCGACCAAGGCGCATCAGGCGGGCGGCGGCGGGCACAGCCCCTTCGCCGGGGGCGACAGCGCAGCGCTGGCGCGGCTGTCACCCGAGGCAGCGGTGCTGGTGCGGGAGAAGCGCTGCTTGCTGGAGGGCTATCTGACGCTGCAAGAGGCGCTGCGGGAGCTAGCCGCTTGCTTGGATGCAAAGGCCCGGCTTGGCGCCGTGCTCGTGTGACGTCCTGGCGACGAATGTCAACTAACGTGTGACCGCGCCCGAGGTGGGCAGCCGCTCTCTGCAGACGTTAGATCCACCACCTGAAGGCCCTTTATTGGTATTCGCACAGCAGCGTATCGCCTGGATTGTAGTCGTGGCGCGCCCGTTCCATGCGGTTGCGAGTTTTTGACTAAAAACTTGGCGGAGTCCGAAACGCTCGAATCGCCTGCCAAGCAGTGCTCGTGTGCAAACTGCAAGCTTAAGTTGGCCGAGGTCGGCTGTGAGAGCCTCGCAGCTCAGCCGCAGCGCGTGCACAGCTTGACCGCACTCAATACGACAAAGAGCGATTTTTAGCGCGCCTTTGCCGACAACGTGCGATCCGTTCTGGCAATTGCAAGTCTTGTGCACCAATGCCTGGGCCAGTTGGCTTCAGTGAGTCGCTGAGGCGGCCCACGATCAACCCAGCAACCTTCCAGAGCAAACGCCGACGAAAGCGTCCCCCGAAGCCGCAGTTCACCGGATTCTGGCCTGCTGCACGGCGCAGGAAAGTCGTCGTTCGGGGGATTTGCTTGCTGAGCATACTTGGCGCGGTTGTGTTTGCCGTGGGCGCACAGTTCCTTGTGCAGTACAATGCGCAGCCGATTCCAGCACCAATATCCAACTACGCACGCGCTGTTGCGGACTGGGGCGCAACGTCTGAAGCCTTTCTTGCGGGGGGCCCATACTCACTTGCAATCGAGCGGACGGTCGCGTTGGTGCCCGTTGTGGGTAACATCGATGAGGGCGTGGTCGATGTGGAGAGCACAGACTTCCGCATGTCTCCGTACCCCACCGCGTCCCAGCGCCTCGCTTTCTCCACCACAGCCTCGCCCTTCAACGCCACCTTGGTTGCCATGCCGTACCGGTCCGCCATGAGCCGCAACGTAACCGTGCGCAACGGGCTGGGGCAGGTCCTGTTCAGCCAGCCGCTGTTAATCGCCAACCTGTCGGTGTACGGTACCGTCAACCCTCCGGCTTGCGTCGCCAACGGTGGCGCGTACGGCGGGGCGATGTGTGTGACCTACCTGCGCCCGCGGACGGGCCTCGCGATGTGCCTCTCCCTCGACATGGCCGCCCCTTTGGGGCAGCAGTACGGCGGCGGGTGCACCTTCCAGAGCAGGCGGGCGGCTGAGGCCATGGCCCGCACCGACGACGATGCCCTGGGGTACGCTTCCCCGCTGGGCCCGCTTAACCTCAATGCCTCTGTGAGCTACGTGCTCGGCAACACCTACGCCCCTGTGCTGCCCTGGGGCAACACCACCTTCACGCTGCTGCTGCGGGCGAGGCAGGACCCTTACGTGGTGGTGCTGCAGGACAGCGGCGGCACGATGGCTTTCCCCAAGAAGGTGCCCGCCCTGTACATTCGAGGCGCCCCCATGGTGGCGCTAGGAGTGCTGGTGCTGGCGCCGCTGGCGTACCTGTTCGGCCGCACGGCGTGGCGAGCCTGCCGCGACTCCTGCGAGAGCCTTCCCGAGTACGTGCCAGATGCTGCTCGAGAAGGCGAGGGGCGGGAGCGCTTAGAAGAGCTGGAGGAGGGCGTGGACACGAATGACGAAGAAGAGCGAGACCCGAGCGCCGGGATACGGTCCTTGCAGCCGGTCGGAATCCTGCCGTCTCCTTCGGCTACCTCGCTTGCCCCTCCACCGGGAAACGCGCCTGGACATTCCTCGCCGTCGCAGCAGCCCGATGCTACCCTGGAGTTGCCGCCCGGCCCGAAGCTGCAGCCGCGCCTGCCCCGCCGCACGATGACTGCACGCACACCTCGCAAGGGCGGGGGCATGCCCACCAGCGCCGCCAGCGCCATCGGTGTGCCCAATCAGGTGCACGCGGCCGCGCCTCCTCTGATGCTGGCGGAGGGCGTCAGTGCCGCAGCTGCTGCTGCAGTGTCGGGCGCACCTGAGAGCGAGCGCGCACCGGCTGCACCGGCACCATCGACTGGCTTCGACGCAGCGGAGGATGGCGTCAAGGGCGCGCTGTCGCAGGCGGCGCAGTCTGCGGCAAGCCCCGACCCATCATTCGCTGACAGTGCTGCGCCGTCGGGCCCGCCCGCACCTGGCGAATTGCCGGCAGGCGCCCAGGCAAAGCCGGTGCCCGATACATTGTCACCCGCTGCCGCAACTGGCGACGCCCGGTCGCTCCCGAAGGTGCCGCTGTCGACACCTCAGCAGCAGCTGGCAGCGGGCATCGTGAAGCCGTCCTCGGGAGCGAGGGTGCCTCCGCTCTTGGCCATCGCCACCCGGTCGATACACCGCCTGTTCACGTCCCCACGACTTAGCCGCGATACCACCGGCAGGCTGTCAGACGGCGGCACAAACACCGCCCGCTCTGCGGATGTCATGGTTGCAGCGGACACAGGGCGCGGGCTCGAGAGTGTGTCGGCATCGGCTGCAGGGGCGCCTGCGCCTGCCGCTGAAGCGTTGCCGCCGCTGCCGCGCCGCACGCTGTTGCGACACGTGTCGTCCGGCTCCGTCGAAGATATCGACGCTGACGACGCCTTCGATGCCTTGCCGTGGCACGTGCGCTTGTACTGGTGCTGGAGCCACCACGCGGAGGAGGTGCTGCGAATGCTGGAGGCGGGGGTGTTCGAGTGCTCGTGGCGCTGCAACGAGGCATCGGTGGCGCCTCTGCCTGCGGGAGGAGCTGGCACCGGTCCTGGCACTTCCGGGGTCGCAACCTCCGATGCTGCGGCTGCTGCTGCGCCACGGCAACTCGCTGGTGGGGCCGTGGGCAGCAGCGCAGGAACGAACCCTTACCTCGACGAGGGGAACATCAACATGACCCCCGCGAGTTTGCGGCGCAAACCGCTGCCGAGCGCTGCCACGGCTAGCCCGGTGCTTGGCCCTATCCTTGCTGTGACACTGGCGGCGCCTAGTGCTGCAAAGAGCGCGACGGGCAAGAGCTTTGCGCTAATGTAACGACCTGTAAGCCTCAGGCCGGGAGGGCTGCGAACCCGCCGATTGCTGCGGAACACGTGGCTGAGGGTTGGCGCACAACTGTGTGTATTTTATGCACCGCGGCGGAGGGGTTTCTTCAACCATGGTTCCACCTGGTTTGCGCGGGAGCACGCGTGTGGACCCGGCTTGCAGGCGGCGCCATCCGCACTTGACCGATGCACGGTACGTATACGATTCTCGCTGTGCAACGACGCATGCGCATGCCGTATCCGTACGCTCTCTAGGTCTGTCGCTGGATAATGGCCGCACTCGTTTCAACTGCTAGGTTTGTAAGTCCACCATGGTTGATGATCACGAAATTCACCGCGATCATGACATACCGGTACGAGTTCGATCTAGGTCTCCGGGCGCAGCGTTCAGGTTGCTGCGTGTCGTCAGCTGCGCAGCTCCAGTGTTTCAAGGTAAAGTGGTCAGTGTCTCGGAATTCGAATCGCAGGGCCTTGCGCTCCGCGGGGTGTACGGCCGCCGCCCGGTTGAATATTCGGACGTCGACGAGCGTGGCTGCCATGCCTCCAGCATGCGTGCCCACCCCTCCAAGGCCTGCCGGTATTGCTCCTTGTAAGGCTTGAGCGGGGCCTGCTGCGACACGCGGGCGGACGGCATGCAGCGCTCCTGCAGTGCCCTCAAGATGCGCGCGGCAGGGTGCTCCGAAGCAGCGCCTGGTGCGCCGGCCTTTACGCGCCAGTCCGAGCACGGGATGGGGTACGGGTGGCAGGAGGCGGCGGCAGCGCGCGAGAACGCCCAGAAGAGCGTGCGCGGGCCCGGGGGCTGGATCGGCCTCTCTGCTGCAGCAGGCCCACAACTCGCGCCCGCTGCTGCCGCGTCTGCGAAGCGGGCGCCGAGAGACCCGGTCGCTGGATGGCCGTCTAAAGCACCTGCGACCTGTGCCGGCGAGGCTACACCTGCCACCCGGGCAGGCACCAGCAGCGGGTGCACATAGCTGCCGATGAGGCTCCCCTCCCCCACGCTGCTCACAAACCAGGTGCTGTTGCGGTCGCGGGCGCGGGAGGCAGCCGAGCCGTCAGCGCTGCCGCCGACCCCGCCACCCGGCGAGGCTGTTCCAAGCGCGCGCAGCTGGCGCCGCAGGAAGTCTGGCAGGGTCGGCGGGCGCTGCAGGTCCAGGGCCGGCCGGCACTGCAGCAGGCATAGCGTGTGCAGCAGGCGTATCGCCGTCGTCATGGCCGAGAACAGGCAGGCATGGTGCATAGCGATGCGCCAGCCCTGAGCTTGATGCGACTCTGCGGCCTCGTCGGGGTCCAGCAGGCGACGCAGCTCGACGGTGCTTTGTACGTTGTCGTAAGCACCGCGGGGCGGCCCCTCCGTCGAGCTGCTGGCTGCGGCGGAGGCAGAGGCGTCCACCACCCGCCTGTGCTTCGTGGCGAGGAAGTGTGCAATCACACGGGCGCGCTCCCCAGCACCCAGGTCGGACA
>Ga0208629_101248_pt1 | contig 10746 bp, 9 predicted proteins | sample LakWasMet19_HOW5_2_FD_183865 | JGI IMG/M metagenome (GOLD analysis project Ga0208629, IMG submission 183865) | Freshwater sediment methanotrophic microbial communities from Lake Washington under simulated oxygen tension - Sediment Metagenome... | ecosystem: Environmental > Aquatic > Freshwater >...
GAGTCAACGCCTCTGCGGCGTCGCAGCGTAGCGGGCCCGCGCCGTTGGACACGGAGTTTGCCTCCCTAGTGCTCGCTGACTCGCTGATGGCAGAGGAGGCGCTGGAGCGAACCATCGCAGCAGCAGAAGGGGCGAAGGCGGAGGAGGGGGCGAAGACAGGGGCGGCAGCGGCAGGGGAGGCAGCCGGCGCAGGTGAGGCGGACGCAGCAGACGCCGCCCTCGGCGCCGGTGCGCTCCCGTCCGCAGGGGAGGGCGGCGGCAGTGCACCCGTGCCGCTGCCCCTGTACCACCACCCCGTCGCCAGCGCGGCGGACTGCTACGACTGCCCCGAGGCGCCCCCGGACTACTTCATGCGCGTGACGGTGCCGCACGCGGGCCTGCCGCTCGTGCTGCGGGTGCAGGAGGGCGACACGCTGGGGCAGCTGCGCGCCGCTGCGCTGCACTGGGGGCGCGCCACCTGGCAGCACAGGCGGCAGGGCAGCGGGGCTGGGATGCCCGCAATCCATGCCGCGGCTGCTGCCGCTGCTGCTGCGGGCGCAGGCGGGGCCGCAGGGGCGTCTGCAGACCGGGTTCTCGCTGCGCCGCCGTGGGGGAGCTACACGCCAGCCCTCGCGTGGCTGGACCGCAGCGGCGGCGGCTGCGGCGCGTGCACTGAGGCGGCGTGCAACGGGTGCCCGATGGCGACGGTGGTGCCGCAGGCGCTGCAGGCCGCAGGCAGCGCGACAGCAGCCGGCGCGCAGCCCTCGCTGCCAGAGCTGCGGAAGGCGGCGCTGGCGGCTGCAGAGTCGCCGGGGCACCCCGCCTGGGGGCGCAGCGTGGACCCGGAGCTGCTGCCGCGCGCGCTGTCGCTCGACTGGTTCAGCCCGCGCGATTACCCGCGCCTCGACGACGCCATCCAGCTGTCGGAGCCGTGGCGCGTGTACAAGCGCTTCCAGCAGGCGCGCGCCGCAGCCCTCCCCGGCGTGCGGCAGAGGCTGCAGGAGGCGCTGACGGCGCGGGCTGGCGTGGGCGCCGCCGCTGTGCCGGGCCTGTGCCTGCCCGATCCCGTCTCGTTCCTGCCCCTGCTCACCATGGCGCATCCGGTGAGGGGCATGGTGTGGGCGCCCTTCGCCCTGGAGGCGCCAGACGCCGTGGCGGAGGAGCAGCAGCAGCGGAAGGGCGATGCCCGCGCAGCGGCAGGGGTGGGCGACGCCGCCTCACTGCTTGCCTTGACACCCGCTGCCCCCACGGCTGCGGCGCCAGAAACCGCTCTTACGGCGGCAGCGGCGGCCACGGATGAGGACGTCGCCGTCACGCTGCATGACTGCCTGCAGCTGTACGGGCGCGAGAGCGTGCTCAGCGCGGATAACCTGTACGCCTGCCCGCGCTGCAGCCAGCGCGTGCAGGCGCGGCAGATCACGTGGCTCGTGCGGCCGCCGCAGGTGCTCACGATCGTGCTGAAGCGATTCGTGAACATCGACGACTACGGAGGGACGGACAAGGTGGAGACGCTCGTGCAGTTCCCCATCACGGGGCTGTGCCTCGACCCCTGGGTGGACACCAGCAGCGGCAGCAGCGGCGGCGGCGGTGCTCGCGACACGTCGCCGGTGCCCTCGATTCGCCCCCGGCCTGCCAAGCGCGGGGCCGGCGGGGCGGGGTTGGATGCGTGTGCGGATGGCAGTGCTGAGAGCACAGAGCAGCTTGTGAGCGACGCTCCAGGCAGCGCCAGCACCAGCAGTAGCGGCAGCAGCAGCAGCGGCGGCGCTGGCAGTCGGTTCGTGTACGACCTCTTCGCCGTGGTGAACCACACCGGCACGCTGATGGGCGGGCACTACACGGCCTACGTCAAGCACCCGCTGTCGGGGGCCTGGTACCTGTACAACGACACGGTGGTGCGCTCGGTTGCAGGCAGCGGCGGCGCGCAGCCCGTCGCCGCCGCGGCTGCCGCTGCGCGGGCGGCGCAGATCTCGGCAGACGCGGCGGCTGCTGGCAGCGACGGCAGCGCTGTGGGCGCGGTATCCGCTGTGCGGAACGCGTCTGATCCCGCAGCTGCGGTGAGCAGCCCCCGCGGTGGGAGCGGCAGCAGCATCAATAGTGGCGGTGCAGACACGCCGTCGTCAGCGTGCACAGGGGCGGCAAAAGAGGAGGGCGAGGAGGCGTGGCTGCGGCGAGTTGTGGAGCGCCTGCGGGAGCAGCACCCGCACGATGCCCCATGCGGCCCTGCGGCAGCCCACAGCAGCAAGGGCGGCGCCGGATCTGCGTCGGACGGCGGTACTTCTCGGGAGCACAGCAACGGCGCGGCTGCGGTGGCGCCTGACTCGGGCGGCCTCTCCGACGAGGCGCTGCGGGACGTGCTGGTGACCCCCTCCGCATACCTCCTGTTCTACCGCCGCCGCGGCACGTGAGGCCTGCGCCACCAGCGCACTGACGGGGGTACATTGCTCGGGGTGGATGGCGCGGACGACAGAGTGTGCCCAGCGCAAGCGAGAACCGACCCGGGGGGTCATACTGCGCGCCAGAACAGGCTGCGGGGATGGCCGCCGTGCACGTTATTGAGAGGGCTGGAATCCGAGTTGGCACGCTGAGTTTTGCCAAGTCTGGCATCGAGGCTTGAGACGTGCTGTCAGAGCCTGTTCGACAGTCGCCGACCCGGCAGCCGGCCTGGAGGGCTGGCTGCGCCTGCCTCAAGCTTCCTGGAATGGTATTTCTAGGATACCGTATGCTTTGAAGTTTGTGGGATCAGCGGTACTGCCACGGCGACCGTCGTTGCCAGCGACTTGCACACCCAGCCGACGACGTTGTCGAGTTGGCACGATTTCTGCTGCAAACGAACCCGCGCCGGGAGTACCGATGTCGAACCTGCCTTCCCACGTGGCAACACCCTTCGTCGAGCAGCACCCCCCTTCGCAAGAATGCGAAAAGCTATCACCGCGGCACGTATGACTCGTAGGCAACAGCCGTGGAACCCTCGAATTCGGCGGTGAATGCTCAGCTTGGTCGCCTGGGCGAAATGACCGGAAGTTAGTGAAAGCAGGAGCTCAATAGCACTTCATCAAGCCTGGAACGCTGCCAAGAAGGAACTCAACCCCTCGCTCGGGGCTCGGGATCGGGACCGCGACGTGGAACAGTCGCTGATCCTAAGAAACAGGAATGATTTCTTGAGCTGTCCTTTGAAGAGCCACACCTCGTTGACAGCCGCCCGCTCACTTGTTCGCTGAAACGTCAGCTTCTCTCCTAACACTCAGCGTTTCAACGGCAACGGTTTTGCATCCGGATCCGGGAGCGAATTCCAATCGGTGTGACGCATCAGCGGCGCACGATTGGCCACCATGCGGCGACTTTTTACGGTGGCGGCAGCGGTGCTCGCAGGGCTGGCGGGTGAGTCGCTTCCCCAGACGTGCGGGCGATATCTCGGCCGTGCCATCATGATGGAGCTCGTTCACCGCTGGGCTCGCCCTTCTTGCATCCCAAGATATGCGGATAAACTCGCGTCGTTCGCTCCGCTTTGTGCATGGTCTAACCCGAATGCAGGAGCTGCCAGCACTGAGAGCATCGAAGTTGCATCTGACGGCGCTGGACGACGGCTGCTCGTGCAGCAGGCGCCGATCTATTCCGGCCGAGCAGACCTGTACAACACCAACAGCAACTTGAACGAGGAGCTCCTCACGCCTGCCAATGTGGCCACGGGAGGCGCCTTTGGGCAGCTGTGGCGCACGCAGCTGAACGGAGCCATCTTCACGCAGCCGCTGTTCGTGCCGCAGCTGAGCATGAACCTGAACGGCGCGGCGCAGGTGCACGATGCGACCTTCGTCGGCACGGTGCAGAACATCGTGTACGCGCTCGATGCCAACACCGGGCAGATCCTGTGGCAGACGGTCGTGCAGCAAGCCACGCGTGGCGGCACCATCGGGCCTGTGCCTGGCCAGGACACAATGGGGGCCACCGCCAGCAACTTCGATTACTGGGGCATCGTCGGCACCCCCATCAGTGAGTTGTGGCGAAGGGGCAGCCCGACGAGAACAGGACACGGCCAAATCTATGTTGGCCACGAGCGATCTTGTAGCTGTGCGCCAGCCTTTTCCGTTCTTGCTTACGCCTTCTTCGTGCGATCTCCTCTTCGACCCCTCGCCCGCGTCGACTTGCAGTTGACCCCGTTACCAACCTGCTGTACGTGTCGAGCACCATGAAGGAGGTGCTGCCCAACGACCCCGTGTACTACTATCGCCACGTGCTGTGGGCCCTCGACATCCGCACGGGCGGTGTCATCCGCAGCACCACCATCGCAGAGTCGCGCCACACATGCCCGCAGGCGGGCCAGATGTGCCAGTTCGTGGACTACATCTCCGGGCCCTCGCTGCCGCAGTCTACCGCTGACGACGCCGACGCTGACGGCGTGCTGCGCTTCCAGGTGCTGCGCCACCTGCAGCGCTGCGGCCTTGAGCTGTACAATGGCATCGTGGTGGTCGCGTTCGCAGGCTACGACGGTGCGTTGCCGCCACGCGGGGTCGGCAAGGCTGCCTGCCTGCCTGATGATAGTATCGTCATCGCTGCGTTTCGAAGGACACAACGCTGCTGCATGGGTTGCTCCAAGCCCGCCTTCGCTCAGCAACTCGCCTTGCCACCCGTTAGCCTTCATGCCAACCTCAATCTTCATGTGCACTGCAGACATCTCGCCCTGGCACGGCTGGGTGCTTGGCTTCGACGCCGCCTCCTTCGCGCCGTCCTTCGTCTTCAACGCCGAGCCCAACGGAGACGCGGGTGGCATTTGGGTGCGTGCAGCTGCCCTTCCGAGCTGTGTGATATCGTGAACACGCATGGGCGAGTCCGAGTTGCTGACGGCTCGGGAGTGACGAATGTGGATGATGGTTTGTGCTCAGCTCTCTTATCGTGCAGGGTGCCGGCTACAAGCTGCCGATTGATGCGGACGGCTTCCTGTACCTGTCTACGGGCAACGGCGACTTCAACGCGGACCCATCCAACTTCAACGCCAATGGCTTCCCCATTGATGGTGAGAAACTGCGCAATGCCGGACTGCCGGTAGGCCTACCACCGTTTCGCATTGCTGTATTGCTGATAATATACGCCCACTGTCTCGTGCCACCACACTCCTGCGCTCTCGGGTTGCAGGCAACTACGCAAACGCCGTGCTCAAGTGAGTTCGCATGTGGCAGTTTTAGGCCGAGTCGCGCGAGGCGGGCGCCGTCGCTGTGCTGTACCTCTACCCTGTGTCGTGTGGCCGATTACATCTTTGCACCGTTCATCTTCTCTCCTCTCCCCGCCTGTGCTCTGGTGCAGGCTCAACCTCAACGCCGCAATCACCCCTACCTCTGGCTACCCTAACGGCTGGGGTATTGAGGTGGTGGACTACTTCAGCCCTTGTAAGTGTTGTGTTGCTGCTCTCAGGGTTGACATGCATGCGCGACGGCCTCTGAGTGTGCTTAGTGCCACGTGCACTGCCGTCAACTGCTTGATGCCACATCCCCTACTGTCGCTGTAGACAACACCATCGCGCTCAACGCCCAGGACCTCGACGTCGCCAGCTCCGGTGTGACGCTCATCCCTGACAACACCATCACCGCGTACCCCAAGCTGCTGGCAGTCTGTGGCAAGGACGGCACCTGCTACGTGATTAACCGCAACGACATGGGCAAGTTCAACTCGGCCAGCGACGATGTGGTGTTCAAGACCCAGCTGCACAAGGCTGTTGGCAACACTAGGATCCTGCAGGGCCTGGCTTTCTTCAACAGCCCCACGGGCCCGTTTCTGTATCAGGTTTGTTCAAGGCAGGGTGGCCGGGCGGTGGTGGCACTGCGCGAGAGTGTGTAGCCTTGATGTACCATTGAGTTGCCGACGCGGTATCACAACTCTCGTCTCCTGCTACGATGGCGGCAACTCTGCAGGTTGTCACCAACGGGCCGGGCTTTCAGATGGCACTGCAGCCCGACGGCTCGCTGGTGATCACGAACCAGAACGTGGAAGCCACCGCAAACAACGTGGTGTTCGGCTACACGACCGGCATGCCCTTCGTCTCCGCCAACGGGAACGCGGGGGGCCTGCTCTGGAGCATCACCCAGGGGCCCTCTGACGGCTCCTCGCCGAACTCGCTGCGCGTCTACCGCGCCGCTGACTTCAGCATCGTGCAGGCTGTCACGCTGCCCGACCGCATCGAGAAGTTCAGCAGCCCCATCGTCACGGGCGGGCGGTGCCTGTTCGGCACCTACACGGGCGCTGTATACGGCTTCGGATTGCAGGCGGGGCAGCCCGGCGGCGGCGGCGACACTGGTAGCATCACGCTCTCTGCATTCCCCGCGCCTGGCACGCTGGATCCGGTACGTAGCGCCGCTCTTTCCGTGGTGACAAACGTGGCGTATGTCCCTTTCGCCGGCCGTGTTGCCATCGTTGTAATCGACTACATTTCGTTGTAATCGACTCCATTTTCCCCCACTCCTCTACTACATTTTCCCCCGCCCCTCTCGGTGCTGCAGGTTGCCGGCACGGTCGCGAACCTGCCCGCGGCGGCCGACACCTACAAGGTCGTCATGTACGTGAGCATGGACGGGGGCGTCACCTATTGGACGAAGCCCATCTACGGGTCCTCCACGACCCTGTCCCCCGCCGGCGCATTCACGATCACGGGCTGGGCGTCCTACCCCGCGAACGACATCAACTTCCAGATCATCCGCCTGCTCGTCGTGCCGCAGTCCCAGCCCGTGCTTGACGCCTCAGGCACCGCCATCCCCGCCGCCATGGAGGCCGCCGCCGTCGTGGCGAGGAGCTACCCGCGCGGCTACGCCCCCGGCAGCGGCACTGGCACCCCACCACCCGCTGCAGCCATCACGATGACTGCGTTCCCCGCCGCCAACACTGCCGGCGCAATAGCTGGTACCGTCGCTGGGCTGCCCGCGGGCCAGGCGTTCAAGGTGGTCCTTTACCTCGAGCTGCCCGCCGGTGTCACCTGGATCAAGTAAGTAGGCCACGGGCAGGAAAGGGCGCGGGGGCGCAGGCGAGGACCGAGTCTCGCGTTGCATGGCCGAATAGGTTTCCACGCACAGCAACGCGTTTTGCTTGCTCAGTGGCATGCCAACCTACACACGGACCTTGTCGTATACCCACCCTGCAGGCCGCAACCTCAGAGCAGCACGCCCGTGCAGGCCAACGGCGCCTTCAACATCCCGTACTGGGCCTCGTACCCTCAGGTGCGCACACGCAGCAGGCTGCATTGCGAGAGTGGCCGGCTGCGCTTCTCGTGCTGCCCGCTGCGACCCCATGCTTGCTCATATTCTTGAAACCGCTTTACTGTTCTGCTGTTGGTGCTGCTGCAGGGCGACCCCAAGTTTGTAGCCATGCACGTGCTGGTGGTGCCCGCTGCGACGCCCATTGTGGACGCACTCGGCGCTCCTCTGCCCGCCGCGATGGTGGCCGCTTCTGTGGCTTCTGGCACCTACCCTAACGGCTACACCGTCCCCGCTGGCGGCGGCGGCGGACCCGTCCAGCCCCCGCCTACTGGAGGCCCTGGCACGCTGACCCTCACGGAGTTCCCAGCCCCTGGTGTCATCAGTCCGATCGCGGGCAAGCTTGCCGGCGTCACTAACCCTCAGACCTACAAGATCGTCATGTACCTGACCAATGACGGCACCACATGGTACGTGGTGGAGCGTGCCGCTGCATGCGGCACCTCCTCGTGCAGACGGGCGTCGAGTGGTGGCTGCTGAAATTGCTGGCCACATCTCCTCAGTTGAGCTTCGGATTTGCGAGTGCCCCGCTGTTCTGTGTGCAGGTGGATCAAGCCCTACCCTGCGTCCTCCAACCCCATCGACGCAGCGGGCAGCTGGCGCTTTGACGTCTGGTGGGTAGTACACCCGCGTTTGCAGGGTTTAACCCAAAGTTCTTGATGGGTTTCACCTGACTTGAGCACGACGCTTTGGCTTCTTTGTAAGCATCGGTGTTGCATCGATTGTTCCTTTTCTGTGCTTTGCAGGGCCTCCTACCCTGCCGGCGATGTCAAGCTTAAGAGCGTGCAGATGATCGTCATTCCCTCCGGCACTCCAGTCATCGACGGTGAGCGAGAAGCTGAACCGGCATGGTGCCAACATGGGGCATGACCACACTTCCGCGACATCAACGCACTCCCTCGCTCGCTTTCCACGATGCTTGTGCAGCCTTGGGTGGCGGCCTTCCGACCTACGCTGACGCTGTGGCCTCGCGGAATTTCCCCGCCGGCAGCCAGGTCGGCAGCGGCGGCACCGGAGGTGGCCCCGGAGCGACCCCTGGTGCGATTCAGCTCAGCCAGTTCCCTGCGCAGGGCGCCCTGACCGCCATCGCAGGCACGGTGCCGGGTGTCGTCCAGGCCGCCAAGGCCGTGCTCTACGTGCAAGTGGCCAACCAGTGGTGAGTGGAAGGCGCACACTGCACTTGATTAAATGCTCGCCAATCCGAGTGCGTGATCGCTACCTCGGCCCTGCAATGTCTCACCAGCCTGTCACTTCCTGCTTGGTGCCCCACTTGCAGGTGGATCAAGCCCTACCCAGCCAGCTCTGTTCCGCTGGTGAACACTGCATTCTCCTTCGACAACTGGGCCAGCTACCCCGCCGGCGACGTGCAGGCGCAAGCCTTTGAGATCTACATCATCCCTGCGGCCACCCCAGTGCAGGACGTGCTTGGCGGCACGCTGCCCGTCTACGTGGACGCCATTGCCACTGGCCACTACCCTGCGGGCTACGTGCCGACAGTGACTGGTGCCGCCGCCAGCACTGGGGGTGGCGCCGCCGCGGCGTCTGGCTCCTCGGCTAGCAGGACGGATGCGATCATCGCAGGTTCTGTCGTCGGCGGCGTTGTGGCGATCGGTGTCCTTGCAGCAGCACTGCTTGCATGGAAGCGATACACCACAACGGCAGCACCGACCGCCGCTTCCGCTCCGCCCGCGCCTACCGCCCCCGGAACCACGACCGCGACGGTCAGCGACTCGGCAGCTGCTGGGGCAAATGCGCCGATGCGCAGCCCGACAGCGTCTCACCCACAGGTGGCCAAGTGAGGGGGACAAAGGATCGTAGCGAGAGCGCTCGCACACTTGTGCAATGTGGTCCACGCTCGGTTTGCCGTTCGCTTGCATCTAAACCTCGTGGACCCTCACCCTCACCCTACGCCGCCTGCCGGCGTGCCTCTAGAACAAGCACGCCTTCGCTGTCGCTCGCGTCCGTCTGCTGCTGCCCACACACTTGCATTGCGTGCGTGTCCAGCCGCGGAACCAGTGGCGAGCGGACCTTGCAGACAGCTGGTGACTGCCGTGCTACCGCTTCCAGCAACTCCACGCGCACAATGCGCTGGCGAATGCTCACTCGCAGCCCCGCGCATCTCACTCGTTTCTCACGAGCGCATCCGAGTTCCAACATACAGCTCAGCTGACCTGAGCTTCTCTCCATCTCTTGTCCTTCATACCTCCCGTCATCCAGAGCATCTTGTCCGTGTGCATGTGTCGAGCTTCCTCTTTCCACCACACCCTGTCTCTTGTCCTTGTTCTGGCTTCCCAAGCCTCGCCTGCTTTAGGCCGCGTGCCGCCGTCACCACGAGGGAGCGTCGTACGCGTACGCATGCATGCTTGTCATCACACCTCAATCCGAGCGGACTCACCTGCGGCTGGTACATAGTGAAAACGTGGTCTCGCGACTCCAACTTTGAGCTCATCCTCAAGTCAAGCTCAGCTGAGCGTCCATACCTTTCATGCTGCTTCTTGGTACCGGTGGTTCTATGCGACGTCGCCAGGCCCTAGGGCTTTCAAGTTTCATGTGCATGCAACTTGTTCCGGTGTACGCACGAGGCCGATCGCGAGGCTAAGGAGTCGAGGCAGCGCGGGTCATGATGGCCACTATCTTAATCTTGGCAATGCCGACGTCGACATTGACTTGACGATTAATTCAGGAATCGGTGCAAAACCTCAGATAGATGCATGTGAGCCATCGATCGGATATCTTCACGTCGACACATGCTGTCACACACGTGCGCGTATACGAGTGGTCTGCAGCGCAAGGTTTTCAAGGGCGGCGGCATTCGCCGCGCGGAAGGCAGGCACGCGCAGGCGCATGAACAATCGTCTGGAGGCGTGGCGATCGCCGCAATCCTTTCTGGCATAACTCCACCGATGCAGCAATCTACGCACTCGAGAGCTCTCGCTCGCGCTCTAACCGGCCACTCGTGCACGCGACACAGCCCTTGGCTCCTCGTTTGACTTCGCGGTGCGAGGGGTGTGTGGGCGAAGCCCCGGCCCAAGATTCAGGCTCTGCTATGCGCACAAGCGCGGCGCTAGCAACTGGCTCTGCTGCTCACCGCTGTCCGATGTGACAGCTACCTCTGATGTTCTGCTCGGAAAGCTGCAGCTCGCCGGGGCAGTGGGGAACGCACCCCGGATGCAGCGGTCATCTCCATGACCTGTGTGCTTGCAAAAGACCAGCTTCATCGATGCTAGAGCTGTGGCTTGGTGGCAGCACTCTCGAGGGCGGAGCTGAAGCTGCTGCATACCCTGGCACCTCACATGAAATCGCCACAGCCATGCTGCCCTTATCGCCTGCTGCAGGGTTTACGGTGCCTTCCCGAGTGTCGCACTCTTGAAATCCGGAGTCAGTCGTGCCCCACGCACGAAGCCCCTCGGGTGGGAGGGATACACCGCTTCGAGGCTCGATTGCGTCTGTCGGCGCCTCTGCTGCATCGTGCAGCTCGACGCCGATGTGCGGGCTGGGCGCGTCGGGCGCCGTATTGTACAGCAGCAGCCCCACG
>Ga0208629_101249_pt1 | contig 10746 bp, 7 predicted proteins | sample LakWasMet19_HOW5_2_FD_183865 | JGI IMG/M metagenome (GOLD analysis project Ga0208629, IMG submission 183865) | Freshwater sediment methanotrophic microbial communities from Lake Washington under simulated oxygen tension - Sediment Metagenome... | ecosystem: Environmental > Aquatic > Freshwater >...
TGGATTTCCCAGCCTTGGGCGGTCTCGCCGTTATGATGCCATTCCGACAGCCGCTCTTCCAGGCCGTCGCGGATCACGGCGACTTCGCCAAGACGCAGTCGCGTGCCGTCGGCATGGGTGCGCAGCACCAGGTTGCCGATGCTTGCAGCATCCTGTGCTTTTCCTTTCACCCTAAGCTGCAATTCGCCGGACGGTGTCTTTACCAGTCCGCCCGACTGATCCAGCGAGGCGCGGCGCACGGCTTCGGTGACATCGTGCAAGGACAGGTGATATTGGTTCAACTTGGCGGCAGCGACCTCGATAACGATTTCATAAGGAATCTCGCCGTAATTGCGCACCCGAAGCACGCCGGGAATCTGTTCAAGGTCGGCACGGAAGCGCTCGCCGAAACGCTGCAAGGTGAGCGGATCGGTAGGGCCGTGCAAAGCCACCCAGATAACGCCGTCATCGCCATTGCGCGTGGCCGGCTGTATGTCGATTTTTTCGAGGTTTTTCGGCAATCGGGGAATGTTTTGAATGCGTCCGCGCAGGGAATTGATGATCTGCTCCTGATCGTAATCGGGCAATATCGATACACCAACAGTGCATTCACCTTCGCGAACCGCACTGTCCAGCCGCTTGACGCCCGGCATATTGACGATAGCCTCTTCGATACGGACGCACACCGATTCCTCGATTTCCAGAGGACCGGCACCCGGATACGCGGCCATAATATCGATCTGCCGAGGGCTGAAGCGGGGGAATACCTCCTTGTCCATCGCTCTAAAACCGACGATGCCGCCGATAATGATCAGAATCATCAACAGATTGGCCGCCACCGGATTGGAGGCGAACCAGGCCAACAGGCCGGTAGGGCGATAGTGTGATGAACTACTCATGAGTTAGAGGATGTTACGCACTGTCCACGAAAGACACGAAAAACACGAACAAACGTAGAATTACTGTGTAACGAAGCTCCAGCTTCGCGAGACGGGAAGCTGGAGCTTCCCGCACTGAATTCCCAAGCTGGAGCTTGGGAACTAGCACAACAGGGGAAATACGCTGTTTGGTAAAGGAGTTCAGATTTTCCATTCATCTTTTCGTGCCTTTCGTGGTTTTCGTGGACTATGCCTTGTATCGATTATTCGACTCTAACTTTCATGCCTTCCACAGGCACCTGGATACCGGAAGTCACAATCCGGTCGCCCGCGTTCAATCCCTCTTTCACCAGGATACGATCCGGTTCGTTGCGCAGCACCTCAAGATGGCGGAGGTGCAGGCGTAGCTCGTTATCGACCACCAACACTTGCTGAGCGGCATCGATTGCATTTTGGGGCAGCACGAACAGGTTTTGCAGCGCTTTGCCCTGTACCTGCGCCTGCACAAACAGCCCGGCCAGCAATGGCGGATGACCGTCTTTTTGCGTATACGGGTTGATGACTTCGGCGACCGCATAGAGGACGCCAGTGGTGTCGTCCAGCTTTCCTTCGCTACGCACTATCCGGCCTTCCCAGGTTTGCAGGCCGCCTGCAAAGTCGGCGCTGAGCGTGACTTTAGGACAGACGCCGCAGTGTTCGCCGCCCGCGCCCAGCGGCAAATCGAGATAGGCCAGTTGGTCGGTCGGTAACGGCAACCTGATTTCGGCAAGGTCGGTGGAATAGAGATGAGCGAGCTTTTCGCCGGATTGGATAGTCTGCCCCAAGCCCGCCATCCTGGTCTGCAAGCGTCCGGTAAACGGCGCGCGCAATTCGCAGCGACTACGTTTGATTTGAGCTTGCAGCAGGCTGGCTTCGGCGGCTTTGAGTTTGGCGCGCGCTTCGGCCAGTTGCGGCTCGCGCATCGCCAACGATGTGGCGGCACCTTCGCCCAAGGCTTGCCATTCATTATGCGCCTGATCGGCCTGGGCTTCTTCCATCGCCAGTTGACGTTTGGCTTCGGCGATTTGTGCCTGGGCTTGGGCGATAGCGTAGTCGTAATCGCGCGGGTCGATGGACACCAACACGTCGTTGCGGGTAAAAAAGCCGCCGGTGACAAAATCGGTATGAAGCTGGATGATTTTGCCTGAAACTTCCGGTATCAAATCGATTTCATTGCGCGGCGTGACGATGCCTTGAGAATGAACATCGAGCCGTAGCGTTTGCGGTTCGACCTGAATGACGGTAACCAGCGGCACTTCTGCGTTCGGCGTTTGCAGCGTCATTTGGAGACGCGTGGCGATAACAGCCCAGGCGCAGCCGATGCCGACCAGCAGCAGCGCAACGGGCAGGAGGATTTTCAACCGGCTATTTTCAAGCATCCAGTGTTTTCTCATTAATAATCAGGTAAATCCAAATAAAACGGGCTAAAAAAATAATGTTCACCACGAAGACACGAAGAACACGAAGAAATAAACTTCGTGTCTTCGTGGCGAATAAAGGCTTTGCCGGTTCCCAAGCTGGAGCTCTCATCGTTGTACACAAGTGTCTGCGAGATACCCTCGTTCCCACGCGCCGCGTGGGAACGCAGTGCCGGACGCGCTGCGTCCCGTATACGGCGTAGCGTGCCTTGACCGCATTCCCACGCAGTGCGCTCGTCGTTATACACAAGTATCTAAGTAACGCGTCATACCCGCCGGGAAGCGGGTTCCAGTGCCATGGATGGCGAGCTGTGTACGTCCATGTAGCCTGGATCCCGGCACAAATCCGTCTGGAACGGATTTGCATTAACCCAAAGGGTGTCAGGCAGGATAGCCTGACATGAATCCCTGCCGGGATGACGTGCTTTTCAATACTTATGTATAACGACGAGAGCTGGAGCTTGGGAACCTGCGCAAGAGCGAAAAAACCTAAGTTATATTCAGCCCTTCGCCTTTACCCTTAAACCCCGCCCCCCAAGGCCAAGTAAAGATCAATACGATTGCTGAGCAATTGCCGTTGCACGGAAAGATGCGCGCTTTGGGCGTTCAGGGTGCTGCGGTAGCTGTCCAGCAAAGTGAGAATTTCGATCAGGCCCTGACGATACGAATAGACCGCGAGCTTGCGGCTGGCTTGGGTTTGCTCCACGGCTTCCTTGAGCGCCTGTTCCTGTTCTCTTAGCCATTGTTCTGCGGCCAGCGATTGTTCCACTTCGCGAAAGGCGTTAAGCGCGGTGCTTTGATATTGATTAAAGGCTTCTTCGGTGCGCGCCTCATTCAAGCGTATGCCCGCTTTCAGGCGGCCGCCGGTAAAAACGGGTTGTACGAGCCCCATGGCTAAATTCCAGGCGACGGCGCGAGGATCGATCAGCTCTGTCAACGCGGGACTGCCGGTGCCTCCCGCGGCGGTCAGGGTAATCCGCGGCAACAGGGTTTTTTTCGCGCTCTCCACTCGGGAATCGGACGCTTGCAGTCGCGACAATGCGGCGATCAGGTCGGGCCGCCGCGTCAGCAGTTCCGAGGGTAATCCTGCGGCTAAAGCGGTCGGCGGTGTCGGCAAGGCTGAACGGTTTTTTAAACGATTGCCCGGATAGCGGCCCAGCAATACTTCCAGTCTGCGGGTGACGATTTGCACTTGATTGCGCGATCCGGCAAGTTGCGCCTCGGCATTGGCCAGATCGGTGAGCACCAGACGCAAATCCAGGCCACGCGTCAGGCCGCGGGCAAATCGGCCGCGTACCAGTTCGACGATAGTACGGCGATCCTTGATCGATTGTTCAGCGACCTCGGCCTGAAGATTGGCCTCGATCAGCTCAAAATAGCTTTGCGCGGTGCGCGCCGCGAAGGACAGCCTTGCGCCGTGATAATCGGCAGCCACGGCTTCCGCTTCCTGCCCGGCCGCTTGTTGGGCGGCTTTGATGCGTCCCCAGACATCGATTTCCCAGCTCATGGTGAACAGCGCTTCAAATGCGCCTGTCTCGCTGCTTGGCAAGGCGTCGCGCCGGTATCCCGCTGCAAAAAATAACTGCGGCCAACGCGCCGCGCCGTCGATACGCGCTTGTTCCCGCGCCGAATCCACGCGCGCTGCGGCGGCTTTCAAATCATAGTTATTGTTCAGTGCATCTTTCACTAATGCGCTTAGCGCGGGGTCGGCAAAAGAGCTTAACCATTGCGTTGCGATTGGGTTGGCGGGAGCATTGACGGTTGCCCATTGCGGCGGCGATTTCGTCATATCGATGGCATTACGCTCCGGTGCTGTAGCGCAGCTTGTCGTCAGCAACACGATTGTGCAGATTAAAAGGCGTAGGTCGGGCAACATCCGTTCGTTGCCCGACGTTCCCGGGGTTAGCAATGAGGCGGCGATAGGTAACTTGATTGTCATTTCTCTATTCAACCATCGAAATGTCGGGCATAAACGGCACGCTCGACCTACCCCGGCGGCATTAAAAATCCGACCGGGCAAATTACTGCTCCTCAGTCACAAAGGCTATTTTGGCGATCCCGGCATGCTGAACGGTAGCCATTACTTCAGCAACCTTTGAATAAACAACGTCTTGATCGGCATATAAATGCAGGCCGATTTCAGGGTTTCGCAACAGCTCATCCTTCAAAGCCGTTTCCAATGTAGCCAGATCGGTCATGGGCAGTTTATTCAGCGTTATAAGTCCTTGCGCATCGACGCCGAGCTGTAGCGGTTGTTCCTTAATGTCCGGGGTGGTCGCAGCGGTTTTCGGCAAGGTCACATGCACCGATTGGGTGAGCAACGGCGCGGTCACCAGCAAAATAATCACCAACACCAGCATCACATCGACCAGCGGCGTGACGTTAATATCGCTCATCGCGCCTTCGTCTTCCGATTGCGGTTTAAAAGCCATGTCTATGCCCTAGCCTTGCTGTCAGCGCTTAACGTGATATGCAGAAAACTGGTGACAAAATTTTCCAAACCGGCGCGTTGCTGTTTGACCCGGCGCAGGAAAAAGTTGTACGCCAACACCGCGGGTACGGCGACGGCGATACCGATTGCGGTGGCGACCAGTGCATCGCCGATCGGACCCGCCACGACATCCAGGCTGGTCGAGCCGCTGGCGGTAATCTCATGCATCGCATGCATGATGCCCAGCACCGTGCCGAACAGGCCGACGAACGGCGAAGTGCTGCCGATGCTGGCGAGCAGGGTCAGGCCGCTTTCCATCAGGTGTTGCTCCCGCTGCATTTGCACTTGTAGCGAGTGTTCCAGCAACTCAGCCGGAGCGCCGATATATTTAAGGTGTTTACCGTCAGCCTGTTGGCTTTCGTTCAGCCAGGCAAAACCCTGCTGTGCGATTCGAGCCTGCGGACCGATGGCGGTATCTGAGGGCACCGATTCCGCTTGCGTTAAATCGGCTGCATCCCAGAACGCGGCGTTAAAACGGCGGTTGCGGTAACCGTTATTGGTGAATTCCCAGATTTTAAAAAAAATCACTGTCCATGTGGCTACCGAGAACGCCAGCAGTGTGTACAAGGTACCGTTGATGATGACTTCCGGCGCAATATGATGAGGCATTAAGATCTCCTTTTTTAGTTATTCAAAACAAAATTAATGGGTACGACGACCGAACTGGACACCGGCGTATCGCCTCGTTTGGCGGGAATAAATTTCCATTTCTCGACCGCTTCGATAGCGGCTTCGTCGAGCACGTCGTAGCCGCTGCTGCGTTGCACGGTGATTTCCTCGCTGTCGCCTTCGACGGATACGTTCACCAGCAGTCGCACCGTGCCCTCCCAGCCTCGACTGGTGGCAACGCCGGGGTATTTCGGCTTGGGATTGGAGCCGTAATTGGCGTTGAAATTCGCTTCGGTAAAGGGTGCGGTATCTGCCGTCGCCTTGCTTGAGGTATTCGCGGCAGCGCTAGTCGCTACCGGAGCCGGTGCCGATTCGGTCGTCGATGGCGCAGGCAGCATTTCCTCGGCTAAAGCCAGCGGCTTTGGAAGCTCCATTTGTTTGCGGATAACCGGCTGCTTTTTCTTGACCGGCTTTTTTTCCGGCGGTTTTTTCGGTTCGGCCGGCTTAGCTTGCGCAATCGGCGCAGCCGCAGCTTGTTGGCTCGGTGCGGAAACCAGCGATACTTCCATGATCATCGGTTGGGCCTTGGTAACGGGCTCGCCAGGTTGCAGCATCCAGATAGCCGCCCATAGATGCAGTGACAGCACTAAGATCAATAACAAACCGCCCATTGAGCGCGGCTTTTCTTGACCTACCAAGGCTTGAAGCAATGCTTGCATTTTTTGCGCAGTCGGCATAGCCGCGCCGTGCAAATGCGTTAACGCGCCGCCTTCATGGCTATTAAATAAATACATAGGGAAATTGTCTTGCTATCAAAGCACATGTTCGGGCGGACGGCTTAACAACGCCATCAACCGCTCGAGTTTTTCATCGACTTTAGCCACATAATCTTTAAGTTGAACCAGTTCGCCTTGAAGGTCATGGCTATTTTCATGAACATGCTGAAAATGCACTTGAAAATATCGGGGGAGGGGAAATAAATCGATTAAATCATCATCCTTTTTAATATCGCGATTTTTAGACATCTTTGCAGGGAGCTTTACTCCCTTGGATTCTTGTACCAGTTTGAGTGTTTTCATAGCGCCTTCCTCATGTCGTTAGTTTGTTTTTGTATCAGTCTTCGCGTTTATTAATTAGGACGAAATCAGCGTCATAAATTCTTAAACAGGGTTATCTTTGCAAACAAGTCTTCAGTCATTATTACGTTTAAAAAACCATCCATGGATAACAGCTATCGTGCCTGACACAAAATGAGGAAGACAACGAAGCCCAGAATTTGCAGCGGCTAACTGAACAGCCGGTTTTAAGGGAAAAACAACAAATTACGAGCTTCAACTATAAGACGTTTCAGGCGCAAGAAATCCTCACCTAAAAGATAAAAAAAATTTAAATAGTCAAATTAGGCGAAGGGCCAAAGGCGCAAGGCGAAAAAAGCGCGGCTTCAACAGGGGCTGCCCTTGGGATATGGCGGCAATAACGCCCCGAACTTGGGCTCATCGTTTCCACGCGGCGCGTCACTGCCCCGAACTTATAGGAAGTCGTTGTATCGGCGGGATAATCGATAAAGCCCAACTTTGCCTGCGGGGGTATGGCTGCAACAGCAGCAGCCTGAATTTCGGCAAGAGAACGGTAAGCCGACTCGCCTTGCTTTGGCGCTTGTACAATTCTTAGATCGGCATTCAAGACATTATCGATTTCTTCTTAAAGCACCAACATACTGCCGGTGATGCCGAACACCGCCAGGAAAAGTCCCAGCAGCAAGCCCAGCCGCAAATGTACGCTGAGCCAAAGTTTACGGCGTTTTTTTAGCGCAACAGATGTTGTTGCCCGGCATCCGCGCCATTAAATGCCTCGCCGTGAGGTAAATCAATCGCAAATCGTTTCATGTTTTTTCCCGTGCATTAAATCAAATTCTTGAGCGTTGTTATAACAACGGATAAAAAGGCTGGTACTTAATAAGACGTTTTAAAACCAAAAAACCGCACCATTAAATTGAAATTAATCCGAGCCGAATGGCTGGCGTTAGGCGCGAGTGAGTTTTTGAGAATGTCGAGGAATAGGTCATATAACACATTTTTACAGGTGATATGACCTATCTGATTTAGGGCCCGGATTCGAGTAATCCCAGCGTTTGTATGGGGTGTTAGACGCGATAACCGCAGGTTTTTCTTGCAGAGTCGTCATGGTTGATATCGGTTTGCGTCTTGCCGAATTGAGCGGTCAATGTCGGGTTTACGGTTTGTGGTGCATTCAATGATGCGGGTGACCTGGAATAGCATGACGGGCGTGATCGCTCAATTGAGCGTCGAACCATTGATGAATGGCCTCAATCAGTTTGGGAACATCCGTTGAGTAGTCGATCTCGGCGCCATTAGGCAGCTCCTTGTAGACAATTTTGATCTGATCCGGTTTGGCTGTTTTCAATTCCGCTAAACCGGGCATATTTTCGCCATGAATCTTGGCCGGATTGGAGAAGTCGCCTTGAACGAACTCCTTTGAAATCTTTGACAGGTGCTCGCGTATTAACTTGATTTGCTCAACATTGGAACTGTCTTTGGCGATGACCTGCTGCAAGCCGCCTTTCTCGGTTTTTGAGAAAATATGCGTAGTCTGCTCCAAATTGAAAGGCATGACATGCGAACCGCGTTGCGCAATTTCATCAAGCCGATCATCGCCGGCTTTTTCTACTGCCTGGGCTGATACCGCTATCAATAAAGCGGCCGAGAGGGATGCGATTAATCGTTTCATTATTTGATTTCCTTTGTAGCGCTGCTTGCCATGTTAGTTTATTACCGGGGGTATTGCTATTTGCTGATGTTACGCACTGTCCACGAAAAACACGAAAAACACGAAAAACACGAAAAACACGAAAAACACGGAAGACACGAAAGACACGAAAGACACGAAAGACACGAAAGACACGAAAGAATAGAGGTCCGTATGTTTCCCAGCTTACGGTGTGCATCTTTCTAATCTTGACGATGGGCTTTACTTATTGTTCCTGTACCCGGTTTTTTCGTGCTTTTTGTGCCTTTCGTGGACTACGCTTTTTTATTAGGTACATACGTAACGTCAGCTATAAAAAACTTAATAGTTTATCGTCATACCCACATTGAACGAGCGGCCCATGCCGGGAACTGCCGTTCCCGCAACACTCCTTTCGCCTATATAGGTACCGCCCAAGGGAAGGGCATAATTCTTATCAAGAATATTGTCTATGCCGCCATCGACCCGCAAATGCTTCCAGGTATAACTGCTGCGCAGGTTGAGCAATGCGTAGCCTGCGGTTTTAGGTTCCAAACGGACGGCTTGCACATCTGTTTTAGAGCTGGCTATTTGCGTTTCGATAGTGTTGGACCAGCCGCCGCGTTTATGTTCCAGCGCTACCGTCGCATTAAACGGCATTTGTTGGTACAGGTTGCCGCCGGTGTCGTTGTTTCGGCCTCTGACATAATTTAAAACGGTTTTACCGGTCAGGCTGCCGTATTTAGCGGTATCCAACAATAATTTAGACCCGGAAACATCGACACCGAAAAGATGCGCATCGAAATTGGCCAATTGCAGTAGATTAAAACCGCTGGACGGGCTGGCGCAGGTCACACCATTACCGGGCTGACAGAGTCTCGCATCGATATAGTTTTCGACGTGGGTGTAAAAGGGAGTGACTTTCGCTTCCCAGTCTTCCTGCTTGGCATCGTGCCAATTGGCCGTAGCGCTGACGGTGTGCGCGACTTCCGGCTTAAGATTGATGTCGCCGACATAGCCGTTGGCATCGCCGACCCAATTGTTCATAAACATCGCCATAGCTCCGCGAGACCAGGCAAAGCGCTCGTAAAGGTTGGGCGAGCGGGTTTTTCTGGCGGCCCCCAACTCATAAGTCTGCATGTCGTTGAAGGTATAACGCGCTAATGCAGTCCAATCGATATTCACGTCGGTTTGTTTTTTATTTTGGCCATTCACCGCCGTCGCTTCCGCTCTCTGTGCCACTGTGCTGTCTTTATAGTCCTTTACGTTACCGGCGCTCATTTCCACGACACCGACACGGGCGCCGAGTTGAGTCAGCCATTGTTGGGTCCAGCGGCCTTCCCATTCGCTAAACAGATCGATGCGATCGCGTTTTCCTGCATTGATATTCCAAAATGTACCCGGCCCCATCATCATGCTGCCTGGGGCCGGGTCCCACCAATCATCCAAACGGTAACGCTGGTATTCGCTGCCTACAGTCAGCAAGTGTTTGTCGGTCATATCGATATTGGCTTTTACCGACAGGCCCTGATTAACGCCATGCGTATCCATCGGCATGTTGCGGGTTGGCGTCGTCATTTTATCCGCGAGGAAGTTCATCTTGTGCCGGGCGTCCTCGTGATAAGCGCGCGTTTCCAGGTTGCCCCACTGGAACTTGCTCTTGGTGAAGACATTGGCGAACCAACTGTCATCGCCGGTCATGTCCATACGCACATTGGGGAAGGCTTGATAAGGGATATTTTGCTGTCCCACTTTGATGACGGCAAGATGGTCGTCGTTGCGCAAGGCCAGCGACAGCGATTGGTTCTCGGATTTATAGGCTGAAGAACCGACGACATCGCTGCCGTTTTTGGTATTTTGGGTGGTGAAATTTCCGCCCGCTTTGTAATTACGGGCCTGCACCGTGGAGCCGGTGTATTTAATCTCGGCATGTTCGTTCGCTATCGAAGCGGAAATATTGCCGCCTCGCGCATCGCCGTTGGTACGATAAAAGGTCGAGGCCTGGCCTTTTATCAACGGTGCCTTGCCGTCCTCGGCAAATTCGGGATCGGCAGAGTTAACGCGAATCGTGCCGCCGATGCTGTCGCCGCCCATGCTGACCGGCGTGATGCCGGCAAGCACCTGGGCGCTCAGCACGCTGGAAGGGGCAACGTAAGAGAGCGCGGGATTCATGTGATTGGCGCAAGCCGAAATCAAATTCATGCCGTCGACTTGAACCCGCAACCGGTCGTCCGCCATGCCGTGGATAACGGGGCGGCTGGAAATGCCACCACCGCCGGAGAAGCTCACGCCGGGCGTACCATTAAGCATTTGGGCGGTATCGCTGGTTGCGGTTCTGGCTAGGGCTATTTTGGAAGGGTCGAGATAGGATCCGAACGGCTGATCGACATTGGCTTTTTGGGCTTTGATGGTTAGCGTATCTAAAACCACAGGCTCCTCTGTCTTTGCTTTTTGAGCGGGTTTGGCGGCAGGCGCCTTGACCGCCACCGTGTTGTCGCCGGTGAAAGTGTAGTCCAGTCCGCTTTGCGCCAGCAGTTTTTCCACGGCCTCGCGTTTACTGTAGCTTCCTTTCAGCGCCGGGCTTTGT
>Ga0208629_101251_pt1 | contig 10742 bp, 8 predicted proteins | sample LakWasMet19_HOW5_2_FD_183865 | JGI IMG/M metagenome (GOLD analysis project Ga0208629, IMG submission 183865) | Freshwater sediment methanotrophic microbial communities from Lake Washington under simulated oxygen tension - Sediment Metagenome... | ecosystem: Environmental > Aquatic > Freshwater >...
TATTGCGTCACTCCGGAGCAGGGAACCCATGTGCATGAATTTCGCGATCTGGTTAAAGCGCTGCATCAGGCGGGTATGGGCGTCATTATGGACGTTGTGTTTAACCATACCGCAGAGGCCGGGGCAGACGGTCCGATCATTAATTTCAGGGGCATAGGCGATGATATTTTTTATCATCATGACCAGTTCGACAAGAGCATCCTTCACGATTACACCGGCTGCGGCAACACCGTAAACGCCAATCATCCGCTGGTGGCCAATTTTATTATCAGCTGTCTGGAGTATTGGGTCAGGGAAATGCATGTCGACGGTTTTCGCTTCGATCTGGCCAGCGCGTTGGCGCGAGGGGAGGGCGGCGAAGTGCTGCAAGATCCGCCTTTGCTTTGGGGCATCGAGCTTTCGGAGCAGCTGGCCAAAACCAAGTTGATTGCCGAGGCTTGGGATGCGGCAGGACTGTATCAGGTCGGCAGTTTTCCCGGTTATCGCTGGGCCGAATGGAACGGCAGATACCGGGATGTGATCCGGCGTTTTGTGCGCGGCGACAAGGGGCTGGTCAACGAGCTGGCAACCCGTCTTTGCGGCAGTAACGACTTGTACGAGCACAAAGGTCGACTGCCGATTAACAGCATCAACTTCGTCACCTGTCACGACGGTTTTACCCTGTACGATTTGTTTAGCTACAACGAAAAACATAACTATGCTAACGGTGAATATAATCAGGACGGTTGCAATAATAATTTAAGTTTCAATTGCGGCATTGAGGGACAAACCGAAGATTTAAGCATTCTGGCGTTGCGCAGAAAACAGGTGAAAAATGTTTTCGCCATGTTGCTGCTCAGTCATGGCGTCCCCATGTTACTGGCGGGCGACGAGTTATTAAACAGCCAGCACGGCAATAACAACTGCTACTGCCAGGATAACGAATTGTCCTGGATAGATTGGAATATGACCGAGCAAAATGCCGATATGCTGCGTTTTGTCCAACTAATGATAGCGTTGCGCAAACGACACCCATCCATCATGCGGCGGCGTTTTCTGACCGGAAAACCCGTCAATGGCCGGGGGATAGCCGAAATTCAATGGCACGGCACTGAAATCGACAAGCCGTTATGGGGCGATTATGACGCGAAGGTTTTGGCTTTTACCCTGGCGGGCGTTGAAGACGACGAACCTGATTTGCATGTTGCAATGAACATGTCGGACCAGCAAGTTAACATTGAATTGCCGTTTATTGCCGGCCGAGCATGGCGTCTGGCTTTGGACACTTCGCTGAATTCACCGCAGGATATCGTGCTTCCGCAAGACCAAAAACCGGTACGCGAAGATTTTTATTCGGTAAATAGCAGGGCTGTGGTGGTTTTTGAGAATGGGTGTAGTTGATCAATAGCTTGTCGGGTACATCGTTAGTGCGGTTGCGGCATCAAGGCCTTTGGATCGAGAAATTCGTCCTTGCCGTTGTCGGGGTCAAATCAGGGCAGACTGTACTTGAGCTTGCTTTGCTCCGCAGTAAAGTGATTTTGCAGGTGATTATCCGACTTGTCAGACTTTCAGATTGGCTCGTATGTATAACGTAAAGAAATTCCGCCAAGAGGACGGCCATGCCTGAACAAATCAATCCTTATGATTCACTTCTTCCTTCTTCTTTGGCTGTTTGGCTGACCACGGCCGACCAAACCCTGTTGTTGCAACGACAGGCGGATGACCTTCGCTTTGCCGACAACGCCAATGATTTCCCTGTGATAACCGTGGATGCGGGGCAGAAGTATCAAGTCATGGAAGGATTCGGATTTTCCTTGACCGGCGGCAGCGCCATGCTGATCAGCCGCTTGCCTGCTCCAGACAGGAGCGCATTGTTGCGTGAATTGTTCTTGCCCGGTGGCGACGGCATCGGCGTTAGTTTTCTGCGTCTGAGTATCGGTGCGTCGGATTTGAGCGAGCGCTGCTTTACCTATAACGACAGGCCGGACGGACAACCGGACCCTGAGCTGGTCCATTTCGACATCGAAGCTGGGGACCTTGAAGTCATTCCGCTGTTGCGGGAGATTTTGGCGATCAACCCCGAGCTCAAGATCATGGCTGCGGCTTGGTCGGCGCCGACTTGGATGAAGACCAACCGGAGTTTCACCGGCGGCAAATTGAGGCCGGATTGCTACGCTGTTTACGCCGCTTACCTAGTCAAATACCTGAAAGCCATGCGGGACAGAGGCATTACCGTTCATGCCATTACCCCGCAGAACGAACCCTTGAATCAAAAAAACGAGCCCAGCATGATCATGGAAGCGAGCGAGCAGGTCGAGTTCATCAAAAATCATCTGGGACCGGCTTTGTCAGCGGCCGGCTTGGCCGATGTGGAACTGTTTTGCTGGGACCACAATTGCGACGTCAAGGAGTACCCTTTGGAAGTTTTCGCCGATGCCGACGCGCGCCGTTATCTGACCGGGTCGGCCTGGCATCTGTACGGGGGCGACATTTCGGCCCTTTCCGAGGTGCATCAGCTTTACCCGGAAATGAAACTGTATTTCACCGAGCAGTGGGTAGGTTCGGACGGGCAGTTCGGGGGGGATTTAATGTGGCACGTGAAAAATGTGCTGATAGGTTCCCTACGCAACTGGAGCCGGGTCGTGCTCGAATGGAACCTGGCCTCAGACCCATTTTGCTGTCCCCATACGCCTGGAGGCGAGGCCCGTTGCGTCGGCGCTTTGACCATCGGCGAAGAGGTTACCCGCAACGTCGCCTACTATGTGATTGCCCATGCCGCAAAATTCGTACGCCCCGGTTCGGTGAGGATTTATTCCGATGGACATGCGTCCTTGCCTAATGTGGCTTTTCTGACGCCCGAGGGTTACATCGTCCTGATTGTGCTCAATGACGGGGCTGAATTACGATCCTTTACTATCCAATTTCAAGGGAAAAATGCCGTAGCCACCCTGCCGGCAAGCTCGGTGGCTACGTGTGTCTGGCGAGCAGCGTAAAAGTTTATATATCGTTCCCACGCTCCAGAGACTGTGAAAATATTCAAAATCCAAGCGATTCTCAAGTCGTCCGGCGTGGCATTTTTTTGAAAAAACAGATTTTGTCTCATATGGTCGCTCATTTTTATCTCCAAAAAAGCCAAAATCCGTTACCTTTTACGCATATCCCACGTTTCTTAACCTATTTTCCGGTCTTCGGGCGCAATAATCCCTCAGCGCGTCAGCACCGAGAATATTCAATATGCGAGTGAAGTTGTAGCCCAATACCATCAGGCTAAATTCGCCGCAACACTTTGCCAAGCCGCGCATTAAAAAGTGGTTCATCCCGGCACGATGCTTGAGAACGCCGAAGGGATGTTCCGCCAGTGCGCCGCGTTTTTTCATGATGCCCGGCTTTTGACCCATCCGCTGTTGGTGGCGTTCGATGACGGCTTCGTGCTCCCAGCGCTGGATTTGTTTGATGGCGGCTTTTTCGCTCAAACATTGCTCACGTAACGGGCACTGGCTACAATCCGCCGCCTTGCTTTTATAGGCTTTGAACCATTTGCCGTTTTTCTGGTGCGCTTTGCCGCTGGCGGTCAACGGGTTTCCTTGCGGACAACGATAGCAATCTTGTTCTGGGTCATAGCGGAACTGCTCCCGAGTCAATCGGCCCTTTGCGGCGATGGCTTTCGACTTGTCGGGAATGGCGACGTAAACCGTGATGTTTTGGTCTTCGCAGGTTTTAAGCGGGTTGCCTTCGTAATAACCGCTATCGGCTAACCCGGTCAGGTTTTCGGATTGTAAGATGTCCTGAGCCTTTGCCAACATCGGCGCCAACTGATGAACATCATTGCCGTCTTGAGTGACTTCTTCGGCCACAATCAGTTTGTGTTTGTCGTCCACCACGATTTGCACGTTATAGCCCGCAACGGTTTGACCGCGCTTGGTCAGCAGTCTGGCGTCCTGGTCAACGGTGGATACTTGTTTGTCGCCACTGTCTTTGAACTGTTGCAGCAAGGCTTTTTTCTCGGCTTGTTTGTTGCGCAACCGTTCAAGCTTTTGTTGCAACTGCTCGTCTTCAACCAAGCTGCCTTGGCTTGCCCGGTCATCGGCGGCGTCTTGTTCGGCAAGGGCTTGTTGGTAGTCGGCGATTTTCTGGTCTAAATCTTCAAGCTGTTTGTTGAGTTTGTCTTCGGTGTAAATTCCGGTTTTACTGGCGTCGGCTTTGAAAAAGCTGCCATCCACAGCAACTTGTTCGCCACCGAACAGCGCAAGTTCCTTACACGGTAGCAGGAAGTCGCGGTTCGCCGCCTTTAATGCTGCGCCATTGACTTTGCGAAAGTCGGCGATGGTTTTATAGGTCGGGCGCAAGCCCTCGACCAACCACATAGCCTCCAGGTTCCGCCTGGCCTCGCGTTCCAGCTTCCGGCTGCTACGGATGCCTTGTAAATAGCCGTACAAATACAATTTCAACAACGCCGCCGGATCATAAGCCGGTTGTCCGGCACTCATGACAGGTTGGCTGTTTGCAAATCCAAAAGCCTGTAAATCCAAGGTATCGACATAGGCATCAATGGCTCGTACCGGATTGTTCTGGCTGACATATTCATCGACACAAGGCGGCAGCAACATTTCTTGCTGACGGTTTAATACGGGTTGATAGCGGCGTGATGACATGAGTGTTTGTTAACTGGCGGTTACCGGATGATGTGCATATTATAAAGTATGGTGCGAGAGAATACTTTCACGGTCTCTGGAGCTTGGGAACGATAAAAAACCGGCTTATTCCGGCCTACGGGAGTTTATTCATAATGCGTCCACATTCGCAGCACACGGACGACTTTTTCTTTGGCGAATATTTCATAGACAAGACGGTGTTGAATATTGATTCGTCGTGAATAGGAGCCGGTAAGATCTCCGACCAGCTTTTCATACGGCGGCGGATTCTGTAAGGGGTCATTGGCAAGAATTGCCAATATCGTTTGAGCCTTCTGCTTTAGCCCGCTTGCCGCCAGTTTCTTCGCATCTTTAAGTGCTTGCTTGGCATAAACGATCTCCCAGCTCACCAATCAAGTTCCTTAACACTTTCCGTCAGAGGTTCAGCCATGCCCTCTTTAATGGACTCCCGCATACCCGGCACAGATAGGAGGTAAAGCGTTTCTTGAATCGCGCTCCAATCTTCTGAGGAAATCAGGACAGCACTACCGCGCTTGCCTGAAATAAGGATAGGTTCATGAGATTCTGCCGCTTCATCGATAAGCCGATAGAGATTTGCGCGTGCTTCGCTAGCGTTAAGTGTTTGCATGACTGTTTCCTCTGAAATAGGATATAAAAGGTACGCTTTGACGTACGTTATGTCAACGCATTAGAGAGTTCTGGATCGGGTCGTTGATAGTGGCAGCCCATTCAGGCGACAGCAAGCCAAGGCGGACATAATGGTGGAACGAAGAATACGGCCAGTCGGCAACGCATTGAGTCAACCCATGTTTTACCGGATTCCAGTGGATATAATCGACATGCCTTTGAAAATCAGTGTCGTCGCGAATCGTATGTTCCCAAAATCGCCGTTGCCAAAGCCGATATTCACCGCGTTTGTCGGGAGTTAACGGCATTCCCGACAGCTGTAGTTCGTGTGTAAATTTGGATTTGATCGCCCGCCAGCGTCCCGAATAATCGGCATCGCCGTCAGGCAACGTCCAAACAGCATGCAAGTGATCCGGCAGAATAACAATGGCGTCGATGGTGAAAGGCCGTTCCGCCCGACGTGTCTCACCAAAGCATCGGAAGAACGATCCCGTAACGTCACCGTAAAGAAATACGTACCTCCAGCAACCCGGTTCCGCCGATATAACACCATGCCGCACCATCAATAAGTTTGAAAAAATTGGTAGCCCGTATGAAGCGTAGCGGAATACGGGATGATCGTAGCTCCGAAGTCCCGGATTCCGCAAGCTCCATCCAAACTACATGGCTATGAAGCCAGATTTACACATCCAGGTGGATAGTTTCATAACGTGATAGCCCGGCGTGGTGGTAAGCCACTCGGCGATCTCTACGGTTACGGTTTCAGTAATTCTGTTTTTTCTAAAGGCCTTGCAAGCAAATGTAACGACACTTTTCGCTCTTGCAGGGGCTTTGAGATCGATTTTTAAAGTAATAGTTGGCCCTGCATCGTCGTAGTGAACCAAGCCTTCGTCTTGGCTTCCGCCCCACACATAATTCGTGATTGTATCCACGGCTTTGTCCCAATTAGTTCCAGCCCTACAGTTCGAAAGGCCGTGGGAATCGGCGTAGTTTTTCATGAGTTTATTATAAGCTTGTGCGAATACTGACGCCTTCCTGTTCAACTCCCCGTGTTCTAGGGAACGTGGCATGTCGGTTGTGCCTTCTATTCGATCCAACCGGATTTTAGCTGCATAACACCGACTGTAGTTGAGCTTTCCTACTTCAGGGATCTCACTTGAGTATCCCAAGACTTCGAAAAAGCGAAATTGGATTTTCGCAATATCTTCTCGGTAGTAAGTCTTGGGATTAGCAGTCTTGAGCCACCGCATGTCCGCTAGGTTGTCGGCCAACGTAGTGCTGGTAGTTGAGGTTTGTGCTATGACAATTGGACTAGTAAGAAAGTTGGCGGCCAGGATGAGCGTTATGAGAAGATTCATCACTCAAGCACCACATCCACCCGCCGGAATTGGCCGAGGCGTAGCGCTTCGGCGGTTTGCCCCTCCAAGTGCGGGCCTTCCAAGGTCTGCATGCTGCCGTCCCGCCCATGTAACAGATAGCGACAGGAACTTACGGCGGCGTTGCCGAACGTATCTTGGCGCGAAGGATTGATGTAGACCAACAAGGTTGCCCCCAATAAAGCGCAGGCCGCGCTGTCCGCTGGCAATTTTTCTTCAACACCGAACGGATTAACGCATTGCTCGTTTGTTGAGAAAAATGTCTTCGACAGGACGGGCGCGGGTTTGAATAGCAACTTTCCGTCCTCGAACACAAACGGAGCAGCCCCCAAGAAAAGATGAGTCCAAAGGTGCAAAAACTCTACCGTAGAACCCGAAAGACGGGCTACGCAGCCTCGGCCATGTTGCCGTGGATCGATGGCGAAACCGCTGCTGACCAGGAAGCTGGAGTTTTCGACTGTGTTGCGTCCGTATTCCATCGGATCACGGAAAGCCACCAGCAGCTGTTCAATTTGGCCGTAGAACTCCTCGATTAACCCGGCACGAACCATTTCCAGCACGAACTTGTAATGCATGTGCAGGAAGATGGAGCCGTTCTCCAGCCAGCCGTAGTTGAAAACCCCGATCCGTCCCAGATCCAGCGCATTTTCCCCGAGCGGTTCATTCACGCGGTACATGCCCAGTTTCTTGTCGAACAGTTCGGAGTTACGCGCGGCGTCGTATAAGCGCCGGACTTCCGCCGGTTCGGCGATGCGCAGGGCATGGACGAAGCCTTCCAGAAACAGCGGTATCGGTTTTTGCTTGAAGCGGGTCACAACCGCCTTACCGTCCGCGATTTCCTGATATTGCTCTGCCTCGTAGGAGAAATAGGTGACGATGCCTTCCGGCGTCCGGGCTTTGTCGATCGCGGCATCCAGATAGTTCGAAACCGTCGCCAGGAAGGTTTTCACCGCTGCAACAGAGAGGACTTGTTCGGCACCGTCAAAGCCCATGAACACCTTTTCCCGATAGGTTTCCTTTTGGGCTCCGCTTTCCTGCCAGAATAGCTCGGGTGTCAGGTTGGGGCGGTTTAACATCACTTCCAACCCCGATATAAAATCCACCAATTCCGTCGGCAGGGAAAATTCTCCCTCGACATCGGCCAGGGCTTTTGAGGTAAAGTCCACCAGGCGCTTGAGTTCAATGGTTTCATTGACCGAAGACCCGAAAATGCCGGGCAGGCCGTTCAAGGCGTCACACCAGCCTGGGCGGTCGGCCTCCATTTCTATGCCTACGCCGAACGGGTCCAGCGTGGCCAGCTTGTTGGCAACCAGCGTCAGGATTTTTGTTAGCAGCGTGGTGTAAACGATCTCGCCGTGACCGCGTTGCGAGCGGACTTGGTGGCGGCGACGGGTACGGGAGTTAATCAGGGATTCTTTCTCAGGACGGCCCTGCACCGCGCCGTATTGGCGAACGCCGTTGGGCGTCACCACGTATTTTTGGCAGCGAGGTGCTACAAAATGGGTGGAATCAAAGAAGGTATAGGTCTTGTCCACGAACAAGCCGGACATCCGATCCGGGAAAATAGCCGCGTAGCTAATCAGCAAATCGACCAAATACGTCCAGTGATCCGACCAATAGCCCCGGTCGAACTCGGCATCTTCCACTTCCTGCGCTTGCGCCAGAATTTCCTTGATGATCGGCTCCGGGTTTGCCGCACCTTGAAGCACTTGCCATAGTTCCGCGTATTTAAACTCACGGGACAGCAGTTGCTCCAAGCCTGGAAACCGGGCGAAATGATGGGCAAGGGTTGTTGACTTAAGAATGTTAGCTCCTTCTCCCTCAGGGAGAAGGTTGGGATGAGGGAATTCAAACAAGCTTTTTTCCTTATTTTGATTTCCGCTCGGCAACTGCTCCATGCGTTGCTCTACCTCCTGCATCCGTGCAGTCGTCACCCAACCCTCTCCCGCTGGAGAGGGCTTTGTACTACTCAAGTCAACAGTAAAACGCGAGTTCCGCAACGAACAGGGATTGCAGCCGTCCGCCTGGATCAGGTTGAAGAAATAGCGGATGTTTTTGTCATCCAGCGCAGGATCGAAGAACAAGTCCATTCGGCGGTTTTGCAGCACATCGCGAAAATCGCCGTTGCCTTCGGAATACGGCGTGTCCTGCAACAGAAAGTCGTTGTAATCCCGTTCCAGATCGCCGTGCTTGCGGCCGAACAAATACAATTGCGCACCTCCCGGCACTTCTCTGGGAAAGCCGCCGCGCAAACCGTTGTCCAGATAGCATTGCCGGGCATGGGCATCGAACAGCGGCTTGGCCGTCGCGGTAAAGATTCGTTGGGTGATGCCTTCAATCAAGCGGCGGTTCGTTTCCCGCTTGGCTTCGAAGTAATCTTCTTGGTCGGCCTCCGCTATGAATTGTTCAAGTACAGACTGCGATTCTGCATGGCCGTAAAAGCCGTAAAAGACCTGGCTTTGTCCCGGCTGGAGTTCGAAGGTCAACGCCTGGAAAGCCGACGGCGTTTGGTTACCCGCCACTTGGTTATCGAAATCCAGGCTGTCATTGGAGAAAAATCTCTCCGGTTTGGAGAAATCCCCGGCCAAGCCGAAAATTCTCTCCGCGTCTACGACCACGCTTGTTCGTCCGCCGTTCAAAAAACCGGCGAAGAAATTGCAGGCGATCACCGGTTCTACTTGCGGGGAGTCGGTGGGCCATACTTTCAGCCGGTAAAATGGCAAATTTTCCTCGACCCCCTCGACCCGCATGAAGGCCTCCGAGGTTCGGCTCATGAACTTGAGTATCCATTGGTTCATGCCAAAGGGAAGCACTTGCGGCAAACCGTCGACGATCTCTATCTTTTTAGTTTGCTTGGATGTATTGGTGATGGTGACACGCCGCAGCAACCCGGCCACGGGCGCCTCCGGCAAGGTGAACATATCGGCCCGAATGCTAAATCCCAACTGCGGATTGATCTCTTCCACGCCGACCTCATGGGGCGTGACGTAAAGGCGTTGCTTGATCTCAGATCCCGCCCCGCGTTGGAAAGGCTCGTGGGTCAGGATTTGCTCGCCATCGGTAATCTTCAGGAAAGTCCTAAAACCCCGTGAGGGCGTCAGTTGATAAGCCTTATCGGCAGGGAAAAACTCCAAAAAGGCCCCGTCTTTGTTGCGCACGCCAAAACTGGCAATGGCCTGGCCTCGGTTGACATAAAATGCCCACGCCGGGCGACCTAGGGTGCCGGCGATGCCGGGCAAAAAACTGGCGAAAGGGGCAAGGTCGTTGTACTGGTCAATGACGAAGCAGTTATCGTTGTCTAAGGCATAGTAGGTCTGGTTCACGGGGTTGCACCATTTGAGTTGAGTATTGAATCGGCGGTTTTGGGCGTAGGGCAATATCTAAGCGTTTATAATATTTAACTGATGTACGCGTTGCCCATTACAGCCGCGAAAAAGATAGATCATAGATTAGAGACCCAATCATTGTCCGAAAAGATCTTGTTCCCTGCATGCCGTGCGTGCCTCGGTTTCTAAGGCGCGCGCGGCACGCCCTACACACTGTTAAGGCCATTCAGTAGGTATTTCAGATTGTCAGTAAAATCAGCCAATCCACTATGCCTGCTCGAGTTGCATATTGCAATGAACATGTCGGACCGACAAGTGCCGGTCGAGCACGGCGTCCGGCATGGGATACTTTGCTGAATTTGTAGTGCCTCCACAAAACCCAAACACTGTACGCGCAAACTGTTATCCGGTAAATACCGGACTGTTGCGGTTTTTGACAATGCGAATTGCCGATTTGATGTTGTCGTTCATTGGGGATTGTTGTCTGGGTGGCAACCGGACGATGGAGGTTGCGACTGTGGAAAATGCCGGTATGTTCAGGGGGATTAAATCCGCAGCTAGACCCTGCGGAATTTACTACGTATACTTGGATAGGCTTGCTTTTCAAGGTTATAGGCCAAGAAAAAGCGAGGCCGGGTGCAGGGAAGAATTTTAGATAAGGTAATCGTAACGTTTAAGGCTGGTGATGACGTTTTTGCATTCAGGGTACAATTCCAAAATTAATCTATCGGCGAAAGATATGCTTGAAATAAGTCAGGAAATCAGTCGAAATTTTACGCCAT
>Ga0208629_101252_pt1 | contig 10742 bp, 4 predicted proteins | sample LakWasMet19_HOW5_2_FD_183865 | JGI IMG/M metagenome (GOLD analysis project Ga0208629, IMG submission 183865) | Freshwater sediment methanotrophic microbial communities from Lake Washington under simulated oxygen tension - Sediment Metagenome... | ecosystem: Environmental > Aquatic > Freshwater >...
GCTCGCGGTTAAAACCCTGCACCACGTGCATTCCCCAACGTGGGGCACAACTCAGGGCTGTCACTCAAGCCTTCGTCCCGCGCGCAATCATGCCGGTCGCAGCTTCTCAGCGCTTCAATCTTTCTTGGTTTGCTTGTGTGTTGGCTCTGACGTTGCGTAAACAACCAGAGCGATCACGACGATCAACAGCACCGCAATGGGCAGCACAAATACGGCAGCCCAAAACGCTGAATCCGCAGCGTCCACAGATGACACAAAGTGCAAAAACGTCGAGCGGATTGCCTCGACTGCCATGTTGGCCTCGTCAGCAGAGCAATGGCGCGGTACCTGGAACAAAATCAGCAAGGCAGGCCTTGAAGCGGTGAGATCTAGCGCACTACATGTAGCAACGGCCTATGAGATGCTCACCGGAGGTGAACGGGCCAACGTTATAAACTGAACGCATTCATACGCCATAAACAGCTGCCGGATGTTCGAGTGACACTTTCCACAAAAACGGGAGAAGACATGGGTCGCTTTTCCTGGTCATTGTGTTCAGAACCGCGTTCACTCTTGGGTATTTTCTTGAAATCCTTTTTACAGCGTTGACACCTTGCGAGGAGCAGGTGTTTGACCGAATCAACTTCGCCAAACCCTCCATCTGAGGCTTGAGACCGTCGTCGCCACACGTTCCAAACATAGTGAACGACCTAGCCGCTGACTATCATGACTTCGACCCAAGCGGGCGCGTCAGTGACGGCCCGACCGCTTTCAAAGCCTGGCACGCCCTCAGATGTCGTCCGGCAGGCCGTCAGCGACCACCCTGTGCGCAGCTTCTTCCGCTGTCTCATCGCCGCGCAGGCGGCTGGACTGACTAAGCTCAAGGAGCTCCTCCGGGAAGTCCTGCAGGAGGCAGATGTCGCGACAGCGAGCGTTGCGAGCCCGTCGGCCGACACCGCGTCAGTCGACGAAGCTCCGCCCTGGTCTACTTCATTTCCGGCCCTCGACGAGCTGTCTGTGAACCGTATAATGGCGGTGCGTGGTTGAAGAGTGGGGCAGCGACCTGGAGGCGAATGTGTTTGAGCCCGCTCAATTTGTGTGCGCCGCCCCACTCGCCGTGTTTACCCCTGCAGTTGTCCGAAGACATCATCGCAGTGCACGATGCGTACTGCGCCTGGAAAACGGAAGCGTTTCCTGCAGGACGGGCCGCACAGCATGCAGAGCTCGCAACTGCATTGTCTGCAAGCTTCGCCGCGTCAGCAGGTCGTCTCCCCATGCGAGGCGCCACGCCAGCCGCCAGCAGAATACCTCGCTTCCCGGGGGCGGGGCCGTGCGACACGGTGACACTGGATGACGACCTCCGCGCCCACATATGCAAGCTTCAAGACACCATGCGCCAGTTGTGGCTCACGTACTCTGAGCTCAGCTCTGCTGCGCCCCCGCAGAAACAGGCAAGCGCGGAGCAATCCGATGCGGCCGGAGGTGCGTTGCCTGCTGCAGGGCTCTCGTTTTGGCCCGTCTCAGAACTGGGACTGACGCCACATACGCTCCGGGCTACGTTTACCGTGCCTGTTTTCGTGCTTCGTACCACGATCGCCGGGAGCGCGACCGCCTCCCCCGACGCCACCACTCTCTGCGCCCCGTTTCTCCTTCCGCGACCGCATTCTCTTGCTTTGCAGATGCGAACCCCCGGCTGCGTGGCGCCTTAGCGGTGCTGCCACAGGGCCAGACGCCCGCCCAACCGCTTCAGCCGCGGCAGTCCGGCATCGCAAGCGGCCAGCCGCTGCAGCCTGCCGCAGCCGCAGGGCTGGCCACATCGAGCGTGGCTGGCGCAAATCTACTCTACCCAGCCAAGCGGCAGGTGCGCAGCGGCGAGCAAGACCTTTTGCACGCGGCCCTCAGCGATGCCGTGAACCGCACCCGGTGCGCAATCCTCGCGTGGATCACCAAGCAGCGCGGCCAGCTGGAGCACGACAACGAGGAGCTGCTGCCGTGGCTGCCGGAGCTGTACCCAACTCACGAGGCGGCGGCTTCGATGCTGGAGCAGCTCCTACTCGATGGTCAGATTCCGCTGCGGGAGACCGCTTCGGTGTGCCGGTGGACGGTGCGCAACCAGACCAACATGATGAGCAAGAACAGGTTCAAGGCGGCACTGTCCAAGGCGCTGGGACTGGAGCGGGCCCTGGACCTCTTCCGCTACGGCCGCGGCTGGCACGACACATATGACCCTTACACGGGCACGCTGCTGTCGGCGCCGCCGCCTGCGCCGCCGTCCAGCCTCATCTTCCGCCCTGCACACGTGCCCAAGGGCCAAGCGGTGCTTTCCGAGGGCGACAGGGAGTTGAGTAGGATGCACCACAAGGCGGCGAGCGCCATTCCCGCACTCGGCAGCGCAGCCGCCTCATGCATCGGCCCGACGCAGGCGATTTGTGCGCCGCCGGCCCCCTCTGGGGGCGCTGCGCCGGCAGCTTTCTCCGGGGTCCGTGCGGCTGCTGCTGGGGCCGGCGCACTCCGCTCCCAGGCAAGCGCCCCCGCCGTCGAAGCGTCTGGGCTGGTGCTCGCCGCGCAGCCCTCGCAGAGTGGCAGCGTGGTGATTCACTCTGCGCACTCCACCGAATCCAAGACATCTACCACGTCCACATACACCGGCGATACCACGACGAATGCGGGCAGCGTTACCGGCCCGCTGGCGGCGACCGAATCTCTCGGGGCCGCTCGCCTAGGTACGGATGTTGCAGAGGCCCCGACTCGCATTCGCGCGCCTCGGGCCACCCCCGCTGGTGTGTCGCCCCCGCAGAGCACGCCTGCCTCGCGTGTCTCCCCGTCCCCCCTGTGCCGCAGTGCCTCCAGTAGTACCACCCTGACTACCGTCCTGACGAGCAAGGACGGCGGAACCCCTGGGGGCGCACAGCGGCAGGGCTCACCCGCAGCGCTACTGGTGGGCTCGGCGCCAGAGGGCGGCGGCAGTCCGTCCGGTGCGCAAACCACTCACAGGCGCAGCAGCGGTGGGGGCCTTGGTTCCGGCGCTAGCGTCACGTCCACTGACAGCTCGCCTCCGACCCCTCTTCAGGTGGGGGGCATCGAGGTGGTCCGGCGGCGCCTCGCTCGCGAGCTTTCCGAGGGGGGCCCGTCCCCCGCCGCGTCCCCCATCTCGCCTGCGGGTCTGTCGCTCATCCGAGAGGTGGACGAGGAGGCGGACGAGTCGGACGCAGACACGGCCAGTCGGCGGAGCCGGATCCCGTCACACACCACGGAAGCGTCCGTAGCCGCGGCCGCTGCCGCTCGGGCGGCCCCTGCAGTGCCAGCTGCCCCAGATGCAATTCAAGCGGCGATTGCCACTCAGGCGTTACCGGCCCCGGCCTCCGAGCGTGCAACTTCGCTGACAGCAACGGGGCTCGATTCTGCCCCATCGACGGTGTCATCCGCACGCCAGCGCTTGGCAACGCAGCACTCGCGCACCACGTGTAGCGGCGGCAGCGAGGGGGGCCCGAGCGAAGCCACGTACTCCGGCGACCACCCTCCTTTGAGTCCCGTGTCGCCCTGCTCCCTCGCCCTCTCCTCCGCCCGCATGCGCCAGGCAGCTGGGCAGCCGGAGCAACCCTTGCAAGCCGCTGCCGCGCCCAGTCCCGGGCTTGCGCCCTCGATAGCACCGTTCACGGGCGTGGCAGTGGGGTCGCCGCAGCCGCTCGCACCACTCTCCTCTGGCTCCCGTGAGGAGCTGACGACGCTGTCGGGGGTTGCCCAGGGCCCTGGCGCGGGTACCGGCGCAGAGGGGCTAGAAGGGGTGGAGGAGTCCCCGGTGGAGGGCCCGAAGCCGGATCAGGCGCATGCCCACAGCTCTCGCTTCTCCTCTGGCTACGACGCCGGCATTCCGTACATCCACAGCGCAGCCGCGCGCGTGCGGGCGATGCAACCCGTTGCTGGCGCGGGGAGTTGCATGCCCAAGCCGCCTCGGAGGGGACACGCGAACACGCTGTCCATCTGTCCAAACGAAGTGACGGGCCCGAGCGGCAGTGTGCTCGTCGGTGGCACGTGCCCTCTAGGGCACTTGCACGGGGATATCTTCGAGAAGCCCGCCCACTGGGTCTTGCCAGCCGTCAGCCAGTCACCGTCGCCATCGGAGCACGTGCAGTATCCGCGGGTGGAGCTGCCGCTGCTCCCGCCTGATGCCGTAGGGGGCGCTGTCGTCTCCCCCGAGCAGCCGCTGCCGTCGGTGCAGGAGCGCATGCAAGCCTTCTCCCGCGGCGGCGTGGCATCGCGCACCGTGGCATATATGGACGTGCCTGCGCACCTGTACACCAACATGGGCGGCGGCATCTGGGCCACGAGCACGCAGCAGACCCAGGGCCGACAGTCGCTGGCGGGCAGCCGTCAGTCGCGCACGAGCCACGGCCCGGCTCTCAGCTTCATGGGCGATCACTCCGACAGCAGCATGGACACGCCGACCATGGCGCTGGCGGACGCCACACAGGACTCGATAGGGCGCAAGGCCGGCGGCAGCTCCTCCGTACAGGAAACCCCTCTGCCGTCGCCTGCTCGGCTCAACGCACTGCCGGCGGGCACAGCTCAAGCTCCGCTTGCGCTGGCAGCGGGTGCCGGCGGCGGCGGCGCAGCTGTGGCACCATCAACGGTGTCTCAAACAGTTGGAGGTGGAGCCGTTGCCGACGCTGACGCCAGCGCCACCGTTGCGCATCACCATGCGAGCAAACGGTCGGGAATCGCAGGGCTGCCCATGCCTAAGGCGCTGCGCAGGCTGCTGGGGTTCAAGCCAAACCGCACGCGCAGCGAGCCGAACGCTAGTATTCAGCCGCACCCGCTGCAGCGAGCGTCCGCCAACAGCGTGGTCCAGGGGACCGGCGGCTCCGCGCCGACAGCCGTGCGAGCAGCCTCGTGGCCGCCGTCAGCGTCTGCTTCTCACGGAGGCAGCCCCGCTGTACAGCCCATTCTCCCGCCCCCCGTTGATACCGGCCGGGGGGCCGCAACCGGGGGCAGCGACCCGCTCATCGCCGCTGGGGGCCTGCGTCAACGAGCTCCCGCGGGACCCTTAGCCGCCGTGCCAGGCGGTGGACTCATGCCTCTCATGGTGGGCACGGGCGGGGGAGGCGTCAAGTTCGGGCGCCAAGAGACTGCCGTGACCCCAGCGGCCGAAGCCGGGCCGTGCGCTCAGCTATCACTTGCTGTCGCGGCCGCTTCAATGCAACCCGTGGCACCGGCGCCTGAGTCGGTCATTCCGCAGCAGAGCCGACCCACTGACGCACTGTCAGCAACCGGCTCGACGCGCAGCGACCGCGAGGGCGGCGGACCTGGATGCAGCGCCGGCACGATGCTTGATCGGCTCATCGACCCTGCGGCACCTGCTGTGCTGGCAGCTCCGGGCGCACGAGCCCGAACCACGTCTGCGAGCAGTGCCAGCTCGCAGGGGAGCACCTCTGCTTTCGGCAGCTTGCGCAAGTCCCTTCGAAACCTGACGACAGGGGGCAAGAGCAACCACCCTTCCGCCCCGTCAAACGTCGTGGTGATTGTGGAGCCTGCCGTGCCTGCCCAGCAGCAGACTGTGGAGCCTTTGCGCTCCTCTCTGCGCCGGCAGCCGCCCATGAGCAGCGACGACGCACCATCTTCCGCGCCGCCCTCGCACAACCACCACAACAACGTGAGGTTCGGCGCCACCGTCGCTGAGGGGCCCACACAACCGCTGCTGGGGATGGCAGGCCGGGGGCCAGGTCGGCGCGCCGGCGGAGGCGAGGCGGTGCGCGCCACACCGGGTGTGGACGCCTCCGGGCGGCCTTTTGGCGACGCCTCAAGCCACGCCCCACCCGCCGTCGCGATTGCCGAGGTCGCGATGATGCTTTCCCCTGCGGGCACCCGCGTCACAGGCGCTGCTGCAGCGGCGGGCGTATCCGCAAGGCCGCGGGACGACACCGGCTCTGCCACTGACAGCTTGGGTGCTATCCAGCCCGCCACTTCTATGTTCTTCCGCGAGGGTGCAGACATGCGCTTCCTCAGGGAAAACGTCGCCCAGCGCGACGGCGCGGCGACCAGCGCGAGGGGAAGTGGAGGCAAGGGGATGTGCGCCCGTTTGTGCGGCTGTTTTCGAGGTGGCGGAGCTCACAGCCCGCAGCAGCCGTTGGAGCCGGGGACAGACCTGGTGATGCCGCTGCGCGACTGACGCGCTGGGGTCAGTACAAACATACAAGGAGTGCACAGCTGCAGTGTGGGCACAGAGCGTTGCCAACCCGACGCAGAGTGCCCCCGGGCCGTTCTCTCGCTGTAGCTTGTAGCTGGCAGCGAAACGTTGCAGGCGCATTCCCGTTGCTAATACCGACACTCCAAGCACCCGTCGATAGATGCACATGCTGCAGCCTGCTGTGCAGCTGAGAGACCGCACTGCCGTCGCTGCCAGTGCATGCACGCGTGCGCATCCCTCCGTGGGCTCATTTTCAGCTTCATATTCCCGGATTTCTTGACAATGTCGCCGTGCCGGTGCACGTGATCGGCGCGGCTGCTGTGCATGACTCTTTGGGCGCTGCGATCATCATTGGTCTCCACCTGCTGCTTGCAGAGCCTGCAGCTACTTGTCGCCTTTCGAAGCTTGAATCTCTTGTTCACTCATCATATGCGCTTGCATATGCATGGGCCTGTATATGACGCACGTGCACGCGCGCGACACTCGCGATCGAAGAATCCGAGTAAACCCACGTTTCGGGCATCAGTTTTGACATCGACACCCGACGTAGAAAACCACAAGCACACGGAGTCATGACCGTACTGCGAGCAATGCGGGTGCACCGGTGCGGTCCCTGCTTGCAGCGTCATCTGAACGCTCGCTGACCCCATCACGATACGGTTAGGCGAGAACGGCATTGAGCATATTGCATGGCCAAGAGCAGCAGTCTCCCCAGGCAAGCTCTTGCATGCGGGCACACTATGGGGCGTGGCTGACAGTCGCGTGCTTGTGGGCGCCGGCCGACATGCGCCCACGGCAGCAGCGCCTGCACGCTGCGCGGGCGGCCGCCTTGACGTTGGTATTCACCGCGCAGAGAGCAAGCACCGCGAGCCAACCGCCGCCCAGCAAAATCAGCCAGCGCGCCATCGCCACCTGCCGGTCGGCAGTGTGGCGCTGGAAGGAGATGCGCGCACTTCGCTCCTGCGCCGCCCGCTCCTGGTCAGCGATGGCCTGCGAGATGGCGCCCTCCTCCTCCTGCTGCAGCCACAGCCAGGTGTCGTCAAAGTACTGAGACTCTGGCTGGTACGTCTCCCCGCCGAAGAGCACTGCAGCGGAGGAGAGGCTGTCCGCGCCGCCGCTCACCGCCTCGCGGCTGTGCAAGCCCGCGGCGGCTCCGGGCCTGCTGCCGTCGCCTCGGCCGTGGTGCTCCTCCTCCGCCTCCACGACTTCCATCACCTGCCGCAGCAGCGCGCCCTCCAGCGCCTCGCTCATGCCGTGGCTGAAGGACAGGAAGCGCAGCCGCTCCAGCAGCGTGGCGCCCCGCACCAGCGAGGCCAGGAAGTGCCGCCGGTACTCGGACACCAGGCTGTGCCGGTAGCGGGAGGGCGGGCTGTCCACGCCGACGCTGGGTCTGCTGCGCCTGAAGCGGGACAGCAGCGAAAAGGTCGAGGTCGAGGAGGAGGAGGAGGGAGGCGGCGGCTCGGCATCGCTCGCCCCACTGCTCACAGCGAGCGGAGTGCCTGCGAAGGCGGCCTGCAGCCACGTGCGAACGCTCGGACGCAAGCCAGACTCCGGAGCGACCTCTGCCTCGCGGCTTCGCCGGGCAGTTTGCTCATCTTCCCTCTCCTGCGTCCCCGTCCCCTCATCTTCCTCTGCCTCCGCATCGGGGTCGTCGTCGCCCTCGTCGCCACGTGCATCGCGCGCAGCCTGGCGACGCTCTGCCGCAGTGACGCGCTGCAGCCGGGCGGACAGAGCCTGCAGCGCCGCCCCGCGCTCGCTGTCGCTGCTGCGCACCGGGATCCAGTGCAGGTCGGATATCTGACCGTGGCCGTGCTGGGCGGCAGCAGCAACCCCAGCGGCAGCAGCAGCGGCAGGAAGAGGAGGAGAGGCATCAGCTGCGGCCGTTGGCGTCACATCCGTGTCGAGAATAGGTTCAACACCCCCACTCCCGTCCGCGGCAGCTGGGGCGGCATCTTTGTCGCGCTTGCGGGACTTGGCTCGCAGCGTGGCAGCCCCATCCTGCTGCGAGAGCAGCATCCGCCCGCCGCGAGCCGCCGCAGCCGGCCTCAGCCCCATCTTGCGAACCCCCGACCACTGCTGGCGCGAGACACGCGCCTGTGGTGCGTGGGCCGCAGGCGTAGCGTCGTCAGCAGCAGCCGCGTCACCGCGGGCGTTGGATGCCGCCACCTCACCGTGGTCCCTACGCCCTACGTCCGCCGAATCGACAGCGCCATCGCGCTGAGGAAGATCCCCCTCCTCGGACAAAGCCGCGTCTCCGCGCCTCACAGGTTGAACCGCACCGGTTACTGGAGACCGGCGGGTGACAGCAGACGGGGTGCGGTGCCGCGGTTGCGGGTGCGCCGGCGGCGCATTGAAGGGAGGCGGCGAGCGGGCTGCTGCCCATGCTGGCCTTCGCGCGTATTGGGGCGGAGACGGCGCAGGGGCTCGCGGAGTGGCGCGCTCTGACGATGCAGTTCGGGCGGGAGCGTTCACACGCTCCTTCGAGGGGCCTCTCGCTCCAGGCTTGCCCGCGCTGATCGGCTGCGCATCCTGCGCCTGCTCAGAGGCGGCATCTGGATCGGCCAGCTCCAGCTGCTCGTCGAGCAAGCTAGCACTGCGTGCTTGCGCTGGCTCGGGCGGGAGCACGGCTGATTGCCTCCTGTGTGCGGGGCTCACTGGCGCTTCCTCAATAGCTTCCCCTGCACCGACATCTCCGTCCAGAGGCACGTCCTTGAGCTGCCCTGCGCGCTCCGCGCTGGCAACGAGGCCTTCGTCGGCGCCGGTTACGTCGCGACCGACGGAATTCTCGTCAGCGCCTGCCAGCTCCATGTCAACCCCGTCGCCCCCCTCATCTTCAACGCCCAGATCGCCTTCCTCGCCGCCAGACTCCTGCGCAGCCTCTGTGGCCGCACCTGCACCTGCGAGTGCTGCTGTGTCCACACCTTTGTGGTCCTCCCCGGGCTTCTCTCCCGCCTCCCCCTCTTCTGCCTCGCCGCCCTCCTCCGCAGCTTCCGCTATGGGGGAAGCAGCATCCCCATCCCCACCCTGCCCCTCACCCCCCGCAACGGCCTCCTGCAACGCAGCATCCCCACCGCTCTCGGGGGCACCAGCTGCAGCCTCCTCTTCCGCGTCTTCCTCCTGCTCATTGATGGCTGCTTCCTCTTGTTCCTCCGCTGCCTCGGCTTTGTCCTGCTGCGGTTGATCGGGCGTCGCGTTGCGACTCGGGGCGGGGGCAGAGGGGTCGAATGCAGCGCGGCGGGCAAGAGCGCTCGCACCAGCCCCGGCAGCCGCCGGCGCTGGCGGCAGGAGCAGCGCCGCGTCGGCTGCGGTGTCTTGGGATGCCGGGGTGCGTATGATGGTGACCGGAGGGACAGACAGCTTCCACGCCTCGCCCATGCAGTTGCAGCCAGGCGAGCAAAGCGCCCCGCCGAAGAGCAGGAGGCTGTGTCCCCCGTCGCTGACTGCCATCGCTGCGTGCGTGCGAGGCGATGGGTGGATGTCGGAGGCGACGGCCTCGTCAACCGCAGCAGAGCTGTGCCGCGACAGGTGCTCCTCGCCCTCCCCGTCCGCCTCCGCGCCGCTGTGCGAGGTCCAGGAGGCGAGGTCAACGGATGCCACGGCAGAGCCGCGCGTGGCTGGCGCAGCGGGCTCGGCGGCTCTGCCAGACAGAATGCCCGCCTTGCGGGCCGCAGAGACAGCAGCATCCCGCGCCCTGCCGGCTCGAGCCGCAAACCAGGCGCTGAGGCCCGACAGGATAGAGCGCACGCCTGCGGGCCCCGCAGCAGCCCGCCCGTGCAGGGAGTGCTGCACGAAGGAGAGCTTCTCCCACACCGCAGACGCAGGGACGGCAGCCGCCCCGGCCTCCCCCGCGGCTGCAGGGGGCAGCGCCTCGCCGAAGAGGACACGATCCGCTGCCGGCGCGCCTGCCGCCTCGTCCCACATGCCGTGCAGAGCGAGGCGGCGCCCGTCAGCAGCGGCGCCGCCGGCCGCTCCCCCTGCGTGCAGCCACCCCGCAGCCTGCTGTGGCGTGATGCGCGTGCGCCACACCAGGCGCCAGGTGTCACCGAACTGGCACTCGTAGGCATCGGCGCCGGCAGCCCCGCCGCCCGCAGTGGCGCCGCCGCCCTTTGACCGGCCCGACTGCCGCGGCAGGGCAACCACGTCAACAGCAGCAAGACCATCGTCCTCCTCGCCAGCACCTGCGCCCCCTGGAGCGCCGCCGACGCGCACTGTCAGGCCCTGGCCCCTCAGGCTCTCAGGGTCACAGCGCACGGCTGCGCCCCCGAACACGTAAATGCTGTGCTCGATCTGCACCGAGAGGGGGTCGCCGAAACCGGGGGCAGCGCCGCTCCCAGCAGCAGCCCCCGCCTCGTCCCGCGGCGGCAGGTGGTAGTGGCTGGTGCCGTGCCCCGAGTGATCCACGATCACTGCGCGAGACATGTACGCCACCGCATGCCCGTGCCGCGCAGGCAGCGTGGCGGGGCTGCCGGCAGAGCGAGCGCTCTGGCTCTGCTGCCAGCGGTACCACAGCGCCTCGGGGCTGCCCTGCTGCCGCCCCTCCTGCTCCTGCGAGGGCTGTGAGGGGGTCATCACCCACACC
>Ga0208629_101253_pt1 | contig 10735 bp, 4 predicted proteins | sample LakWasMet19_HOW5_2_FD_183865 | JGI IMG/M metagenome (GOLD analysis project Ga0208629, IMG submission 183865) | Freshwater sediment methanotrophic microbial communities from Lake Washington under simulated oxygen tension - Sediment Metagenome... | ecosystem: Environmental > Aquatic > Freshwater >...
CGTGAGTGTGGCCTGCGTGCTCGTGAGCGTGCTCATCAGCGTGAGTGTGGCCTGCGTGCTCGTGAGCGTGCTCCACGGCGTGCGTGTGGCCTGCGTGCTCGTGAGCGCGTTCCACGGCATGAGTGTGGCCTGCGTCCACGGCATGACTGTGGCCTGTGTGCTCGTGCGCGTGCTCATCAGCGAGCGTGTGGCCTGCGTGCTCGGCGTGAGCTGCGCGTGTCGCCTCGTCGCTAACCGCCGCGCCAACCGTATTTGTGACAGCTTGATGCGCGACCGGGCATTCCGAGCCAACACATATGTCCTCCGCCAGAGTAAAAGCAAGCAATGACAGCACCACGACCCCGATCTTCCAGAAACCCGCCATCGTGCTGTGAGATCGAGAGAGTCTTGATCCGAGCTCGTTGTTGCAGTGCGGCAACGAGGGGTGGGTTTCGCCTGACAAACAAGCCGCGCATAAAGCGCGTTCGGGTGCTTACACGTGCATTACAGCAATGAGGGGGCAGCCTGAACGGTTGCTGTGATGTGTTTTGCGATAATTTCTGTGTGTCCGAGTTCGCAACATCACTCGTCACTGAGCACACAACGGCAATTGATTGCCCTTGCCGCCTGTCCAACTGCACTTGCATCCTCACTCACCTCAATTCGGAGCTTCCTCGAGGCGGTACGAAGCTCCTGCACTCCGCAACGACATCGCCCATACAAGATGCAGTTGCCTCCAGCCCTCCTCGCCATTGCGGAGAACCCGGTCGCGTTGTCGCGCTGGCTCGTTGTCGTTGCCTTCTTGCGCGCGTTCTCGGTCGTTACCGGCTATCTTGCGCCTGGCGTGCTGCGTAAGGGCGTTTTCCCAACGGCTGGCCAGTACAACTCGCTCTCCGGCCGCCTGTTCGCGGTGTGGACAGCGGTCACCTGCGCCGCTTGCATGTTCGTGGCGGTCAACTTGGAAAACACGGCGCTGGTGTCCTTCGCAGTGGTCACCTTTGCGGTGGCGTTGGCTTACTTCATCCTCGAGCTCATTGTGTTCAGGACCGTGCAGTTTCGCACCGCCATCAGCCCGTTCATCATCGCAAGTGCGTACCGCATCGAGCACTCTTTATCAATCGCGACGACCTGCCCAACACGCGCTCTGTTGACCTCATCGACTCGTCTGTGCCTGCCTGCGCATCGCTTTGACCTCTGCAGGCATCTCCCTGGCGTGGCTGCTCTTCTGGCTGCAGCGGCGCAACGTGGACGTGGCGGGCTCGCTGCAGGGCGCAGGGACTCTGCTGCACAGCCAGCTCAAGCTCAACGAGGTCTCCGCAGACTTCAATAGCTTGCTCGGCAGCGCCTCAGCGGCACTGCAGGCGCTCACCGGCGCCAAGGCCAAGGCAGAGCTCTAAGACCAGTGCTCTGAGATGAGTGCGCAAAGGCAGAGCTCTAAGCTGAGCCCTCAGACGGCCACCCGCTATGACTGCAGCGTGTGGTTGCCGCCAGTCCACGGCAGCCCGGCAGCTGCCTCTGGCGCCACCCCGGCCGCTGCGCTGTACGCCAGCCTCCAGAAGTCCAGCAGCAGCGTGACTATCATGGTGGCTCCGAAGGCATGCACCGCAGTGCTCCAGAGCGACCAGTCTGCGCTGCCCGTGATCTCGCCGTGGAAGTCAACGGTTGGCGCTGCAGCCGGGGTTGAGACCCCGTCTGCGGCCGCTGCTTTCTCCTTGGCCGGCGTGCCTGCCGCCGCGGCATCCCGTTGCAGCGCCCGCAACTCCCGGCTGTTGCGACTCGCTGGTCCCTGAGCCTTCTGCGCCCCTTCCGCCAGCTCCTTGGCTGGCACTGCAGCCGCGGCCCCCTGCGCCTGCACGTCTTCGGGCTCTCCCCCGTCTAGCTGGTAGTGCATGGGGAATGACACCACGAAATACAGCCCGTACACGATGGCCCCCACCGTGTACATGAAGCTGCGGTCCTCGATGTGGTAGTAGGGGAAGCCCTGGATGGTGAAGGCCTCCATGAAGGCGGTCACCCACGCCATCACAATCACCAGCACGCCCGTACCCGCGGTGGCGAAGGCTGGCGGCAGGGTGGCGTAGTAGCGCGAGGTGTACCAGCGTCGCAGCGCCATGTTGGTTGCGCTGTGGTACAGCACGAAGTAGCCGTGCGCTGCGAGGTACATGGCGAAGGGCACGTCATTGAGGCGCCACGCCTGGAAGGTGTACGTGGCCTTCAGCAGCGTGTAGAAGTAGTGCGTCCACAGGTAGCTGCCCACAAACACCACGATCCACAGCCACACGTGGTCCTTGACCCAGTACCGACGCCACCACGGGCGCGCCAGCTCCTGCGGCGGCTGCGTCAGCGCAGGCACCACCAGCCCCGGCGTCACGAGCGCAATGCCCACCGCCATGTAGTGCGCGCCAGTGAAGCTCTCGTACCAGCCCGTGGCCACGATGTACGCCATGAGCGCGATCCACAGCGGGCTCGTGAGAATGAAGGTGCGCTCAGCCCATCGCTTCGTTGGATTCGCTGATTCCCATCGTGGATTGACCACTCGACCAGCCGGCAGGGGTCGTGCGCAGCAAGCGCCGGCTGCCAACACGGCGAGCGCAACAGCGCCGATTGCCGCAACGGCAGCGAGGACGATGGTTTCGTCCACCCGCGCGCCCATTTTGACAACGAGCAAGCGCACGTCCCGAATAAGTGCACGAACTTGCCGCGGCGACTTCATCCAAGCGGGCGATCCATCGAAGCGTTCTTTGTTCGATAGAATTTGTCAGCGTCGGCGAGCTCATTCGAGACGGATGGATGATGTGTAGAACTCAAAAACTCGAGCGCGGGAGCGAATACAATAGCCCGCGCCCATCCCTCCCGCAACCCTCATCCACATTGCCGGAGCCTTCTTGCTTTGCCGACGAGCGAAATGTCGGCCGCTGTAATTGCAGCGGGCGTGGCCGCTCTGGCCCTTGTGGCCTTGCTGCTGTGGATGCGGTTGCCCAAGGTGCGCAGCGAGCTTGCACGAGTGCTTTGTGCTATGCACCGCCAACAGCGCCACGTATGTCGAGGCAGTGCAGCCGTTCATGCTAGAACTCACTTGTGACGCCCTTGCCGCCGGTGCAGCCATTTACACTGACGCTGGATCCCAACGTCGCGAAGTGGGCTGAGACAATTCAGTACCCGAAGTACAAGGTGCGCTGATCATATTGGCTGCTAGAGGCCATGAGCGAGGCAGACGTCGCTGCTCACCTCGCGCAAACACTGCCGCATAGCCTCGTGAAACCCGCCCTTTGCATTGCTGGCCCTCCGCACACATTCTGTTCCGCAGATCGCCGGTCCAGTCCTCGTAACAGGTGGCGCGGGGTTCCTCGGTCGTAACATTGTGAGCACGCTCACTGCGCAGGGCATCAAGGTGGTTGTCTTCGACTTTGACTCACGGTACCAGGCCCCTGCGGGGGTGACCTTTGTGCACGGCAACCTGGTGGACAAGGCGCAGGTGCTCAAGGCGCTGAAGGACAACCGCATCGAGCTGGTGTTCCACGTGGCCTCGCCCGACCCGAACAGCACCAACAAGAAACTTTTCACCGACGTTAACGTGACGGGCACCGCAAACGTGATCGCAGCCTGCCGCGAGGCTGGCGTGCGCTCCCTCGTGTACACCTCCTCTGCGAGCGTGGTGTGGCAGGGCAAGGCGCAGGAGGGCGTGGACGAGAGCGTGCCGTACCCGACCTCCTTCCGTGACTTCTACGCGCAGACGAAGGCGGAGGCGGAGGCGATGGTCATGGCTGCGGGCAAGGAGGCGGCCAACAACCTGACGACCATCTCGCTACGGCCCCACGCGATCTTCGGGCCCAACGACCGCACGATGGTGCCCACTGTGGTGGAGATGGCCAAGGCGGGCAAGAGCAAGGTGATTGTGGGCGACGGGTCCAACATCGTGGACTGGACGTACGTGGGCAACGTGGTGCACAGCCACATGCTCGCAGCGCAGGTGGCGCAGGCGGAGGGGCGCGCATGCAAGGCGAGCGGGCGCACCTACTTCATCACCAACGGGCAGCCCCTGCCCTTCTGGGTCTTCATGAACTGGATCCTGCTGGGCCTGGGCTACCCCCCTGCCTCCATGCGCATGCCCTTCAAGCTGCTGCTGGGCATCGCAACGGTGGCGCAGGCTGTGCTGGGCTTCATCAACGGCACGCTGCGTGCCGGCAAGGCCCCCCTCACCATGACGCTGTCCCCTTCACGCCTCCAAATCGCGGGCACGGCACACCACTACGACATCACAGCGGCGAAGCGCGACCTGGGCTACGCGCCGCTGTGGGACATGCAGACGGCTATCTACCTCACGCTGCGCCACTTTGAGTACATGCGAGTGCTGCGGCCCAAGGGAGCGGCGCTGGAGAACGCTCGCCGCGGCAACCTGATCGCCCTGAAGCTGCTGTTCGACCCAGAGGCCAAGCACACCGACTCGGCCACCACCAAGGCGGGCACCATGTGAGTGCGAGCGAGGGAGAGGGGACGGGGAAGGGCGGGAGGATAGCGGGTTGACGCTCAGTTGCACCGCTGTCGAACTGCAGCTCACGCCTGGCAGCCACTGTGAGTTGCGCGTTCTGCTCAGCTTTCCCCGCTGCCGCCCTCGCCTCCTTTTGCTGTGCAGGCGCGGCGTGAACGAGGTGTTTGTGGAGGAGAGCGAGCTGCCAGAGTACACGCGCGAGGAGGTGGCGAAGCACGCTACGCAGAATGACCTGTGGGTCATCATCGACGGGCAGGTGTACGACCTCACGCGCTACGTGGACCCACACCCCGGCGGCCTCGAGATTATGAAGAACGCGGGCGGGGACGCGAGCGCGGGCTTCCACGGGGACCAGCACCCCGAGCACGTGATGGCCACGGCCCGCAAGTATCTGATCGGACGCCTCGCCAAGTGAGGCGGCGGAAGGTGTTGCGGGCAAGCACGCGAAGGCACGCATTGCGTTTGCACAAGCCGCGCCGATCTCTTCGAATTTGAAATTTGGCGATGCCTTTGATTCCGTGCACCATGTTCATGTATTCGTGCATTGTGCAGAAAGCGCACCCGCTTTGGGGTCGAATTCGAAACTCAAGTTGACCCGATTCGCACGTCCACCTCGTTCTCCTAATTACCTGATACATATGCATGAAATCCATTGCCAAAGTCCCGCCGCGAGCGAGCTTCCTCGTTCCCCGAACAGCCCTGCGCATGCTTCCACATGCAGCAAAAGCACCTGGGGGTCACCGGCAAGCAGCATGATCATCGGATGACCAGCCGCCCGCAAGACCCCATGCTAACGCGCGGGCCCGCGAGAGGAAGCCACCACCCGCCCCCTCAGCGCCAGTACGCCATCCCCCCGCCCCCTCAGCGCCTCCTCATCAGTAGTAGGCCATGCCCCCCGAGGCGAAAGAGAGGGCGGAGGGCGCCCCCAGCAGCACGCCGCGGCGCAGGGAAGCCAGCGCAGCCTCGCGCTGGTCTGGCGGCAGGCGTGCCAGCAGCGCCATCACGCCTGAGACCACCGCAGAGGGGTCCTCCATGCCCAGGCTGAGCACCGTGTCGGCGATGTTGTCGCGGCGCAGGGATCGGGCACGCGCCTCAAGTGCGTCCCGCGTGTCGGCCAGCCAGCGCAGCACCTTCACGTCATCCCGCCAGAGCGCAGACAGCTGCGAGGCGAGGGCGCTGCGCCCGCCGCCCGCGGAGCCGCCGTGCGCGGCGGCGGAGGGGAGGGTGAACAGCTGCTGCAGGTGCAGCCCGCTGGCAGCCGCGGGCGCGGAGGCGGACTCGGCGAACCAGGACTGCAGCAGGGCCGTCGCGTCCGCGAGGGACATGGAGGGCGCAGCGCGGCGCAGGCGGGCGATGAAGGCCAGCTCGGCCAGCCTCCTGCGCAGGCGCCAGTAGAAGAAGGCGCGCGCACGCCGCCAGGGCACCACACCGTGGATGGCGCCCATCGCGGCCATGCGACCTGGGGTGTCGTGCAGGTCAGCAAAGGTGGTGGCCACCTGCAGGCACGCTCCCATGAGGGCCTCCTCCCGCCCCTTGATGCGCAGGCGCAGAGAGCTGATGGCCTCGCGAGCGCTCACACGGGCGCCGGCGGAGGCGGAGCCCGCTGTAGAGCTGGCCGTGGACTGCGAGGCGCCGCTGGGGGTCGCTGCAGCGCCCGCTGCGCTGCTGCCGCCTGCCACCAGTGCCTTCAGCTCCGCGTCCCACTTGGCCAGCAGGGGGTCCACTCTGTGCGCCAGCGCCACCAGCTCCTTGTTGCGGAACTTGATGGCCACGGTGCCGGAGGGCTCAAGCACGCCTCCGCGGGCCGTGGGGTCAGCGTACGCCTCCATCACGTCAGCGTTGATGGTGGGGTCGACCACCACCCACGCCCCGCCCCGCAGCTCGCCCCCGGGGGGGACGTATACTAGGACGGGCTGCTTGCAGGCGATGAGGGCGTCCACGATGTAGGAGCCGTACTTGAGCACCTCTGAGAACATGTCGCGAGCCCCTCCGCTGAAGCCGCGCCAGTTGGCCACGATCAGGATGGGCAGGTCCTCGCCTGCGAAGTCCCGGATCGCCTGCGCGGTCTTGAAGGCGGAGTCGGGGTACCACACCTGGCCCGCCTGCTGCAGCACCGTCTCGGTGGAGGCGGGCACGGCGGGGTCAGCGGGCACCACAGCGGTGGTGGTCCGCACCTCAGGGGCGATCACACCCACGGGGATGCCGCCCAGGCGGGCGCGGCCGGTGATGACGCTGCGGGCCCAGCCTGACATGGCCTCGCGCCAGCTGTCCCGGTCGAACAGGCCCGACACCCATGCGCCCCCGGCAGCGGCGGACGCGGCCGAGGGCGCTGCTGCTGCAGCTGCTGGCGAAGCAGCGGCGGGGGCGCTGGCAGCCCCCTGCGGCAGCATCACGCCAGCCAGGGCGTGGCGAGGGTCATACGGGGCCCCAGAGGGCGGCGGGCACCACTCGACGTCTCGGTCCGGCTCGTCGCCCCGCATGCAGTCTGTGACGGGCTGCGGCGCCCCCTTGGTGCGGGGCACATAGCTCAGCCAGCGCAGCACGGAGGAGGCGCCCTCGTAGTCGTTGTCCACGGTCTCCTGGCTCACGCCGTTGCTGAACATGATCTTGGGGCCTCCCAGCTGCAGGTTGCTGGTGTATACCTCGCTGCCCATGAGTTTGTTGAGGGCCTCGTAGCCCGTCAACAGGATGGGAGCGCTGCCTGCCTTCTGGATGGTGCGGTGGCCCAGGCGCACCAGGTAAGCGCCGATGCCCACAGAGCGCCCTGTCACGTAGGTGAGGGTGAAGGACTCAGCGTAGGCGCGGGAGGTCTCCCCAGCGATCATGCCGCTGCCACGCAGGTTCTCAACGCCGAGGTCAGGTTCCCGGCCGATGATGTCGGTCAGCTGGTAGCGCACCTCGCCTCCCTCCAGCACACGCCGCACCCGCACAGGGGGCATGGCCGCCCCTGCGTCGCTGCCGCCAGCCCCAGCACCGCCCGCCGCACCAGGCAGCTGGGAGAAGGGGAAGGCAACCAGGTTGCTGCTGCTGCCGCTGCCGGCGGCGGCGCCGCCTGCCGCCCCCGCACCAGTCTCCGCAGCCCGCGCTGCCTCTGCCGCTGCTTGCGCCTCGAGCGCCTCCAGGGCCGCCTGCCCGGCCAGGGCCCGGTAGTCCGCAGGGGTGAGGTAGAGGTAGCGGTGGCCCTTGGAGGGGTCGCGGGGGTCGCTCCACGCCACCTTGAAGTGCCTTTTGACCTCCTCGCTCAGGCCGATGCGGGCACCGCTGTTGGCTGCGATGTACACGCGGGGCACCCCCCGCACTCGGGCGTACTCGGAGGCGTGCTTGAACAGGCAGTCCTCCGCAGTGCCGAAGGAGCCCGCCTTGAAGGTGATGTCGTTGGCGATGAGCACCAGCTGGCGGCCCCCAGCTTCCTCCGGGTACTGAGGGGTGTACAGGGTCAGCAGCCACGCCACCATTCCGCAGTCGTTGTTGCCGGGAGCCCGGTGCGTGGGCACCAACTCCCACTCCTCAGGCCGCAGGTACGGCGAGGAGGAGGCGGCAAAGGGAGGGGCGTTGAGGCACTGCGAGGAAGCCAGGCCTCCAGGCGCCGCCTGCCCGGGCACCCCCGGGGGCGTGCTCCCCGGGATGTGCGCCCCCGAGGCCGTGCCGTCCCCAGGCTGGCGGCGCCGCAGCACCAGCTCAACGGCAGAGAGCAGCGTGCGCGGCCGCCGCACCGGCATGCGGCCCTGCCCGTAGCGGCCCCACTCCGCGTCCAGGGCTCGCGTGAACAGCTCGGGCCAGTCGAACACGTAGACGGTGTCGGAGAGGGCTGCTGCGAGGGCGCGCTGCCTGTCGAAGGGGCTGGTGATGGGATAGGGGGTGGTGACGGGAAGGCCGTCCCAGTCCCCGCGCTGCCCGGTGGATGGGGCGGCAGGGACCAGGGGGCTCGCAGCCCCCGGCTGTCCGCCAGCTGCCCCTCCGCCTGCCCCACCGAGAGGACCGAAGTGCCCTGTGATGCCGGGGGGACTCTGGTGGGCGCTGACGTAGCCTCCGCCGAGGCCTGCGCTGCCTGCGACACCGAAGCCGGCCCCCTCGCCCGCAAAGCCCTGGTTGTTGGCAGCGCTCCAGCTGCCCGCGAGGCTGTTGTGGTAGCTGCCCGCGCCGCCCCCCAGCCCCAGCATCGCAGCGGCAGAGGCAGCGCTGGCGCCCTGCGGCGGCAGCGACACAGACATGAACACAGGAGCAGTGGCGGGGGAGGGCGCAGCGCCCGCCGCGCTGCCGCCCGCAGGCCCCAGCAGCGCTGCGGGCCGCGCCTCCACGTAGGTGTCCACGCGCAGCACGTAGCCTGTGGGGTTGGAGGACACCAGGCGCAGCGGGATGGTGCTGTGGCCCCCGTCAGCGCTGACGGTGATGCGGAACTCCACCTGCCCCACGCGCAGGCGCCGCAGCCGCTCCCCGTACCTGCGAGCCAGGATCTTGGTGACCGCTTCCACGTACTCCGGCCGCACCCGCGCCAGCGGCAGCACGTTGAGGAAGATGTGGTTGTTGCCCACGGGGGAGGCGGTGTCCTGCAGGGCGTCGCCCATTGCGATGGACAGCGCGTCCAGGCACTCTACGAACATGCGTTCTGGGCCTGGGTACTGCTCGTAGACGCTGCCGAGGGTGGGCAGGCGCGTCGTCTGCCGCACGATGGCGCGCACGAAGTACCGCAGGCGCGCCCCGCCTGCCGCGGCGCCACTGCCGGCTGCGGTCAGCAGCTCGGGCCGCGGCTCCGCCGCGTACACGTGCACCGAGCGGTTGGGCGTGGGCACCTGCCGCACCTTGAAGTTGGCCAGGCGCGCCAGCTCCAGGTGCGCTGAGGAGGGCGGCTCGATGTGGCGCACGATGGAGTCCTCGCTGTAGGCCAGCCCGCTGCGGAAGGTGTAGATCCAGGGGAAGGCGTCGCTGAACTGGCTGCCGGCGCCGTGCCCGCCGGGGCCAAGGCCCGCCGCGCCGCTGCCGTGTCCGCTGAGGGAGCCAGCGGCAGCCGCCACCACTGCGAGCACCGCAGGGCCGAAGCTCGCCAGGTCCTGTGCCGAGGGGCGGTAGGGCGCGATGGACACGCCCGGGCCGGCTGCGGCAGCGGCATCGATGGCGGCCGGCACGCCGCTCGCGGCAGCCGCGGGGTGGTGAAGATCGACCGCGGCGGAGGCGAGGGCGTGGGCGGCCAGCACCTGCGCAGCGTCCCTCAAGGGCGTGTGCTGGATCTCTGCGCTCGCGTGGTGCTTCGCAGCGGCGCCCGCAGCCACGCCGGTGGCCAGGGGGAGGGCTGCCGCGGCGCCCACGACCCCAGCGCTGGTGCGGGGGGTCGGGATGCCGAAGGTCAAGCGACGCACCCCTGCGGCACGCAGGCGGGCTGCCCAGGGCGCGAGCGCCTGCGTGAGGCACTCGACCACGTACCGCTCTGCACTCTCATCGTCTGCGGGGGCCAGCGACTCCCCGCTGCCCACGGAGAGCGCGGAGGAGGAGTCGAAGCGGCCGCGGGAGAGGCGCGGCCCCCCGAAGCTGCCCGACGGGGGCGCGCCCCCCGGCCCCAGCGCCGTCATGTCGTGAATGGGGGAGCGCTGCAGGGCGATGTGCAGCACGTGAGGCAGCGGGGACGCCCCCACGAAGGGCTTGCCGCTCGGGGTGGGCGCTGCAGCGTCGCTCCCCGCCGCCTCGCCCTCGCCAGCCGGTGACACGGCAGCGAGCACCGCGGGCGCAGGGCAGCGAGGGTCGGCCTGCAGGAGCGCCAGTAGCTGCGGCATGTGGGTGAGCAGCGCTGAGAGGGAGGCGAAGGCAGCCAGCGCACCGTGGCGAGGTGCCTCTGCTCTGCCCGCCCCCTGCTCCAGGGCGATGCCTTGCAGCAGGGAGAGGGATAGCGCGTGCGAGGAGGCACGGCCTGGGGTGCCTGCATCCTCTGCGCCGTCCGAGGTCGCCTCCTCCTCCTCCTCGCCCTCGTCTTCGGCCAGTAGGGCCAGCTCGCTGCCTGTGGTGCCGTCGCTGGGGATGCGGTGCACGCCCTCAGCCCCCAGCACACCGGGCGTGCGGGGCTCGGAGCCCGCGACGCTGCGGCCGTCCTCTCCCTCGCTGCCGCCCCGCAGGAGGGCGGGGCTGCCCGCTGCAGCTGCAGCTGCCTGCTCCTCCCGGTCCGCCAGCCGCTGCAGGTCTACGTAGCTCTCCACGTAGTTCATGAGGCCGCCCCCAGCGGCACGCTGCAAGCCGGCTCCCAGGGCGCGACGCAGGCCGCCGCTGCCTGCCATCTGATTC
>Ga0208629_101254_pt1 | contig 10730 bp, 7 predicted proteins | sample LakWasMet19_HOW5_2_FD_183865 | JGI IMG/M metagenome (GOLD analysis project Ga0208629, IMG submission 183865) | Freshwater sediment methanotrophic microbial communities from Lake Washington under simulated oxygen tension - Sediment Metagenome... | ecosystem: Environmental > Aquatic > Freshwater >...
GGGTCCCGCCCGTTCTGGGCGCGCGCAGCGGGAGAGAGCGCCTCATCCGCCAACCCCGACAGCTGGCGCGCCATCGCCACATGTCCCCTTCGCAGGCCACCGGCGGCTGCCACGCTGCCGGGCGCCGCCGCCGCAGGGCCGTGCAGCTCATCGAGCGGCAGGCGCCCGAGCAGCATGAGCGAGAAAAAGAAGGACAGGACGGACAGAGCGCAGTCGCGCCTGTAGTCCGCATCCAGCGCCGCGAGCGCGAAGCGGCACAGCGTCTCCATCGTCGCGCTCGGCAGCAGCTCCGCGGGCGCGAGGTTCAGCGTGACGGAGGCCAGGTCCAGCGCGCCGCCGACCATGCGCAGGTCATCGTTGAAGCCCGCTGGGTGCGGCGCCGGGCAGGCGCCGACACGGTCAAAGACGAGAGTCAGCATGCTGGACACGAGGCGCAGCAGCTGCCCGCGCGTGCCCGCCGCGTCCGCAGCCCCCGCATCTCGCATGTACGTAACGACGAGCAGCCGCGCCATCTGCAGCGTGTCCTCCTCGCCCTGCGCCGCAGCATTGAGGGCCTCCGTCACCTCAATGATACTGGTGAGCAGCGGGCCGGGCGCCACGCGCAGGTGGCGCACCGCAAAGTTGGCCACTCGCATCACTCCGTATCGGATCTCGTGGTGGTCTGCGCGATGCAAGTGGAAGCGCAGGTACCAAAATTTCCGTATCAAAGCAAGAAGCTCCAGCAAAGTGCGATGTTTGGGGAGCAATGGCAACACAGCTGGAGAGAAATGCCGGAACAGAGGCCCGGTCGCGGGCACATAGCAATGGCAACAAGTACGCGGCGAACATTTCATGCGAGCAACATACAGACGCCGAATGCGAGGATGCCAAGCAGCACAACAAACACATGATGGCGGCGCAGGGAGTCACATGAAATGGCACAGGAAGCACATGAAAACGCTCACAGGCATCCGGCGTCGGGCTCGGCGCAAGGCACACCACCACAAAATCGCCCCAGCCTCCCATATCGTTTCATGCTGAGCAACGCACCCTTCAGCTGCAGCGCCACGGCTGCGACGGTCGGCCACATGGCCTCCAGCAGGCGCAGCATGGCGGCCCTCACGCTGGCTGCGGCCGCATCTGCTGCGGCCGCAAGCCGGCGCTGGCGCATCTCTGCGACGGTGGGGTGCCCCCCGGGCGCATGGTCTCTCGCGTCTGGCGGGTCGAACTGGCTGTGCTCCCCCATGTACACCTCCCCGGCGCGGCTCACAGCGTAGCACATCTCGCCGAGGCGCAGCAGCTGCGCGCCCACGAGCGCGCCCGCGGCCCAGAAGGGCGGGATCACCTCTGGGTTGTACGTGACCTGGCCGGCACGCGCGTGCGCCTCTGCGGCAAGCGCCTCCAGGGCGCTCTCTGACGTGTGCAGCAGCTGCGCGTGAAACCGCTTCACCAGCCCGTCCTTGAACAGGGCCACGGCCAGCAGGCTGCCGTCAGCGGCCGCCGCATCGCACGCGGCGCGCGGGTCCGCCGCCACCCGCTGCAGCAGGGCCATCATAGGGCCCATGAGTGCTGTGAGCGGCGCGTCGTGGTGCCCAGCGTCCAGCGTAAAAATCGACGTCATAATCGCCTCCGTCACGCGCGTCGCGCTCTGCTGGTGCAGCGCCAGCATGTTGAGGCGCGACGGCAGCGCAAGCAGGTTCGCCTGCAGCTGCAGCGGGCACTCGCAGCCCAGGCTGTTGACGGCGTTGCAGGCCGTCTCCTGATACGGCGCAGGCAGCGGGATGGCGGTTGGCGGCGCGTCCGGGGACGGCAACAAGCCGTGCGCCACGACGAATTCAAACATCGGGGGCACGTAGTCCCGGTGCGCGAGCAGCCAGCGCCGGAAGCGGTCCACGATGCGAAACGCCGTCGCGCGGAGCTCCGGGTGCTGCAGCGGCAGCGTGGGCAGCATGCCGAAGACGAAGGGGAGGACCGTCTCATCGCGGGTGGGCACGCTGTACCCGATGCAGCGCAGCGCATACAGCGCCGCCTCCGTACCCTCCCAGCCCGCGGCGGCTGCAACAAGTGGACAGGCGGCACAGACAGAAGGAGCGGGCAGAGCGAGTGGGATAGGATCGTTGAAGAAGCAACGTCAGAAAGCGGTCCGCGTAGAGCGCCCCTGCAGTTGCAATGCCCCCTTCGCCGCTCTGCTTGGACCGCAACGGCCAGCGTGCATGCGCAGCGCTACTCACTGTTGCCGGACTCTGCCCAGCGCTTGACCTCCCCCTGAATGCGCAGGTGCACGAGGTGCAAGATTGCATCTCCGCCGAGCACGTGCACCGCCTCTGTCAGCACGTCGGCCACGTCATATCTGCAGCGGCCCGGGGTGGCAGTGAAGATGGTGACTGACGAAATAGCCCGAGAGGCGATCGATTGCAGATTATTGGAACGCCGAGCTGGCCGGACAGCAGCCTGCAGCTGAACCTTCATGCACGAGCACGCAGCGCAGCACGGCGCGGCACGCACCTGAACTCGTGGCGGAAGAAGTCCTGCCGGTCGTGCGTGAGGGTATTAAAGTCTGGGGGGTAGCTCAGGCGAGAAATGAAGGTGTCCACCAGCCCGCTCACCACAGGCGCCAGCACGGACTGCACGGCGTCCTTGCCAGCACCGCTGCAATAGGTCGCACAGAGCAAATACAGCAGGGAGAGCACATCGGGTACACAACAGAAGTCTGAAGGAAGCCGCTGCTGTTGCTCCTGCAGCGCGTACGCACCGGTCCAGTCCGTGAAAGTGGTGCCCCAGGTGAATCCAGAAGGGGAACGGCTTGGCGCCGACGGCGACGTCTGGGTGCGACGACACCTTGACGAGCAGCCGCAGTGCCGTGTGCTTCAGAGTCTCGAGCGCGGCGTCGTGGTGCATGCGCAGCATAAGAAACTCGATCGCGCGGTCGACGGCGTCCGTGAACAGGTACGCCAGCGCGCTCGTGCGGTCGTCGTCGTCGGTGGCGACCGCCTCGTCGTAAAGCGGTTCAAGCGCCAGAATGCCGGGCAGCAGGCGCGCCAGCACCGGGTGGTCGGCGGCGTTCGCCCAGCGGAAGGCGCGCACAAGGTCTTGCAGCGTGTCAAAGGCAACGTCGAACAGCTGCGGCGCGCTCGACGCGGCGGCGAAGAGGTAGTCCAGGATTAGGTTGGCCGCCACGTCGCTGGCGTTCAGACCGACGTACAGGGCCCACGACCCAAAACACCGGAAGCACGCCTCCGTCATCGCAAAGTTGCGCCGCTCCGTGGCCTGCTGCAGCATCTGCGTCATGAGCGGCAGCATGAAGTGCGCCATGCGCGCCAGGCCCGCGAGGAACTCCGCCTCGCGCCGCTGCGTCTTGCCGCGCACACGTGGGCTCGTCGCCTCGTCAGGAAGGGCTGTGAGGAGCTCGATGAGGATGTGGCCGTGCGTCGCGGGCGGGAACAGCGTGCCGATCGTGCCCACCACCGTGTCGCCCGACTCCGACGACTGCACCACCAGCGCCGCGTAGGCGAGGCACAGGCGGTGCACGAGCTTGCGTACAGAGCCCACCGTAATCTTCGGCGCGGGCGACCCGGGCGCCGCGGCCGCCACAGCGTTCAGCCCGTCGTTCAAGCGGCCAATGTGCTTCAACAACGTGTCGCGCAGATTGGGAATCAGGGAGTCGGGCAGATCGCGAAAGTCGTACCGAATTTTGTCGTGCATCGTCAGGGCGCCGAAGAAAACCCGCTGATACGTGTCGCTGCTTTCAAATGGGTCCTGCGTGAGCAACTGGTCGGCAATTGCCCATGCCTGCGGGGCCTCCTTGAAGCGCTGCAAAAAGCGGTCTACTTTTTGGCGCAGGGCGTGCTCCGTGGCAGTCGCATACAGCAGCCGGATGGCTTCGCAGACGGTCTCAAACGTCGCGCCCTCGACAGGGATCTCCCCATCAGCGCCGGGAGCTGCGGCCATCTTTGCTCCACCGGTTGTGTCTCAAAGCCACGTGTTACCCCGCCACCGCCGTGGGCTGGCCGTGGCTGCCAGCTTTCCGAGCCTGAAAACGCAGCCCGAGGGTTTGTGCTGTTGGAGATAGCGGGAAGGTAGGCGCGATCCCCCACGCAACGGAATTACGCCCAGACTTGAGCTCAGACGGTAGCCCCGGGCATGCAGCCTCTCAACACCCAAGGCGCGGGCGCTCGAGTGGCTCGCGCGCTTCACATTGTGATGTTTGCTTGACTCTGAAGACGGACGGCTTCGCCGGATCGACTTTTCCGATTAGCGGCTCTGCTTGAGAATTTCGTCTGAAACAACGTGGATTGCCTGAACCTCACGTACATTGTCGTAGGCGGAATTAAATTGCGCGTGCGGTTGTCGCCGTCCGCGGGCGTGCACCTCATCTGGTGGCTCCACAACCGTGGGCGCCCATGAGCGGCTCGTGCTTGCCAACAAGAATGCCCAAAGCTCCCGCTGGTGATGGATTTTTCTGCGCGGAGTGCGGCCTAGGGTTTTCGCGGTCCAGTCACCTTAAAAGACATAATGAGACCCGGCATGCCACTGGCGTGGAGGCTCCACGCTTTGCCTGCGAGGTCGAGGGCTGCGGAAAGACGTTCGCGCGGAAAGATCACCTTGGCCGGCACATGGTAGGCTCGCATAGTGATCGTCGTCGGTTTCGATGTGGACATCCTGGCTGCACCGCCGCGTTTTACGAGCCGAGTCACTGGAAGCGACACCTTGTGACGCACGCCGCCCGCGGCGAGTATCCATCGCTGGCAACCGACGGCCCCGAGGATGCCGCGCAGGCAGAGACCCCCGGCATTAGCGGCTCCGATGACGTTGATGCTGCCGCTGCTGCCCGCCCCGGAGCGTGGCGAACTGCTAGCAAGGCACGCGTCTCTGCAAGCGGCGGCAGCAACGGCTCTCGCCGCACCGGGCGGCCGCCTTCCTCCTCCGGCGGCAGCAGTCGCTCCTCGCGTAGCAGCACGGCGCACGCGCTCTCCGGCAGAAGCAGCGGCGTGCGGTACGGCTCGCAGTCTACGGAGGAGTCCGAGGCATCCGGCAGCGGGTACGGAGAGGCGCGGCACGCCCAGCCTCAGGGCAGCCGCTCGCGGCCGCCCGGTGGCGTCCTGATGTCAGCCGCCGCGCAGGCCATGATGCAGCAGGCGGAGGGCATAATGGACGACGCAGACGATGGTGAGGGCGGCGCAGACGACGCGGGCGGGTGGCAGGAGGAGGTGTGCAGCCACCCGCACCACTCACACGCGCATGCTGACCCGGCGCACGTGTGCGCGGCGGTGACGCCGCAGTCGCAGCAGTTTTCGCGCTACAGCACGGCCTTTGGCGCCATTGCAGGGGTGCCGACGGGACGCGGCGGTGCTGCTGCGGCGGGCAGCGGCGTCGACAATGGTGGGTTTAGCGTCCTTCACACCGCAATCGCTGAGTGCACATGTTTCTGCCCGAGCTGCGGCTGCTGCGAAGTCACGGGGCCGGGAGCCGTGTCCGACCTCGCGCTGCGGGCACTTGGTTCGTCCTCTGCCAGCACCGGAAGCGCTGGCGGCAGCAGCAACGGTAGCAGCAGCAGCGGTGGATTCTTCAGTTCTGGCGCTGCAGCCGTCCCGCTGCCCCTCGAAGTCTCCGACGGGGCCGTTGCAGTCCCTCCCACGCTCCCGCCACGCGTGGTCAGCACGCTCGCGCTGCCGCCTACGCTGCCCTTCGCCAGCGGCGCCTCTAGTGCAGCGGTGCTGGCGGCACAGCGCGCCGCTGCGGCCGCGGCTGCGTCGGGCGTTGCGCTCCCACTGGGGACAAAGCGGCGGATGACGGCTGCGGCGGCCGCCGCTGCTCCCAGTCTGGGCTTCAGCAGCAGCGGCGGCGGCGGCGCTGCGGGGGGTGCGCTCGGCTGTGCTGGAAGCGGTGGTGGCAGCGAGAGCGGTGGCGTGTTGACAGGCGTCAAGCGGCGGCGGGGAGAGGAGCGGACGCCCGCGGCCTCGCCGCCCGCCTCGGCAGCGAATGGCGCCAGCGGCGCCGCGGGCGGTAGCTTGCCCGTGGCCCCTGGCACCGCCTCCTCCACAGCGCGCGCGCTGAAGCCTGCGGCCAGCATCTTCGCTGATGAAGACGGGGACGATGCAGAGGACGAGGACGAGGAGGCGGGTGATGCCGGAGCTGCTCGCTCAGCGGAGCATGCCTTGCTTTCTGGGCCGGCTGCAAGCAGACTACCGGCCAGTGGGGGCGCAGGCGGGCTCTCCACTGCAGGTTTGCCCTCTGCTGCAGGCACCCAGCTATCGGCCACAACGAACCCATCCTCTGGGCTGCTAAACCCATCGTCTGGGCTGCTAAACCCATCATCTGGGCTGCTAAACCCGTCATCTGGGCTGCCCAATCCCTCATCTGGGATGTCAAGCCACTCCTCTGGGCTGCTGCAGAAGCCGCCTGCGGGCCTGCTCCGGCAGGGCACCGCCAGCAGCGGCGTGGACAGCACTTGCACCGATCGCAGCTTCCTGTCGGGGTTTGGGCTGGCTGCGAGCACGCGTGGCGGCGCCGACGATGACGACGATGCGGATGCGGATGCGCTTGTCGATGACGAAGGCACAGCAGGCGCTGGCGGCGGGGACGGCAGCGATGACAGCGACGATAGTGACGACAGTGACTATGAGGAGGCGGAGGATGGCGGCGCTGCCACCTTTGCGGGAGCGGCGGCGGCTGCCAAGCGCGGTGGCGCGCGGCTCCACGGCGGGAGCAACAGCAGCCACCACGAGCCAGGCAAGACGCAGACCGGGTACCGGCGCGGCAAGCAGTTTCATGCGCCGCAGTCAAAGCTGGCGGCCGCCGCTGCGGGCGTGGACCCGTTCGAGCGCGCCAGCAAGCGCCGCCTGCCGCCGCTGCTGCGCGAGCAGCTGGACGAGCAGGACGAGGACGACGACGAGGAGGAGGATCAGGATGGGGTGGAGGGTGATGCGATGCAGGGCTGCGGCGGCGCTGCGCCGACAGGTTTTGATGTCTCGATACCTGGAGGCATCGCCGGCGCTGTGGCAGCCGCTGGCGCCGGAGCGGTGGCCTCCAACCCTTCACTGCTCGCTGCACCCGGCATGTCTGCGCACCCATCAGCAACTCACCCGTTCGGCGTCGGAGGCTTCGGACCCTCTGCTGCCGCCGCTGCAGTCGGTGGCAGCGGCCGCTCCGCGCGCAGCGGCAGCGTGGGCAGCGGCGGCAGCAGCGCGCTGCTCCTACCGGGCGGTTTCGGCATGGGGTCCGCTGCGGTCTCCGTCCGTCCGCACGTGAAGATGACGGTGCAGCCGCTGCGCAGCCGCGAGATCGCGGGCGTGCCGGGGCTCTCCGAGGCCATGCAGCACGCGTGCCTCTTCCCCGGCTGCGCCGCGCGGTTCCGGCAGAAGCGCGACCTGCGCAGCCACGCGCGCTGGGACCACGAGGGCCAGCGCATGGGCTGCGGCTGCGGCAAGTCGTTCATGCACGCCAAGAAGTGGGCCGCGCACACGGCCACGTGCCCCGGCGGCGTCACGCTGACCACGCTTGCGGCTGACGGCAGCGTGCTGACGCAGATTCAGCGCGCGATGCTGCCGCTGCCGCTGCTCAGGCCACGTGGGCGCCCGCGAAAGGTCGTCCCGGCGCCCACTGCATCGCCCACTGGGGACGCGGCAGCTGCTGGTGCCGCCAGTGCTGCTGATACCACTGCTGGTGCTGGGGCCGGCGCTGCTGTGGCGAGCGGCAACCCTGACGCGTGGACCGGCACCAGCGCGGCCGCTGGGACCGCTGGCGCTGCCCGCCCGCGCAGCGCCAAGCGACAGCGGACGGACGAAAGCACGACCTCCACAGGCACCACAGGCACCACATCATTCGCCACCGCAGGCATCCGGCTGCTGGCGCTCGGTTCATCGTCTGGCGACCCCTCCGGCGCCCGCGGGCTGGCGCCCTCTCCGTCTGCGAGCTCTGCGGCTGTCTCCAGCGCTTCGAATGGGGTGCTCGGCGGCAACGGTGCTAGCGGCAGCAACGGCGCTGGCGGCAGCGACCCCGGCAGCAGCAGCAGCAGCGCCGCACCCATCACGCAGTGGCTGCCCGCCGGCTTCGGGCTCCCAGCAGGCGCGGCGTCGCACGCGGGCTCTGCGACAACCCACCTGCCTGCCGCTGCGGTCGCAGCGCCGATCGCGCGTCTGCGGTCTCTCTCTGACGCTGCGGCGGACGCATTCGCCGCGCCTGCAGTGCAAGCGCTGGCAGCATCTGGCGGAGGTGCGCCCTTTGCTGTAGTGGCGCAAGCGGCTGCCGCGTCTGTCGTCGGTGCGGCGCCCGCGGCGCCGTCGCCCCTCGCTGCCGGCGGGCCCGCCTCCCCGCTCTTCGGCGCGCTGCAGCAGGGCGCCTACCGCTCTGCCATGGGCGGGCACGGCGGCCCTGGATCGCTGCCGCCGCTCCCACCGCTGCCGCCGGCGCAGCCTCGGCCGACGGCCGGCGCGACAGCCGCTGCACCCGCCTCGTCTGCACCTCCCGCCGCCGCGGCTGGGTCGGTGTCCGCAGCGAAGGCGTCCGCGGCGGCCGCAGGCGCTGTCGCTGGCACGGGCGCAGCCGCCCCGAGCGCGCAGGCGGGGGGAGCGCCCAGCCAGCAGCTGTCGTGGTTCCTTTGCGGTGCCCTTGGCCTGGATCTCGACGACCTCGGCTTGCTGGTGGGCTGACAGCCTTCGTTGACAGCCTCGCTGACAGCAGTGGGTTTGCGAGGCCCCGGGGGTCCGTTTGGGGGCAGCGTGCTGCTGGCAAAGCGGCGCGTGCAGGCGACTCGCTGCCGCGGCACCTTGCGCGGTACGCCCTCGCAGCTCTCTCCACGCTCGCAGGCGGTCGCTGGTTGCGCCCAGACCCGCATTTTCGAATTCACCGCTGCTGCCCAGTAGCGCCCGCGAGCGCCGCTGGGCAGATCCCACTCCTCCGCGGCGAACGCGCGGTTGGGTATTCCTCTCGCATTCCGGATCCGCGACGTCGACGCGCGTGCACCCAAGTTTAAGGTTTGACCCCAGCGCGAGTTCCATGTGCAAAACGGGATGCATTCAATTCGAATTCGAAAGCTCGCAGCTAGCGCTCTGCCCGTAGTGCGCATACATGTGCACGCGAAACATGAACTGATATGAACGACGAGCTGCGAAACTCGAAACGAACGCCTGCCTACGTACGCAACAGATGGCAGGCGCTGGCTGGCTGCGACAAATGTGGATTTTAAGCTTCTCGGCATGCAGCTGCGGCAGGAAGCCAGCGTCCAATGGCGCATGACTGGGAGGCGGCGTCAGCTGCTGCAGCCTACAAGCCGGCAGCCCCGCGCCGGCAGCTTCGCGGAAGGTAGCCAGCTCGCGCCCCTCCAACATGCCCGCTGGCGCTCCGCCACAGGGCGGAACAGCCCCCTGCCCAAGCCCGCACTCCTGTGCACCCTGCTCGCCCGCGGGGGCTCGCTGCCCCGCTCACACGCGGCCCACCTGCCCCACGAGCGGCGGCATGTCCGCGGCGTCCTTGTTGCCCGTCAGGCGCATCAGCGAGTCAAATTCCATCTCCGGGAAGTTGCGGCGGTCCAGCGCCGCAAAGTACACGACCGTGTACATGGGCGCCGCGAGGAAGAACGCCCAGATGCCCTTGAAGCACACGAAGCCGAGCCCGCCGATGGCGCCGCCGCGCACGGCGATGGAGAGGATGATGATGGTGGGCACGTAGGCGAGGATGACCCAGAACAGGCCCTGCGCCAGCGAGCGGATGCAGATGTTGCGGAAGCGCACGGGCGTCCATCGCCACAGGCCGCGCTCCAGCACGCCCGGTTCAATGGCCTCGCACTTCTTGTCCTTCACGTCCTTCTGTGCCCCGCCCGTGGCCAGCAGCGTGCAGAAAAACCCCATGAGAAACGCGGTCATAAACAGGTCCAGCGCCATGCAGCTGTTCACGTCGTAGTTCCACTTCCACACGCTGACGCTCGGCCACGTGTCGTAGTCGTGCCCGCGCTTGCCCCAGTTACTGTACGACGCCCATGCGAGGCCAAAGTTGATGCCAAAATTGATGCAGCACGACAAAATCGTTTGCGGGATGTATGTGCTCTTGAGGAACACATCGCGGGCGTTGGTGTAGCCCATGGCGGCAGCAGAACCAACGGTAGGAGCGCCGCTGAAGAGTGGCCGGTGGCTGGGAACAGGAGCTGCAGATTCTCCGGCGGATGTCGCCGTGTTGTGTTGAGAAGTGGTTTGTGCGGTTGAGAGCTCCGCTCCAACACCAGTTCCGTTGACGGGGTGCATGGACAAGACAAGCAAGTCAGGCGCCGTATGAATCAGGGTTCGCAATGTACGGCCCGGCGGCGCTCATCCGTGGACGCCGCCCCTGTTTCACGCTGCGCTAACCAGTGCCTCTGGTTGGGATCGGGCTTTCAAAGATCGACTACACAATGCACTGCGCGGGTTTCCCGCACCGAACGATGGTGACGCGCAACTTATATTGCCTATGCTGGCCACTGCTGCTAAAATTTGGTGTTGAAACCTTGATTTTACCGACCTCTCGGTTCGTGTTCGTGACTCCTGCGGAACGAGCATCCGATGAGTCACGCACGCGGCAGTATGGCTCGGCGCAGTGGGCTCCGATGGATTGTGGCAGCGGCCGCATCCACCGCCGCTGCGGCTCTGACTTCTCCGCGGCTTTCGGCAATAGACCAACGGGTACAGGCGCTGTTAGCCAACATGACGACTCTGCAGAAGGCCAAGCAGATTGACATGTACTACGGCAACCAGGAAATCCTTGCGAACGGCGCCATCAACTGG
>Ga0208629_101255_pt1 | contig 10728 bp, 5 predicted proteins | sample LakWasMet19_HOW5_2_FD_183865 | JGI IMG/M metagenome (GOLD analysis project Ga0208629, IMG submission 183865) | Freshwater sediment methanotrophic microbial communities from Lake Washington under simulated oxygen tension - Sediment Metagenome... | ecosystem: Environmental > Aquatic > Freshwater >...
GTGCTCCGCCCCCGCGTCCATCGCGCCGCCCATGTACACGCCTCGACCCTCCGCCTCGCCTGACCCCCTGGCCTCTCCGCCAACCGACGAGCCCGCTGCTGCGGCAACATGTGTGCCGTCAGCGCTCGCGGGGGCCTGCCTCGCAGCGTCAGCTGCCGCAGCCGCTGCCTCGGCGCGGCCCCGGGCGGTGAATCGCGCGCTGAGCCGGCGGAGAGGGGAGGCGCGCCGACCCACGCCGCTGCCTGCGGCACCGGCAGCGCCAGCGGGGATTGCGGGGCCTGCTGAGGGGCCTGCGGGAGGGCTGCGGCGGCCGCGCCTGCGGGGGCCAGCAGCAGTAGCAACGGGCATCCCGACAGGGGCAGGCTTCCGCGAGTCAGGTGTGAGGGCGAGCCTGCGGGACAGGCGCCGGCTCGGGGCAGCGGCTGCGGCGGCTGCTGGGGCGCTGGCTGCTCGCGCCTCCACAAGCGCCTGGTACCACTCATCCTCACTGCTGGTGTGCAGCGAGGCAGTGTCCGCGGAGCTGCCGCCACCGCCGCTTCCCCCGCTGCCCTCGCTTCCCCCACTGGCTGCACTATACCCCCGGGGTCGAGGAGGGGACGGGATGGCAGCGGTAGGCGCAGGGGCAGAAGACCCATCCGCCACCGCCACGGCAACCGGGCCTGTCACGGCAGCGCCAGTGGTGGCCGTAGCGGATGCGTGCCCCTCTGCCGCAGCAGCCGGGGAGCCCTCGGGAGACAGGTTGTCCTCCACAGCGACAGGTCGCCGGGAGGGGCGCCGGGAGGGGCGTCTGGTCGCCGCGCCCGCCGCGTCCGCGCGTGCAGCTGCGGTGGAGAGGGCTGCCTGTGCCCTGCGCAGCGCGGTCAGCGCGCGGCCGAAGTCTGTATCCGGCAGGGGAGCCCCCGCGGGCAGCAGCAGCTCAGTCTCTGACAGCAGCGCCCCCCGTAGCTCCGGGTGGCCGGCCAAGTGCTGCTCGACGGTGATTCGCCCGCTGCCCGGGTGGGCTTGGTCTGTCTGGGCACGGGCCCTGGCAGCGTCAGCAACAGCCTTCAGCTCCGGAGGCACTCCCGCACCGATGGCTGGTCGTGCCGCAGCAGCCGGGGCAACAGCCCTGCCCGAGTCAGTCTGCATCTGCGGCGGGGCGGAGGTCATGTGGCGGTAGGCCCCAGGGGCGTGGCTGCCAGCAGCCTCTGGTGCACCTGGGCCACTCCCGGTTGCAGCGCCACTGGTTGCCGCTGCGGGCTGCAGCTGCTCTTTCCCAGCGCCCAGCGAAGCAGCAGTTGCATGGGGCATCCCAGCGACCGCCGCCTGACCCCCCGCACCGCCAGGACCAGTTGCAGCCCCCGCACTCGCTCCCTTCGCAGCGCCCTGCGGGCTGCTGTGCCCGTCCATCAGCCCAGCCATGGCGGACACCGTCTGTTTGTCCCCTCGCAGCACCCTGTCTGCCCTGGGGCTCAGGGCGGTAACCCCGAGGTCAAACCCTTTGATGCAGTCGCGGTGGCTGCATGCAGCGTCGCACAGGCCGCAGCAGCAGAGGGCCTGGCAGCAGAGGCGGGCCGCCTTCGGCTTGCAGCACACGGTGCACGCCTGCGGCCCCGCGTTCACGCAGCACGCCACGCCTGCGGTGGCCATCAGCACGTTCTTGCTGACGCGGCAGCGGCTCGAGTATTCAACCATCTCCCCCAGCAGCCGGTTTAGCGTGGCCAGGGACATGCGCGGGACCATATCCTTGCCAACTACGATCGTTGTGATCCAGCCCTCCATCACGCGGGCCAGGTCGGGGGAGACGAGGGCGCCCGGGGGCGAGAAGGCGTAGCACTTGAGGTTCGGGAAGTAGGGCCGCAGCAGCAGGGAGAGCAGCGCTGCCACGCCAGCCCCCAGCGAGTGCCCGCACACGATCAGCTGCAGGTTCGCGTAGCGGCCATCGCACATGCGGCGGGGGCCCCGCTGGGTCAGCTGCGCTGCACCGTCGTCCCCCTCCCCGTTGCCCCCATCAGCAGGCTCGACCACTGCAGCTGCTTCCCCTGCGCTGCCCTCAGCCTCCGGCATCGCCAGCAGCGGCGGCGTGGCGGCTCGGTTAGTCGCGGACAGCAGCGGTGTGGTGCGCTCTCCCCGCCGCTCTCCCCCCCGCTCTTCGCCTGCGCCGCTTGCAGCCGAGGAGGGGTCCGCGCCCTGCACTGCCACCGCTACCGCCTCCCCGCGAGCGCAGGGCGACACGCTCTTGGAGCCGCGGGCAGGCGCGAAGGCGGCCTGCTCCGCCCCAGCGGCTTCTGGGCCCCCGTCACTGAGGTGGGCGCTGTGGTGTCGGCCGTGGTGGTGATGGGGCAGGTGAGGGTGGTGGTGCTGTTGCTGCCCCGCAGTCGACCCGCTGCGTGTGCGAGCTGCGGCAGCTGTGCCGATGCTTGCAGACCTCTCGTCGACAGGCAGCGGGCGTGCCCCCGGGGCTGCGAAGGCGGTCTCAAGCAGGTTGTGCTGCAGCAGCAGGCGTCGGATGTCCTTTGCCGCAGCCCACATGCCGCCGTGCACGTAAGGCCCCGCAGCGGTGGCAGCAGTGGCCTCTGCGCTCCCCTTCCGCCGAGGCCCACCGCTGCGATCGCGGGCGCCCGCTCCCGCCTCAGCCCCTGTCGCTGGCCTGAACGCGCCGCCAGCACTCGTGGCGGCGCCAACCGCCGACAGCTGGCCCGGATGGGCAGACCCGAACGGGGCGGAGGCTCTGTGAGCAAAGCCGTGGGGGGCGTCAACGCCGCTGGAGGCCCCGCTGCTGCCCTGGTGGTGCAGGTGCATGCTGCCGCTGAGGCTGCGGTGGTGGGTGCCCCCGCTGCCGCTGCCCTCGCTGCCGAAGCGGTGGTGCTGCTGCGGGTGCGGTAGCGGAGCCCCAGCCTCCCTGCCAGCACCTTGTCCTCTGTCGCCCGGCAGGGTGCCAGGGGGGAGGGGCTCGCTGCCCTCGCTGCTGCCGCGCCGCCTCCTGGCCGTAGCCCGTAGGTGCGGGCTGCCCCCCGCCGCACCCGCAGCAGCCGCCTCGGAAGGCCCCTGTGCGGTGGCCCCTGCGGCGCCACCCGCTCCCTCGCCGGTGGAGCCATAGCTGGCGCTGCCCCTGCCCTCCCCGCCGCGCCGCCCCCGCCCCTCCTTCTGCTGCCTGCCGCTCCCCACAGTCAGCACAGCGTCCAAGTCATGCCTGCCCGCCATGATGTCGTGGCGGATGGAGTGCGGCTGTGCCACCGCATCGGTGATGCAGTCGGCGAGGGAGAGGGTGCCCCTCACCGTCACCACGAGGGCGTTGCGGGGCCTGTCCACGGCCACCATCCACGGGCAGGTGAAGAACGCGTTGCTGTAGCTGGTGTGCAGGACGTCTGAGGCGTGGAAGAGCGGCTGCTGTGGGAGACGGCCCGGGTCGGCCGCCTGTCCGACCACGTCGGGGGCTGGGTGGTGGACGCCCTCCGTGTCGCTGCCCCCCTCCGCTGCGTGGCTGCGAAAGCTGCCTTGGCTGCTGCCAGCTGACCGCTCCCGGCCCGTAGGGGCGTGGGGAGGGGCGGTAAAGCTGAGCGGGTGAGACTCGCTGCGGGCCGAGGCAGCATGCGCAATAGGGGCACTGTGTGACGCAGCAGCAGCAGCCGTCGCACTCGAGGTGGGGGCATGGTCGGCAGGGCCAGTGCCACCGGAGGCTGTCCGGCCAGTCCCATTTTCATGCACAGTCACCGCTACCACATCAGTGTCCAGGGTAGGGGAGGGGGAGGGGGACTGAAGGAGCACCGCTGTGGAGGGGATGGGTGCATGCCTGCTGCTAGAGCCGGAGCCGCCAGCGCCGGAGGACGGCACCGAAGCGCGGCCTTGCTCGCTGGAGGAGGCTCCGATCGAAGCGCGGGACGGTGCATGCGAGGCCGCGGTGTCCGTTGCAGCCTGCAGCTGCGCCTGGGCCGGCCCCTGCCCCATGCCTCGCCGCACAGGCGCCTGCGTGACTGTCCGGGCAGCCCGCGCCACCATCACCGGCGCAACGCCAGCGGCCACGAGGTGCTGCCCCATGCGGCTGCCTGTGCTGCCAGTGTCTGGCAGGCCCTCGCGCGACAGGGCATCCGCAGCCAGCGCTTGCGTTAGCATGTGTCGCAGGGCGATCTCGTTGCAGCCGCAGGGGTCGCCCGGCACCAGGCCGAAGCCGCGTGCCGTGCCGTGGCCTGCGCGGTAGTGCCGCACCGAGTACGGGTTGTGCGGGCTCTGGGCCATGCGAATTGACATCTTGGGTGCCCCTGTGGCGGCCCCGCCTGCACCTGCAGCTGCGTCGTCCATGGCACCAGCGGCGGGCGTGTTGCTCGCCCCGTGCGCAGCGGCCTGGGCCCCGTCACCTGGGTGCTGCGGCTCAGTCTCCGCCACGGCGTGCGAGCCTGCCAGGCAGAGGGCGCACACCCCGCAGCAGGAGCTGGGCATGCCCACAGTGCAGCAGCCAGTGCCGCAAGCGCCCTCTGCAAGATCGCCCGCACCAAACACGCACGCGAGGGCAGGCAGCTTGCAGCACCATGTCCAGAAGCGCGTGTAGGCGAAGATCATCCAGCCGTAGCTAGCGAGGGCGTAGCTGCTGTAGTGCGCCGCCTCGCTGAGGATGGACAGCTGCACCGGGTCAGTCACGTCCAGGGGCACGCTGCCCGTGGTGTACTGGGCAAAGCGCCGCCGCTTCAGGGCCGCGACGCGGGTCCGCAGGCGCGCCTGCTGCAGGCTGAAGCCCAGCCGGTCTGCCTCTCCGACGGTGGCATACCGCGGCCCGCCAGCTGTGTGCACCTGGAGCAGCTGACCCATGCGGCTGCTGCGGGGCGGCAAGCGGGTTGTGCTGGCGCGGGGCAGCAAGCCGCCAGCGCTGCTCTGGGCCAGCACACGAGAAGCACCCGTGGCAGCCACGCTTACAGCGGTGTCGCCAGCGAGTGTGGTGGTCGTGGCGGCGGCACCGGAACCGACCAACATCCGTGACGCCCCTGGCTCGGGAGCGGCAGAGGTAGCCGTCGAAGCGGCTCCAACGGACCCAACTGGCAGGCTGAAGGCACGGCGGTCTAGCGGGTGCGGCGGCGCGGCAGGCAGAGTCTCCTCTTCCTCACCCGCCCTCTGTCTGGGCGAAGGGGAGGCGCCGCTCCCGCTGCCCCGACCTGTCGCAGCAGCCACCACTGCGCCCGGGGACGCGTGGCTGCTGGCCTCGGTGTCCTTTGATGAAGCTGAGCTCGTGCTCTGCCCATCGGGGGTGCCCGTGCCAGTGGAGTCAGTGTCCGCAGGCGCCTCGGCCTGCCGCCGCAGACTTCGCAGGCGCGCCTGCCTCTCGCTGAGGATGGCAAGCAGCTGCTGGCGCTCTTCGCCCTTTTGCACGGCGCGCACAAGAGCCAGCCCCGCCACAACGTCTGAGGCCGTCAGCCGTAGCGCCTCTGCGGACTCGAAGGCCCCCGCCAGGACCAGACCCACGGTCTCAAACGTGTCGTCGAGGCCAGCCAGCCCGCCGCACCCGCAGCCCGCACAGCAGCACATGGCAGCGCAGGCACGACACCTGCGCGTCCATCGCCGCGCGTTGGCCTCGAGCGCCTCGTCCAGCGATGCGTAGTGCCGGTCTGCGGCCGCGAAGCCGCAGCTCCAGCAGGAGAGGCTGACGAAAGCGAAGAGGCCTGTGAGGACCACGCTGATGATGGCGGCCGCGAGCAGGGCGTGGTCCATGGCGGGCTGGTCCTGCAGCTCTGGGCAGTCCCTCGCCCCGATGGTGATGGCGATGAGGCCGAGGATGGCGACCCCTCCGTCGAGCACAGCGACAAAAAGCCGCGCGCTCAGCATGCTCGGGACGTGTTTGCGGGGCCGGTCATCAATCAGCGTTCCCTGCGCGCTCTGCCGTGCGAGGCAGGTGTCAAGCACCATGCCGAGTATGTTGACGACGAAGCTCAAATACAGGAACAGTTGGACAGCGATGGAGCATTTTGCGCTGCCTGTCCCGTACAGGCTTGCAATGAGCGCAGCCAACAACGCACAAATTACGAGGCGCCATGTACCACTGCAGCCAGCCGGGAGGCAGAAGTCATCACTCGACACGTTCAGGCGCCGGCGACACAGGATCATGCGCGTCATCTTGCTGCGCTGTGTATGGTTGCGAGTTGATGCGCGCCCGAAGCAGGCACGGATATAGACCCGCACTCGACCACCACGTCGGCTATGTCGACGCAGCACGACGAATGGCGATACGCCAGCCGACACCCGGTCTCGAAAGGCGAGGGGAGGGTGTTCCGGATCTCACAGCGGCACAGGACGCCGTTGGAGCATGCCGGAAGCCACGCGCTCAAGGTGGCCGTTGACCCTCCACGCCAAAAGCTACAGACAAGCAGCAATGTTGTCGCAAGCTTGCACATGCTCGTGAGTGACACCGAGTGATCAGGAAGCGCTGCTGATCGAAGGCTGGCCCGATCCCCGCACGATCCAGAGCACCAGCCTTTAGTGGCGTCCACGCAGCGCGTTACGTTGCGAGGGACGACACCTGCTGCCATACATTCCCGACTCTGCGTGGTTGTGAACTCCTGCGCACGACGAGTCTTCCCGACTTTGCACTGGAAGTCCATCAACGTTTTGTCGGTTTTGAGGGGGACTGCGACTCCAGCCGATCCACGCTTCGAACTTCGCCAACGACGGCACATCGCACCGCTTCGACCGCGGTCTGTACGGGCTGCATTTTTAGTTGCCGTGCCTCAAATGAGCTGTGGGAAAGACCCAGTCGCAGCTCAACGGCGACGGTTGGCCCGCACGCAGGCCGCGGCCGACGAGCAAGCCGCCACCGAGACTCGCCGCAAGACTCTGATTGAGGCTGTTCATGCAGACGTCGAACGGCAACGGGTGCGTGCCCCATGAACACTTCTGAAAACACCATTGCATCGTGCGACGAGAATGTTGCAGCCCAGCAACCCATCGAATCCACTGTTGTGATGCAATTGACGTGCAGGCTGAGTTTGAGCACAGCAAACGCACGGAGCTGGCCGCCTTGCACGGGTTACTGGCCGACGCGCTGGCGAGGCTCGGCGACGCGCAGAAGCAGGCGGCGAGGGTGGAGCTCGCTGACCGCAGCTGCGCGCGGCAGCAGGTTGCGGTCCTCAAGGAATGCGCCGACGCCACAGTGGCGCGGCAGCGACAGGCCCTGGCGCGACGGGAGTGCCTGCAGCTACGCAGCTCCCACTCCGTCTCTCGCCACCGAGCCCTCTTCCGGCGAGAGGTGGAGGCAGCTGCGGCTCGCGAGGGCAGGGCGATGGCACAGCAGCGGGCGGCCGCAGCTGCGACAGCAGCGGCTGAGCGCCGGCGCAGCCGCAGCACGAGTCGCCGAGGCAGGCGTCGAGCAAGTCACGGGGGCGACAGCGATGCCAGCACCTATTACAGCGGCGAGGGCGGCAGCGAGAGCGAGGAGGAGGCTGGCAGCAGCGTGGCAGGATCACGACGGCACAGCGCCCGAGCGCGCGCGGCTGCAGCCTCGCGCCTCCCCCGCCCCTCGCCCTTCTTCGGCCCCCGCGCCGTCGACCACGTGACAACCCACATGGATGCGGACGTGTGCGTCACCTCCAGCCTGGCCCGCGTGGGCCACGGCTTCCACACCATGGTCGCGTCAGCGGTGCGGGCGCCCACTGTGGTGGTGCGGCAGCGCCGGCGCAGCCGCGGGCGCGGGGGCAGCGTCAGCAGCGGCGGCACGGGTGCGGGAGGGGGTGCGGGCGGCGGCTGCGGCGGGTCTGTCATGACGGATGCCCGCAGCCACGCCTCCGCGACCTCTGCGGCCCTGGCGGAGGCACGGCGCCGCGAGGGGGCGCTGGCTGCGCAGCGGCGGGCCGCGGCGCGGGAGCGGGGGCGGGCTGCGGGGTGTGCGCTGCGGCAGGAGCGGGAGGGGCGGCACGCCCTGGAGACGCTGGCACGCCTGGACGCCGCCTCCGCTGCGGCAGCCTTCGCCGCCAGCAGCGGGGCAAGCTCAGCATCAGAACGAGGGGGGCACACGGCGGCGGCAACTGGTGCACGCGTGGGCGTGGGGGCTGGGGGTGCCTCATCGGCCGCCCCTCGCTGCCTGGCTGCGTCCATCCCCATCGTGAGGCCTGCCTTCATGGCAGGGAGGGGGGGCGGGGAGAGTGAAAGGGCCGCCCCCTGGCCCCCGCAGCCCTCCTCCCACCACAGGGACGGGCTGGGCGCCGATCGCATGGACCTGCGCAGCGACGACGTGGCCGCGTACAGCTATGCCGCCCCGATCGCAGGCGGGGGAGCGACGGGCAGGGGGGAGCAACCGCAAACGAGTGCGCGTGCCTCCGCAGGCGCAGCGCGGTCCGGCGCCGCGCTGTCTGTCCCTGCGGGCACGCAAATTGGGGGCGCGGGCATCATCAAGCCGCTGCTGCTGTCTCCCGGGGTCGGCCATCGCGTCACCGCAGCCTGGCCAGGGGGTGCGCCCTTCCCCGCAGGCGTAAGGGAAGGCGGCGAGGCCATCGGCAAGGAGGAGGCTGCGCATGATCACGTTGATAGGTGGGGGTACGGCCCTGGGGGCCACGGGGCTCGCGTGGCGGCCCGAGGCACTGCAAGCGTGGACCTGAGCGCTCTGTCCGCTCCGTCAGGCACCTCCCCTGCTCCGCCGCGCCTTCGAGCTGCCCTGCGCCCCACTAGTGCCGCGGAGGCAGGGCGCCCGGCCGAAAGAGCTTCCACGCAGCAGCGGCGGCCTGCGAGCGAAGCTGAGCTGGAGGCAGCCTTCGAGGACATGCTGCTGGCGGGTATGTGAGGGGGGCGGCGCTCTCGTGTGCGCTTTTGTGTGTGATCTGCATCACCGTCGCGGCTGGTTCTTCAAGTTGTCCGACTCTGCTCTGCCGTAATCATCGCTTCACCTTGATTGCGAATTTGCGCTTGCGTTGCGCTGTGAAATGCCGCAACACGTCAGTTCGCCTCAGCTGCCCTGGGTTCGGCATTCACAAAAGCAAGACAGGGTAGAAAAGAGGTGAAAGCCTCTGTCAGAAACGTGGTGCCCAAAGGACATATGAAGCGGCTGTTGGCGCCAACAACCCTGTGGCAGGTGGCACCTGAGGCTCATTCACGGGTGTGAGCATCCGTTCCAACTGAATCTTTCGCGTGGAACGGTTGGTCGCGGCCGCTGCTGACGACGTCAGGGACTCTGGGGCATCAGTTGGATGAATGAGACCGGCGGCGGGTTCGTGGACAGGCTGAGTCGATGCTGAGACCCGCCGTGAGCTGTGACTGAGCCTGTGAGCTGCGAGCGCCTAGCTTGGCGAGACGCAGTCATTCCCCGTTGCTAAGCTCGAAGAAGCCAATAAAAATGCACTCGCATGCATGCTTAGCAGATTGATCCTTGGCGGAAGCACACGCGTTCACGAGTTGTCACAAAATCTGTGACGTCATCATCCATGATATGTGGCAGACGGACGCCGCGTTTTGACTTATCCTGTCAAGGGCAAAAGCTCGGCAAGGGACGATGCGGCCGAGCAACCATGCCCATCCAGCGCTCACGCGTGCATTGAGCTCGCCTTGTGTGGCCGCATTTCCTGCGCCAACGCAAGCGTCTCTGCAAAACTCGGCTCCGAACCCGTCACCAGATTGCTTTGCTGTAACTTCATTCTGGTCCACACCAGCAACCCGCTAAAATGGCGTCCTCTGTGAAGCGTGTTACCAACCTCGTGGCCACTTGGTCCATGAAGGCAAAGCAGGCCAGCAGCCAGCCGGCACGTGCCTTCGCCGCCGCGGCAGCTCCCGCCGAGGCGCTCCACACTGCTGAGCCCACCATCAACGTGAACCTGTCCACCGCAGTGGTGCGTCATCGCCGCAGCCCGTGGTGCCATAATGTAGAGCTGATATGATTGCATTGGGTGCGGTTTGCGGTGTTTGTGCACTGCTCTGCGGATGGTTGGGCTGTAGCTGCCCCAGAACGTGTGAGCTCCGCACGCGAACCGCCGGTCGCCCCAGAGGGCATACACGAAGTGTGGGCACGGTCTGAGCCGCCTGTAACTGCGTCTTGCTCGTGAGCGCTTCAACTCTTTTCTCCGGCTCGGCGGTGGCGAGACAGTTCGCCTGCAACCATTGTTGGTCCACCCTCTCGCTTTCTCCCCGTTCCCCCTTGACGTGCTTTCTCCGTGTGCAGGAGGCGCCCGCCGCCCCGCGCACCATCGCTGACCTCAGCGACCCCCAGCTCGTGCACCTGCTGCGCGCTGGGCTCATCTCCCCGCACCGCCTCGAGGCGGACCTGCACAACCCCACGCGTGCCGTCGCGGTGCGGCGCGCCTTCGTGGCGGACGCCCTCGCGCGCTCGCCCGCGGCGCAGCGCGTCGTGACCGCGCAGGGCGCCTCCTCCGCCATGGCGCACCTGCCCTCCTCCGCCGCCGCCTTCGACGTGGACGGCTTCTACAAGGGCATCCTCAACACAAACTGCGAGGCGGTCATCGGGTGAGTGCCTGGCTTGGCTGGCTGCGGAGGGCAGACACGCGTGTGAGCGTGCGGCTGCCTGCAGAGCGCGGGTAGGCCTGGCGGGCACGCGTGCGTGCAGCGGACAGCATATAGCGATGCCCCGCAACGTCTGCACCGCTGCCCATTGCACGGCCTTTACCCTTCCTGCGCACCCCCGTCCCCTCCCCTCCCCCTTCCCCCCCCCACCCCCCGCAGGTACGTGCCCCTGCCCGTGGGCATCGTGGGCCCCCTGCTCCTCGACAACAAGGCCTACTACGTGCCTATGGCCACCACGGAGGGCGCCCTCCTCGCCTCCACCAACCG
>Ga0208629_101256_pt1 | contig 10728 bp, 4 predicted proteins | sample LakWasMet19_HOW5_2_FD_183865 | JGI IMG/M metagenome (GOLD analysis project Ga0208629, IMG submission 183865) | Freshwater sediment methanotrophic microbial communities from Lake Washington under simulated oxygen tension - Sediment Metagenome... | ecosystem: Environmental > Aquatic > Freshwater >...
CAACCACGGGCTTCTGAGTCACGGCCATGCGGGGGGCGCAGGGCCAGGCGCAGGGGGTGCATATGGTAATGTGGTGGGCGCACAGGGGCTGCCAGCGGCGCACCCGGAGGCACAGGCTGCTCGTGGCCCCGGATGGTGGCCTGCGGGCGGCGGCGGCCGCCTCGCCCCCGTCCTTGAGCTGGAGGAGGAAGCGGGCACGACCCCTGGCGGCAGCATCCGCCTCGGCAGCAGGCGCCCCAGCGGTGCAGGCGGGCGGGATGCCGCCTCGGCTGTGGAGGGGGGCCATCCAGGGGACACTGGCGGCGGCGGGTACGCTGGGTGGTGGGGTGGCGGTCGCGGGTTTGAGGCCGACGGCGGCGCCTGGGACCTGGGTGTCGCTGGCAACAGGGCAGACGTGGTCAGCGATATGCTTCACGGGGTAGTGGGAGGGGCGCTGGCCTCCCCCTCACGCGCCAGCCACAGGAGCCTGCGCTTCGGCAACACAGTTCTTGACGCCCACCCCTCCGCTGCGGGGCGGCAGGGGCGCTGGACCGCAGGCGGCGGCGCCTTCAGTGCTGGGCTCAGTCTCGCCTCCATGGGCAGCGTGGGAGGGGTGGCCAGCAGCCGCTCCCTTGCCTCCCTCGCTGACCTGCCCTCGGGACGCAGCGCCGCGCCTGCTCGCCGCGTCACGGTGGCTGACCTCAAGCGGCAGGTGGCCACCAGCAGGGCCTCCGGGGGCGCTGCGGGCAGCCTCTCGCGCACCTACACCAACGGGGACATCGCCCAGTATGCGGTGCTGGTGGCCGTCTTTGCGCCCTATGCGGAGGAGGAGTGGAGCGCACGAGGCGGCCTGTACCTGCTAGGCAAGGTGGGTAGCCACGAGTTCGTCGCAGCCGTCATCCACCGCCTCGTGGCCCACTACTACTTCGGCATACGCGACCAGGCGCTCCCTGCCATGCTGGCGACGCATGCGCTGCGGGGGCGGCCATCCAAGTTTGAGCGTGCCGGGGCGTCTGTCGAGAGCGGCTTGCGCTACGGCGCAGGCAGCATCAGCGGTGGCGGCTCGCTGTCGAGCGGGGGCCTCGAATTCGCCTCCTCCGAAGCCCACAGCAGCGTGGGGTCGCTCGACGGGGGCGGTGCGGCTCTCATGCGCCTGCCGCACGTCCCCGGCCACGGCGGCGGCAACGGCAGCGGCACCCTGAACGCCTTCGACAGCCTGCCTGCGCTGCTGGGCGACGAGTGGAACGAGGCCCTGCTGCGCTGCATCTACCACTACTTCTTCCGCGCGCACACGGGGGGCTGCGTGCCGCTCTTCGGGGAGCTGCTGCCGGAGGAGGCCCGCTGGAGGCGCGGGCAGGCGGAGGCGGTGCGCATTTTCAGGCGGGCGTGCAAGGCCCTGGCCGGCGCTGCCCGCGAACACACGGCGCGGCTCTCAGTCGCAGCGTCGCGTCGGTACGCGGCGTCGGGCGATGCGGCCGCGGACGCGGCTGCGCTGCGGGAGCAGGCGCGCCAGGCTGCCGCTCGCATGGCTGTGCAGCGAGAGAAGCTGGCTGCCGCGAAAGCTGCGGCATCAACGCGAGACGCCGAAAGGGTCAAGGCCGCTGCGTCCCGCCGACACCTGTCGCAGCTCGGGCGGCGCCTGGAGCGGGAGAAGGTTGCAGCGGACGCGTGGCGCATGGAAGCTGCGGAGCTGCGGCGCGGGGCGGCTGAGGGGGCAGCCGAGGCCGAGGCGCGCGCCAGGCAAGAGGCGCAGCGTGCGGGTCTGAATCCGGACGCGTACTTGCCGCACGTGCGGCGGGCGCTGTACGCGGCAGGCTTGGCCTCCGTCAGTTGAAGTCGGCGCGTGCCAACTTCAAGCTGCAGGGGCAAACCTTGAGTCGCCGCGCTTGCCGCAGTGCCACAGCGACCTGCGTCGAAGTCTTTGGATGGCTCCAGCAATGTATGGGATTCCCAGAGTGTTTTAACAATTGGGATCCTGTTGAGGTTTTTGATCTGTCGTCGCACCGCCAATGAGGCTGGAATGATCAGCCTGGAATCCGGATCCCGCCGCACGAATTTGGAATTCGAACGGTGAATGGCGAATGAGTAACTGATAACATGATGCAAGCATTCCTGCGTAATTCCTCTGTTTTTGGCCACCATTCCGACAAATCCTGCTCGTGTGCATGGCTCCTGCCGATTGAGGAGCTTGACCGCTTTCGCCAGCACCTCAGCTTTGAGAGGTTCGAAAAGTTGACCCGCCAGGTCCGCGAGGTTCGAACTGGTGCTTGCGATCTCTTGTGTCCACCAATCAGGCAACTTGTGCGACCGTGCAGTTTTCTAGCAGCCGTGCAAGGATCCTCGCCGTTGAGACCTTCGGATGGCTGCAGCAGTGCATGGGATTCCCGCGGGGCCTTCGGACCCACCCCGGCGAACGGTGACCAGCGGCCGTTCAACACCGCAGGACGCCAGCTCGCAAGGTCTGGCGCTCGTGCAAGAGTTTCAGCAGTACTGTACATTCTACGGCACACCGCCGTGCCTGGAGACCGCTGGTTTTCTTCGGTTTGCGGCCCGCGTATTCCGCGCTCCGGCAAGCTTCGGCGTGGACCGCTTGCTGCCGCTCGTGGACGTGCTGCTGACCGACGACAACGTGCGCGAGCTCGACTTTAGCGGCAGCAAGCCGATGGGAGACGTGCTGGCCTACGCGATGGCCGAGCTGCTGGCCCACAACCACACCATCACCCACTTGAATCTGTCCCGTGCGGGCATCTCAGCGGACGGCGCGATCGCTGTCGCCCGTGCCGTGGAGCGGAGCCCGGCCCTCGTGTCACTGGTGCTGCGCGGCAATGACGTGGGCACAGCTGGCGCGGCCGCCTTCGGGCGCGTCATCCGGCGCAACAAGAGCCTCCGCTTCCTGGACGTCAGCAACTGCTCGCTGCAGCTGCGGGGCGTGCATGAGATCACCAGCAGTCTGAAGGCACGGGCGGCAGAGCTGCACCTCATGAGCCTGCGCGAGGAATCTGCAGCGCCCGCAACGGCTGCGGCGCCCGGGGAGGAGCCCGCAGGGCATCGAGGCACGCTTGGCGGAGGCGCCAGCAGCGAAGCCAGCAGCAGCGGAACCACCAGCAGTAGCAGCCTGCGAACCACGCTGGCTGCTGCAGCCGCGACGTCGGCGGCCCCCAAGGACATTCGGTCTGCCAGCTGGATCTGGGGCGGTCCGCAGTCTGTCACTCTGGGCGGGGACCGGGTGGTGCGGGCCCAGTGGGACACGCGCGACGGCAAGGCGAGCGGGGGCACGGGGGTCGGCGGCGGCGTCTGGCAGGCGAGGCAGCGGCGCGGGCGGCGGGAGCACGCGTCGGACGGTCACCACGCACCGGGCAGCCGCGGCTCCTCCTCCTCCTCCGCCCTCCCCCTGCGGCCAGGGGGGGCCGACGCCCCCTTCCCAGAGCTCACCGTCCGCATCGGGGGCAACCTGGTGCGGGAAGAAGTCTGGAATGCGGTGGTGCACGGCATCGGGCTGCTGCTGGCAGCCATCGGGGCGTTCCCGCTCCTGCAGAAGGCTCGCTCCGCAGAGGACCGCGGCCTCTTCTTCGGCTGTGTCGCCTACTGCGTTGGCATCAACGTTTTCTTCGCCTCCTCCACGCTGCGCCACAGCCTCTTCCTCGCCGACAGCGCTAACCTCTTCCAGCTGGTGGACCACAGCGCGGTCTTCGTGCTGGTGGCGTGCACCTACTCGCCCTTCCTGCTGGCCAACATGGCGCCCGTGCAGCCGCTGGCCTCCCTCCTCCTCGTGGCCGTCTGGGCCCTCGCCCTCGCAGGCGTCGCCGTCTGCAGCTTCGGCTGGACGCTGCCGCGCTGGCGGGACGCACTGCCTGAGGCTGCGGGCTGGCTGCCCGCCTTGCGCCTGCTGCCACGGGCGGGTCTCAGCGTCGATGAGGCAAGCGCAGCCCGCAGGCGCACGCACGCAGGCTCGATCCCTGGCGAGCCGGGGAGTGCTGCAGCCGAAAGGACAGACGCCCCACCGGGCGGCGGCGTGGCGGCACAGACGGGCGCTAGTGAGGCGGGAGACGTGACTGGGCAGGCGGGGGAGGGGGAGGAACCGCTGCACCCACGGGCCGACACCGGCGAGGAGGAGGAGGAGGCACAGCAAGCTACAGCGGCTGCGGGTGCGGGTGCGCAGCCAGTGGGGCCGCCCCAGCAGCGCGGCCGCAGCGCCAGCAGCAGCGGCGGGGTGGCGCGCGGGCCTCGCTCTGCCAGCTCTCGTGCCCGCCTGCAGCAGCGTGAGCGTGTGGCGGCCTACGCCCTGCTGGAGGACACGCTGGACCCACCCGGGCAGCGCAACCTGCGTATGGTGCTCTATGTGATCGCGGGCTGGCTGGGCCTCATCCCATTCTTCACCCACTACCAGTGCCTGCCCCCTGCGGCCTGGTACCTGCTGGGCTTTGGAGGCATTATCTTCAGCTGCGGCACGCTGCTCTACCAGCGGGCCAACAGGGCGCACCCCAGCCGACCCACCAGCTATTACATCCTGGTGGTGCTGGCGGCTGCCCTGCACTACAGCGCCATCATGCGCTATGCGGGGGCGCCCACTGAGGCGTGCCTGGCCTCCGCACGGGGCACGCTGGACGTGTGGTCGCTGCTGCTGTCCTGGCTGCCAGGCATGGCCTAATAGGGCAGGGGAAGGCTAGTAAACGATGAGTCGGAGACCAATAGAAGCCGAGTGAGAGACCGTTAGAAGCCCACGGCGCAGCGCAGGCGGCGAGGAGCAGTGACGGTCATTTGTAAAAGTCAAGGGGCACACGCACGCGGTGCAGGCAAGTCAGTGAGGCATTGAAGTGCACAGTTGCCTCACCTGCCGCTGCCCTGCATCGTCTCTACCGTCTGCAGCGCGGCAAGCAAGCTGGCCTGCGCTGCCGAGCCCTCGGGCAGGCGCGGCAGCAGGCGTTGCAGTCGCATCACCAGAGCCTGTGTCTCTGCGTCAGCTGCGCTTGCGCCGCGTGCGGGGGGCAGGGCGTCGCCTGGGCCGTGCCTGCGGCTGCGCGCCGGGCTGCTGCTGCCGGGACTGCTGCCTGCGCCGCCAGCTGCTGCTTCCGTCGCTGCATGCCTGATGCGGTCGCGATCACCGGAGCGGGGAGCAGCAGCAGCTGTAACAGCAGCAGGTGCAGGGTGCCGATCCCGGCCCTCGCCCCTGCGCGAGCTGTCCGCCTCCCGTCTCCTGCTGCGGCTGCGGGTGCGGTGCTCCAGCGGGTGCAGGCGCTGCTGCGTCGCGGGTGCAGCAGCCCGCTCGACCCCTGTGGCGAAGGCTGCAAGGGCTGCCTCGATGTCTCGCTGTCCGATGGCGCCCGCATCATCGCCTGCATCCTCGCCCTCGTCGTCGCTCGCCGCCCCCCAGGCACGGGTCGCGGAGGCGGGGCGCGCATGGCCACGCACAGCCGGCGATGCGGGAGCGGAGTACAGCGGGGATGCGGTGCCCGAGGAGGGTGCGGAGGAGGCAGAGGCGGAGGGGGCTGCCTCCGGGTGCAGATTCATACGCACTTGGCGGAGGGCCGTGCTGGGCACGTTGGGCGGGGCCCGCAGCGTGCCCGGCAGCGGGACGTGTGCCCGCATCGCAGCTGCATGCGCGAGCAGGGCGGTCTCGCGGGCCAGCGACTCGCTCTCGCTGGCCAGGGCGCGCTGCAGGCCAGCCTCCGTCTGCGAGTGGAACAGGCGCGAGCTGACGGCCACGCCGCCCTCCCGGAGGCCGCGCTCGCGCCCGCTGCCCCCGCTCCGCCCTGCAGCCTCCTCTGCGGTCCGGCGAGAGCTGCCGCCTGCCGGCAGCGCGTCACGGTGCTTGGCCGAGGCTGGGGTTCGCTCCGCCCTGCTGCTGCTGCTGCCTGCCTGGTGCTGGTGCTGCCTGCGAGGGGGAGAGCGACCCCCCCGCCCCCCGTGCCTCCCCTCTGCCATCCCCTCCTCGCCCTCGTCCTCAGCGAAACCGCCGCTCCGCTGCGGCCGACGCCTGCTGTCGCCCCTCCTGCTGCCTACTGCGGCGCCGCCACCGGAGCGGGTCTGGTCCTTCGCAGCCTCCGCCGCAGCCCAGGGGGTTCGGTCGGGTGTGTCGTGGCCCCCGCGGCCCCGCTCAAAGGCGACTGGCGCTGCCGCCGCTCCTTCCCCCTCTGCCCACCCCTCCCGCTCTGCGCCTTGCCCTGTGCCAGGCCCTGCTGCTGCAGCTGCCCCTGACGCGAGGCTGGTCTGTATGCGGGCCAGCAGGGCGGGGGGCATGCGGGCCATCAGCACCCCCACGTCCACGCGGCTGTCCCCGACTGCACGGCTCAAGAACTGCTGCAGCCGCAGGAGGTCGGGGGAGCCGGGCGGCAGCTGCGCAGGCACCGCGGCTCTCTCCGCGTCCCCTCCCTCTGCTGCGTAGCGCCCGTAGCCACCTGCCTCAGGGGCGAGCGACTCGTGCGCTCTGGCGTGCTGCTGCCCGCCCGCGCCATAGGCAGCCCCCGTCGCCTCGTCTTCGAAGGCAGCTGCAGCGTGCGCAGCTGCGGGGGTGTGGGTCGCTGCATGATACGGCTGTGGCTGCTGCTGCGGGTGCTGGTAAGGCGAGAAGGGCGGGAGCGAGGAATAGGCGGCCAGCGGCAGGTCAGCGGCGACGGCGGCATGGCTGTACGGGCTGCCGCCGCTGGGCACCTCCCAGCCGCGGCCCACGCCGCTGCCGACGGGGGCGGAGGGGGAGCGAAACGGATTTGCAGCCGCTACCGCGTCGCCGCCTGATCGCAGTGGTGAAGCTGCGTCAACCGCAGCGCCGCCCCAAGCCAGCGGCGGCGGAGGCGTCGCAGCGGCCCCGCTGCCGCCGCCCTGCCACATCACAGCGTTCAGCGTGCGCAGCGCTGCCTCCCGCTCCTGCTCCGCGCTCTGCAGGCGCAGGGCGAGGTCTCGGATCAGCGCCTGTGCCGCAGCCGCCTGCAGCGCCACTGCACCGGGGGCGGAGCTGGCAGGCGACCCCAGCACCCCGCCAGCGGGGGACCAGCCAGCGGCAGCAGCGGAGGCAGCTGTGGGCGGGGAGGCCACGCCGCCGGGGCTGCCGCCCCGCGAGCTAGAGCTCAAATAGGCATAGGACTGAGGGTAGGTGAGGGGCTGCTGCAGCTGCTGCTGGTGCTGCAAGGAGGCTGCGCTGCCCTGGCCCCCGTAAGCTGCTGCTGCTGGCGAGGCGTACTTTGGTGCAAGGCCCAGGATGCCTGCAGCCGTGGCGCGGGAGGCCAGCGAGGCAGGGGAGGCGAAGGCCTGTGCGTAGAGGGCCCTGGGGTCGGAGGGGGGCTCGGGCAGGTGCTTGAAGGAGACGACCAGGCGAGAGGAGGGAGGGGAGGCTGCCTCGGAGGCTGCGGCTGCAGTCACATGAGAGCCCGTCTCCGTGGCGCAAGCGTAGGCATCGGGGCTGCTGCTAGGCGGGGCTGTCCCCTCTGGCGCTGGCCTCTCCCTCTCCGCAGTTCCGGAGGGCGCGTGGGGGGCCGCGGCAGAGGGAGCGGGCAGAGGAGAGGGAGCACGAGGCAGCGCAGCCGCTCCCTCCTCCGCTTCCGCTGCCTGTCGCTCTGCAGCCCCCGCCCGGGTTGCGGCAGACGCCTCTCGAGCCGCTGACTTGCGGGGGCCGGGCCGTGGCGCTGCCGTGGTCGGCAGCAGGACGAGGGTAGCTGCGGCAGCAGCACCTGCTCGGGGCTGAGGCTTCGCGGCCGCTGCGGCCGGTGCGGCTGCAGGGCTGCGAGGGGGCTGCTGCTGTGGCTGCTGCTGCTGCTGCGGGGCGGGCTGCGGGGAGGGCGCGCGTGCCGCTGCCGGCGCGGGCTGCGGGGCTGAGGCCGCCAAATCGGCTTTGCGCTCCGGCGCAGGCTGGGGAGCTGCAGCGGGGCCTGGGGTGGGGGTGGGCGTAGCAGCAGCTGCTGCCTGACGCTGCTTGCGCGCCGCTGCCGCCGCTGCAATGGCGGCTGCCATCGGGGACACAGGCGAGGCGTCAGCATCACCCGCCGCAGCAGCGACGCTGCGGGCTGCTGGAGCCTCCTCCCGCTGCGGCTGCGACGGGGAGTGTGCTGCTGCTGCCGCTGCGACGGGTGCTGCTGCCGCTGCAGGCGTTAGGGCGCCTGCGGGGGCTGCCGCACCTGGGGCGCTCGCTGCCGGTGGCCGCGGCGGTCTTGGCCCTGCGCCCCCTGGCCCGGGTCCTGGCCTCGCAGGCGCGGCCGAGGGGCCGGGGGACGGAGGGGCGGGTGCAGCTGCGCCCCCTGCCGCAGCCGCACCGCTCGGCCGTGGGGGAGGCCGCGCTGGGAGCGTCGCCCCACTGGAGACTGGCAGCGCCACTGCGGCCGCTTGTGCCGGTGTGGTCGCCTGTGCCGCGGCTGCAGCTGCTGCTGCCGCTGTGGGCGGCTGGCTGCTGCCACTGGGCGTAGCCGCCGCAGCGATGCCTCCGCCGCTGCCGCGCCTGGCCCACACCTCCCGCAGCTCAGAGGAGGGGCTCTGTCTGCCCCCTGCGCCGTCGCTCTGCCTGCTGCTCGTGCTCAGACGCTTCAGCGGGCCGGCAGAGAGAGGCCCCTCCGCTGCAGGGGCGGGGGCACCGGTTTTCGTAGCGGCAGCAGCAGCCACAGCAGCGGCGGGCAGCTGACCGCCTCCCTCCGTGTCTGAGCCCTTCGGGGCGGAGTAGCGTCGCGGGGCCGCCGACGTCGGAGCCGAGACTGGGGCTCCTGCCGCCTGTGCCGCTGGTGCCGGCTCGGTGGCCGGGGCTGCCGCCTGTGCCGCTGCAGCCGGCGCAGGGGAGGCCGGCGCCGTAGCGGCAGGCTTGGGGGCCGAGGCAGGGGGAGCAAGCGCAGCCGTCGCCTGCCCTGCGGCGGCTGCCCCCACCCCCATCGCCGTCCGCGCTGGCCCTGCGGGGCGAGGCGCCTCCGCAGCTGCTGGCGGCAGGGCCGGCCGGGGCGCAGAGGGCAGGGGGGCACCGACGGGAGCAGGAGCAACAGCAACAGCAGCGGGAGAAGCAGCGGGTGCCGCTGTAGGTGCAGCCGGAGCAGGGGCAGGCCTCGCAGGGCGAGGTGCAGCTGGCAGCGCGGCGGCAGGGGCAGGGGCAGGCGCTTTGCTCGGCACTGCACCCGACGCAGGCACCAGCGCAAGCTTCGGGGCGGGGGCGGGCGAACCAGCAGCAGCACCAGCAGGCCCCTGGGTCGCACCCGAGCCACTGACGCCCTCAGCCTTCGCAGGCAGCGCGGCCGCTGCGCCGGCAGGTGCAGGCTGCGGGGTCGGCTTGGCGGCCTCCGCTGCTGCCTCCTCTGTTCCGGCTTCTGCTGCTGCTGCCGGTGCCCTCCCCGGTACAGCTGGTGACTGTGCCACAGACTTCGCGCTGCCCGCGGAAGCAGCGCTGGCCTGGGCTGCAACAGCGGGGGCGGCCGGTGCCGGTGCCGCTGCTGCTGCTGCTGCTGCTGCCATCTGCGGTGCCGCGGGACGCGCAGCAAGGTAGGCGGGCAAGCTGCCTGCGGGGGCGGACGGGCCCTTGGCGCCTGCTGCTGCAGCTGCGCCTGAGCCTGAGCCTGGCCCCCACTTGCTGGGTGGGGGCGAGGAGGGGGAGGCAGAGGCAGCCGCCGCCCCGCCTGCGCCGAAGCGAGCCGACGCTGGCAGGCCTGCCGCTGGCCCCGCTGGTGTTGTGGGCTGCTGGGCGCTCTGCGCTGCGGCAGCGGCGGCCGGTGGAGGAGTGGGCGGGGGGGCTTGCCCCGCTGCCCCTGCCCGCTGCTGCACCGTCACCTCTGCCGGCAACACCGCCTGGATGGCCTGCTGCGGCGGGGGCGCGGCCTGTGGGGCATCAGGCCGCACCGCTTGCGGCGCCGCTGCTGCTGCAGCTGGCAAGGGCGCAGGGGGCGGCGGGCTTGGCTTGTGAGCCGCAGAGGCCGGAGGGGGCGGGCCGCTGGGAGCAGCGCCCGCCGCTGCCGGCCTGGGTGACGCAGCGGCAGCGGAGGGCGGCGGCGGCGGCTTGACGGACGGAGGAGGGGGCAGCGGAGAGGCCTTGACTGCAGGGCCGGCAGCTGGCGCCGTCGGGGGCGGCGGCGAGGGCAGGGCACTCGGCACAGCGACAGCTGGGCTCGGCTTGGCAGGCAGCGGTGGCGGCGCGGCTGCCTTCGGCGGAGCCCCGCCGCCTGCGGGTGGCAGCGGGGAGGCGGGGGCGCTGGGTGCCGCAGCCGGCACTGGCGGCGGCAGCGGTGGCGGCGGCAGCCCCGACGCAGAGGTGCTGCGTTGGAGCGGCGGTGGCGGCGAGGCAGCGGCTCCAGCGACGGGCGGTCTGCCTGCTTGCAGCTGGGGCTGCGCGGGAGGCGGGGGCCGCGGCGGGGCAGTGAGGAGGGGCGGTGAAACGGATGGCATCGGCTGGCCTGGGGGCGGCGGAGCGGGCCGCGGGGGGGCAGCAGCGGCAGCCGCTGCGCCCGCAGACGCAGCCCTGCTCGCTGCTGCGGGGGGCAGCGGCAGCGGGGAGGGGGCAGGAGGTGGCGGTGGCGATGCTGGCGGCAGCGGTCCCAGGGAGCGGTCGCTGCTGCCGCCTGCGGGGACGGGGGAAGCAGGGGACTTGAGCGGCGGAGGAGGGGCCCCTGCACGTGTAAAGGGTGGCACGGAAGGTGCAAAGAAGGGGTGAGGAGGCCGGGGGCAGTGACGGCGCATCGTCCACTCTCTCTGCCTCTCGTTCTCTCGCTCTTTCTATCCCTCTCATCCCCTGTCGGCCGCGCAGCCGTCCGAGCCCGCTGCAGCAGCAGCCACATCAGCGAGGGGGGGGGGGGGGGG
>Ga0208629_101257_pt1 | contig 10722 bp, 11 predicted proteins | sample LakWasMet19_HOW5_2_FD_183865 | JGI IMG/M metagenome (GOLD analysis project Ga0208629, IMG submission 183865) | Freshwater sediment methanotrophic microbial communities from Lake Washington under simulated oxygen tension - Sediment Metagenome... | ecosystem: Environmental > Aquatic > Freshwater >...
TATGGGATGCCGGCTGCGGGTTTGCGCAAATCAGCCTATGGCTTGCCGAGCGCGGGCATCAACTGACGCTGTGCGATGTATCAGAAAAAATGCTTGCCCGCGCGCAGCATGAGTTTGCCGATGCGGGTTTGAGTGCCGAGTTTCACCATCTGGCGGCGCAAAGTCTGGCACCGCAGCTTCCACAATTTGATCTGGTGCTGTGTCACGCGGTGCTGGAATGGCTGGCTGAGCCGCTGCCGACCCTGCAAGTCATTGCCAATCAAGTTAACCCCGGCGGGCATTTGTCGCTGCTGTTTTATAACCGCAATGCCATGGTTTACACCAACGCCCTCAAAGGCAGTTGGCGCTTGCAACAATTACTGGATGACAGTTATTTAGGTAAAGGTGCAAAACTCACTCCGCCCAATCCGCAATATCCGCATGACGTTGTCGATTTTCTTCAGCAGCAAGGATTCGAAATAACAGTGCATACCGGCATTCGTGTGTTTAACGACTATATGACTAAAGAGGTTCTGGACAACAGTCCGAGTGAGCAATTGTTCGAGCTGGAATATCGCCATTGCCGCATGCCGACTTACCGCGACATGGGGCGTTACGTGCATCTGGTTGCGCGGCGGCTTGTTTTTTAGTGCATTTAATAAGCTGGTTTTGTGTATTTTTATGGAGGATTATTTGTGAATCGAAAATGGGTGTTTTTATTCGTCAATATTTTGATTGTATCGTTTTTTTCAGGATGTACTTCTGAACAGATTTTCGCTACGGGCCAGGCTTATCAGCGTAATCAATGCATTAAAGTTGCCGACCAAGATGCAAGTAGTCAGTGCCTAAACAGATCGAACACGCGTTACGACGACTATAAATACGAAGTTGATAAAGCCAATAAATAACGATTTTTGTTACTCGAAAATGATGATTTAGTGCCCACGATAGATCGTAGGTTTGCCATTATCTTTTACCTTTAAATGCAGTAACCATTCTGTTGAGTTGCTGCAAATCATTCTTTCCGTGTTGTTTTCCATAGCGCAGCTTGATAAATAGTTGAGTGATGTGTTCGATACCGGCGGCCAGTTCCGGTAACTGTTGCTTGGCTCTGAAGGCAAAGTCTTGGGCGCCTTCGCCCGGTTTTTTAATGAGTCCATATTTGGCGAGTTTTTTACAAAAACGCTGATAGATTTGCACAACTGGATCGGTATGCCGGCCGGGATTTCGCAACAACAGCCAGCTAAGCAGCGCCGTTATCACGCCGATGATGCCCGCCATCCAGTAAATCATGGTCTTTAGATCGCTAATCCCAAATGACGATAAAAACTTACTTTGATTTTTGTTGTCGTAATTGATGACCCAACGCTGCCATTGGTAATCAACATTGCCCCACAGTTGCCGGGCGTTTTTTAACCAGTCAACCGCTGCCGATGCCGAGTTAGGCGTAAAGCTGATAATGCCGCTGGCGATTTGTTGATCGATATTGATGTTTTGTTCGATTCTCTCCGGGGCGATCGCGGCGGTGGGATCGACTCTTACCCAGCCGCGCTGATCCAGCCAGACTTCAGCCCAGGCGTGCGCGTAGGCTTGTTTTATGTCTAAAAAATTGCCGACCTGATTGAGTTCGCCGCCCTGGTAGCCGGTGACTACGCGCGCGGGGATGTGGGCAATACGCATTAAATAGACGAAAGCGGTTGCGTAATGCTCGCAAAAGCCCCGATGAGATTCAAAAAGAAACTGTTCGATGGGGTTTTCTTGCATTAACGGCGGGGTCAGGGTGTAGTAAAAATCTTCAGTTTTGAAATGGTTTAACAGCTGGTTAATGAAAATGTCAGGTGATTTATCAAAACCATGTAAGCGTTGAACCAGCTGGGTAACGTTGGGGGAAGCTGGGCCTGGCAATTGCGTGGCTTCTTGGTATTCATCTTTGGTGATGGTGCCGGTGTTGTAGGTCGGATATGAGGTGATGCGGTATTCCGTGCGTTTATCCGGGTTGGTAGATGTCACTAGCTGATAATGGCTGTTGCGGCGCAGCGGGGCGGCAACATCGGCGGGCAAATCCAGCGCAAATACCCAGTTTTTATCTTGTGGCTCCATTAATAAAGTGTATTGGTAGGCGTTGCCGGTGAATGTCGGCTGGTCTATTGGTTGGCTCAGACCATTTTTATTTTGCGTCCAGCGTTTGCCGTCGGTGTGAGTTAGCACGGGGCCGCGCCAATAACGTTGGGCAGATGGCGGTATGGCGCCGGTAAATTGTACTCGGAATACCAATTCATCAGACATTGCTAGGTTACTGATGGCGCCGGGTTCCATATTGTCACTTAGGCCGGTTCTGGCTTGATGCTTGTCGTTAAAATACATCCACTTTGGAGCTTCAACCCGAGGGAATAAGATGAATATCACAATGGTCATAGGAATAGCCTGCGCAACTATTACGCCTGCAGTCTTTAATGATTGCCAGGTTTGTGAGCGGTTGCTGTTAATGCAAACCAAGGTTCCTAACAGAACACAGCAGACCACCAGGATATAGGCCGCCATGAATATGCTTTGTTGGTACAAAAACAGTGAAGTGGCGACGATAAATGCCAAAAAAATAATCAAATAAAGGTCGCGTTCGGATTTGATTTCCAGCAGTTTTAGTCCCAAGGCCGTTACAAACAGTCGGGTGCCTGCATCTCGACCGAATATGCCCTCATGCAGGCCATACAAAATGGCAATACCGATAACGGTAAGCAATAACAGCATCAGTTTTGTTGGCAGCCACTGCGGTTTCCAAACACCTACAAAACGCCAGCTCAACAGTAAGTAAAAATAGCCTGTGACCGAGGACGGAAGGTTTTCAAGATGTGGAAGAACTATCAATCCGATAGCTGTCAGCAAGAAAATTAAAATATTTTTATTGATGCTCATGATGTTTCAAATAGCGCCAATGCTTCCAAGCATTTTTGATAATGATGCTGGCCATTTGCGGGTTCTAGCTTTAGTCCAGGTATAGAAAAACCATAACTGATTCCGGCTTGTTCAGCATCAATCAGCCAGCGGCACAATTGACTTAAGCGTTCTTCAATGCCGTGCCCGGGCGTTTGAATATAATCCAGCCAGATTTGCGCGGAACTTTCGCCATCGTATTGTTTACTGAACACGCCCAGGCCTTTTGCGTAGGATTTCCAGTGTATGTGCTTAATCGCATCGCCGGGTTGATAGTTTTGTAAACCGAAAAAATCATCGTTGCCCTTGCTGGAGATGCCTTGTTCGGATTGGGATTTCGGCGATTCCGGAAAAGGAATTTCCGTGTTAGCGGGTTTGGGATAAATCAACACTTTAAGATTAAAACGTAGCGGCGACCAAGCGCGGAATAAGCCTAACGGATAAGTGCTGGAGATAGTGAGGGTGCCTGCTTCTTGCCAGCCGCGTTTGTAAGTAGCGGAGTGGAGTGTGATTTGTGTTTGACTGTGAGCTGATAGGCTGATGGATTCAGTTGCTTGCAGTAAATTAATTTTTAATTGCGGGCGGTCTTTGTTGGTTGAGTTATCGATGTGAATGTTAAAACCAGCGGCTTGTCCGGCAAATACCGGCTTGCTTTGCCCTGATCGTAACACTAAGCCTGATAGCGACCGGTAACTGTGCAAGATGGTGATAAAGAAAATACTGGCTAATAAAAAAGCCAATAAATAGGCTAGGTTGTTGTTGTAAACAAAGGCGATCAACAACAGAAGAGCAAGCAAGATCACAAATCCCAAGCCACGATCAGTGGGCAAAATAAAAATTCGTCGCTGGTTTAAGGTTATCGGTTCATCGCCGGCTTGCTCGCCGCTTGAAAAACGGCTGAGACTAAAACGTTCTTTTAAGGTAAGTGAGCTCAAAGGACGGCAACGTTGCTTAAAATAGGTTGGACGATAGCTTCTGAATTGGCATTGCCTGAACGTAACCTGTGTCCTGCTACCGCAGCCAGTACGGCTTGTACATCTTCAGGGATAACTGCATCGCGCTGATTCATGAAAGCCCAAGCTTTGGCGGCGGTAAGCAGCGCCAGTCCTGCTCTTGGCGACAGGCCGCAGTGATAATCCGGGGAGCTGCGCGTGTAATTGATAATGGCCAGGCAATAGTCCAGTAAGGCATCTGATGCATGTACCCGAGTAACGGCTTTTTGCAGCTGTTGTAATCGTTCTGGGGGAAGCTTTACCGGCAGTGAATCAATTAAATCATGCCGACGTTGTCCGCTTAATAAGGATTTTTCGGCGCGATGGTCGGGATAACCGAGTTCAATGCGCATTAAAAACCGGTCCAATTGCGATTCCGGCAGCGGAAAAGTACCAATTTGATGCGAGGGATTTTGCGTGGCGATGACAAAAAAAGGTGCCGGCAGAGGATAAGTTTTGCCTTCAACCGTGACTTGATGCTCTTCCATAGCCTCTAGTAGTGCGCTTTGCGCTTTGGGTGTCGCACGGTTGATTTCATCAGCCAACACCATTTGATTAAATATTGCCCCTGGATGAAAACTAAAGGTATGGGTTTGAGCATTAAAAACCGATGCGCCGATAATATCAGCGGGTAAAATATCACTGGTAAATTGAATGCGCTGGTAATTTAATCCCAGTAGTTTTGCCAGCGTATGCGACAATGTGGTTTTGCCAACGCCGGGAATATCTTCAATCAGAAGATGGCCTTGGGCCAGTAAACAGCATACTGCCAGACGTATTTGACGGGGTTTGCCAAGGATAATCTGGTTAGCGGTTTGTAAGAGTTGGTCCAGGTCGTTGTGCATGAAATTTGAATTTGGTCGGCAGTGGGTAGGAATTGGATCAGTATAGGAGAAGCCACTAAATTGAACAGGTTAGCTAACAAATATGAGTAGTATTGATATGAATGAATATAAACAGGTGCGTGGTCAGTTAATTGAGATGCTTGAGGAGCTTGGCGATCGACTGGTAAAAATTACCGATGAAGTTAAGCATCCTGATGAGCCGCTAGCAAAAGACTTTGAAGAGCAGGCATCGCAAGTTGAAAATGACGAAGTGCTGGATTACTTGGGTAATGCAGCCAGAGTTGAAATCGAACAAATCCAACAAGCCATAGTACGCATAGATAAAGGCGAATATGGTTTTTGCGAGACATGTGGTGAGGCAATTAATCCTGAGCGTTTAAAAGCAGTGCCTTTTACCAAGTTGTGTATTAAATGTGCCAGTCAGGCCGGTAACTGAAAATTTATTTAACGAGAGAACAACGTAATGTTAGAAATCACAGTAATTATTATTCTTTTAATAGCCACAGCGGTTTTTTTAAAGACACAAAAAAAAGCTTCAGATGAGGCGGTTAAACAAACACCGAAAGCTGCAGAAACCACCACCCAGCAGCAAGAGCCAGAGGTAGTCGTAGTTGAGCCAAAAATTGAGCCTGAAACTGATGCGGCTGAGCGTGTTCAGCCTGTTATTGCTCCGGTTATCAATCCAGTTGAGCCAGCGTTGCAGGTAAATCTGATAACACCAAATTATTCGTTATTGCCTGAAGATTCAGTATTAAGAAGACATTATTTTTCTCAGATCCAAGCCTTGCTTGAGGAATCTTTGCCAACTAAGCCTTCTGATGCAACCTTAAAAAGACATTACGAGGCAATATTGGCTGAGAAGCTTGAACAGGTGCTTAACGACAAGCATTTGTTAGACCAGCTACTTGAAGGTCAACGTCGTAAAGAAGAAGTTGCGCAACCAGCACAAGAAGTAAAACAGCCTGAGCTTTCTATTGAGACGCCAGTAGTTGCGGAGCCGTCAATTTCTCAAACAGTTGCAAAAATACCCGAAGATTCAGTTTTAAAACGCCATTATTTTTCGCAACTTAGAGCAGTGGCTGAGGCGAATTTGCCCCCAAAGCCAACTGATTCAGTGTTACTCCGTCACTGGCAAGCGCTGAGCGATGAGGCTCTGAAAAAGCTTTTGTAATAAAGTGAAGCGAGTTTAAAACAGGAAGCTTTTTCAGTAATTTTTGTTAAAACGACTGAAGAAGCTTCCTGCTTCCTATGTTTTACATTGCGAAAATATTTGCTTTTGTCACGAAAACTAAGCGATTTGTTAAAGGTATGAGCAAATTTAGCAACCGGATTTTGAAGTGGAATGGCTGTTGCTTTAGCCAACGTTTTACGTTTTTTCATGTTTTACCTCTTATATTAAAGAATTAAAGTTCGTGTTTAATCACTTGCTAATATAGCACTTCAGAGATAAGTAACGCTTGTGAAATTTAAGAAAAATTTTGATGTGATTGTAGTGGGTGGCGGTCATGCCGGCACAGAAGCCGCGCTGGCCTCTGCGCGTTTAGGCGCGAGAACGCTGTTGTTGACGCAGAATATCGACACGCTTGGGCAGATGAGTTGTAATCCTGCGATAGGCGGTATTGGTAAAGGCCATTTGGTTAAAGAGATCGATGCGTTAGGTGGTGTGATGGCGCAGGCCATTGATCTTGGCGGCATACAGTTCCGAACTCTAAATGCCAGCAAGGGTCCTGCTGTCAGGGCGACACGTGCGCAAGCGGATCGTCAGCTCTACAAACAAGCCATAAGGACAGTGCTGGAGAATCAGCCCAATTTGTCATTGTTTCAGCAAACTGTGGCGGACTTGATTGTTGAAGGCGGCAAGGTTGTCGGTGTAAAAACCCAGATGGGTTTGGATTTTTCGGCACGAGCAGTTGTGTTAACCACAGGTACGTTTTTGGCCGGTAAGATTCATATCGGTTTGGAAAATTATAGCGGCGGGCGCGCTGGCGACGCTGCTTCAATCGCTCTGGCGGAGCGTCTGCGCGAGTTGCCGTTTCGTATAGATCGATTAAAAACCGGGACGCCGCCACGAATTGATGGTCGTACGATCGATTTCAGCAAACTGGAAGAACAGCATGGTGACGATCCCGTACCGGTATTTTCATTTTTAGGCAAACGCGAGCAGCATCCGCGGCAGATTCCATGTCATATCACCCGGACTAACAACCAAACACACGACATTATTCGCGCTGGCCTGGACAGGTCGCCATTGTACTCAGGCGTTATCGAAGGTATAGGTCCGCGATATTGCCCATCCATTGAAGATAAAGTTGTGAGATTTGCTGATCGCGACTCACATCAGATTTTTGTTGAGCCGGAAGGCTTGAATACCCATGAGATCTATCCCAACGGCATTTCTACCAGTTTGCCGTTTGATGTTCAGTATCAGTTTGTTCGTTCCATGCTGGGTTTTGAGAATGCCGAGATTGTGCGTCCGGGTTACGCCATTGAGTATGACTTCTTCGACCCCCGGGATTTGAAAATGTCGCTGGAAACCAAGCACATGGATGGATTATTTTTCGCAGGCCAAATCAATGGCACAACCGGTTATGAGGAAGCGGCTGCGCAAGGTTTGATTGCTGGATTGAATGCGGCTCGACAGGTTCAAGAGTTAGAGGCTTGGTGTCCTGCACGTGATGAAGCTTATATTGGCGTAATGATTGATGACTTGATTACCCGCGGAACTCAAGAGCCATATCGTATGTTTACCAGTCGGGCAGAATATCGGCTGTTGTTGCGTGAGGATAATGCAGACTTGCGTTTAACCGAAAAGGGACGTGAGTTGGGGCTGGTTAATGACGAGCGCTGGCATGCTTTTGAGAATAAACGCGCGGCTATTGCTGACTTGCAGGAGACGTTCAAGAAAAAATGGGTCCGTGCAGATAGTGAGCAAGCGATTCAAGTTGAAGCGCATTGGGGCAAGCCTTTGTTAAAAGAAGCTAGTTTGATGGAGTTATTACGCCGTCCCGAAGTTGATGTGCAACGCTTGCTATCGTTTCTTGAAGAGGATCTAAGTATCAATGAGCAGGTCGCTGAACAGGTTGAGATTCAGGCCAAATATGCGGGTTATATAGTTAGACAGCAAACGGAAATAGACAAAGCCTTACGTTATGATCATCTGCGTTTGCCTGAGGCTATTGATTATAAAGGTGTGCCTGGCCTGTCTAATGAAGTCAGTGAAAAGCTTAAAAACCAGCGACCAGAGACATTGGGGCAGGCATCAAGAATTCCTGGAATGACTCCGGCAGCTATTTCCTTATTGTTGGTTTACCTTAAAAAGAAAACTGCCTAATGGATGAATGTCGCAAAATTTTATTGGCTGGGCTTGATGAGCTGGGCTTGGTATTGTCTGAAGACAAAGTGCAGCAGCTGCTTAAATTTATCGATTTGATTGAAAAGTGGAATAAAGCTTATAACTTGACCGCCATTCGTAATAAGACCGAAATGGTGCGTCTGCATTTGCTGGATAGCTTGGCTGTGCTGCCACATATTGAAGGTAAGCGAGTCATAGATATAGGAACCGGTGCTGGTTTGCCGGGAATTCCGTTAGCTATCTGTCTCACAGAAAACGAATTTACATTATTGGACAGTAATGCCAAGAAGACTCGGTTTGTACAGCAGGCAGTGTTAGAGCTAAAGCTTAAAAATGTCATTGTTTGCCACAGTCGGGTAGAGACTTACTCTCCTGGGCAAGCCTTTGATATGGTGCTTTCCAGGGCATTTGCCAGCTTAGAAGAAATAATTGCAATGACTAAACACTTGGTAAATAAAGCCGGGGTGTTGTTGGCTATGAAGGGGCAAATGCCCGATATTGAGCTGGCGCAGTTGGGTGTAAAGGCATCAGTAATTTCCTTGCATGTACCCGGCGTAGATGCAAACAGATGTTTGGTCAGAATTGAAGCGTTTGAAGAGGTCGAAAGATAGTGGGAAAAATAATTGCCGTAACTAACCAGAAAGGCGGTGTAGGGAAAACCACAACTAGCGTTAATCTGGCTGCTTCGCTGGCGGCGGCCAAGCGCCGTGTGTTGCTTATTGATCTTGATCCGCAGGGTAATGCGGCAATGGGCTGTGGAGTGGAAAAAGAAGACCTGAAATATTCCAGCTATGACATCTTGATGGAAGATGTGCCAGTGTCTGAGGCTGTGATAAATCTGCCGGAAATTGGTTTTTCAATCATCCCAGGCAATTCTGATTTGACGGCTGCTGAAGTGCAACTGATACAGGTCGATCGAAAGGAATCCCGCCTTGCTGACGCTTTGGTACCGATAAGGTCGCAGTACGAATACATTCTGATAGATTGTCCACCGTCATTGAATATGCTTACTTTGAATGCCATGGTGGCTGCCAATAGTTTGTTGATTCCTATGCAGTGTGAATACTACGCGTTGGAAGGTTTGTCGGCGTTGATGAGCACGCTGAAAAATATTCAAGATAGCGTAAATCCGGGGCTGCACTTAGAAGGTATTCTGCGGACTATGTTTGATGATAGAAACCGTCTGACAAAAGATGTCTCCGAGCAGCTGATCAGGTATTTTGGCGATAAAGTATTTAGAACTTGTATCCCTAGAAATATACGCTTGGCGGAGGCTCCTAGTCATGGCTTGCCGGTGATTAGCTACGATAAATCCTCTCGAGGAGCGATGGCCTATATTGCTTTGGCTGGAGAGATGATTAGGAAAGAAAAAAATAATTAATATGAATTTGAAAAAGCGAGGGCTGGGGCGAGGTCTTGAGGCTCTGTTGGCAGAGGGGGCGGGTAAAGATGATCATGGGCTCTTAGTTGGTTCTGAGAGTGAAAGTGAGCGACATGCTGAATCTCAAGGAGCTCCAAATACTGGCGTAGCAATAAAGGCAGCTACCACCGCATCTCACTTAGTGGCTAATGAGCTGAAAAAATATCAGAGCGTTGCCGAAAATAGTCGAAAACGAGTAAGACAGCTAGAAGAACTGCCTGATATGCCGAAGGCAAGCTCAGATGTAGAGGCATTGTCTTCGGTAGTGCGAATGCTAATCGAAGATGTAAAAAGAGATAACTTGGTGCTTCTGGAAGAGGCGGAAACATTACTGCGATTATTTGATGAGTTTGAGTCAATTATTAGTGGTCGGTGAAAAATTGGTTTGGCGATATGGTTAACGAAGTGATTGTGAAAGAGAAAGTTAGGTAATGGCTGAAAAAAAACGTGGTTTAAATCGTGGGCTAGATGCATTGTTGGGCTCTGTTAGCTTATCTGAGGATAAGGAGCAGCAGTTACAAACGTTGCCGATTGAATATATGCAGCGAGGTAAATACCAGCCACGTAAAGATATTGATCCAGATAGATTGCAAGAGCTTGCAGAGTCGATAAAAGCGCAAGGGGTCATTCAACCCATTGTTGTGCGCAAAATTAACCTTGAAAAATATGAAATAGTTGCAGGAGAGCGCCGCTGGCGTGCTGCTCAATTAGCAGGATTGCAACAAGTACCGGTGATCATCAAGGAGATAGATGATCGAACCACGATGGCAATTGCATTGATTGAAAATATACAGAGGGAAGATCTTAATCCTTTAGAAGAGGCGGAAGCTTTAAAGCGGCTGCTAGATGAGTTTGCAATGACACATCAGCAAATTGCTGAGGCCGTTGGTAAATCCAGAGTTACAGTGACAAACCTGCTAAGGCTGATGGACTTGCAAGCAGAGGTGAAAAATCTCTTAATTAACAAACAAATTGAGATGGGGCATGCTAGAGCAATATTGACACTGGACGGATCTGTCCAAGTTGCGGTTGCTCACAAAATAGTCAAGTCAGCTTTGACTGTAAGGGCTACAGAACGTTTGGTGAAAGAATTACAGGAAGTGCCGAAAGAAAAAAGGATTAAAATTCTTGATAAAGATACGCTGCGCTTGCAGGAAGACTTGGCAGCAAAGCTGGGCGCAAAAGTTCTAATAGAACACAAGG
>Ga0208629_101261_pt1 | contig 10693 bp, 14 predicted proteins | sample LakWasMet19_HOW5_2_FD_183865 | JGI IMG/M metagenome (GOLD analysis project Ga0208629, IMG submission 183865) | Freshwater sediment methanotrophic microbial communities from Lake Washington under simulated oxygen tension - Sediment Metagenome... | ecosystem: Environmental > Aquatic > Freshwater >...
CTCGCGATCAAACATGTGCACGTAAGTCTTTGTGTATGGGGCGCCCTTGTCGAATGTCGCCGGCTTCCACTCCACATACTTCTCAAAGGGGTCTCGGCGAGCCGGGCGCTGCAGGAAGGAGATGCATGGATGGGTTGGATGTGGTGAAATCCGATGCCGCTCCCAATGACCGGATCTCATAAGTGGTTGCAATGTACGCGCTCACCTCGCCGTTCAAAAGCCACTTGACACCATAAGGCAGGGCGCCCACGCCCGCCAAGCTGCACTCGAGAGTGGCAGGCGACAAGGGGTATTGTTGATCGCTGCTGCATGCACACAACATTCTCCTGACGTCGCCCTCACAAAAACCTTACCATGTAGTCATGACCACAATGGTGGGGAGCACGTTGAAGGAACCGATCTTGAACGGCATTCTCAGGGTGACCTTGTGTGAGCCCTGAGTGCGCGCGATTCAACGCAGTAGCTGAGACCAGAACAGGCCGCTGTGCGACCACCGGGCGATAGACGAGAATGAAAAGTGCGCACACAGAAGCAGGCCCCACTTAAGCTTTCTGCAACACCCTGCAAATGAGATAGTCTCATCAACAAACACACAGTCCCGTCATGGACGATGACGGATGCGGTTCGCGTTTTGTACGTCGCGCCCCAAGTCCGAACCATCACGGCGGTCAGCGCAGCGAACGCAGTACAGACGCCATCCGACCGTAGGGAATGCGTGTCGAGTGCTGCCGCCGCAGCTAGCGCTGGTTAGAAATGCGCCGCACTCAACAAAGTGCAGTGCGGGCTGTGGGAACGCCTGGAACTCCATCGACGTGATCGTTTTGAGCATGGGTGAAGTCGGACAACCAGTGGTGTGGCTCAGCTACTAGCAGCGAAACGAAGGGAACAACCTCGCTGGCCCATGTCACTTGAAGCCCGGCAAGCCGAACGTGCCGTCTCTGGTACGCGCCGGCGGTAGTGTGGGCCATTCGTACGCAACGACGAACCGCACCTAAACTCACCTCCGGCTGTTGGCATCTCGGGTCAGCTTGCAGTTGATTTGCAGCTATTCCCGGCCCGCCCCTTGGCGCAGACTGCCACACGCCGCGCACGTTTGCGCGCTGTCTATCGACGGTTGACGCAGTTTCGGAGCTGGCAGTCGTCTTGTGGAGCCGTTCGCCTCGGCTGATGTAACCCGACCGCAGATGCCGACGTGGTTGCTGGAGCGGCCTTCACTCAGGCTGACTTGTACTGCCGATCACTCACAGATCTCTCGTCATCGTTGCGGAAGAGCGACGTCGTCTGAAGCCACACACAGTCGCCGCCGATGCTGCCACCTCCGCACGCTCGTGCTGGTTTGCATCGACATGCAGCTGACTGGTCGGCTCGGGTGGCTGCATTGGGAAGCTCGACTTTTCGGCCCCCAGGTTGAGCAATCCGTCGCCTGGAGCTTAATGTACTGCTGCTTGGAGAAGCTGCATCGACCCTCGCGCCGGATCCGAGCGCCTTGCTGTCGCTCGGCGCGACTGGGCCGCGGCTTTGCAATGGGCCGTGCCTTCGATCCACTTGAGTCGCCTCTTGCACGGAAAGTGAGAAAAAAGCCATTGTCCTGGCCTCAGCGCCGGGGCTCGAGCTCTGCCCGGCCATTGCGCGCATAACGCAGAGTCATTGGCGCCCCTTCAATGGTTGAATATGCGTGCTAGCTCCTCGCGCGCTAGTTTGTTTAACCGCGGGTTGACTGCCACATGACGCAGGTTCAGAATCGAGTCGATCGCTTGCAACGGACCAAACATATGCATGGTCATTCGTCACGGCATCGATGATTCGCTGGCGATTCGCGTTCGCGGGATATTGTCGATCGTATTGTAACTTCAGCACGTCAGCTTCAAGTTGCCGGCAACGTGTTTGAGCTGCTTGTCAGCGCCTTCGGTATTACCGGAAACCTGTGCACGCATGCCTACGACGTCGCGCCGCGGCACTTGCAATGCGGATCCAGATGGAGGACCATCAAGGGCGATTGTGCAAGAGCTGCCCGTGTCAACTTGCTCCGGACAGTTGAAGCAGCATTCGAGACCAGATCGCCGACGGTCGGCCAGTTGTTGTGAGCATAGCTTTCGATGGCCTTGCGTAGGATCACTGCGGCCGGTATAGGGCGGGCTGCAAAGCTTCAGCATAGTTACTGCTGCCGGCAGACCTTCGGAGAAAGGGCAGCCGGCATTGCGTGTTAGTTCTGCAGACTGGAGGAGTCAGCCTGGGACCGCATAGGGCAGGCTTGGTACTCGTGTGCAACGCAATCGGCGGGGCTCCGCCCGGGATTTAGTGTGCGGTATCCAGTTTCTGCCACCGTCGCGACTGCGGTGTTCCCGATACGTGGCGTATCGCCTCTACTCCGAGGAGTCCTCGACCTGGGAAAGGTGTCACGTGTGCGACGAAATCTCCTCGCATCGCAACGAACACAGGAATGCCAGAGTGAACAGCTCATCAGCTGTCCTTCTTCGCCTCAGGCCTGCCCGCAGCGCCTGCAGCCGGCGCCGCCGCAGCTCGCGCAGCTCCGCGCGCAACGGCGGCTGCCCTGCCCGGTCCTTCCCTCTCACGGCTCGTGACGCGGGACTTCCACACGCGCACGCCCACCTGCAGCAGCAGCAGCGCCCCGATCAGGAAGAAATGTCCATACTGCTGCAGGAAGGGCTGAGCCTTATGCACAACTTCCTGCCTGTGCGCGGCGATGGATCGGATTCGGTTGCCCGCCTCATCCACAATTTGCAGCAGCCAGTGGGCGCGTCGGGTGTCGTTTAGCGCCGCTGCCGACATGAAGCATGTGTGTCGCGATACTGGGTCCATCACGGCAGACAGCGCAGCATCGATACCGACCACCCGCATGTCGAAGTGGCATATGGGCAGGAAATCGCCCATCGGTGTGCCCGCAAACTCGTTGCTGGCGGCGGCTGCGACAACGTGCTCGTAAATCACGCCAGAGCTGCTGCTCGCCTCGTCAAAGTCTATGCGCCACAAAGATTGTAGTTGATACGCAGAGTTCATCAGATACGAAAACTCCCCATGCAGGGATCTACTGCCCGCTACCTGTGTAAGGTTCAGCTTGTTGTGGGAGTCGTACTCGACATTGGACACGATGTGCGTGCCGTACGCATCAAATTGTGCAGTCACAAAATCCCGCAGATCAAAAGGGCGAACCGGAAACGGTCGATACCCTGTATCCTCGACTGCTTGCGCAACGAATGCAAGCGCGAGTGCGGACACGATGGTTCGCAACATTCGCTCGACAGCGTAGATCGAGATAAGCGACAAGGCAAGTTGAGGATGATACTGGGTTGTTGCTGTGCCAGACTGCAGCCACGAGTGCCCGAGGGACGCCACACACATGGCATGAGCGTTGACAGGAGCGTCAAAAACGCGACGAAAACGACAGAAGATTCAATGGCCAGGTGCCGATTCGTTTGAGCGGACTCCCACGGCCAGGCTCCCGCCATTCAGTCAGGGTGTAGCACGTTGAAGCATGCAACCGCCTCGAATTACGTATGGATCTCTGGGCACCGCCGGCGCGCCCGGACACAGCCTGCTGAGCCTGCCAGGGAGTCCAGGGACCCTGGCCCAGGGTCACGACGGTCCAGTGCCACAGTGAACTCACAGCCTGCCAGCAAGCGTAGAAAGGAAATCACGTTCACGTCTACGATGTGCGCGAGCTGTCAGATCACAGAGGCAAACCGGCTGATTCGCAGGTCCGCGGACGTTCAATAAAAAGCGCACAGCCCATCAGTCGTCTTTTTTCGCCTCGGGCCCACCCGCAGCAGCAGCAGCCGGCTTCGCTGCCGCCCGCCCAGCAGTGCCGCCTGCCGCGGCCTCGCGCGCAACGGCGGCTGCCCTGCCAGACCCCTCCCACTTCCGGCCGGTGGCACTGGACTTCCACACGCGCACGCCCACCTGCAGCAGCAGCAGCGCCCCGATCAGGAAGAAGTGCCCGTACTGCTGCGTAAACGTCTGCTGGGTCTTGTTCAGCACCTCTCGCCTGTGCGCGGCGATGGATCGGAGAGGGTTACCAGCCTCATCCGCAATTTGCAGCAGCCAGTGCGCGCGTCGGGTGTCGTTCAGGGCTGCTGCCGACATGAAGCACGTGTGTCGCGATACTGGGTCCATCACGGCAGACAGCGCAGCATCGCCACCTACCAGCCGCATGTCGAAGTGGCAGATCGGCAGGAAATCGCTCGCTCGGGTGCCTGCGAATTCCGCGCTGGTGGCCGCCTTGTCGATGACGTGCTCGTAAATCACGCCAGTGCTGTTGCTCGCCTCGTCAAAGTCGATGCGCCACAGTGCTTGCAACTCGTATGCAGAGGTCATCAGATATGATACCTCGCCATGCAACGATGTACTGTCCGCTACCTGTGTGAGGTTAATCTTGTTCTGGTAGGCGACGTTAGAAGCGATGTGCGTGTCGTACGCATCAAATTGTGCAGTCACAAAGTCCCGCAGATCAAAAGGGCGAACCGGAAACGGTCGATACCCTGTATCCACGACTGCTTGTGCAATGGATGCAAGCGCGAGCGCTGACACCAGAGGTCGCGACATCATGAATTGCCACAAGGAGACGTGTCACGGCAATGTCGAGCCGAACTCAGGAGGAGACAATAGGCTGGCTCGCCAGACTAACGCTACATGTGTACGGGGATGAAAAATGCGCGACGTTGGCATTTGGATGCAGCCGCACCATGCAAACGGCATTGCAAACCGGCTGCCGAGTATTCAGTCGCCATTAACTTCGATCCGGAGATTGTGAGCCAAGAATGCACCGTTTCCATCGACATCGCGACAAATCGCATCGCACCTAGTCTCCGCTCTTTCAGAGCGCATGGCCACAATGCTGGTTAGCAAACTACATCCGTCACGTTAAACAAAGCTGCCACTTTGAATTTGGCCCAAAAATTATTTGGGAGCAGTCGTGACTCGGGCAGTCGGGCAGGCCGAGCTCGCGGGCTCCGGGCTGTCAACAGTGACAGCACTTGACGGCCGACGCCGCCCACCGGGGGTTGCTGACTCGGCGCATCCGCTGTGTCGTAACCTGTGCGGTACCGCCACGTGCGAGCCGCATGCAAGCAGACGGAGAGCGCACGAGACAGCTGCAGCCGCCGCGCTATCAGCGATAGATGAACGCCGCGTGCCATCAGCTTGAAGGGTCAAGCTACGAGCGACGAGCGGCGCTGGCAGGGGTCCGATGTGGCATGAGGCGTGTACTCAGATGGCTGCGGGTTCGTGCAAAGACCTCAGCGTGAACGGCACTATCATGCGCACCCATGCGACCTGAGCCCTACACCCGCTCCGCAACTGTGAGCCAAGTTGTGCAGCCGGCAGCGCTGAACATGCTTGTAACAAGGATGCACCGTCACCGAGAATTGACAAAAAGGCTTTGGCCTGCTTAACATTCCCGTGATCCGCCCGCTCCGTTCAGGCGCGTGTGTCGCCGGCGCCACGCCTTTCAGACGCGCCGAGCAGCATTCGGATACAATGTGATGCGCATGCTTCAGCTGTCACATCCCAGTCATGTGATCGCATGCGATGATGCTCCGAGCCGCGACACTGTGCGCATTTCCGCTCCAGCGCGCCACGCACAGTCCAGAAACCGACCAGCTTCCTGCAAGGCTGTAACATCGCGCTGCGGGCCTACCGGTGCTGCCGAGCCTGCCTCTGCGTGCCTCCGCGGTGCTGTACTTGCATCTACGCATAGCACGGGGGAGACAGCCTGCAGGTGAGCGAGCCAGCCTTGAGGGAGCTCCTCAAGTCTCCAAGGCGCTGCCGCTCCAGCAGCGGCAGCGTCTCTGACAACAGAGGCACTCGGCGTTGCTGATGAAGCTGTCGGCTGCAGGGAAAATCGGTTGAGTCGGGGAAGTGCTGCAGCTGGGGGCGCCATTCGCGAAGGGTCCGGCTTCCCCTCTGTCAACGCGTCTTTGCTCCTCCATAATTCTATGACGCGCTCAATATGATGTTGGAAAGTTGGCGGCAACTGCAAACCATGTGCTGATACGTAGTGCGCAAGGCCTTCTGGCCACAAGAACACCCCATCCGTGAGGTTGGCACAGCCCAAGGCAGCACTTCTCTTATTGAAGTGTGGGCAGTCGGCGATCCGGCAGTGAGAAAACCCGAGCTCTACGGACTCCACCAGCGCAGCAGTCGTCAGGTAGGCAAGCACATCTGGATGTACGCTGCGCGCAGGAACGCGGCTGCACAGTGGAACCGGGTCGGGTCGCGTGTCGCCCGGGAAGCTCGACCAGAACCCGACCTCGATCGGCTCAAAAGCAGACATGACAGCGGCGAACTCCGCCCCCAACATGCAACCTGTGTCGCGCCGTCAACTATTGACTGCGACAGAGGCGTGTGAGTGTGCGCCAGTGATGCTCCGCAATTTGGCAGATTGTCGCCCAAGGGCTGATGTGACTGCAAGTAAGAACGGCTCACAACTGTTTAAAACAAAATGTGGGTCTACAGCTAGCACACGTTGCCTCTCGTCCTTTCTCTTGGAACCCTGTTTCGAAGCTACCTCGTGTGAGAGGGTCCTCAGCTGCTGCCTCCGTGGCGAATGTAGCTCCCAGAAATTCTTGAAGTGAAGGAACTTCGAATGCAGAGCCTTGATGGCCCCCATCCCTTCACCAACGCAGCGGCCCCGTGCTTATATACCTCAGGTTCTTGGTAGAGGCTCTGCAGGCTGGCATCTAGCTGCGTAACTCGGCGATTCGTTCTCCCGCCCTCAGACCTCCACAAGAATGGCCGCCTCCCGCGCAATCTACATCGTGTCTGCCAAGCGCACGCCCTTTGGCACATTCGGTGGCAAGCTCAAGGGCTTCACTGCCACTGATTTGGCCGTGCACGCCTCCAAGGCCGCAATTGCCGCTGCCAAGGTGGACGCAAAACTGATCGACACCGCGGTGTTCGGCAACGTCGCGCAGACCTCCACCGATGCTGCGTACCTGGCGCGCCACGTGGCCCTGCGCGCGGGCGCGCGCAACGACAGCATTGCGCTGACCTTGAACCGTCTGTGCGGTTCCGGCTTCCAGGCCATCATTTCTGGCGCGTTCGAGATTCAGAACGACGAGGCCAAGATTGCGCTCGTGGGCGGCGCCGAGTCCATGTCGCAGGCGCCGCTGTCCGTGTACGGCCAGGACGTGCGCTTCGGGCACCGCCTGGGTGCCGACCTGAAGATGACGGACGTGCTGTGGAGCGCGCTGACGGACAGCTACTGCAACACGCCCATGGGCATCACCGCGGAGACGCTGGCGGACAAGTACGGCATCTCGCGCGCCGACTCGGACGCCTTCTCCCTGCGCTCGCAGCAGGGCTGGGCGGCGGCGCAGAAGGCGGGCGTCTTCGCGGACGAGATTGCGGCCATGGAGGTGAAGGGTCGCAAGGGCCTGGAGTCCTTCGCCGTGGACGAGCACCCGCGCCCTGAGACGACGATGGAGGGCCTCGCCAAGCTGCCGCCCGTGTTCAAGAAGGACGGCGGCCGCGTGACGGCGGGCAGCGCGAGCGGCATCTCCGACGGCGCCGCCGCGCTCGTGATTGCGAGCGAGGAGGCGGTGAAGGCGCACGGCCTCAAGCCCCTCGCGCGCATCGTGGGCTGGTCCGTGGCGGGCGTGGACCCCACCGTCATGGGCATCGGCCCAGTGCCCGCCATCCGCGCGCTGCTGAAGCGCACGGGCAAGACGCTCGCGGACATTGACCGCATCGAGGTCAATGAGGCCTTCGCCGCGCAGGCGCTGGCGGTGGAGAAGGAGCTGGGCATCGACCGGTGCGTTGTTGCGGGGGCGGGGAAGAGACAGAGAGGAACAGGGGGAGAAAGGAGGGGCACGAGGCGGGACGGGGGCTGGTGCAGCTGCAGCGCTACTGCGCAGGTCACGATACGACTGTTGTTTGCCGCCCGCCGCGATCGTGCTCACGAACCTGTCGGTACCTGTGGCTGAACCCCCGCAGGTCTCCCAAGCATTGCCTGACCTTCACCCTCCGTGATTCATTCTCACCCACCCTCCCGCTCGCTGCAGCGCCAAGTTCAACACGCACGGCGGCGCGATCGCCGTGGGCCACCCGCTCGGCGCGAGCGGCGCGCGCATCATGGGCCACCTCACTCACGTGATGGTGCAGAAGAAGGAGAAGCTCTCCATCGGCGCCGCGTGCATCGGCGGCGGCCAGGGCATCGCCATGCTGATCGAGAACGTCGCGTAAGCACGCCGCGTGATGTTCCAGAGCGGTGGAACAGACGATTCGGGGAGGAGGAACCCGCAGACTGCTCGGCTGGGCCACGATGGGTCACGTAGACCCTCTGCCTTACAGCGCCATGTGGGGTTCCGCATCAACACCGCGCTGTTTGCTCACGACGCCAAAAACCATAAAACGGATGATGACAGCGTTGCGCTGCAGTTGAACTCGCGGCAGCTGATTGATCACACGCCGATTGCTTCCTTCAGATGAGCGTTTCAAAGAAGTATCGTCGAATTGAAGTGAACAAGGGCTTGAAGAAACCCGGAGATCGATCTCCCACCCGCCACAGCAGAGAGCAGTGTATCGCGCCACAGCAATCTCCCACCCGCCCCGTCGTTGCCGGTGGGGGACGGCGGCATACCCCCTTTGGCGAGCGTACAGTCGACTGCACATATCCAGTCCGCTGGACAATGCCCTGGCTTGCAGGCATGGCCACCCTGGGCGCAGGGACCTGAGTGGTACGTCAGGGCTGACGCGTGCCACTGAGCTTGCCGAATCACGGTGGGAAACCCAGACGACATGCTGCACATCATCACTGTAACACGACGGTCAGTCTGCACATCATCACTGTAACACGACGGTCAGTGGCACTGTGTCCAGCTCGAATCTCGCAACGGACGGCCCACGTGTCACTCGCAGTTCAGGAACATTATTCGACATCTGGCGACTGATTACCGATGGTAATTTACCATGGTATCACGATACAATGCGTTATGTATGAATCGTTCACCCAGCCGGTGAACTGAGGACATACTTTTGTGACATGGCGTGCAAGTGCTCCATCCAACTTTCAAGTTGACGTGCATTGCCACGTAGCGCGAGAGCAGTCAAGCTTCTGACATTGGGCACTGTCTCATTCCGCCAAGTGTCGAGAAGTGCGCACTGCCATCTCGGAAGCGGAAGCAGGCAGAAAAACCAGATTCTTCCCCTTAACACACGCTCCAAAGCAGAGCATTGCTCTGCAACGCTTCCGTCGAGCCTACACGAAGGCTTCCGCTCCCACGCCCTTGAACACGTCTGCCAGCGTCTCTTGCTCCTCCGTCGAATAAGCGACCATGTAGACCTCAAGCGGCTGGCCGGGAGGCGCGGAGGCGGAGCTACTTGAACCAGTGGTAGCGGCGGGTGCCTCTCCCGCTCCCGCCGAGATTGCTTCGGATCCCGTCGATTCCGTTGCTGCGGCCGCTGACTCTCCCGGTGCCGCTGACGTCGCGTCCCCTGCGCTTCCTTCGCTCGGTCGAGTCAACCCGCGAGATGGCAACGCTCGCATAGCCTCGAGCAACGAGCTCGTACCAACTAGCAGGACATCCCTGAGCGGACGAGAGCCGCGAAACACGCCGGCACTGAGCAGTGAGAAGGCTACCGATGAGGCGCCGCCTGCTATCGCCTCTCGCAGCGCGCATTGGTAAGCAGACACCAGCAGCTCGTCCTTGTCCGCCCATGAGTCGACCTTGCCACCCCACGGCACGCGGTACGCAGGCCCCACCGCGTGGACGATGCGCTTGATACCAGGCGCGAGACCGTACGCGTCGGTGCTCTTCGCTTCGCCAGTGGGGCAGCCGTTCAACTTCCGGCGCGCCGCAATCAGCGCCGGCCCACCGACAGAGTTGATAGCGCCATCCACGCCACCGCCGTTAACGCAACCCTCGTTGGCAGCGTTCACAATGGCATCGCCGCGGAAATCCAAAACGCTCCCCGCCGCAGCGATGAGCTGGTGGCCGTTCGGCAGCTTGATGCGAGCTACATCTCGCAGCCCACGAGATGTCGCAGCGCTTGCGGAGGCGAGAGACATCGATGTGACCAACTCCCTCACCAGAACCCTGAATTCGGACTCCGATTGCCGTCAAAAGATCCGCTCACAACTCGCAGTCTCACTCGCCAGCACTGGGGAGCGAACTCGCGGCGACTCTCAGAGTCGCACTCCCACTCGAAAGCATCCCGCATCGCTCAGTTTGCGGCGAATCGACGTTGTTCTGCGTTTTCTCACAAACGTACTGTCTGTCCACAGCTTCACTTTCCTCGTTCAAGTGGAGTGCACGCACACTGCGATCGTGTCTCGTATTTGCAGGATCCTCGACCATGTAGCGTGGCTTTGCTCTCGCTGTGGTGCACGGCTTCGTCCTCCTGCAGTCGGTGATTCGATTCGAAACGCCTCGTTCCTTCGCAAGTGCTCTGTGAAAGCCGCTCCCCACGGCTGGTAAGGGAGGAAGTGCTCCGCCGAGGATGAGGACGCAGGCGCTCGCGGTGCTTGCGGCGCTCTTGGCTGCTGATGCGCTGCACCTTCCGGGGCAGCAACCAACAGATTATGGTTCGTTTGCGCTGACCGGAGTGTTGCTGACCGATTTGGAATGGGGCTAGGTTAAAATTTGCGTGTGCCCACAGCAGTCCTGCGGCGCAAACTGGCAATGCAGCATGTCCGGAACCTGATGGCCGCCGGCTTGTGGACTGAGCGCTTCACGGC
>Ga0208629_101262_pt1 | contig 10690 bp, 5 predicted proteins | sample LakWasMet19_HOW5_2_FD_183865 | JGI IMG/M metagenome (GOLD analysis project Ga0208629, IMG submission 183865) | Freshwater sediment methanotrophic microbial communities from Lake Washington under simulated oxygen tension - Sediment Metagenome... | ecosystem: Environmental > Aquatic > Freshwater >...
CAGTTCGCTGCTACCACGAGGGCCAGGAGCGTGTCGCGCAGATCTGAGACACGCTGAGACGTGTTCGCAGGCATCGTTTAGGCTCGAAGGGCTTTGCAGATGAGGGTGGTGAGGCGCTCGAGCAGCGCCGACAGTGTCCACTGCAGGGCATGGCACTCTGCTTGGACAGCCGGGTGCGTGCACTCACAGAACAGGTGGAACGTCCCCTCCTGGATGCTGCTCTTGCCATCTGCATCGCACAGGGGGCAGGGGGCAGGCCCGCTGTAATGCAACCGCTCCGACAGCGCGCCTGCGAGCGCCGCGCCCCTCATGGCACGCCCTGCCGCGGTGCGCGGGAGCCAGGCAGCGAGCGAAGGCCCGCACGCTGGGCACCTTCGGCCCCCCAGGGCCGAGCTCTGTCACGGTTAGGTGAACGCCCACGCACTGGAGGGCAGCGACATGGTCCGACGCCGTGACGTTGGGCGGTGCCAGCGTGTTTTCCGCACAGCTTTGCATGTGTGAGGCCCGTGTATTAGTAAGCTACCATACATGGTATCAAGTATCAAGTGTGCCGATCAAAATTGCATTAAAGATCCAATGCCACCGACAGGCCGTATCCGAAGTACTACTAGTGACTACTACTGGGGGGGCTGTTTGTCCTCCCACCGCTGGCATCGCACCACTGACTAGCCTCAGTGCACTCATTTGCGGCAACCCTGCCTCAGGCTGCCGCGGCCGCAGCCTGCGGTGGCCGCAGGCGGCCTCTTGGCAGGAACTGCGACAGCAGGTTCCAAGGTCTATTGTTCTAGCGCAGCCGACTGCTGAAGTGATTTCGCGCCTTGGTTTCCAACCTGAGTGCGCGTAGAGGCAGCAGCGCTCGGACTTGATCGTTGACGTTAATGATGTGAAAGTAGTCAGAGCTTTAAGCACTTGGTGAATCTCATTCAACAGCAGAGAGAACTCTGCCTGCGATCGGGCACCTAGACTCGCACACAGCCCAGCGGCGTCGGCCGCGATCGGCGCAGCCCCGAAGACACCAGGCCGCTGCCAGCGTGAGAGGCGGGCACCACGCAGGCACGTCGCACACCACACAGGGAGTGTCGTTTAACAGTTGTAGCAGGTGGTTCCACTCATTAGGCGACACTTTGCGACTCGGATGGCCACGCGCGGCCACAAAATACTGCAGAACGCATCACAACAGAGCGCGCAATGGGTCACACGGCCGCACGCAGCGCTGCGTTGAACAGACATGTCAGCGCCAGCCGCTGTAGCATGCTCGCCGCGACGGCAAACGTGCACGCAGCGGCAGCGTGCAGGTGCCGATGTCAGGGTGGCGTAGGAGCGGTGATCAGCCGACAGCCACAGTGGACGGGCCGGAAGGCAACACGAGGCAAGCGTGCTGGCGCGGCGTGGCGTGGCGGCGACTCTGCCAGCGAAGGATGGGGCAGCATGAGGAGTGTGTCACGAAGTGGCAAACCGCTCAGCCTGCCCTTCGGTGCGCCGAGGCAGCGAAGCCCACTGATCGACATGCGGGCAATTGCATCGGGCTGGTGGGCTGCTGCTGCCTCGCGTGATCGATCATGACGGTCTTGAGGCCCTTGCACCATAGCAATCCAACGCAATGGCATGTCGCCACACCGCGGCGGCTCACACTGCGGCAGCGGCAGCGAGCAGGTCCGCCATTGCATCCCGCCCCCGGGCGCGCGCGTACGCGGCCATATTAGCAGCGCCCTCGAACGGCCGGGCGATCTCCTCCGCGTACAGGCCGCTGTCGATGGCGGCGCGCACGACCTCTAGCGGGGCCTTGTAATCGATTAGGTCCGGAATCATCATATACACCGTGCCGACCGACGTCGGCGGCGTGGGCGAGCGCCATGACGCGGTCAGCGGCGCCCACATCCCATGCGCGGCCAGCGTCGCCCACACGCAGCCGGCGGAGCATGCCTCGCCGGTGTCGTTTACGTCGGCGCCCGCCTCGATCAGCACCGTTGCAGCATCAGCGGCTTTGGCGCCCGCAGCAATCGCCAGCGGCGTGTCGCCGTAGAGGTTGAGCGCATTTAGCGGGGCGCCACGCTGCAGCAGCGTGGTCACTGCGCGCACGTTGTTGGCATACGCAGCCGCGTGCAGCGGGTCTTTGGCATTGAGCACCGGATCGCGCGCCGCGGCGTCACCGCAAACGGGGAAGTCAGCATCCAGCAGCGCGAGGAGCACCGCAGCTGTGTAGTCCGTGTCCGGGAGCGCCGCTGCAAGCCGCACGGGCAGCGTCGACTTGACGTCAAGCGCGTCGATGAGCGCCTGCACCATTTCCAGAGGCTGGTGCTCGCGAATCGCTGCCAGCAGCGGCTCTTCCGGCCACGTTGTTGTGTCCACCAGGCCTGCTGCAATTGTCGCCATGTGGGGGGTTGGGTTCAGCACGACGATGCGCAAGGGTCTGGCACCGGACGTCAAAGCCGCGTTCCGAACCGAGTTCAGGTACCGGTTCGTCAGCGCTTGCGGAGTTTGAGATGAGCGCGTGCTGATCGAGCACGTCGTGAAACGATCTTACGGAGGAGCGGCCTTTCCGTCTGCACAAGTGACACAAACACGTTTCAACAGTCGACAAAAACGCGTTCCGCGAACGTTTATGTAACGCGTCCCCGTGACGATTGAGGTTTTCGGAGAGTGGACTCGAGTGCAATTTCTCGGTACGCTCGAATGTACGAGAGAGCACGCTCATACGAGCCAAGCAAGCATGAGCGAAGGCTCACCGATAGGCTATCATGGCAGCGTTCGTGTGAGGACCGTCTCACTGAGGACGGGTAAATGTAAAAGGGTTTGGCATGACTCATCGGATACCACGATGATACGCCGTGTCGTGACGAGTCGAATTCGAATCCTGCAGCGAAGTTGCACGTGTGCTCTTCAGTATTGGGGATAGTGCACCCTTGACACGTGAAATTGCAAGCGCTTAAGTGCTCGGCACGCCAGGCTTCGCGGACTTGTGGTGGTGACCCGATCCGTCAGTCGTACCCCTCCTCCACTGGCGCCACGTGCGCCCGCGCCTCCGCGCACACCGCCCCCCACGTGAGGCGAGGGGAGATGGTGCTGCTGGCTGCCGCCGTTGCCGCTGCAGCCCCAGCTCCGCCCGCTGCGACCGACACGTCCGACTCAGCAGCGGCGCCTGCAGCGACTGCCCCCGGCTCCGTCTCAATCGCGATCTTAGCCGCAGCCAGCGCGTGCCACAGCGACTGGGCCATGGTGCAGCCGCGGGCCAGCGACGCCACCACAGCGCCCGCGAACGTGTCGCCTGCGCCCGTGACCTTGGCCACACGCTGCACCGCTGGCGCCGGCAGCAGCTTGAAATCTAGGCCGAGGGACGGGTGGTTGGCCGCCGCAAAGAAGGGGAGGGACGCAAGCAGGTCAGCGGTGTGGTGCGAGGCCGCGGGCGGCGCAGACAGCCAGAGTACGCCCTCGGCCCCCACAGTCACCAGCACATGCTTGCGGCCCTCCACCGTGGCTGGCGCTGCAGCAGACACTGCAGCAGACCCGTTCGAGAGGGCAGCGCGTCCGCCGGCGCTCGAGGCTGCAGCGGCCGCTGCGGCGTCTGCAGCCTCCATCTCCCGAATCTGCTGCTCCACCTGCAGCGCCCGCCCGTACACGTGCAGCGCCGCGACGGCGCCCCCGCTCGTGGCGGCAGCGACGACGGGCGTCAGCGCCTGCCCCGGGGCACGGGGCGCCTCCGCGATGGGCCCAGGCCGCACCATTGCGGAGAGAACCGTCTGTGCGGCCGTCAGCAGACCGTAATCCACGACTGACTCCGCCTCCGCCCCACCGCTGTCGCCAGCTGCGTCGGCGCCTGCGGCGACTGCGAAAGCGGCGGCTTGCGCTGCTGCTGCGAGGGAGGCCTGGGAAGGGCCGAGCAGTGACCCAGCCAGCGCAGCCCACGAGCCGGCTGCTGCCGCGCTTCCGCCAACAGCGGCAACAGTAGCGCCGGCAGCAGCACCCGAGCCAGCAGCTGCAGCAGCAGTAGACACAGTGCTCCGGCGGCTGCGCACCCGCCCATCCGCATCGACTACAGTGGCTGCCGTCTCCGCAGGCAGCAGCTTGCCTGAGCCTGCGGGGTCGGCAACAAACGTGTGCTTCACAGTCGCCTGCGAGGGGCCAGGGCGGCCACCGCCCTCCAACCGCTTGCCGGATGAACCCTGCCTCCTGTCGCCGCCAGGCCGCCCCACTGTGCTGGGCACCGCGTCACCGGCGTCTTCATCCTCCGCAGCCTCTGCTGCGTCTGCTGCGCTGTCCGTCTCAGGCAGCCCCATCGCCACCCGCACCGCCCCCGCAATCGACCGCACCTCGAACCTGTTGGGCTTGATGAGCGCGATGGCGTGCAGGGCATCCGCGTCCACGCAGCGCACGCCCTTGGCGATCGAAATCGGCTCGTACAGCACGGGAACAGCTGCTGCTGCTGCAGCTGGCATCAGTGCAGCTGCTGCGGCAGCTGTCGGCGCTGCCTGCGCACCGGGCGAGGCTGCGGCTGCAGCCGCCGGCAGCGCAGTGGAAGAGCCCTCCGCAGGCGAGCCGTCGCCGCTCGCGAGGGCGCAGACAGCGCGCAGCGTGTTCGCGGGCACGTTTCCATCCACCACCAGCAGCCGAAAGCCTGCGGCCGGCGCTGAAGCCGGGTGTGTGCCCACAGCCGCAGCGGTGCTAGCCGCGGCGCCGCGAGGGCTATGCTCAAACGCACCCACCGAGCGAGCGCGCAGCAGCTGCGACAGAGACGTTCCATGCGCGTCAGCGCCCGCGCTGCCGCCAGCAGCTTCCCCTGATCCCGTTGGCCGCGTCGCGGTCAGGCGTCCCCCCGCCACCGCAGCGGGCGTCAGGCCGTCAAATGCCTCCATGTCCGCAACAGCTGCCACCAGCTCCCCCTGCCCGTCCAGCAGCGCAGAGTAGACGGGCGTGCGCACGCGCTGCGGCTGGGGCAGCTGCTGCTGGGGGGTGGCGGCAGCAGGAGCAAGAGCAGGACCAGTGGGAGCAGACGAGGCCACAGACGAGGCGGTCGGAGCGGAGGGTGAGTGAGCATGTGAGTTGGAGCCCTCGGCCCCAGCGAGCGCAGGCGTGTATACGTGCATGCCCAGGCCCTGCCCGGTGCAGAAGCCCGCAAGCGCCTGGCCCGCCCAGTCAGCCCCCAGTGAGGTCACCAGGCCCACGGGCTGCACCCCGAGGCGAGACACGACCTCAGCCACGTTGCGGCCTGCAGAGCAGTCGACAACAGCACGCGGGGAGAGGGATGTGTAAACATAGATGGACAGAAATGGGGGACAACAATGGGAAGACAGAGACGGGCCGCTACGCCGAATGAAGACACTGGTGGACTGTGCGCGCACACACGACAGATTGCGGGGCTGCTGTGCAAGCGGGGGTAAGACAACGCCTGTTGTAGCAGAGCGAACGGTGCCACTGTGAATCACGTCGCCAGAGCGCGCAAGCTACCGAACACACCTGTGTATCTAGCGTGTCTGTCTGTGTCTGCCTGCTGCCTACACACCTACGCCTCCGAAGGTCTGCGTGACCACGCCGGGGTTGCTGGTGCCGTGCACGAGGGCGCTCCCCGCCTGCGGCCTGCTGATGATGTCCACGACGGCGCCCCCCAGCACCAGCACTGGGTGGGCCACGGGGGCGACGGCAGCGGCAGCGCTGGCATCCTCCGCAGCGGGTGCGGCGCGGACGCTGCAGGCGGAGCTGAAGCGTCGCACGCTGTGCTGCCCTGCTGCAGCGACGCCTGCACCTGCTACGCCTGTACCGGCGCGGGTGCCAGCGAGTGCCCCCGCTGCCGTGCTTGCGCTGCGCCGCTGTTCACTGGTGTGCATGAGGCCTGCCCCTGCCCCGATGGGGTGGGAGGCGCGGCGGCTGCCGGCCCCAGGCGCCCCCGCGCCCGCTGCCTTGCGCGGCTGCCGCGGCTTGCGTGTACTGCTCCCGCCAGCTGCAGGCACGGGCGCAGCGTCCGGGTGTGCCTCCGCAAGCGCAGCTGGGCCGCCCCCCGTGGCCATCGCGTGTTCCAGAGAGGTGACGGCGGCCAGCACGGGGCCCGTGGGCGCGGTGGGGTGGTGCGGGTGCGGCAGAGACGAGCCCGAGGCAGCCGCAGCACCTGGGCCAGCAGCAGCCGCTGGAGGAGAGGCCAGTCCAGTCCTGCGGCGGGTGCTGGGCCGCCTCTGCTGCTGCTGCTGCTGCGGGGCAGGCGGGGAGCCCGCACTCGAGGCAGCAGGAGACGCGGCCGCGGGCGGCGCCGGCGACAGCCCAATGAACGCGTGCAAGCCGACGGAGGGGGCCAGACCGCTGCCGGCAGACACGGAGGGCGCAGCCGCAGAGCGCGGCGAACGGGCTGGAAACATCACCCCGGCCGCCCCTGCAGTGTGGCGGCCGGCTGCGGCCAGGCCAGTGCCCCCCAGATACACCCCAGAGCCCTTGGGGCCCGCCAGCGGCCGCAGCCGGCTCAGCACAACAGCCAGCCGGGATGCCACTGCAGCGTTGCGCTTGACCAGGGCGATGTTGGCTGCGAGCGAAGCGCCCTCTGTCAGCTCATTGACGCGCGCCAGCAGGAAGGGCGTGACATCGCGCCCCGCAATGCCCCGGGCAGCAGCTTCCCCGAGCGCCTGGCTGATCGCAGCCTCAATCGCCGCCCCCTCGACGCTCCCGGGCGGCGGCACCGCGACCACGTGCCCGTGCGCAAGGCCTGCCCGTGCGGAGTTGTGCAGGATGCGGGCGATGGCGCGCAGGGAGGGCGTGGCGGACGGGGAGGGGACGCCAGAGTGCGGGGAGAAGAAGGCGGGAAACTCCGCTGCCGACCCGGCTACCGCAGCTTCGGCAGCATCTGCCGCCGCCTCCTCCTCCTCGCCAGCGGCGGCAGCGGCGTCTGCGCCCGCGGCGCCACCGTCGAGGCTCAGCCGGCGGCCGCCCGGGGTCGGAATGCGCCCCGTGTACGTCACGACCCCTGCCCCCTGCGTCTCCAGGAACTCGAGGGTCTTTGGGATGTCCAGGATGGACTTGACTCCCGCGCACACGACGGCCACGGGGGTGCGCCCGAGCTCCACCAGGTCAGCGGACACGTCCCAGTGCGACGCCACGTCGCGGTGCACGCCGCCGATCCCCCCCGTGGCGAACACGCGGATGCCCGCCCGGTGCGCGATGGCCATCGTGGCCGCCACTGTCGTTGCGCCGTGGCGCTGCTGCCCCAGCACGAAGGGGATGTCGCGCGTGGAGCACTTGGCGACGGGCGGCGGCTGGAACATCGTCTCCGCGGCAGCGTCGATGGAATCGGCCGCGGGCTCGGCAGCCTCCTCTGCATCGACGGCCGGGCCCGCACGGCCACGGCCGCCCTTGCTTGCGGCCCACTTCCTGCGCAGCGGGGGGTTCTCGGCCAGCAACCGTAGCTGCTCGTCGTTCATGCCCACGGTGATGTTGCCGCGTACGATGCCGATGGTGGCTGGCGTGGCGCCGCACTGGCGCACGATCTCCTCCACCTCTCGTGCAGTCTCCAAGTTTTGCGGAAAGGGCATGCCATGACTGATGATCGTGGACTCGAGCGCGACAACCGGCCTGCCGACGAGAGGAGAGGCGAGGAAGGACGAACGACAGCGGCAAGGTGAGCGCTCGAGTAGCCAACCACATCCCAACATGTCACCCTCGCCGATTGTTCTCACCGATTCGCCAGAAGTGCAGCTCGCACAGCCGGGTGAAACGATGCCACTCCCATCGCTCGTCGAGCAGACGCAATGCTGTTCCACATTCCGCCCTTCGGGCTGAGTGCCGCCTGCCGCAACATCGCGGTCACTCGAGCCCAGCGATCCACTGGCCAGGCTTACCACACGCGTTTGGTTGACGTGTCGCACCGCAGCGTGGGGGATAAGCGCAGACAGGAGCCAGTGCGGCCTCTCTCGAGTGCCCTCAGAACGACAACACTGCCTTAACGCTTCGGCGCAGGCTGTGCAGGCTTCAGATGTGATCGGACGTCGGACGCCGGGTTTCACGGCGCTACAGCGTTGTTCGAAATACCGGGAGCTCGAAACACGCCAGCTCTGAGAAAAGTTGGCTTTTTCTACATACCGAACTTGTTGCGTTGCTCCGCGATGCTGTACACAAGAATACTCGACGCGAAACCGTTCGAGCTGACCCTGTGACTCAGCCCTATCAGGCCTGGCGCCCGGATCCCGCTCGGGCGCCGTGGCCAACCGCAAGCCCGCCTCCTCCTCGCCACGCGAGAAGCGTTCGCTCAGAGGGTGGGCATTGCCTCGGTGATCTGGAGTCTCAGAGAGTCCTGCGGCTGGCCAGCCTGGATCCACTCGACTCGGCGCGCCGGCGACCAGCGGCTGCTAGCCTGAGTGCAGTGTTTGCGATGGACTAATGCGTGAAGCCTCAATCAGGTGCGCGCACACGCTCCGTGTCTACCGCGAGTTCAACATATGCCGCAGGTACAGCCGAGCTGCCGGCTCTGGAGGCAGGACGTGTGCTGCGCTCAGCACTACCGTGTAGAGGCTGGAGGCGCCTCCTCTGTAAGGGTCCATAGTAAGGCTCTGCAGAGGGGCTCCGCGAGGCCGCCTCACAGCTCGTCCAGATCATCATTCTCCTCCTCCTCTCCCTCCTCGTCTCCGTCCATCAGCGCGCGGCCCGCAGCCGCTGCAGCGGCGGCGCGGCGCTTGGCAGCGGCCCCGCGCTTGCTCTGCGCCCCCTTGAGTCCCCTGGCCAGCCCGCTGCCCGCGCCGCCGCCGGGGGCCACCCCCACCGCGGCGGCGTAGCAGTCGCCCCAGCGCGGGTACACGCGCTTGTAGAGTGGCATGCACACCGTGTCGTGCTGCTTGAGCGGCTTGTCGAAGTGCGCCTTCAGCAGGCCGTGCGTGCCCAGCGGCTCCGTCACGTTGCCCACCAGCCCGTGCTTAGTGTACAGCTCCACGGGCTTCCAGTACTCCACGTCCCCGGGGTTGAAGAACAGGTACTTTATGGTGGCTGACCGCACCTTGATGCGGGTGGGGTAGCCCGTGAGCACCACCCTCTTGAGGACCAGGCGGTCTGGGTCTGCGCCCAGCACGCTGCCTGCAGCCACGAGCACCAGGCGGTACCGCGGCCCGCACGCCGCAGCGACGTTGAGGCGGTCTGGCGCAGGGTAGAGCAGCGGCAGCGGCTCGTCCGCCGTGAGGGCCGCCGCGCCGCCTGCCGCAGAGGCGGCGGAGGAGGGCAGTGCCGCCCCCTCGCCGCTCCCTGCAGCCCGCGCGATCGCAGACGCAGTGACGGTCTGTCCGCCCACCGCTGCGACCTCTGGGTCGAGCGGGATGCGCTTGAACGCCAGCACGGGGCAGGGCGCGTAGCAGATGGGCGCGTACGCGGTGGCGGTCGCCACGCGGCCTCCGCCCTGCAGGAACTTCTCAGCCCGCCCGCGGCCCCCGCTCGCTGAAATCGACCCCGCGCCCCCGGAGGAGTAAATGGGCCGCACGTCAAAGAGCCGGTGCCCTCCCACGTGCAGCTCCAGCTGCTCCTTCGACGCGATGGGCTCGCCGTACGTGTCCGTGCGGGTCAGGGAGAAGTGCATGACGGACGCCTTGGCCTCGTGCCGCAGCAGGGAGAAGAGGGTGAGGGGTGCGCCGCACCCGCCGCTCGCCGCCGCGTCCTGCAGCGCAGACAGCGGTACGTTGGACAGACGCAGGCACACGAACGCGCCCGGGGCGACCCAGCCCTCGCCCAGCACCTCCTGCAGGCCCTGCGTGCCCGCCACAGTGGGCGCAGCGGTGGCGACGGTGCCCGCGGGCCCGCCAATGGTGGATGCGGCACTGCTGCTGCCGCCGACGCCGCGGCTCGCGCCAGTCGGGAGTCCCCCCGCGGCTGCTGCGGCGATGGCTGCGCTGTTGCTGCTGGGGGGCTGCCGTGCCTTGCCCTTGCCGCCCCGCTGCTGCTGCTTCTTCCCGCCTGCTGCCCCTGCCCCTGCGCCTGCAGCGTCGACGTCCATGCCTCCGCCCTCGCTGCCCGCCTCATCGCTCTCGCTCTGCTCGTCCTCGCCCTCGCTGTCGTGCCCCATGGCGCCTCCCATCTCAATCTCAGCGGCGCCCGCGCCGCTGCCGACGCCTGCAACAGCGCTGCCCGCGACAGACCCCGCCGTGCTTGCGGCGCGCCGGTCTGCGAGCCGCTTCCCCTTCGCCGCCGCAGCCGTCTCGCGCTTGTGGCAGCGCGCAGCCTCCGCGGCGTCCATCTCGAGGGTCAGCAGCGCGCGCTCGGCGAGAGCGCTCTCCCCCAGGATGCGCGCCTGCGCGCGCTGGAAGTGCGGCAGCCCGTAGATGCGGCCGTACGCGGTGGGCAGGCTCTCCTTCGGGTCCCACGGCGAGCTGCGCATGCTCTTGAGGCCGCGGTACCGCTGGAAGCGCTCCCGCGCGGGCTGCTGCGTGGGCGTGTCCGTCTCATCGGGCCACAGCAGCTCATCCGCTGCGGCGGCGCGGCGGCGGCGCAGCCAGTCCTCTGCTGCGGACAGCGCTGGCCCAGACGCCGCGCTGCCACCCGCGACGCTGCGTGTCGCACTGCGGGCGGAGCGGTGCGCCCCCTTCCCGCTGACCCCGCCCTCGCTGCTTGCATCGTCCCCGGCATCGCTGCCTGCCTCCTCCAGGGCGTCTGTCGGCACATAACCGTCGGGCAGCAGCGCCGCGGCAGCCGCCGCCGCGACGGCAGCGGAGGAGGTGGCAGCCCCAGTCCCCTCTGTCCCGTC
>Ga0208629_101265_pt1 | contig 10683 bp, 9 predicted proteins | sample LakWasMet19_HOW5_2_FD_183865 | JGI IMG/M metagenome (GOLD analysis project Ga0208629, IMG submission 183865) | Freshwater sediment methanotrophic microbial communities from Lake Washington under simulated oxygen tension - Sediment Metagenome... | ecosystem: Environmental > Aquatic > Freshwater >...
TGCTGCTGTGCAGCTGTTGTGGGAGGCGAACTGAAATCGCCAGGTCTCAAACAAGCTCCCGGGAGCAGCCTCGCTGTTCAGAGATGCAGTTCCTCGTTTGAGGAAGGACCTCATCGAGTGGTCTGGATGCCTGCATTGTCGCATCCGTGACTCTGTCATAAAGACACTTCTGTTTGAGATCCTCGCAGCATTCACGATGCAACACCGCTGCCAAGGTGCTCGAAGCTAATTGCGGAAGCGCACTAATGCGCTGGATTGTTGCTAATTGCGAGTTACGATGCTCGGCGTTACCGTTGACGCCTGAGAGCCCCAGGTGCTCGAAGCTCACATCAGTATGGAACTGCAGGAGCATCTGCATTGGCGCGGCGCTACAGCCAGCCGATTGGGACAGGCCGATGACGACAAGTACGAGAAACCCACGCGCAAGGAGCGCTTCTCCAACTGGCAGCGCTTGGTGGCCGCGCTGTTGATCGCAGTGGCCATCGTTATCCTCGCTGGTGATGGCATTTTACTTCAATACATCCGCTCACCAGAATCCAAAACCGTGGGCAAGGCTCGAAACATTCGCGCTGTTCATCACGATGTCCTGAATGAGCCCACAGTGGACGCTGCTGGGCTGAGGGATGATGCCCTCGATCCTTGGGCAGCAGAACCAGCTGACACAGTAACAACGACAGGTGGAGATGGCGCTGTAGCAGCGCAAGCGCAAGGGGATTTCCAACCCGGTTCCCAAGAACACGGACAGGAGCAGGAGCGGCGTGCAGACGCGGACTTGGGGTTTGTGGGCGATGCCGGAGGCGGCGATGTGCATGAAGACAAGCGGGCCGACCATGGCAGCGCAGCTCCGGCTCCGGCGGCAAATCATGGTGGAGCCGCTCAACCGCAGCACGAGGTGGCGCTGAAACCAGAGGCCACAGCAGCCGCAGCCGCCCCCGGGATGGATTGGTCACGCGTGGCGGGCGGCAGCGGCTGCGACGCGTATTTCGGGAACGGGTTCGGGGAGGAGCACGTGGTGGTGGCCGCAAGCTCCGGACCCGACGGCGCCCCGCAGTCGCCTGCCGCGGTGTGCTACCGTAACCCGCTGACGGATGCGAGCTACTGCCGTCTGTCCGAGCTTCTGATGGACCCCGGCCGCATCGCCATGTCCCGCGGCGGAGAAGCGCTGGACGCGGTGATGGGCCGGCGCGAGGAGGACGAGACGCCGCGCTTTGAGGACGGCGCCTTCGAGGTGCTGGTGGGCCTGCCGCAGGGGCAGGCGCTGTCTCGTGCGGTGCCGGTCGTAGCGACGGCCGCGGAGGCTGCGCAAGCGCGCGTCGGGGAGTCCGTCCCCAACGGCTTCAGTGGCAGCGCTCTCTCCCGCTTCCTGTCCGCCTCGCACTCGTACACGGCTGGCATGCTCTCTCACATGGGCGTGGTTGACTTCGCAGCCGATGCGAGCAGCAGCCGGGGCGCGAAGGCCCCTGCTGCCCGAGGGGTCGTGCGGGTGGTGGAAGACCCCGTCATATTCGTGACGCGGATGGAGTACGCGAACCTGTTCCACACGTCCACAGGTGAGCGCGCGGGGCTGGAGCGAGGGCATGGGTAGGTGGCTGGGTGTACGCCGCGCACCGGTGTGGGGAAACGCACGTCCTGCGGCGCGTGCGTCTCCGAATCAGCTGCTTACAGCACCCACCGCTCAAGCTGGTGCGCGTCCTCCGCTCTTTCTCACTCCCGCACCTAGCGTTGCTGCAGATTGGTACAACGTGTGGCAGACCGCCAAGCTGGCGGGCATCGACCCGTCCGCTGACTACGAGCCGGGGAAGCTGCAAGGCATCACCGCCGAGGCTGCGGGTCTGGAGGCGCAGGAGCCGCGGGTGGTGACCCGCCGTCTGCCCGTCCACGTTATCTTCATGGACGGCCACAACGCGAGCCCCATGGACAGCGGGTGGCGGGGCCTGTTCTGGAGCATCAATTACGCCAAACACTTCACCGGCCCGGTGCTCTTCAGACGAGCCTTCATCTCGCCGTTCGGGTGCGTGCGTGCGGGCTGCGCGAGCGCCGCTAAGGTGGTGGCCGACAGTGCTTGCAGCCTTGTCTTTGGACCTCGCCGCTCCGTCCTCTCCAGAGTGTCAAACGCTGGTGCTGATGCCGCTGCTGCCTCACTCTCACACCTGCGCTGCGTCGCTCACACACAATCCCCGTTCATTCATGTCTGACCCCCCTGTGCAGCTACAAGGCCGCCATCAGCATGGGCATCCAGGAGCGGCAGCGGGACTGCGCGGCCAACGCAGCGGTGCGGGAGTTCGGCAGCGACTTTGTGCAGGCCTTCGGGCTGACGCCGAGGCCTGCGGCGGCGTGCGATGTGGTGAGATTCGATCGCGTGATGGGCACAGCGGGTGTGGGATGCGCGCTGCGCTGCGCCGCATACCAAGCAACCCCCAACCCCCAACCCCCCACCCAGTGGCGCTTGCTGCCGCTCCCGAGCATTCTCTTCCGTCCTGCCTGCCTCAGCGTAGCCCTCCCTCCCCGCTCTTTCCGCCGCCCCCGCAGGAGAAGCCCAGCGTGCTGTTCGTGCGCCGCGTGCACTACGTGGCGCACCCGCGGCACAACGGGCAGATCGTGCGCCGGCTGGACAACGAGGACGCCATCTACGCGCACCTGGAGGCTGCCGCGCAGCAGCCGGGCGCGCGCTTCTCCCTCGCGAACGGCCTCTTCTCCGCGATGAGCGTGGGCCAGCAGCTGCAGCTGGTGCAGGATGCCTGCGTCATCATGGGGGCGCACGGTGCGGGCCTGAGCCACGTGCTCTTCGCCCCGCTGGGCGCGCACATGCTGGAGCTGCGCCCGCCCGCCTTCCAGCGGCCGCACTTCATCGCGTACTCGGTGTGGGCGGGCGCCACGCACCACGACTGGCTGCTGACCACCAGCGCCCCGCCCGTGGAGTCGGTGCTCGACCGCCTGCATCGCGTGCTGGGCGACGCGCAGGCACTGCAACGGCCTGCCACAGTGCAGCAGCCCGCGCCCCAGCAACAAGGGCAGCAGCAGCAGCAGCGGCCAAGAGGAGACCTGGCGAGGCCAGTATCCGGCGATCGAAGGCGGCAAATGGCACCGGCGCAGGCTGCACCCACTGGGCAGCGCGAAGGGCCCATGGCGCAGCCCGCTGGGCTTCAGCCTGCAATAGGTCGGCCAGCGCCGGCAAGGAGATAATTCAGCGCCACAGGCTGCGCGCTCGCAATCTGCGAAGCAGCCTTCATCCGGAAGTCCGGGGCACGCTAGCTGGTCTACGCATCCATGTTCGCGGGCTGATGCATTGGTTTTGGCTGGCCTGCGAGCAGTGCAGCGCACTTGCGAGCATTGGCTGTGCATTGCCCGGAAGCTGTTGCGGATCCGATGAGCTCGGTTGATATTATTTGATTTTCAATGCTGCCTGCGGCCCGTGCTGCGATAGCGACTCAGGTCCAGGCTACTAGCCACACAAGAGTCCTGTCATTGTTGAACCTGCTACCCGGGGACCAAATCGATCGGGTATCCGAGAGTTCAGCGGTGGCGAACCATCGCTGCTTCGTTATGTGGGGTGAAAGACAACTTGTTTGTCTGCGCGCAGCGTGCGCACATGTGCAAGGGGGTGCCGCGTCACCTTTCGACTCCGTGCACGGATCCGCGACTCACAGGTGTTTGGTTCGAATTGATCACGTCCGCCCGATCCTTCTCAACACATAAACTCCCCGTTGCCTGCGTCGTGCATGTGCGCTGGCCCACCATCACAGCCCTCACCGAACCACGAAGGGAAAGCTGGCAACACTGTTTCGCCTACAAGGACCCGACTCGTTGTGCTGTTCCTTGCCTTATCCTGGCGGGTGTCATGGCTGTAGTTGCAGCGGTTGCCAGCGACTGGCCGTTCGGCCCGTCGTCGAGCCAGCTCACGCCTGGCTTCACTATCGACTGGAGGCGCCTTCGTTCGCATGGATCCACTCCATCCAAGCCCAAAGGGCAGGCATCAAACGCGCACACCTCCTCAACGGGAACAGGACGAAGCCCTTTGCGGCGCACCACGATGTCCGCGTTGGCTGCCAAGTGTGGCTTTGGGCGCGGGCGGGGCGGTCTGGATGAGGAGGATCCAGGAAGCCGGCACCCAGCGAAGAACTCTGCGCTACCGGCACCATTGGCGGAGACGGCGTCATTGCGGCTGCAGTTCAAGCGTTCAACCGGCCCACTCGCCTGCGATGCGGTGGAGAGTGGGTGCCGGTATTCCATCTCGATGGAGGTATTCCAAGCGAGCTCAGCTACCGCGCGCCGATCACTCGCCGACTCGCTTTCTTCTGCCATGCTGGCCTACACGAGGGCGATGAATGACGGCGGCGGAATTGCGCGCACAGCCGCCGGCGGCGTCACGGGGCCGGTGTGCAGCGAGCTGGCGTCTGCGCACTGCTCCACTGCGTTGGTGCTTCAATCTGGCTCCTGGCTGCGGACGCGGGCTGCTCAGGTCGTCCCCTCAGAGCCGCTCGCTGCCGCCGCGTCCGGCTCGAGGGAGGTTTGCTGGCCTGAAGAGCCGGTCCCAGCGGTCGCCACCGTGCCCGTGGCACCCGATGACGTTGTGCTGCTGAAGGCTGCGCCGATAGGCTCCGCAGCAGGCCAGCCACGCACATACGTTGCGGTGCTGCTGCCGGAGTGGTTTGCGGCGGCGAGCCCTGGCGCCGCGGTGGGCGCCGGATCCCCTGCGCCGGCGAGGGGCGGGGTCGGGGTCACGGCCACGGCGCTCGTGGAACCCCTCGCATGGCATCTGCTTGCGGAGCTGCCAACGGGTGCCAGCGGGTCCGCCGCTGGCAGTGCATCATCCACGAGAGCTGCTTCCCCGGATTCCCCGGCTGCTGCAGCCCATGGTGCGCCCGGGGCGGCGGCACACTCACAGCTGCTGCTGCATGCACACCTGCGGCTGGGCAGCGCAGCGCACGCCGTCGCGCAGGCGCAGAGCGCTTCGCAACCTGCGCCTTCTGCAGCGATATCGGCAGATGTGGCCGCGCCTGCTGCGGCAGGAGCACCTGTCAGCACCTCTGCTGCCGCTGAGGAAGCCAGCACCTTCTCCGCACCACCAACAGCTGCGCAAGTGGCTGCCGACGGCTCGGTGTCCGATGCAGCGACCCCTTCTGCAGGCGCTGGCGCTGGAAAACCGCGCCCCCCGCCCGGCAAGAAGCAGAGCAGCACACCGCTCGCAGCCGCTGCTGCCGGAGCGGGAGTGGCTGCTGCAGCGGCCGCCATCCCGTCGCCATCGAGCGCTGGGCGCGCGCCGCAAGTGGACGCGGGCGTATTGCTGGTGGTGCTGCCGCACAAGCACACCGTGTACTGCGACCGCAAGCGGGAGGTGTGCTCCGCCATGGGGGCGGTGAGGGAGGGCAACCGACTCGCCGTGCACGCCCCGGCCAGGGGGATCGGGCTCGCTGCATCGGCTGCCGTAAACAGCGCGGCGCCTCCTGCCGCTGGGGCTGGGGGAGGGTCAACACCCACAGCTGTGGGGCGGTGGCAGGTGCAGTGGTATCGCTCCGCGCAGCCCGCGCCGGCATACGTTGTTTTTCAGCGACAGCTGGCAGCGGAGGTTGCAGCGGGGCATATCGGACCGCACGGGACGCTGCAACACACCGCTACAGACGGCGCCACTGTCGCTGCGGCGGACATCGCCCTCACGATCGGGGAGCCATTCACGGAGGCTGCGCTTCCCGCTGACGTGTGCGCTGCGTGCCGCGACCCAGTGACCGGAGACAGCCCAGCATCCTTTCTCATGCTGCCGCTGGCTCGCCGCGACCCTGCGGCGGTCTTTCCGCTGCCGCCTGTGCCGGGGCTGCGAGTGCCTGATGACGCAGATCCTGCTGCCGCCTGCGCTGAGCTGGAGGCTGCCTACCACCTGGCCGTCTCCGCGCACGACGGCTTCCCGAACGACAGCTCCCCGCTGTACTCTGCCGCCGCCGCCCTGCGCCTGATGCGCGCGGAGGCGCTCTCTGCGGAGGCCGACCCCTCCACGCACTACCTCACGCTGGACGACGTGGGCCACCTGTTCGCCGCTGTGCTGACGGACGCAGAGACGGGCACCCGCGTGCGCAGCGGGCTCATCGGGCCGGTGGAGGCCGCGCCGCCGCGCATGCGGGACCTGTGGCTTGAGGGCTCCCCGGTAGCGGGGCAGAGCCTGGTGGCCCGCGGCTGGTACTACGGAGGTCTGCCCGGCCCTTGCGAGTACTCGTGGATCCGGGTGGACGCGGAGGGGAACCGCTCTGAGACGCTGCCTGTGCCCCAGGCGCCGCTCGCCGCGTTAGATGCCGCCACGTCAGGGGCGGGCGACCCCCGCTTCCGTCGTCTTGCAGCGCAGGATGTGGGGTGCATGTTCAAGGTCACGTGCGACCCTGTGCGGTTGGACGGAGCCAAGGGCGCGCCCACCACCTCTAAGCCGTCGCAGGAGGTGGCCGCTCCCGAGTTGCACGCCGCCTCCTCCCGTCAAGCCATCGAGTTTGCGCCTGCTCCGCCGAGGACGAGGCCGTGAGGCCTGTATGTGGTACGGCCCGATTGCTGGTTGCCGCGGTTCGTGCTTGTGTTTAAGCTATTATGACGTTAACAATCACTGCTGTGGATAGCTACTCGTCTTCTCGGGTAAGTGATTTCGGTTGTCGACACCTTGAGGCGGTATCGATGTGGAAGTCGCGATCTTTTCCCGCGCCTGTGCGTTCGTCTGACTCACGCCTATCGTTATCGTCGATACCTCGCCTACCTCCTTGCGATGCGCAGGCAGTTTGCGCACGTGCTTTGCAGACAATCGTCCTCGCTCGCTTTTGTGAGGCCCGAACATGATAGCGTCCGAGTCGACTCTGAAAGCCCTGCGCCGGAAGGCCTCCGCGGAGGAATCACTTGGATTTAACATCGAAAGATGTGTCAATCGTTTGCTGCTGTTGCAATTGCTGCGCTGAGACGGCTTTACGACACTGCTTCGCCGCGTGCGCAAATCTCGAGGCTCCGCAAAACACCTTGAATGGCTGATGAACTTTGGAATTTGTGCGGCGAAATTGACGCCGATTCATCGGGGCTGACACGACAGGTCTCCTTCAAGGATTGGCACAGAATTTTGCTGCGCTCAACCTGGGATCACTCTTGAGCGTACCCTCGCCGCACCACGCCGTTCTCGCCAAAGTCGACTCAGCTCAGCACCTCACAAGCGCGATCGCCGCGGGCAACACTGTCCTGCGAAAATGAGACTGGAAACCGACGTCAAGCTGGATTTCAAGGATGTGTTGAGTGCGTGATTGCGTCTGTTTTTCACCCCACCTGGTGCAGAGGGCTTATCGGATCGATGATGCGGCCCACTGACGTCGTGGATCATGATCACTCACCATGCAGTCCGGCCAAAGCGCAGCACACTCAAGTCGCGAAGTGAGGTCGACCTAAACCGCACGCACACCTTTAAGCACTCCAAGAAAGAATGGACCGGCATTCCGATTGTGGTGTGTATCCGGAACATGGATGAGCAAACTCCGCGGCAGCTGTGATGCGTATGGAGCTGGTGCCACGTGTGCGCCTTCAAACGATATTGTGGCCATTTTTTGCAGGCCGCCAACATGGACACAACTGGTACTTTCGCCACGGCAGCTTTGCTGGCGAAGCACAAGTGCTTCACAGCCTTGAACAAATTTGCGACTGCTGGCGAGTGGAGCACCTTCGCCTCCGAGCATCCCGAGGCGCTGGACTACGTGGCCGTGAGCGCGGGCACCTCCGAGGTGGACTTCAAAACGGTGACCGCCGTCATCGACGCCGTCCCTGGCGTGGGCGCCATCTGTCTCGACGTTGCGAACGGGTACTCTGAGTTCTTCGTGGACAGCGTGCGCAAGTACCGCGAGGCGTTCCCGCGCCACACCATCTTCGCGGGCAACGTGGTCACGGGCGAGATGGTGGAGGAGCTGCTCCTGTCCGGCGCGGACGTGGTGAAGGTGGGCATCGGCCCAGGCAGCGTCTGCACCACCCGCCGGCAGACGGGCGTGGGGTACCCACAGCTCAGCGCCATCATCGAGTGTGCGGACGCCGCGCACGGTGAGTGATTGAGAGCATTGCTGCGGCTGAAGTAGGGCGGGGTGTCGAGCCGTCTCGGAGGAGGGTTTGCGTGGTTGGCGCCGGCTGCAGAGCCGCAGCTGCACAGCGCTTCACCGTCACGCCGTCTCCTGTAACGCCTCACTCCTTTCTCCAGGCTTGAGCGGGCACATCATCGGTGACGGGGGCTGCACCTGCCCCGGCGACGTGGCCAAGGCCTTCGGGGCGGGCGCGGACTTCGTCATGCTGGGCGGGATGCTGGCCGGCCACGACGAGTCGGGCGGCGAGCTCGTGGAGCGCGACGGGCGCAAGTACAAGATGTTCTACGGGATGTCGTCCACGACCGCGATGGTGAAGACCGCCGGCGGGGTGGCGGAGTACCGCAGCAGCGAAGGTCGCACCGTGGAGCTGCCCTACCGGGGGCCCCTCGCCCCCACCCTCTACGACATCCTGGGGGGCCTGCGCTCCACCTGCACGTACGTGGGCGCCGCGCACCTGAAGGAGCTCAGCCGGCGCACCACCTTCATCCGTGTGTCCGCCCAGCTGAACGAGACCTTCCGCATGATGAAGGAGCCGGAGACGGCGCACGGGTACAAGAGCCTGCAGCAGGGCGCAGGCGCCGCCGCGGGCGCGGGTGGGGCGGGCGCAGCAGGCGCCCCTGCGCACGCTGTGCTGGAATACACGAAGGAGCCGGTGGGCCTGGCGGGAATCCGCGAGGACGACGGCTCAGTCCCCGTGCCGAGCCCAATCCCCGGTTCCGCAGCCGCTGGCAAGTGAGCGGGCGCAGGATTGACTGGGGCATCACTGAAGGCGAAGGCTGTCAAGAAAGGAGCGTGGTGCTTGGAGTGTGCAGTCGGTGGCGCGACTGGGATGGCTTGATTGTTTGGGCCACTCCCGCCGGCTTGTGGACCTCCGACACGATGAAAACACCGAGATGAAGCGGTCGGAAAGTGGCTTGCGCTTGTGTTGTTCGCTTGCGAAGCACTCGTAGGCACTGCTGGCAGCAGGAGGAAGCGCAATCTTGCAATTGAACTGCCAGTGATCGTCTTGAACACCTGGACATGCGTGTATATACCCGGTGCTGGAATTCGAAAGGGATACAATACAATGCAGACGGTGATGTCCACTGATCAATATCGATGCATTGGTACTGGAAATCGGATAAGCGCCCAGCAGAAAAATGGACGAATCAATAGACCAAGTCGAATGCACCGGCACTGGTGAAACGCAGCAGCGGAGGAATGGTTTCACAGGACAGCTGCTCCTCCGAGATGCAACTGAGAGGCACAGGCAGTTCAAAAAATCTTCCACGAATGCAATGAAAAAGAGCGAGGTCATATGCGTCAGACAACGTCCCTCCGAGAAGTGAAGGGCAACAACGCCAGCATGGCTATTAGCGGCACCCGCGCGCCACCAGCAGCGCCGCGACCGGCGTCGCGCTATTCCTTGGCGACGACAGCGTCAAAGGCCGCGCCCACGCGGGCGAAGGTGGCGTTGAAGCCGAGCACGTTGCCCGCGGAGCGCTGGAAGTCTGCGACGACAGAGCCGTCCGGGCCCGCGAGCAGGCGCACGTCGAATCGAAGGGGGGCGCCGCCCGCGGGGACGGAGACCTTGAGCTTGATGCCGCTGGCAGCCTCCTCGCCGGGGGCGGCAGCGGCGGCAGGCGCCTCGCCTGCTGCGCCGGGGGCGTGCACCTTGGCAGCCACCGTCGCATGCATCGCGGATTCCAGGTAACCCGCGATGGCCTGGGCGACGAGGGCTGCGGAGGGCGCGCCGCGGACGGTGAGGGCGGTCACACGCTGCTGCTGTTCCGCCTCCGCCTCTCCGGCGGCGGCCGCAGCGGGTGCGGCGCCAGAGCTCGCAGTCTGTAAGGGCTCGGCGACCGCAGCCGCGTCGATCTTGGCGGTGGCCTTGGCGGCATATCGAGCGAGCACATCGCCCGCTGACGCCGCCTCGTCGCCTGCGGCGGCGTCGCTCGCGGGCGCGGGCGCTGAGGCCGTGGCCACGCGGGGAGCGAAACTGGGTTTACCGACGGGGAGCGCCGGCGCGGCCGCTGGGACGGCAGCCGCGGAGGCGGAGGGGGCGGCGAACAGAGCCGCAGGCCCATGTGCCGTGGCGCGCAGCGCGCCCGCCCCCAGGCCCCGCGTGGTGGTGCGGGCGAAGGGGTCGGCCATGAAGCCGCCCCCGCCCCCGGCCAGCAGGCCCATGTCCACACCGCTGGCGCCGAGGCCGGTCGCGAGGGCGCCCGCTGCGGCCGCTGCGCCGCCCGTCGAGGCCATGGACACCTCGCTGCCCAGCGCCGTGGCAGCGCCCGCCGTCGCCCCCGCAGCTCCAGCGCCGCCGGCTGCAGCCGCGTCCGCTGCCGCGCGTGCCCCCGGCGCTGCAAAGCCCTCCTCGTCCTCGTCCATCGCCCGCCCAGCGTTCGCGCGGATGCGCGTCTTGCGTCCGTGCATCTCCGCGTACAGCTCCGCGGGCGTCACCGTCTCCCCGCGCGTCCAGGGGTGCTTCAGGCAGTCCTCCAGCCGGTAGCGCCCCGCGGGGTCGGCGCTGAAGATGCCGTTCAGCAGGTCCTTCGCTGCGGGGCTGAAGCGAGCGGAGCGCTCATGCGCCGCCCAGAAGAGCGGGTACTGCCGCGCTGCGATGCGGTCG
>Ga0208629_101266_pt1 | contig 10683 bp, 5 predicted proteins | sample LakWasMet19_HOW5_2_FD_183865 | JGI IMG/M metagenome (GOLD analysis project Ga0208629, IMG submission 183865) | Freshwater sediment methanotrophic microbial communities from Lake Washington under simulated oxygen tension - Sediment Metagenome... | ecosystem: Environmental > Aquatic > Freshwater >...
CGCCACTCCTCCGCAAAGCACGCGACACTCCGTTTGCCACTGCCCCGCCCTCCCCGCCCTGCATGCCCGCCCTGTCCCTCCACGCACCTCCTGCAGCGTGGAGTCCAGGTCGGGCAGCGCATCTTTCAGCACTGCGCTGTCAGCAGCACTGCCGCTGCCTCCGCTGCTGGCCGGCACGGCCCGCGCGCCGCCCTCGCGGTCCGGGTTCTTCACGGGCACCCGCATGGTGTAGATGCGCGGCAGGTCCTTGCGCGGTATGACCTTGCTCAGGTTCCAGCACAGCGCGCCGTACGCCCGTGCAAAGTCGTGCACCGTGCTGAACTGGTCCGCCTTGTTCAGGATGATGAACGTCTTGTAGTCCGCGCCCGCCAGCGCCGTTGTCATGATGTTGAGCGTCTCGCCCGTGGTGCCCGGCTTGGCGGGGTCCTGAAACAGGAGGATCACGTCTGCGCGCTCCGCGAACCAGCGCACGACGGCCGAGAAGTCGTACCCGCGCTCCCGCACGCGCGCCTGCGCCGCCGCCTCCGCGCTGCTGACGGCGTAGTGCCCGCCGCCAGCCGCCGCGGTCGCGCTGGCCGGCGCGACGGGGCTGTCGATCATGCCGGGGCTGTCCACCAGCATCACGTTCTCAATGCCGATGCCGCTGCGGATCTTGAGGCTCAGGTGGTTTATCAGCGCGTTCCCGTGCTGCCGCAGGCCGCTGAAGCCGAGGGACGGGTCGCCGATCAGGGCGGGCCCGTCCTGGTCCGCGTCGGCGCTGCCGTTGACGATGACGGTGAACCCGTCGTCAGTTGGCGCGACGCCCGTGTCTTGCACGCGCCGCCCGGCCACGTGATTGATGAAGCTGCTCTTACCGCTGCTGTGGTTACCCAGCACAAAGACAACCGGCAGTGGGATGATCTCCTCGCTGGACTTTTCCAAAGGGCCGAGGAACTTTGCATTCAGCGGGGAGAGCACCGCCTCGTGCAGTCCCTTCACCTCCTTGAACAGCTCATCTGCCTTAACGGGCGGTTCTCGACCAAGACCAAAAAAGCTTATACCCCTCGCTGCTCCTCGCGCGTGAGAGCGCGCGATTCGCCGCAGCGCTTTGGGGCAGCTGCGCTGAAAGGCGGTGGACAACATTCGTTCCTGGTGGAGGGCAGCGAACGGAGCCTGCCCGAACTTCGAAGCCACCGTTTTCACATTGAACGCGGTTCGGCCTGCAAGCTTGGCAGGCGGCAAGAGCAAGCGTAAAACGCGGACACGCGCGCGGGGATTGTTTGCTGCAAAGCGCAACAAGCGATTAGGTCCGTCGAGAACTGCTGATGCTCGAGCATCGGTGTGCCCTTGTTTGCACGCATATTTGAGAGTCATGGTTATTTCTATCATGCACAACAAATATCAAGTTCAAAATCAAGATATGCAAGGGTGTGGGCAACACGAGCCGCGGAACCAACTCGGGAGCCCGAGTCGGTGCTGAAGCCCTAGCTGGTGCGGAAGCGGCTAGTCAGGCGAAATCGCTGCCCTTCGCCCTCTAGCACGCGCTGCCGGGCTCACGCGATGCCGCACGAGGCGTCATCCGGTGGAATGTTGCACCGGACTCAACGAGCACCCGGAACGCTGCTGCCCGTGGCTCTCCACCCACCAGAACGTCCAGAGACAACCCGCTGCTGGCAGCACCCAAGCAACCCGAGTCGCTCGGGCTGCGGCCGCCAGCCCAGCGTAGAATGCCTGCTCCCCCGCTTACAGGTCGGGGTTGGCCCACGGCGAGTCCTCCGCGAACGAGTAGTCGACGGGGCCCGCGACGCGCCCCTCCTTCCAGGGGCCGCTGAAGCGGTCCCCGTTGGGCAGGTACACGGTGCCCGTCCCGTGCCTGCGGCCCTGGTGCCACTCGCCCTCGTACCGGTACCCGTCCGCCGCGCAGGTGAACACGCCGTACCCATGCCGGCGGTCCATGAACCAGCCGCCCTCGTACACGTTGCCGTTCGCGTAGTACAGCACGCCCCGGCCCGTGGCGTGGTCATCGGCCCACTCGCCGCGGAACACGTCCCCGTTCGCGTACTGCAGCTCGCCATCCCCGTGCTTCTTGCCCATCTGCCAGTCCCCGATGTACTTGTCCCCCGTGCTGTACGTGAGCGTGCCCTTCCCGTGCGCCTTGTCGTTCTTCCAGTACCCCTCGTAGCGCTCCCCGTTCACGTACGTCAGCACGCCGTAGCCCTCCTTCACGTCGTCCACCCACTCGCCCTCGTACTTGTTGCCGTTCGGGAACACGTACGTGCCCTTGCCGCACATCTTCGAGTCCACCCACTGCCCCTGGTACACGCCGCCGTCTGCGTACACGTACCGCCCGTGCCCGTGCATCTTGCCTTCGTACCAGTCGCCCTCGTACTTCTCCACCACCGAGCCGTCCTGGCCGCGGTACGTGACCGTGCCCTTGCCGTGCCGCTTGTCGTCCTTCCACTCGCCGTCGTACTTGTCGCCGTCCGCGTACACGTACGTGCCCTGCAGAGGGGTGGTGAAGGCGAGCGGGATTATACAAGGGTAGGCACGCATAATGATTGCAGCGACTGGAACTAAAGTGGCCGCATCGCCATGCGGCTCTCGCAACACATGCAAGCATCCGAGCAAGCCCAACTATAACGCTGTCACCCTGCAGTCACTGTTGGTCGCTTTTTTCAACTGTTCCATTGTGCATGAATACAGCCACCGCCGCCGGCATCCACCGCGGTGAATGGTCGCTGCTGGCCTGAACGCAGCCACGGAGTGGTCACGCACCTGTCCGTTCATCTTCCCGTCGATCCACATGCCGATGTACTTGTCCCCGTCGGCGTACGTCAGGGTGCCGAAGCCGCTGATGCGGCCGTCGATCCACTCGCCTGCATACGGGTACGGGGGGACGTGTGAGGCAGGCCGCACGCAGCGCAGGGTTGACGTCGCTGTGGCCGTGCACCACAGCAGCCTGGGCCGGGAGCGCGGAGCGCTCCGGCGGCACGATGCGGCTGTCGTGGGCGCGGGGCGCGAAGCTCAGCCCAGAGTCACGCGTATTACCGCGACAGGGCTGCAGCCTGCCCGCAGGGCCCCGCGGTGCATGCAGCGACGCACCTTCGTAGACGTTGCCGTTCGCGTACACGCTCTTGCCCTTGCCCTGAATGCGGTCGTCCACCCACTCGCCCTCGAAGCGCCCACCATCCAGGTAGTTGTAAATACCGAAGCCGTGGCGCTTCCCGTGCAGCCTGCAACCAAACGACAGAGTGGTCAAACAATGAGCGGCAGGTATCCCGCGCTATTCTAATGTCAGTCACCACGCCCGAGTGCGGACACGGATGAGAACCTACCAGTTGCCCTCATAGCGCTCGCCATTCGGGTAGATCAAGGCGCCCTTGCCATGCATCTGGCCATCGAGAATCTGCAAGCGCGTATCGGGGGTCGCAGTGCGGCTCGATGGCGGTCACCGATGTTCCCTCCGGGGACGCGTGAGTCCGTTCGGGCACAAGCAGCGTGTTCCGCCCGTTAACATGCCGCACCTGGCCCGAGTAGTTCATTCTCGGTCGGCGTGCGCGTGGGAGACACGCTGCGCGAAGCCAGGAAACAACGGTATGACACCTGCTTCGACAGTCGCCCACACTCAATGAACGAGGAATACGTTTCTTATCCAAGCCGAATCGCGCCACGGGTAGATCCTGCGTTTTGCGGCTGTCGACGGTGCGCCTTGCGTCAGGAAGCGCACCGTCGGCGATGAGTCATGGCCATGACGCGAGACCGCGATGCTTCCATCGAGAACTCGACGCAAGGTTTGCTGCGCCTCACAACGAGAGTGAGACTTTTGTGCAACAATGATCGCTCTTACGTGAAAGGCCGGCATTGGTATTTGCGGGAATGAGTCGTGCTCACGTGAGCGGGCGTCAGGCAGCTCTGCGTCAGCATGCTGCGCTGGTCCGAGGGTTTGTAGGAGAGTCGTGGCACCTGTGGCTCCATGACCGATGTCGCCTGGAGGTGTCTGTTCACGAATCCCAGCTTAACGACGCGGCTTTGACAGTGAGCGAGCGATTGCCGCCCGAGGCTGCTGAATGGGGACAGGTGCTGTCGACGCTGTGTCGACCTGCGCGAGCCGGTTCCATGGTCGCAAGCGTTGTCTTCGCGGAGGCGGTATGGTCTGCTCACTTTGAACTCGTAGACAGCGGAGCCTCACTGCATCCGGCGGCGGAGCCTGAAAGACACGGGCGGATGGTGCGGGCACTCGGCAGCTGCGTGTGGCGCTGTGCGCCTGAGTTGTCGCGGTGGCTAGCGAGCGCGAGCTCGGATGGAAGGCACCAACGGGATCCCAGCGCTTCCGGCGTTCGTGCGCCAGCGACCCACGGCGCCGCATCCGGCTCATGCTCTACCGGCCACCACATTATCGCGACCGCACCCGTGGTCACGCCGTCGAGTTTTGCTGGAGATGCGGGGCCCGGGGCTGGCACACAACAAGTCGCCCTGATCGTTGCATCGCCTATGCCTGGCCCCGACAGCTGCTTGCAAATTAAGTCAGGCGCGCTTCATCAGCACGGCAGCGGCACGCAGCGGTCGGCGCCACAGCGAGGCGATCAGCGGCTGCATGTCGTCCTGCTCAGCTTCGTGTGTTCGCCAGGTGAAAAGCGCGCCGGGACAGCAAGCGCTCTACGCCCAGTTGTGGCTGTTTTGCCGGTGGAGAGGAGCCCCTGCTCGTCCGGGCAGGAGCGGAGCGGTGCCCGTATCGCCTGCTGCACTGCGATAGAGCTGCCTCACCCTTCCAGCACGGCCACCGGCAGTGCAGCTGCTGCAGGTGCTGCAAAGGAGATACGCGCTCCCCGCTTGTGCATCGCGGTCGCGTTTGGAAGCCGCGTTGAGGTGTTTGGCCCTGCGGATTACGCCAGCTGCGGCGAGGCCTCCAGCGCGGCCCCGGCGCCATCCCTCAGCCTTGTTGCCACTCATGAGTTTCCCGGTGATGTCACGGCGCTGACATGCGCCCACTTGCCACTACTGCATGCGGGGCCGCTTGCTGTTGCTACTGGCTTCCTGCTTGCCGCTGCCACGCGGCCGCAGACGAAGCTCAAGCTGCACGCGGGCGCCGCAGCGGCCGACTTGGCAGAGCTGGAGCGGCGGCCAGTAACTGTTTCTTCCGATAAACCCGTGTCTGCACTGCCGCCTCCTAGTTCAACTGCCGGTCGCGGCTCGCCGGCTCACGCAGGCAGCAGTGGCCGGGAGGCAGCTGCTGCGACGCACACCGTCTTTCCGTCGGGCCCTGTCAACATGGTCATCGCGGCGATGCGAGGCGCGGGCGAACAGGGGCTGAGCAGCTCTCTATCGAGCCCCGGTTCTGGTCTCCTTGAATCTGTTAGACTGCTGTCTGCGCAGGGCTCGCAATCGATAGGTCACCGGGACTCCGAGCGTGCGGTCTCGCTGATGCTGCACTCACGTGCCGATGCGTCGGCCGCAGACAGTCGCGGCAACAGGAGTGGTGCGCTTGCAGTTGCCGCCGGAGTGACTGTGCCGGGGTCTGGGATGGTGGATCTCACGGCACTGTTACAAGCGCGCAGCAACGCAGCCGAGTCGGCGCCCTCTGATGGGACAGCGACTGATGGTGCAGCGTCTGGGGCGTTGCGCGACCAGACGACACCCGCCCGCGACAAGCCCATAGCCACCGTGAAGGTGGAGGCATCGGGCACTGCTGAGGTTGCACATGTCGTCGATGGGACGGAGGGCGGAGAGGCACACGCCCCGATTCAGCTGCTCGCAGGCAGCAGCGGAGGGGTGCTTCAGTCTCTGCTGACGCTGAGTGTAACACACCCCGCCGTAGCAGCAGCGGCTGCTGGCGTGGATGACGCTGAGGCAGCCCGACTTGTGGGCGTTAAGAGTGGCGTGGGCGCCACACCTTGGCTTCCGCGGGCGTCGCTCGGTGCTGATGCTTCGGCTTCGTCGGCCTGTGACGTGCTCCAGTCCCCTGCGGTGCACTTGCTGTGCTGCGACGCTGCGGACGCTCCCGCCTCGCAGGACGGTGCTGCTGCCCTGCGCCCCCTCGCCTCCCACCCTCTGACGGAGGCGGGCGCGGGTCGGCCCTTCTCAGCGGATGCACTGGCGCTTTGCATCGCATCCGGATCGACAGACAGTGGCAGGCACGCCCCCGGGGACGATGCGGGCACTGTCACAGCGTATGTGGTGGCCGCTCGCTCTGGTCTGCCGTCGTCCAGCAGGGCAGCAGCACGCGCGGACACGAGCCCGGGGCCGCTGGTCTGCGTTGCGTTGCCGCTGCTGACCGTCGCAGGCAGCCTGCAATCCCTTGCTGCCGCCTCCACGACCCGTTTGACGATCGTCGCAGCAGATGGACCGATGGCCACAGCTGCACTCGCGGGAGACGCTGCGTTCCCTGCCGTGACATGCTGCGCTGATGCAGGCGGCGCGCTGGAGGTGCGGGCCCTGGAGGCGACTCGCGTCCCACCTCCCCTAGGTGCCTCGGCAGGGGCGGCGCATGCCCCACATCCCGCGGCTGCAGCTCGCGGGCAACAAGCAGCAGCTGTTACAGAGGCCTCTGAGGCCGCAGCTGGTCAGCCGTTTCGATCGCCCTTCTCGCCGGCGCTGCAGGCTGCGTACCGAACGACTCGACCGGGTGGCGGCCTGCAGTCAGCCCTGCAGCTGCCCAAGGGCTTTGCCACGCCTGCAACGGGGCTCGCTGCGGGGCCCACGGGCGCCGAGGGCGACGGCGTGTCGCTATCGCGTCGCGTGGTGCTGCTACGCCCTGCCGCTGCTGGCGGTGTCGCTCCACCGGCGGTGCCTGACGCCGGTGACTTCCGTCAACCGCTAGAGCCAGTGTGCGGGGCGGCGAGCACGCATGCCCCGCCCGTTGCTGCGACCTCAACCGAGGCTCACTCCCGACACAGGAGGGCCGGTGCCCATGTGCCTGCGACCGTCCCGGCGACGCCGTCAGCGAATTGCGGACTGCTGCGGGCGCGAGCACTCGCGGCAGCAGCCGCCGCGCAAGCAACTGCAGCACTGGCGCTCGCAGCTCTTCACGAGGAGGTGAGCGGTCCCTATGGCGCGGGGGACACGCGTCCAGATGCCTCTGCAGTCGACGCCATTTGCGACAGTGTCGCCGAGACCCTGCGACACGCCGCTGCCGCGGTGGCGCGGATATCGCCTTGACGCAGCGCAGACGCCCTCATATTGCGGGGCGATTGACGTGCTAGGTGCTCTCGAACCAACACGTTCACGGTTCGAATGAACTTCGAATCGGAGTTGCACGCTCATGAAGTCTTCGAATTCGAGTTCAGGACTGCAGCTGTATGCACGTGAACAGTTTGCGCAACTGCTTAGCGGGCCAGAGGAGCCGATGAGCATTGGGTTTCGCCTTGCAGCTGTCGCGTTGTCACACATTCGGTTGTGGTGTCGGGCGCTGGCCACCAGGCGTGCATCAGAAACTGCGCGGGGATTCACCCTCGACGTGGAATGCTACACTTCCAAAGCGGCCGACGCTTCGGACAAGACCTTGCCCATAGATGTACTAGAACTCGTGCATTTACCTCAGTTGCTGAGGTTGTGCAGCCCCGGTTGACGGGCACGGTTTCCCCATCTCACGTCCGTGTTGTCTCGTCGCCCGAGTGGGCAGCTGATGTGTTTTGCGTGAGCCAGTCTGTGGAGCCGAGCGGTAAATCGGCGCTTCACACCAGTGGCGGTCGTCGTGGCGCTGCAGCCGCCAAGGTTCCCGCATCGGCTGATGGCTTTCGGGATGCCACCCGCTTGTTGCGGTCTCGATTACGGTCCTACTATGGATCGTCCGGTGAGACTGATGCGCCGCCATCGCGGCTCCCCGCCAAAGCGAGCGCGATGCTGTCGACTCGTCTCGCCACTGCACTGGCGTTCACGGGTTCTCCGCGGCCTGCGCGGGAGGCGATTGTGCTGCTGGCGACGTCGCTGCGCCTGCTCCGAGTGCTTCATGAGGCGTCCGTCCCTGTGTCTGCGGGGCCCGTCGCGTCTCGGGAGCGCCCTGATGGCGCCCTGCTGCCTGCTTTCCTCGACAGCCGTGCGGACACGGGCCTCTCTGCGCTCCTGTTCGAGACCTCGCAGCGCCTTGCCGTGCCCTGGCGTAGCAGCTTCTCGGCTGTCGACGTGACGCGGTCAGTGGAGGCGGCCAGCCGACGGGCGCACAGTGGCGCTGCGCCCGCATCGGAGGAAGCGAGAGAGGTGCCCGATGCAGCCGCTACTGCTGCTGCGAACGCAGAAGGGGCTCAGACGGCAGCCGCCTCTCCGTCCGTGGGTCCAGAGCCCCTCGCGTGGGACGCGCCGTGTCTGGCGTCCGTTATCACAGATGTCGCCCTGCTGATGGCGCGCTCACAGCGGAGCCAAGCCGTGCTTCCGCCTTCCGAGGGCGGCTGGAGGGGCGCGCGGCAGGGTTTTCAGGCCTCGCGGACAGACAGTCGAGGCGCCGACCTTGCTGCTGCCGCTGAGGCTCGCGACCAGCGGGGGCTCGCAAGCCTCGCGGCGTTGCAGCGGCGGGTGCTGCACCAGGCGTGCGACAAGCTGGCAGCGCTGATTGAGCTGCAGCTGGAGGGCTCTGCCGCAGGCGCTGCTGGGGAGGTACAGGCGGGGGCGGCACAAGCTACCCTGCCACCCCTGCGGGACGTGGCGTGTGCGCTGGAGGCGCTGCAAGCCGCAGGCCTGCTCCCCTCTGTGCAGCGCGGAACGAGTGCAGTCGCCCCTGCAGTCGCTGACTCGGGCATGTTCGCCCCGCTGCTCGACGCTTGCGCGCGGCTGATTGCGAGGGCTGCCGATGATGCCGAGGCCAGCCACGCTGCGGCGCAGCCCGAGCTGCAGCTGGACACGGTGGTCCGTTTGTCCGACGTGTACGGGGGCCTGCTGCTGCAGCTGCAGGGCGAGGCTGCGCTGGAGCAGCAGCAGCTCGACCACGCGCCCGTCGCCGCTGATGCGCCTGCTGGCGGCAGCATGCAGGACTGGGCAGGCGTCGCGCAGCAGCTGCTGATGGCGGCGGCAGAGCCGGCTGCACCCGCAGGCGCAGCTGCTGGCGCCGGGGTTGCTGGTGAGGCAGCAGAGCCGCCGGCGCATTCCGGCCCTGCTGCCACTGGGGAGCCGCACCTGCCAGCGGCTGCCCTGCTCCCTCGCTATGCCTCCACGCTGCGGGCGCTGCTGCAGGTGGGCGCTGCGGCGCTGGGCAGCGAGCCACTGTCCCGGTGCCGCTCCCAGGCGGAGGCGGCGCCGCAGCTGCGCGCGATAGCGTCCCTGCTGCGCTGCGCGGTGGTGTACGCCGCAGAGGCGCAGCGGGCGGCCGCCCTGGAGGCGCCGGAGGACGCTGCGCGCCTGGTTGGCGCCGCAGCGGCAGTGGCGCAGCGGGCACTGGCTGCCCGGTTGCCGACGGCCGCTTGCACTAACGGCTCTGGACATCGCCCGTCGCTTCTACCTGCTCTTGATGCACTTGACGCGGACACTGCATGCGTCCTGCTGGCCCTGTGCAACAACAGTCTCACGGCGGGTGCTGCTGCGGCCCTCGACGCTACAGGGGCGCCCATGCAGCCTGCCCTGCCCACAGCTCTGCAGCTGTCGCTCCTCGCGTGGGTGCGGCAGGCAGCAGACGCGAGTCGGGAGCAGCTGATTGCGGAGTGCACGGGAGAGGCGTTTCAGTCAGCCTCAACCCGCAGCAGACACACAGACGCAAGCCCCGCACAACCTGTGCCCGCACCCCGTGCTGCGGGCGGCCTCCTCAGCGCTGTCCGGAAGCTCGTCGGTTTGGACTCTTCTAGCGCTCGGGGCGGCAGCACGAACGGCGGCGCTCGGAGTGCCCAACGCGCATCCGGGAGCCAGCCCCCGTCCCGATCAGGCGCGAGGGCCGCTCGAGGCGGCGCAGAGCTCGTCTCCCGCGGCGGCGCCGGTTCGCCCTCCGCCGCCCGAATCTGGCGCGAGGACGACCTGTGGTCGCTGCAGAAGCTGCAGGCCGCTGCGGTGAAGTTCAATGCGTCTGCGCTGCTGTGGACGGTGCAGCCTGGAGAGACAGGTGCAGCCGCTGCAGGCGGCAGCGGCGTCGGCGAAGCCGCTGCCGACTCCGCTGCCTCCAGCGGCTGGGCATCGGCGGGTCCGATGCTCGTATCCGGCGCAGACAGCGAGACGGCTGCGCTCAGTGATGAGGCAGGCACTGCCGTATCAGGGCGGCGCCGCAGCAGCAGCGCGTCTTCAAGGAGCGTCGATGACAGCTCCAACGCCGCCACCGGTCGAGCTGCTAGGACCGTGCCCGCCGCAAGCCAGCCTCGCACGACACCGCAGCAAGTGGCTGCAGACATCATTGCGTCTGTCGGACTGCCGGGCTTCCCAGCTAGGGCGCTGCTGGATAGCATGGCTGCGGGGCCGTTTTCCCCCACCCCGCGGCCGGCTGACGGTGGCAGCTCTACCGGCTCTCTGCATGGCCGCCAGACCGCCCTCTTGCCGCGCTCACGGGGCGCTGTGTCGCTGTCCCCCCAACAGGTGGTAGACTTGACCCGCCTGATCGCGCCGCTGATATCGCCTCCCCACGCTGTGGCTACACCCGCTAGCGGTTCCTCTAGCAGCGATTCTGGCTGGGATGCGGGCGCCTGCACCGCTGCCGCTGAGGCCATGCACGCTCTGTGCGACTGTTTCATCGCGCAGTGCCTTGAGGGCGGCCCCACCGCCCCGCAGGAGGCAGCGATGGTTGAGGCATGCTCTGCAGCG
>Ga0208629_101267_pt1 | contig 10680 bp, 2 predicted proteins | sample LakWasMet19_HOW5_2_FD_183865 | JGI IMG/M metagenome (GOLD analysis project Ga0208629, IMG submission 183865) | Freshwater sediment methanotrophic microbial communities from Lake Washington under simulated oxygen tension - Sediment Metagenome... | ecosystem: Environmental > Aquatic > Freshwater >...
GACTTTGCGAACGAAGAGCATGTGCGGCGAAGCAGGCTCGATGCCCCTGATGGCGGCCGTGAGCGACACGCCTCCCGTGATCCGGACGGAATGCTTTATCACAACATTCGCTGAACCGGGACCCGCATCGGCTCCGGCATCATGGCCCACTGGCATGACCGGGGCCTCACCATCGGCCGCTCGCAGCTCCTCCTTGAGGGCAGCCTCACTCCCGCCAGCGCGTGGCGATGCCATCGTCAAAATAAATCGGGGGGTTGCGCCGCAGATTCCACGACGAGGGGCACCGCAGGCGCAGCGTACGGTACCGGCCCGGGTATTCGTAGTGGTCCTCGGGAAATGTTCACGTGCAGTCGACAGGCCCACAGAAGCGCGGTTCAATGATCATTCCAGCGCTTCCGCGCAATGTCCGTCTTGTGTCGGGGATGGTTTGCATCGCGTTTGCGATGATTGACAGGAAAGTATCGTGCGGTCACGCGATGGTTCGCCGCCGTCGGGTACCTCGTGTTGGCAAGTTGTTCGAGTTCTCGCTGCGCGCTTCAGCCCTGCGTCAAAGGGTCGTTAGAACACCTGCGAACAAACGAGTTACTCGTGTACTTGGCCTCTCGTCAAAACGGCATGCGAAAATCCCGCAGCTGGAAGCCGTCGAAAAAGGCGAATGAAAAAGCTTCGCTCAACGCCCGATTTCGCGGACGAAGCAACACACGTCGGACGAAGCAATCACGCGCCCATGCAGCGCACGTTGTGTTGTCGCATTGTTTAACCTTTTCGTTTGTCGCCGTCTCCTAACTGCCAGGTAATCCTTCCCTTCAAGTTGCTCGCACAGCGGGAGATCTCGTTCGCAGAAAAGGTTGGTTTTGCGCGACCAGCCGCGAAGTACAAGGCCGGAGGGCTAATTATCGGCTCTTTGACTCCGTTGGCTGGCGTGTGGCGCAAGCGACGGCCATCGGGAGAGCTTTGAGCACGCGTGGGCAGGCGAAGCGCTCTCGTTCCGCCTCGCACTGCAGCCGAGAATCGGCGGGAACCGCTCGCAAGCCCTGCGGTGCTTCTGACCCCCACTGCTTCGCCCGCTGGAATACTGCATTGCGTTCACTGTCGCCTGTCTTGTGCATCGTCCTGCTTCGCTCGCAGATGAGCGCTCCGCAGCGGCATGGGCAGCAGCCTCGTCCCACAGGCACCGCGCCCCTTTCTGCGCGCGGTGCTGGCCCCGCGGGTGGGGCCGCAGCACCACAAGCTCTGGGCACCCCGGGCCACCGTGTGGCGCCTCCCTCCACGGGCGCGGCCAAGGTCGACCCGACTGGCCGTGCCGGCGCAGGAGCGTGGGGACCGCGTCCAGCCGCTGGCCCTGGCCCCGCGGCTGCCGCCCCCTGGGGACACCCCGCGGGGCGGCAGGCGGTGGGCGGGAGCGCCGCCTCGCCCGGTTCGGGCGCGCCAGCGCCTGCGGCTGCCGCTGCAGTTGTGGCGACGGCGGCTGGCAGCGGCGGCCCTTCGGCTGCGGGCGCGGGCCCCGCAGCTGCCGCGCCGCGCCCTGCGCGGACCGCGGCCCCCGCTCCCACTTCGACGTCCACCTCGGTCTCTGCGCCCGCGCCTACAGCCGCGTCGGGCCCAGCACCGTCGAAGCCCAGCGTGTGGGCGCCCCGCCCGCACGCGCACTCCGCCGCGCCCGCCGCCGCCGCCGCCGTTGCCCCGCCTGCAAAGTCATTCGTGCAGCTGCAGCTGGAGAAGAGCCGGGCGGCGGCCGCGCCCGCGCCGGCGCGCAAGACGGCGGAGGAGATTGAGGCGGCCACCTTCAAGCAGGCGTGCCACATCGCGAGGGTGGAGCAGCGCTTCGTGGACCCCCAGGAGCTGATGGAGTGGGTGCATGCGACCTTCGTGGAGCGGGGCCTCGCGCCGCCCGGCTACTTCCCGACTTTCGTGCAGCCGCGGGGCCAGCCGCGACGCTGCTACCAGAACAGTGTTCTGGACAACTATGCGTCTACCCCGCACCAGCTGCAGGTGGCGATCGCGGCCGTGCTTGCGCTGCGCCCGCTGTGCCCGCAGGCGGACCTGGCGCGCGCTGCGGTGGCCCTGCACACGGCCAACACGCGCAAGGCCGAGGCGCGGGACAAGGAGGCAGGGGCTGCCCTAGGGGTCGGTGCTGCCCCCGGTTTCGGCGCGGGCGCGGGTGCGGGCGCGGAACAAAGCGCCGGAGGGGCGCTTCTGGGCCGGGCGACAGGCGGCGATGCGCCGGCTGCTCGTGCGTCTGCGGCCCCTGCAGCTGCGCGAGCGACAGGGGAGGAGCTGAGGGCCTACGACTCCCTGATGGCGGGTCCCATCGCCCGCCACCCCGAGGTGATCGCTCACTTCGGACTGAACAGACGCGGAGGCCCTTTGCCGCTCGAGTACCACTGCCCCTCCGGCGCTGAGGTGGTGGCCACCATCCTGGAGCTGCTGCGGCCCGGCAGCACGGCGGCGTCGGGGGGCCGCAGCGCGCCCGATCCCAGGGGGGACCCTCGGGAGCTCATCTCGTGGGATGACGTCGCGGCGCACTGGGCGTCAACCCGTGAGCCGCCGCTGCAGCGGCTGCAGGTGTCCATTCCCTCCGCGGCGGGCGGCGTGAGGTTCTACGTGCAGTGCGCGCTGGCGGTCTCCAAGCCCTTTGCCCAGAGCGAGGAGCGGCTTCAGACGGAGGGACTGCAAGCAGCGGAGACGGCGGTGCGCAGCGCCATGCAGCGCGAGCAGGAGCCGGCAGCGCAGGAGCTTGCGCTGGCCGCGCGGTCTCAGGTGAGCGTCGGCCACCTCGCCGGCCTGTTCATGCTGGGCGGCGACTTCGCTGCGAGAGATTCGACCCTGGCGCCTCTCAAGGGGTTGGTGCTGGAACTGAGCGATGCCTTGGGCCGAGCACACCTGGGGTCACTCGCTGCCGCCAGCGCGGGGGTGGGAGCTAGGCCCGGGGCAACCGGCTCTCGGAAGGAGGCAAGGCGCGGCAAGGGGCAGCTGCTCCACGTGGTGAACGGCCTTGCGATGCTGCCTGACGATCCTGCCGCGTCCTTTGACGCGGCGGTCCACAGCGTGGCAACCGCGTTCGAGGCGCGGCTGCGGCGCAGCTTGCTGGACACCAGCAGCGAGGGCGCCACCCTGCGGGTGCAGCTCGTGCGAGCAGCCCTGGTGCTCCTGCACCTGCTGGGGACGGCGGCGCAGGGCATGCGCAGCGCTGTGGAGAGTGCCGTGGACGCGATCCTCGGCGGGCTGCAGCAGCGGCTGCATGATGCGCTGCCTGCAAGCGCCGCAGCGGATGCAGGCGCCGCAGCGAATGCGGACGCGGCAGCGGAAGCGAGCGACGCAGCGGGCAGCGTGCCTGACCCATGTGCTGGCCTGGAGGCGCAGGGAACCGGACCCACCCTCGGGGCTGCTGCAATGCCGGCGACCCTCGGTCGCGGAGCTGCCGCGGATGCATTCGCCGCACGCCTCCGCCAGCGGGTGCACCAGGCACTGCACGTGTCTTTCCGCAAACAGGTGATGGTCGCGACTGTGCTTCGAAGCACCCTCGCCGGCGCCGGTTCGGGCGCAAGCGGAGCGTTTGGGCCTGACTCCGCCGCCGACGCTGCGTCGGACGCCGCGGGTAAGCCTGGCGCTGCTGCGGCCCGCAACGCGTCTTCTGCGGAGGCGCGGGACCTGCTGCAGAGCTTATGGCCGTCGCTTGTGGGCCCAGACGCCAGGGAGCTGAGTGATGTCTTCGGCTGGACCATGCCGGCATCCGCGCCTGCGACGGGCGCAGGGGCGCATGGGTTGACACCCAGGCCCGGCGGGGTCACGGCGCCATCGGACGGTGCAGCTACAGGCCCCGGCGCAGATGCAGACGCGGAAGCCGCCTCTGGTGGCCCGGCAGCGGCGCCTGCGGCTCCGAGGCCGGAATGCACCCCTGCAGAGCTGCTTGCGCAGATCAGGGACCACGTTGCATCAGCCGTCGCCAAGCTGGCGGCGCACAGTGCTCTCGGCACCGAGGGTGGCCGCAGGGGCCGCACTGGTGCCGGCACAGCCACGACGTCGAGCGGCGCGGCGGGCGCGGTGCGGCAGCTGCTGCTGGAGGCCGTGTGGGGCCGCGTGGCGGAAGATTTGGGAGTCAGCCGCTTCCCAGATCTGCGACTTGGGCCTTCCAGCTTTGCTGAGTTTGTGCGCGCAGCGGCGGCGCTGGGCGAGGCACAGTCAGAGGCGCAGTCTGACGAGCGGGGTGAGGCGGAGGGCGACAAAGAGGGCATGGCTGCAGCCGCTCGGGGCACTACGGGTGCCAGTGTTGGCGAGAGCAGCAGACACGGGAGTGCTGCGGCCCGGGACCTGATCAGCCCGCTGCAGCTGGCTCTGGAGAAGGCGCTTGGCAGTGCGTCCGCAGGGTCTGAGCACGGCGGCTTCGCGGCTGCCTTGCAGGCGCATCCGCTGCAGCAGCGGGCTGCAGGGCAGGCGGTCTGGGGCGCCCTGGCGACAGTGTTCGGCGGGCACTGGGCGGCCGACACCCTCTTGGCGCTCCGGAGTGGGGAGGCGGACGATGCCGCAGACGACGGCCGTTTGGCCGCAGCCGTGAGCGACACGCGTGTGCGCGCTGTACTGGCGACCGTGGCGGCCTCCGCGCAGGCGCCACCGGGCTACTGCGCCGATCTTGATCTTCTGGCAGCAGACGCCGGAGAGCACGGCTCCAGCGGTGAGGCAGACGCGGCAGACAGCGTGCCCAGCTTCCTGCAGACGCCGGCTGCGCTGCGGGAGCTGCTGCTGCTGCTGCGCGGCCGCAGTGCCGCGTTCGCGCCGTTCGGCCGCACGGATCCGTCTCTGAGTGATCGCGAGGCGGCAGCGGTCCACGGCGCCGTGGCGTGTGGGGCTGCAGTTCGAGCCATGCCCGGCTTCCTCGCCGCGCCGGTCGGCAGCCCCGCCCACCGCCTCCCCAGCACCCCAAGTGCAGAGTGCGCCGGTGCCACGTCGACTGCGGCAGCGCTGGCGACGATGCGCGCTCATCGGCCGATGCAGCCGCTGCCGCACCAGGACGTCGCGCAAGCGCTCGCACGCGTGCCGCTGCTGCAGGACGCCTGCGATGCGCTCGCGTGGACAGACGTGTTCCAGCCGGCGCTGGGTCCGCTACCAGCGTTCCTGGCGTCCTCAGAGGCTGCCGCAGCGGTGCTGGCCGCTGGTGACGTCCGCTTTGTGCTCGATGGCAGCGACCGACTCGTCCGTGTCGCGGGCAGGGCGCAGACCAGCACTGCAGGGCTGCGGTCGGCTCTCAGCAGCGGCAGCCTGGCACGCGTGGCGGCGGTGCTGGCCGCCGCAGTGAGCTTCGGTATCGACGAGGAGCCGTGGCTTGGCTCGCATGCAGCTCGAGCTCGGTCTGGCATGCGAGCGGCGCTGATCGCGTGGCTGGGCGGGGAGAGCGTCGATCCGCGCCACCGCCTGCCGCTGCTGCTGCACCTGCTGGCCTCGCTGCCGGGGTGCTGCAGGGGCATTGTTGGCGTCGACCTGCTGCTGCCTGCCCTGCACGACGTAGGCGGCAGACTGATAGACTTAGAGGGGCTGCTGCAGGCTGGCAACTGGGCCGCCTGCTCGGCAGCGGCTCACGCAGGCCTGGGCCAGATGCACGAGTTTGGACCCACTGACCGACTCAGTGCCGAAGCCGCAGACGCAGGGCTGCCACGATTCACGCTGTCCGCTGCCCGCGCTGCACTCTGCGCCGCTTTGGCGGGCTGGCTTGCTGCCGACCACTCCGCCAAGGCGGCCGCCCGCGCCGCCCCCGGCTCCAACGGCAGCGGCAGCAGCAGCAGCAGCTGGCAGGCGGCCACCCGCGGCGCTGGAGACCTGCGGGCGCCAGATGTGGAGGCACTGCTGCGCCGCCTTGCGCTGCCACCAGCACAGCAGCACTTCCAGCCGCAGCGCACCGCAGCCCGGGATCGCCCTCACGCACAGGAGGCGCTCGTCTCGCACCCGGCTGACGGAGGCAGTAGGGGCACGGCCGCGCACGCCGCCGCTGACGCATCGGCGGGGGCCGCGCCTGAGGCCATGGGCGCGCCGGTGGCAGCAAGCGGCGCTGCCGACGCGAGCGGGTCCACTGCCGGAGCCGAGGTGCACTCGGACGCCGATCGCTCCACTGCCGACACGCTGCTGGCGGCGGCCAAGGGGGAGGAGGGGCGCCCAGCGCCTGCGGGCGGTGCGCACCCCCAAGCTGGTCTGAGGCAGGCGGCACCCGCGGGCGGAACCAGCGGAGACAGCGACGTCGCTGCCAAGCCCGCGATCGCGGCCGGAGAGTTGGCTGTGCTCGCTTCTGGGGTCCGCCGACACTGCTGCCACGCTGGTCGGCGCTGCACCCGCGCCTGTGGACGCAACAGCACGGGTGCTGAGCGGCGAGTCTTCTGCGGTGTCTGCGTCCGCGGCTGCCGATGGCTTGCCAGCCAGCGTGGAGCAGGCACGCGCAGTTGTGGAGGGCCAACGCCGCATGTGGCTGGACATGTGGTGCCAGCGCGGCAAGGGCGGGCAGGCGCTGCGGAAGCTCGTCACTAGCTTCGGCAACATCGCGGCGACGGACTTGTATCACCACCCGAGCCACTTTGTGTGGGAGGTGCTGCAGAACGCAGACGACAACACGTACGAGGCTCAAGGCCAGCTGCAGCCGGAACTGCCGTCCCTGAGTCTGCACCTGAGGCTGGCCCCCGGCTACGAACTCCCGACGCCTGCCGCGGCTGCCTCAAAGGCGGACGGGGGTGTGCACCGGCGGGAGTCCTCCCAGCTAGCTGGCCGCCTCGAGATCCGCAACAATGAGCGCGGGTTCCTTGTGCGGGATGTGGAGGCCATCTGCACGCTGGGGTCCAGCAGTAAGGTCAAGTCAACGATGGATGGGATGGCGGATGAGCCTTGTGCTGACGACATCGACGATGACAACGCAGCCCTGGCCGAGGATACGCTGTCGGATGCGAACACGGAGGGCTCATCGGCGGCGGCGGCCGCAGCCAGGGTTGAGCAAGCGTCGCAGCGGCCCGGTGCGCAGCAGCGGATCGGCAAGAAAGGCCTCGGGTTCAAGAGCCTCTTTGCACTCTCCCGCCGCGTTGAGGTGCACTCCGGTTTCCTACACTTCGCCTTCGACACACACCCGCGGCCGCAGGGGATGGGCCAAGCCCTGGGGCGAGTGGCCCCCGTGTGGGCCGGGCCTGCTGATACCGTGCCGGCGATGGGGCATGCACCAACCTGTGAGGATAGTGCTGAAGCGTCTTCCGCAGTTGAGACGGGTGCCAGCGCAGAGCCGGCTGCAGTTGTGACTGCTGTGCAGGCACTGCAGGACTCATTTCCGCGCGAGTCTGCGCCCCTACTGCGAGTGCCGCCCCGAGTTCCCGGCACCCGCTTCCTGTTCACACTGGAGCGTGCAGCGGCCGCAAGTAGCGGCGCCGCGGCGCAAAAGCGTCTCTTCGAGGCCTCTGCCCTCAGAGAGGCGATGGCACAGCTGGCCAACCAGCCGAGCGCAATGCTCTTCCTGCGCCGCCTGCGGCACATGCGAGTGGAGGTATCGCTGGATGTGCCACTGCCAGCAGGCGCTTCGCAGGCGGAGGCGGGGGCTGATTCTGGAGAGTCGTTTACCTCGGCCGCTACGGCCGAGGAGAGACCCTTTGCATTCACTTTCACGCGTCGTGAAGACGTGGAGCTGCCGTTGGCGCTCGCAGCCAGCGCGTCGCCGGCCCCCACGAGCACGGCTGACGCACACGACGACGCGCTCCTGACGGCGGCAGCGCACCTTCGCCACAGCGCTTCGCTGGCAGCGATTGTCATTCAGAGGAGCAGCGACAACTCAGGGGCAGAGCTTAACAGTACTGGTGCAATGCCAGCTGCGCCGGCCGCGGCCAGTGTCTCTGGCGTTGCGTGGTGGCTGCGGCACACGGCACACGTCCCCGTGGAGCTGCTGCGAGCCGCGGGCCTCTCGATGCCGCAGTCCTCCCTCGGCGGCTCCCGGCTGGAGCTGGCGTTCCCCGGCTCCCGAGACGTGGCGCAGCTGACAGACGCGGCGCGCTCGACCCTCGCCCTGCCCGGCGGGACAGAGCTGCTGCTGTCCGCGCCAGCCTCGCAGCCGGTCTGCTGCTTCCTGCCGCTGTGTGGCATGGGCTTGCGCTTCCTCCTGCAGGCAGATTGGGAGGTCCCGGCCGACCGTGAGAAGCTCCTGCAGCACAACGCTTGGAACACGTGGCTGGCCCGCGAAGCGTTTCCCTCCGCCTTCATCGCGGCTTTCAGCAGCTTCTGCGCGCTGGCTGCAGTCGGCGAGCCCTCAGTCGGCGAGGGCGCAGGCGGCGAGGCCGCAGCTGGGCCCTTGGGTGAAGTCGGTGTCGTCGGGTCCGCTGAGCGTCTGCGGTCTGTCAAGGGCGTCGCTGGCATGTTGCAGGCGGCGCAGGCTTATCTGGCCCACCTGCCGCAGCTCTCTGAGGATGGGGCGTTCCTGCGTGAACCCATCGAGCTGCTGCTCGGCAGGCTGCGGCACCTGCCGTGCCTGCCCTCAGCCTCTGGCGAGTGGATCTCGCCGCGACAGGCGGTGCGGTCACCCGACCCCAAGGGCTTCCCTTTGCAGGTGCACCTCGCCGCCTGTGGCGTCACGCTGGAGCAGGCCGAAGCGGCCATACACAGGCGGCTGGTGCACCCAGACCTGCAGCTGCCTGCACACGTGTGGGAGGCGCTGCGGGTGTCCAAGTGGAGCGTTGAGATTTCGGTTGACGTCATTTCCGCGCACCCGCACCCAGGAATGCTGCCGCCACCAGCCGCGGCGAGGGAAGCAGAGCCTGCAACAGCAGACGCCGCTGCGACGACGTCGCCAGAGGCTGCAGAGGACGCGGCGGCACGCCGGTTTGTGGGGCAGTGCATGCTGCTCAAACGGAGCTGCCAAGCAAGCAGCAGCGGCAAAAGCATCGTATCCGCGTTTGCACAGCTGCAGGACGTTCCATTCATTCCTGTCGTGCGGCAGGGCGCATTACCGGGCCACGCACAGGTGCAGTGGGTGTGCCCTCCCGTTGTAGGCGCGCTGCAGGGCAATGCCGCCGCCGCCGCCACTGCCGGTGGGACGGGCATCGCTCTCATTGCTGGGGCTTGCCCCGAAGCAGTTTACTTTGTGGACCCTAGCGGCGGCGCTGCGTCGAGCGGTAACCCCGAAAACGCCAGCGCGAGCCATCGCCGGCTGCTGCGGGTTGTCGCCCCACTCCAACTGTCCGTCCTCAGCCACCGGGTTCTGGAGAGCAGGCAGAGCGCTGGGTCCGGAGGCCAGACTGCGAGTCGGGTGGCCGCGGGGGCCCATCCGGCGCCCGCCGAGATACGTCGGCTGCTGCAGGAGCTCGGCTTGAAGCCCCTCGAGCTAGGCGCTGTGGTTTAGAACACAGCCCTGCCCGTGCTCTGCGGAGCAGCGCAGGCCGGAGCGCCCAGCGCTGCCATGCCAGCTGCAGTCAACCTCCATGGCGCAGCGCTGAAGCCGGCCTCTGACGACCTGCTGTTCGCCTGCGCCGACGTCGCGCGCGAGTGGTTCAGCGGGCTGCCGCACCCACACCTGGCGCGCGACACGCTGCACCGCCTGCGCGACAGCGGAACGTGGATTACGGACGCGGGGGCGCGTGTTCGCATACGCGCGCCCCAGGACGGGCCAGCAGCTGCAGGGTCGTCCGGCGCTGCAGCGGCCACGCATGCGCAGTACGGCAGCGACGGCGCCGTGATGGCGCTACACCTGCACCCAGCCATGCTGCAGGGAGACCCAATGGCGCAGCAGGTGCAGCAGTTGCTGGCGACGACGCTGGGGGACCGTCTCTGGCCCACGGTCTCGCTCGAGTATTGCCGCCGCTCCGTGCTCGCCAGTGTCGGTACTGCTTCCGGGACCGGTGCCGGTTCAGTCCCTTCTGGTACCGGCGCTGGTACTGCTACCGGTAGTGCCAGTAGCTCTGGCGCGCAGGATCTGCGTGAGTCGCTGGGGAGCTGGTCGACCTTCCTGCAGGCGGTGGGTTTCTGTGAGTTCTTCGACGGGCTCCCCGTGCGGCCGCCTGCCGCTGGGCCTACAGCTGCAGGTGCAAGCAACGGCCACGGCCACGGCCCATCGCACGGGGCCCAGCCGCCAGGCGACCGCAAGGCATCAGCTGCTGGCCGCAGCAAGGCAGCAGGCCACCTCGTCCCTGCGTCTGTGGTTCGACATGCACACGGCCCGGGCGGCGCTCACGGGGGGTCACCCCGCCTCGCGAGCTTTCGCAGCCGTGAGCTGGAGCGGGTGGTGACTGAGCTGGCTTCCCGCGCCTGTGCCGGCGCGGCGTCAACTGCAGCAGCAGCCATGGCGGCTCCTGGCGCCGATGCCAGCGTGGCCAGCCTCGTGGCAAATGGCGACGCTGCAGCTGCTGCCGCGCAAACAGAGCCGTCGGAAACGCACAATGACGCCTCGATCGCCAAGCGGCAACTACGCGTCGTTGCGGCGGCGCTCGCTCAGCGCTGGGAACCGGCCATTGCACGTTTTGACGACCCCGCTGGCTGCAGCGCCACGGTGCACCTCTTGGCCACCACCGCCTGGCTTCCGATCACGCCGCATGCTGACGCAGTCATTACCGGCGCCGGCGCTGGATTCAGTGTGAACGGTTCCGCGACAGGCAGTGCGGCTGCAGCCAGCCCGTGGGGCGCGATTGCTGAGCTGGCGGTGCCCACCCAAGTCCTTGCCCCGTGCGCCGAGGTGCAGCA
>Ga0208629_101269_pt1 | contig 10677 bp, 9 predicted proteins | sample LakWasMet19_HOW5_2_FD_183865 | JGI IMG/M metagenome (GOLD analysis project Ga0208629, IMG submission 183865) | Freshwater sediment methanotrophic microbial communities from Lake Washington under simulated oxygen tension - Sediment Metagenome... | ecosystem: Environmental > Aquatic > Freshwater >...
CCGTGCTGTGCGCCAGCAGGCGACGCAGCACGTCTGCGCTCGCGAGCGCGTTCGCGTGGCCGCTCGAGTGCTTGCCCACCTGCCCCAGCGACCACACCGCAGCGGCCTTCAGGTGTGCCTCCTTGTCCTCCAGCAGCGCTTCCTTGAGCGCTGGCACCGCCCCCACATCAATCGCGGCCTGCGCCAGCTCGGGCGTGAAAGACGCAGTAAACCCAAGCGCCATGGTGGCCGGCAGGCGGTCGCTGCCTGCGGCCCGTGTGGTCGCGTACTCGATGAGGGACGGTAGCGACCCCGACGCGGCGGCCAGCTTGGCGAGCTCCACCCCGTGCTTCACCACATCGCGTACCAGCACCGCAGCCGCACGCCGCACCCCCGCATCGGCGTCCTGCAGGCAGACGAGGGCCGCGGGGAAGATGCGTGCGTCCACGGCCGCCTCCGCGAGCCCGGTGCTGTGTTTCACAATGCTGCCGAGCGTGATGCACGCGTGCCGGCGCACCTTCACCTCCCCGTGCCGCAGCATCTGCACGATGAACGGCAGCGCGCCGCCCGCCACCACCTGCCGTGCGAGGGCCTCCCCCTGCGCTGCGACCTCCCCGAGCGCCATGCACGCGGTGCGCTTCAGCGAGGGCTCCGGCTCCTGCAGTGCGGCGCACAGCAGCGGCACAGCCCCGGTCTCTGTGATGGCAGAGGCCGTCCCGGCGTCGTGGCATGCGATCGCGGTCAGCGCCGCGGCGGCGGCCTCTCGCACTCCGACGTCCAGCTGCTCCAGGCACGACGCCAGCGTCGGCACGCAGCCCGCGTCAATGGTTGCGCCCGCGAGCTCTGACGTGTGCTTCGCCACACAGCGCAGCACGAAGGCGCCCGCCTTCAGATGCGCAGCATGCGCCGACTCGCTGGCCATGGTGTCAACGATGTCCACCAGGAGGCCGCGCCGAACTAGCTCGCCCGCCAGCTCCGCGCTGAAATTAGCGATACGCCCCAAAGCCAGCGCGGCCGTGGATTGCACAGTCACAACCGAATCGTGCAGCATTGGCCGGAGCGCCGTGAAGACATCCTCCTCCAGGAGAGATTCAAGAAACTCAGGCCGTTCTCCGCAGTCGGCGACCGCGCGCACGAACGCTAGGCGTGCCTGTGAGTACTTCTCAAAGTGGGCGCGGACGATCTTGTGCGCCATGTCCGCGTTTTGACAGGGAGAGAGCAGGGCGCGAAACCGCGTTATCCGTTCTCGGCTGTCTACGATGGAGCCGGAGATGCGACCGCGACGGGATTTGAGAAAGCGGCGGGTAAGCGTTCAAGGCGACTATCTCGGAAAGATGCAGCGTGAAAACGTGTGCCTTCCTCGAATCCGGCTGTGACAGAAAGAGACGGACGACGTTTCGGGTTCAGCTGGTCTTGGGCCGAGCTCTCGGCAGCCGCTGGGCCATGGCCCCGTCGACTCACTCTTCACCTTTTTGCAACTATCAAAATGAACTCCGCCGCAATCGTCGACGGGATCGCACAGGCCCTGCAGTCCTTCGCTGCGAGCCAAAAGCTGCAGTGAGTGATCGGGAGCCGCTCCACAAGTGCACACACGAGGCGGCGGCCCACACTGCGTTCCATTCGCGCTGCTGGCGGTGATTTGCGTCCATTTGGGGTTAGCAGTTGGGGCCCAGGGTCCTGTCTCGGTGTGGCTGATGTGATATACCCTCCAACCGCTCAAGCGCGTCCGTTGCAGGGCGGAGGCCATGGCGAAGCTCGCCACCAGCCTGGCGGGGCTGTCCAAGGGCTTCCCGGGCGGCGCCGCGTACGTCGCTAGCGAGGAGGCGGGCGAGGGCGGCAAGAAGAAGCGCAAGGCGCGCGCGAAGCGCGACCCCGCGGAGCCCAAGCGCCCGCAGTCCGCCTTCCTGCTGTTCGCGCAGGACAAGCGCAAGGAGGAGCACGGCCTCGACGGCGTCGCGGGCAAGGACCAGGCCAGCAAGCTCGGCGAGCTGTGGAAGGGCCTGTCGGAGGAGGAGAAGAAGGTGTGGCCGGCGCAAGCGAGGCTGAGCTGTGCTGTTGGGTCTGGGCAGTCCCCGCCACAGCGACTGCGGCTGACCCTGCCGCTGCGCCTTCTACTGCCGCTCCCTCCTCCCCTACCCCTGCCCCCGCCCGTGCCCCCGCAGGTGTACGAGGAGCGCGCCCACGAGCTGATGGAGGACTACAGGAAGACGCTGACGGCGTACCGGTCCGAGCATGGCCTGCCCGCCCCGCCCGTGAAGCGCGCCCGCAAGGAGAGCGCAGACAGCGAGGCTGCCGCAGCCGCGTCGCCCGCCGCCGCCCCGGCTGCCAAGAAGTCCGCCGCCCCTGCCGCTGCGGGCGCGGGCAAGCCCGCTGCCGGCGACAAGAAGAAGGCTGCCGCTGCCCCCGCGCCCGCCGCTGAGGAGAGTACTGAGGAGGAGGAGACCAGCAGCAGCGAGACGGAGACGGGCAGCGAGAGCAGCAGCGAGGAGAGCGAGAGCGAGGCCCCCGCGCCCGCCCCCGCCCCTCGCAAGACCTCAGGAGGCAGCGCTGCGGGCAAGGCCGCCGCCGCGCCCGCGTCCAAGCCCGGTGAGCTCGGCAGCCCAGGCTTCCCCAGCACGCAGCCGTCGACCTCGGGGCCCGCCGTCGCAGTGGCGCGAGGGCTCGCGAGGGCGGCGGGCGCTGCACCTGCACCTGCTGCCGCCGCCGCCTCACCCCCCTCCCGTGCCAACCCCTCCGCCACCGGTGCAGCGGCTGCGCCCGCCAAGGCCGCCGCGGCCCCCGCCGCCAAGGGCGACAAGAAGCCCGCCAAGAAGTGAGGCGGACAGAGGGAGAGGGCTACTGCGGTAGGCTAGGCAGCTGCTGCAACTGCAGCTCCGGCAGGCTGCCGCTACTGCTGCCGCTCGGCAGGTAGGCGGGATGGGAGGGTTCGCGCGGCGCTGTGCAGAACGGCGTCGCGGCCGGGGGGCACAGGCGTGCCCCCCCACACTCCCATCAACCGCCGCCCTCTTGAATATCCGTTCAACCGCCACCGCAGCGAGAGGAGCAGGCTGGCGCATTTCTCAGCATCTGTCGGAGTCATATGCATGTAATTCGTAGCGGTTGAGCAGCCGTCGCTCTCAGTCCGAACCCCACGCTCTTGATGACTCGGGCGCACCGATACTGTGTGGTGACCGACAGTTTCCTTGGTGCTGGGTTCGTGTTTCGGATGGATAACGTAGGCAGTCCCTATGGGTTTGTCGCGATCGATCGTTGAAAGTGATCACAATGGGATTCCGATTCGAAGCCCAGTCGACTCGCCAGCTCTGAAGTTGAGCGTGACAGGAAACCTCGGGACCGTTCAAGCAGACCAAACGCGACCACGGACCACCGCAAATCGTGAGCGAAGCGTCCCTCTGAGGGCGTCCTGTGCGGGTATCCGGCGGGTGCAGGTTGGGGCAGCACTGGGGGGCGCAAGCACAGCCCAGAATGCCCCTCCTGGAGCGGGGTCGTGCAGCTGCGTAGCGTCCACCTCCTCTCTCTATGTCCGCTCATCGGCGGCCCACCAGCAGTCCAAGGCGCTCGAGAGAGGCAGGCAGCACGGCCCAGGAGACGCGCAGCAGCGGAGGGGCAGGGGCGCCCCACTTCGCGACTGGGTGCCCGCGCCAGATGGCTGCCTCCATGTGTGTTTTCTGAGGCAAACACAGCCGCTCGGGCAACGGGCCTCGGCGTCGTTCGCGCGCCCCGAGGCAAGCCGCGGGCACCGGATCGGCACTTTGGCCCGCAGGGCAAGCCTCCTGCAGGCGTCGGAGCCGGCTCTCTGCCTGACACCGCCCACTCACGCCATTCACGCGCGGGCAGCGTCGACTACCCAGACACGGCCGATCCCGCTGGCGCAGCCAGCCGGCGCCGTGAGCAACGCTCCCCTGGAAGCATGAATGCAGCAGCGAAGGGGCGTTCTGCGGTGAACCACAGCACAGAACCGGCCTTGGGCCGCCCGCAAGCACAGCACGGAGCGCGCGCAAGTGTGGAGTGGCTCGAGTGCCGCGCATCGGAGCAGCGCTGCCGCCAGCGCATCGGAGCAGCGCTGCCGCCAGCGCATCGGAGCAGCGCTGCCGCCAGCGCGTCAGCGGCAGCGCAACTGCGAGACGCCGCGCATCTCTCGTCCACCCACCCACACACACACACACACACTCACACACAGCGCAGTCTCGCCGGCACGCGCCAATGCGGGTTTCGGGTGGGAGGCATAGCCGTCCCGCAACAGGGCAGGCAGGCAGGATGCCACCTGTGCTGCACAGTCACATGCGCTGCGCCGTCGCCGAACTGCACGCGCAGGATCCGGCACGGATGTTTGCACACAGGACTGCATGCATGCTAGCCAGCGCAGCCACGCCTGAAGCGCCGCGTAGCAGCGTGCATTGCATCGATGTCACCAGGGCCGGTTCCCGTGCATGGTACGCTGCATCAAGGCACAGCACCGCGCACGCGACGGTACACGAGTGTACGGCGCGGGGCATCAGCGGGCCTCAAACACGCCGCACCATGCAGCGGCGGCAGCGCGGCCGCAAACCGGGCCAGCGTCACGGCATGAGGGCGGGGCGCAGCCAAACGGCGATTAGGAGCCCGGAGCTCGTGCGCAAGTCCACCTGCGTGCATGAGTAGCAGCCTCGGCGCCGCACGGGAGGCAGATCGGTGCAGGCTCAAAGCATCAACCCCCACTACGTGACTCTGGCGGAGGGCAGAGCCAGCAACACCTGGCCGCTGACTCCGGATGCGAGAGTGCAGCAGCTGCCGCCGGGCTCAATTCCCTGCGGAGAGCATCCGCAGGGGATGGGTAGCATGTCAGCTGTCCAGGGCCCTGGAGGCCATATTGCAAAACTGCGCCTGTGGTTGACCACCCCGCCCATGGGGGTGCCGCAAGCGTTCTCACTTGGCGGCCCCAGCGCCAGCGGTGGCGGACATGGCCGAGACGGCAGCCATGCCGGTGCCTGCAGGCAGTCCGGCTCCCGCGCCAGCCATCGGGTCGGGGCTGGCCGGCGACCACCGCTGAATTACGATAACGAGGAATGCGTCTCCCGGGCCCGGGGCGGTCACAATCTCCCGATCCCGGCCGCGCAGCCGAAATATTTCCAAGTCATTCTGCAGGGTGGCGTGTGGATGCAACCGGTGGATCTCGACATTGAACTGAGATTCGCCTGAGGTTGCCGCTTTCGGCAGTGCACGCCAAGGGAGCCCCTGCGGCTCACACCCTCTCGCACCTTTGGATTCAGGTCTCGGACGACATGCCGGGCCTTAGCCGCCAAACTGCTCATTTCTCGGGCGTATAGCGCCGCGTCTGCTGCCGAAAGTGACTTGGACTGCCGCAAAATTGTCCCCTGCACAAGCCGGAGTTGACTGCTTCGCGCACGATGACACATCCGCGAAATCGGCGCCAGCAGCAACGGGAGCGCTCAAGCGACCCAAATTACCTGATTGTCAATGATCACGTAGCCTTCAACGCCACCCAGGGTGCTGATTCGGCTCAGCGTGTCCTCCGCCGACTGCACAAGAAACGGTCGATGAGCGGGCGTGGTAATGGCGATGCCTGCAAACCCATGTGAGACCCAGTGCTCCGCCTACATGCCAGATGGCCTACACACCATCGTGCCGCAGTGATGGAGCAAGTGATTTGCCTGTATGTATATCGCGCGAGCGCGCTCGAGGGCACGGAGCCGCTGGCTCCAAGGGTCCCGAAGATGACACTCGCGTCGCGGATTACAGAACCACGGTTGCGCTTTCAGTACAACTATGCTGCGGTGGTGAATTTGAGCAAAGTATCTGTTCTGTCAACAACTCTTCCGCGATTTGACCCAAGTTTTCTAGCCGTCTGTCTGCGCCGTGAAGAACGGGGCGAATTCGAGGCTGTCACAGCAACACTGGATGGAGAGTGTGGGTCGGCAACAGGCCAGGCACCTTTGTCTTCCGTTTCAATCCACCTCCAAAATGGCATCTCTTCTCCGCGTTGCGCTCGCCCGTCGGGCACCCAGCACCACGCGTGTCGCGGCGATGCGCATGGCTGTCGCGCCCTCTGCCGTCCGCTGCTTCGGAGCGCTGACCCCGCAGGGGGGCAAGGTGGCCGCGCCCACCGATCTTGCCAGCGTGTTGAAGAAGGAGATCGATTACGAGGCGGAGGAGGGTGGCAGCGAGACGCAGCTGGCCTCCATCGCGCAGAGCCTGTACACCGCATCTGGCTTCAAGCTTGAAGGTGCGTCAACGGTCTCCCCTGTCAGCGGTGCTTTTGCAACCCGCAGCAGCATGTTCGAGGCGCTCGGATGCAATATTGGCTCGATAAATGGGGCAAATGAATCCGCCGGAGGATCGGCATCCAGCTGTGTTCGTGCGCGTGTGAGAGGCACGCGTGCCGGACGTCACGTCTCGCCGCAATCTGCCGCCCCCAGGGTGCGCGCGTGAGGCCCCATTAATGTTTCGTGTTCCCCGCTTTCTTCGATTCCGCCTGCTGCTGCAGACACCCGTGGCACGTCTCGCTTCGTGCTGACGCGCAGCGCTGACGGCAAGGAGGTCCGTGTGGAGGTGGACTGCACGCCCGTGCCCATGGAGGAGGACAACTACGACGAGGAGGAGGGCGAGGAGGAGAAGGGCGAGGAGGAGGAGGAGGAGCAGCAGGGCGAGGAGGGCTACCGTGCCCTCATCAGCGTGACTGACCCCTCCACCGGGCAGGTGCTGCAGGCGGGCGCCTTCGTGACGGACCAGCTGCGCCTGCAGCGCGTGACGCTGTTCGAGGCGGGCAAGGCGCCCTCCGCCGACTCCATCTTCGCGGGGGTCGAGGAGACCACGGCCTACGGCGGCCCCGTCTTTGACGAGCTCGATGAGACGCTGCAGAACGCCTTCTACGACTACCTGGCGGGCAAGGGCGTGGACGACGAGCTGGCGGGCCGCGTGGCGGACTACTGCAGCAGCAAGGAGCAGGTTGAGTACGTGGGCTGGCTCAAGGGCGTGCAGGCGTTCGCCAAGGGCAAGTGAGCGCAGCGGAAGGGCACCTGAGGGCAGGTGTGAGCAGCGAAGGGCAAGCGAGAGCCGCCGGTGCGAGCAGCGGATGCTTCTTTGCAGTCGCGGGGCCGCGGTTTTTTTATTGAAGCACCGCCACGGATGCAGACGCCTGCGCGCTGCGGTTCGCATCAGGTGGGAACCTGGGAATCAATGGTGTGCAGTGCGCACTGGCCGATGATTCAAGCTGAGAAGCGTCAAGTTGTCAACAGACATCAACAGCCAGTCTGAGAGTCGAAGTCGCGACAATCTCAGTCGGAGATTCGGCGATGATGCACATGTCAGTGTGTCGCCACCGCAGCGGGCTGCCCGCTGCGGGCAGGCTTATTGCGTGATGTCGAGGCGGCACGGAGACACGAACATGGGGCCTTTGACTGTCGGGTGGAGGCCCTCCCCGGGGTGGGTGGACCGGAGATTTCGGTAGTGCGAGCGACAGCAGCCAGTAGTACCCCCTGCCGGCCTACTGACGCCTGCGTCGCAGATAGCGCTACTCGAGACCTGCACTGCGGCACAGGAGAGTTCACTGCGTGGCCTTGAGAGCAACAGCAGCGCCTGCCGGGGAGGGCTCCCCTGGACACCGTGACGGCAGCCTTCAAGTTGGCCCCGACCCCACCGCCGGCTGCTGTGACTGATTCGTCGCTTGGGCCGAGGCATGCAAGATGCTCGCAACGGCGTCCCAACCCCCTGCCTCCGAGTCAGCAGGCACCAGCCTCAGCAGGGTCAACAGGTTGCTGTAGGAGCCAGACAGCGAGGTGGCCGAGCGGAAGCAAATGCCACTCCCACTGGCACTGCTGCGCCCCACCGTCTGAGATACCCCATCGCTGTCACGGTGCCAGTGGCAGCGGAGGGCTCCGAGTCGGGAATCCGGTTCAACAACTTGGACTTCAAGTTGTTGAACTTCAAGTTGAAGTTGATCGAAGACTCTACGCAGCTGCAAGATGCATGACCACTGCCACTGCCAGTGGCAGTCACGAAGTGCCAGCGGACGGTGCTCGACGCCTACTGCCAGCCGCAGTGCCAGCGATAGAGAAGCACGACTCCGACGTCCGACGTCGTTGACTCAACTAAGGCTGGGACTATGCAGGAATCTTCAACACTTGAAGTATGCCATAGTACACGTTAGCACTCTACACACATAACTCTGGGTCACAGCTCAGGATAGGCTGGAGTCGCAGAATCATTGGACGAAGTGTGCGAGACTCGTGGCTGTCTGAGCGTCTGTTGGCAGACATCAGATCTAGGCTGCGGAGGCGCACGGTGGCGTGCGCAGCCTCCCGGCCTCACTCCCCCTCTTTCGAAGGTGGAGGAGAAGCTAGAAGATTGCTGGCCCCGCCGCTCACTCGCTAGCCAGACTATCCGTCGTACCCCCCGGCTCGACCTCACGCTCGCCCCCGTCCACGCCCTCGGCCCACACCGCGAACACCCCCTGTCCCTGCGCCATGCGCCCCTGCAGCACTGCCACTCCCCTCGGCTGCACTGCTAGCGCCGCGACCTCTGCCGCGCGCTCTCCCGGCTCGGCCACTGCCGCTCTCAAGGCCGGCTGCCCCTGCACGCCTGGGCTCGGTGCCCGGCGCCGGCAAGCCCACGCCCCTGCAGTAGTCCTTAACCACCACCACCTGCTTCAGGTCCCGGCTGGCTTCCCATGATGTCATAGGGTTGCCGCGCCACCTGATGTGGAACTCGTATGAACCGTCAGCCACCTGCCTGTGCTCAATCACACCGTCCACCACAAAGCTGCCCGGCTCCAGCTGGAACTCCGCTACATCCGCCGCTGACACCCTCGTGGCATCAAAGTGAAGCAGACGCGACACATGGAATGGCCCATGCACCGTAGTCGTGTCCAGATAGTGCGTCGCAGTCACGAAATTGCTGTCAGCAGTCACGGTAGCCACCACGTAGGGGCCCCGAAAGTGCGGCAGCATGCGGTTGGGGGCGGTGGAGTGCACAAGCACGTGCTGTCCCACCTCGAAATCCTCCTTGACCCACTCTACAGCTTCGTCAGCGCCTGCGCCAGACTGGATGCGATCAGCACCCGACCCTGCACAGCGTTGATGCAAGCGTGGTGCTGCGCAACGATCTCGCTAACGTCATTGAAGGTAGCTGCTCCCAGCCCCAACGCCTGCTCACCAAACCCCTCCGACGTCCAGTCAAGCTGCGCACTCAACCTGGTGCGCGGCTCGTGCCCGTACAGCACCCTGCATGGGCTGCCATGAATGGGCTCGCAGTACGCGGAGTTAATGATGCCCTCCAGCCGCGACAACAGCAGGCCTTCCCACCATGTGTGGGGTGCCTTGTGCCCCAGCGTGGCGATGATCGCCGCCGCAATGGGCCTGAAGCGCGTCTCCACCATGCCCTGACCCTGTGAGTGGTACGGCACGCCCGTCACCGGCGTGATCCCGTGGGCCGCACAGAAGGCCTTGTACTCAGCAGAATCGAAGGCCTTGTACTCAGCAGAATCGAAGGTCGGGCCACCATCTGACCGCAGCACCACCGGCCGCGTGCCAAAGCTAATGATGGCCTCCTCGAGCTCCTCGCAGACCTCCGCAGCGGTGCCCTTGGGTAAGTAGCGCAGCTTCACAAATCGCGTCACCTCCTCAACAACCGCCATCAGGTAACCCGTGCCGTGAGCATCGGGCCTTTCAGGTCCACATACCAGGTGTGGTGCACACCAGGCGCAATGGTTGCGTTCAGCTCTCCCACCTTCGCCGGGCTGTGCGACGCCGCCTTCGCGAACTCACACCGAAAACAGGTGTCCACGTAGTGCTGCACCTCCTCGTGCATGCCCCCCCAGTTCACCTGCGCCTGCTGCTGAAGATGCAGCAGTGTGCGCTCGCCACCAGCCACATGATGCGCGTCGTCATGAGCTAGGCGCATAAGAGCAGCCTTCAGCTCGGACGCCTCACGCGGCACAATCAGGCGATTGCGGAACAAATGTAAAATCCGCCCCGCCAACACAGCAGTCGAGTACCGGTCGCCGATCCACGTAGACCGCTCCGCTGCACCCGCCTCCTCCTGTGTCCGCACAATCCTCTCTACCATCGGCGTCATTGCCAGATGGCCCGGAACAACTGCCTCCGCAACTGCTCCCTCTGTCGGTCCTCCGACCGTGAGCGCGTACATGTAATGCTCAAAGCGCCCCTCCTCACTCGGAACAACTGCCTCCGCAACTGCTCCCTCTATCGGCCCTTCGACCGTGAGCGCACGCATGGCGCATCGCTACCGCGTGCTCCTCAGCCCACAGCTCCTTCACCCGCGCGCCCACTACGTCCAGCTCAATCAGCTTGGCGATGCGCTCTCGTTGCGCATTATGGTCCCGCACGGCATGAAAGTAGTACCGAAGGATGCCCAGCACATGCTGCAGGGCCTCTCTGTCCGTCGGCACGGGCGTGGCCACTAGAAAGCCCACAACCTCAGTGCAATCGTCGGGGTTGACATCGGTGAAGACGACTGCCCGCTCCAGCAGTCCTGTCCCCAGCAGCTCCGCCTCAGCAGTCGAGCGCTTGGTCCCAGTGAAGCGCGCCACGAGGCGCTCTTTCAATCCCGGGCCCACCGTCTGTCCTCCCACCCCAGTCCCCGTTGCACACGGGCTCGGCGCCACCACCGGGGAAACTCGCTCCACCGGTCTGCGCAAAGCTACCACCTCGTATGCGTCCGCCGGACTCGCTCCACCGGTCT